>OIZO01000035.1_pt1 | contig 107275 bp, 94 predicted proteins | sample 1588551 | NCBI WGS metagenome assembly OIZO01 (sample SAMN03283271) | human gut metagenome | biome: human-associated habitat; material: feces | host: Homo sapiens | place: Peru | collected 2012
AATCGTAATCCGTTATTTCTGTACGCCCTTCTTTAATATCAGAATATCGGTATTTGAATTAACCTCAAATGTAAATAACCTAAAGTAGTAAAAATTCTTTGTTTGATGAAACTCATTAATATTCATAATCTAAATTTAAAATATTTATTTACAAACAAATAGATTACAATCTCATATGTAGTAAAACAATTCCTATACAGGACTGCATTAATTGCCACATGAGCCAATAATAATATTTTTATGTAATAGCATCATAAACAAAGTTAAATGCCTTTCCTCTTATTGAATCATACTCTTTAAATCCCAATTGTTCTAATAAATAATAATCATAACCTCCATATTCATCCATATCATGTTCTATTCCTAATGCATATGGAAAAAAATCCATTCCATATAAATTAAACTCCCTCCAAAAATTGTTATCAGCATCATCTTTAATTAATTTTTTACTAATAGGATCTTTTTTATAACAACATCTTTCAAAATATTTTTTGATATTTGTGTTGATATTGTGAGTTATATATTCTTTTTTTACATTATATATAATAAATGAATTAAGACTAACTAATTGAAAGCATAGTCTAATGTAATACTCTAATTTTTCAATTTGAAATGTAACATCCGACGGATTATTAAAAGGCATATTATAAGAATACAGTTCTCTGTATTCTTTCAATAACATAAATAAATCTATTATTTCTGCCGGCATAATAGATTTGTTACCTTTACAATAGTAATTTTTAAAAAATTTTTTAACATCATTATGTGATAAGTCAAGAACTCTATCATTATCTAAATTAGAATTTAAAAATAATAATGATTGCATAGCATGAAATAAAGCATAATAGCATAAAAAGAAATATCCAATAATACACCCCATATTCTTATTTTTTTTGCTTCAATAAGCATTTGAGCAGAATTATACATCTCTTTTTTGGCCCTATAGTGCCTTATTGCAAATTTTTCTATATCTAAATCATTTCTCTCTTTGAAGAATTTTCCATACTTCTCATTTGCTGATGAATAATATTTGTCCACAATATCTTTTTCTTTAGCGTAATTACTCAATTCCAAAAAATTACAAGAATAATCTTTTATATAACTTTCAAATCCTTTGTTCATAAAAATCCCTCAATTTTTATTTGTTATATCCATATAAAATCACATTATATCTTTTACCAACAGAGTACATTTAATCATATCCTATCACTCTATAATAGAGTTATTTATACTTTCAACAAAGAAATATGCCTTTCCCTGACGATCTATATTTATATTAATCTCAAATGAAAACATTCCTTTATATAAAATATCATTTGGTGCATCAGAATACTGATAAATTATCCTATGCATAAACATAAACGCTCCATTTTTTATAATAAAATCTCCAGATTTATCTTTTATCAATGTAAAGTTTGTTTTCCATATTTTAACTCCATTGGGTGGTAAAAAAATATTATCTTGCAGTAAAACTGTAAATATTTGAACTCCATATTTATCCATATCAGAAGATGAAATCTTTTTACCTTCAACTTCTGAATATTCTTCTATAATTTTTATATTATTTGCTATATTGTTAGAAAAATTATTCATTGACCATTCTATTTTCCCATAATCATTAACGCAATTATCTATATTGATTTTCCATTTATCTTTATCATAATTTAACAAATCACAATATAAATAAGGCTTTATATTCAACTTTCGCTCTTCTTTTATATTTTCTTTTTCGTTTTTTATAGTAAAATAAAGAACTAACAAAGTCACAAAACCGCCTAGAACAGCTCCTAAATATGAAAAATATCCATCTATAGACAAAAGATTCAACTTACTTTTTGTTACAATGACATACATATATAAAAAGCAATTAATTAATATTGGAAGTAATATATATATTGCGAATATCGCATATATCTTTAATTTTTTTGTAACATTCATGTTCTTTTTTATATTTTTATCATTAAATTCTATATAATTATGATAATTAGAATTCCACTTATATGATTTTGGATCAAAAAAATCTTTATCTAAAAATCCATTTTTTTTACCATAATCAAGCAAATAATAAAATGTAATTGGCGTATGTGTTTCAAAAGAATAGTGATAAATATTATATAAATAATCAATCACTTGATTGTTTTTTAATATCCTCACAACCTCATATTCAAAAAATTTAAACTCAGCTCCTGAAATAATATTTTTTTCTTAAGATAGCATATATATGAAAAATATGATAATGTCTTATCCATATTAAGCTCTTTGCTACCACTATCATGGAATTCTTTATTATACCATTCTTTCTCATAATCAATCATATAAACAGTGTTTTTTATATTTAAATCTGATCTGATTTTTTCTGTAAGTTCATTTATATATGATGCTTTCTTTATTTTAATATTTTTACGCCATTGAATAAATCCAAATATTCCACCAACTATTACTAACAATATTGATATGCCTGATATTATATCAGAAACCTTACATTCATAATTAAATGTTATACCTAAAAATGAACTAACCATATTGTACATTAAATAACTCCTCATATTTATTAATACATTTAATATCACTGTTATGCTAAAACTTTTCACTTAAATCCTTTAATTCATAAATTCTTTCATTAACATATACATAGTTCATAGTTATTCCTTGACTTCCTATTGGAACACTTATTTCATAATCAACATACATAAAGCTTTGTCCTCTTATCGTTGCAATTTGTTGAATTCCAATATTACTTATTCTAAATATTTTTGTTTTCATATAATAACCTTTATTCCCATATGAAAAGAATAATAATACTTCATCTATATTACCAAGTTTTGCAAAAGAAACTTGCATAACAACATCATCAAGTAAAACTCCATAGTTACCTAAAAATTCTTTATCTACATAGTTATATAAATTATATGCACTACTATGTCCTGGAAATCCTATTATTAATTTAAATGTTCCTTGTGAACTTGCTCCATATCTCAAAAAAGTTTTTTTAGTTACTGTTGATAAAACTTTAAATTCTATATCTTGATTATAATAATTGTAGATTTCCTTTCCTATATGAAATTCTTCAATTATATCTCCCTTAAGAAGCAAATCATCATCAAATCTATTATTCTTAATCTCCTCTTTTATCCACCCTAATTGAGGGTATTTTTCTATTTGTTTATTCATACCAAAATGAATAATTCCTCCTAGTTCCTCTTTATCTTTATAGTATTTACAAAGTCTACCGTTTTCAACTTCTGAAACAAACTCTAAATATTTCTGTCTTCTTTCGCCATTTTCCTTGCATTCTATTCCACTCTCATCTTTTCTAATAATTGCAAGTATTGGCATATTCTTTTTCAACGCATATTCATATTCCATATATGTGTAACTTTTATTTGTTTCTTTATCTATGCTTCCTAGATATCCACCCAATATTAATATATAATATGAACTTTCATCTATCATTTCTTTTATATATTCCATTTGAGGTTTGTCCAATGCTGGAAATTCTTCCATTCCTGCAGGAAAATGTTTCATTTCCAAAATTGCTTTCTTTACAATTAGTCGTTCTTCTATTAAGTCTTTATAAGTTGAACTAACAAAAATTTGATATCTCTTCTTCATAATTCTCCTTGATTTTCAACATGCTATTTACACTTAGTCACATTTTTCTAACTTATCTGATCCTACTGGTAATGGTATATTTCTTGTGAATATCGCATTTTCTTTCTTCTTAAACAACCTTCCCCATGAATCTCTATACCAATATTTCCCTTTTGAATCCGTAAAGCTAATCGATGCCCCAAACTGTGCGTGCATACCACCTCCTCCATACTTAACTCTCGTTAAATAATGTCCTGGTGGAATGATACGAAAATATGAACATTCATCATTTATTCTATCTACATGTTTTTCATCATAATGTACACAATCTATTGAAATTGCAACATTATATATAGGTTCATGAGATTCATTCATTATTTCAACTATACGACCTGACTCTTTTTGATTTACTTCAATATCCGATATCCAACAGACTATACGCAAAGCCTGTTCTTTTTCACGAATAATTCTATCTTTTCTTATCTGAATTGTTGAAAATCCAATTGCCCCTATAGTTCCTACTGCCTGAATTATATCAAATATAAGTTCAACATTCATTATCCTATTCCTCATCTATCAAAATCATGGTGCTGTTTTTGTCTACATTTTAATCATCATATTTAACTTTTATTATTAACACAATAAGAAAATAGAGAGGATACACTTAAGATCCTCTCTAAATCACCTCGTTTAAATACTCCTTTATTGATGATATTATATCAACGGCTAACCATCCACCACATACTGTAAGCAGACACCCAATGGGTATGATATAAAGTCATCATTGATATGATATCAATATTTTTTATCAATGTCAATAATTTTCATTTGCTCTCTTAATTTCTTATTATCACTCTCAAGTGTTTCAATCAGTTCCTTTAATTGCATTATCTCTGTTTTATTCTTTTCTACTTCTTTGTTTAACTTATTTCTATCTTTTTTTAAGTTACTATATGCATTTTTTAAAGATTTATTAGATGATAATAATTCTTCCATTCTTAAATATGAAGGAAGTACTCTCATTCCCCAAAATGAACGCTGATCTTTTTCTGTTAATGAATGTCCTCCGTTATACGACATTCTATGAATGTTTTTCATAAAATCCGTAATCTGATGATTAACTTTGCATTGTTCATATTTAATTATATTATATGCAATAAAGTCTGCAACTTGCAAACCTGCTAAATTTTCATTTTTTGAAAAAGTAACTATTGTGCGATTTCTACTCTGCACAGCTTTACTATCTGTGTATACAATACCTTTATTGTTTGCTTGAATTTTATGATAAACATTTATCAATTTAATATCTGGAGATTTATCCGAATTTTCACCAATATTATTTCTAGATTCATACACAACATCCCCATACCCATCATTAACAAATAAATAATGTGTATAATTTTCAATAATCTTTTGTAAAGCAATGTTATATTTATCATCAATAAGATGAATCCCATCATGCGATTCATCAATAAAAAACAAATCCTGTAATTGTTGTAATTTAATTATACAACTAAATACGGTTGCATCAATTTCCTTTAATAATTGAGATAATTTGCCATATACCTGATAATATATCTTTTCTATTTCTGTATCTTCTTTCTTTATAAAATCATAGTACTCTGGCTTAACTCCTGAAATGTCATGCGTTTTTCTATTATTGAAAACTTTTTGAAACTCAGTGCAATGAAGAACTGGATTATTCTGTTCTATAAAATCTTTATCCCATACTAAAGATTTTATTTCATCTAATTCCTGCTCTAACCTTGGTATACTATCTTTTTTATAGCAATTCCAGCAATAGCAAATGTCTTCGAAGCTTTAAATTCGCTTTCATCCAAATATAGAATATACTCATCTTTCATCTTATAGCACCCTATAACTTTCATTTAATTTGATTTTAATATTCGTGAAAATTTTTCTATGTATTCTCTGTATATTTTCTTTTCATTCAATCCATTAGGTATTTATTTAAATGCATTCTAAACCGTAAATACATCAATTTTAACATTGCTCTTATATATTATATATTTCCCCTTATCAACTATTTCAAATCATGTATTGTCCTTTATTCTAAAAATAATATTTCCTATCGCCGATGTATTCTCTTAATTTTATCTTCCTTTTAAATTTAAACACTTCTTTTATATAATAATATCACATTTCCTATTATATGCAATCATTTTTATGTTCGGTCATATTTTTTATTTTTTAAAATCAGACTTACACACTTTTATTTTCACAACAATTTAATTTCCTATATTTAAAGAAGTCATTCATCAATTTACCACTAATATTTGTGATGTAACAATTTATATTTAACTTTTTATCACTGCTACTTTCTACCTTCCATTCTCATACTCCTCCATCACCTCATGACACCAATCCTCAAGAATATAACTCTCCCCATTCCCAATCCTGTCTGTACACCCAGCAATCATCTCATCATCAGAAATATAATTTACAATATTACATATAGGAATATTTATGGTTACAAGAATATCTTGTAAAGGAAGCTTCTTCTCTAAAAACATAAACCTGAATAACCATTTTCTGAAATTAGCGGGAGAAAAATTATTGTAAAATTTATCATCTCCGTCAATATTCTTAATGCTGTCCAGTATTCCATTAATTCCACCTTCCGGCAGCGGCTTTAACCACTTCGTTCTGGAATTGCCAAAAATGTATTCAGCATTGTTAGTTCTCATCGCCATTAATTCTCTTATGCTATCCTGTAAAATCTCTGGCATAACCATAAACCTGCTGTTATTCTCATTTCCTATCTTAATAGTCTGACAACTATCTCCAATATCACTCCATCTTAATTCGCAGATTCTTCTCTCCATGCCGAAACATAACAAAATCAAGAAAACAGCTTTATTTCTGACGCCATTCCTCTGTCTCTCAATATGCTTAATAATTCTTACAATCTTCTTTATGTCTGCTGACTTCATAGCTTTGTCACGCTCAATCAATATATCCTCACAGCGTTTCAAAATCACACCGCTGCCAATATCAAAATCCTTATTATGTGCCCGGCTAAGACCATAAAAGAGGCTAAAAAGCCAGTAAATAAGCGGTGTTACATGCATTTAATCAGATACTTAGAAGGGCTTTTTTGTAATGGGTTTTATTGCCTTTGGCTGCTGAATATCAAGACCTTCCATTAGCCAACGGAACTCCTGACGGGTCAATGTTTTGACTTCATCCGGATTACGTGGCCACTGAAAACGACCTGCATCTAAACGCTTATAAAGCAGCACAAAACCATCTTTGTCAAAGTGCAATGCCTTCAGTCTGTCACATCTTTTCCCACAAAAGAGAAAGAGTGAGTTGCTGTAAGGATCCAGTTCAAAGGAATCTCGGACGATAGCCATGAGACCATCTATGCTACGCCGCATATCAGTGTAGCCGCATACCAGATAAATCTTTGCTACCCAGAGAGATCACCTAACAGAGCTGTTGCAACGCAGAAAGCGTTGCCTGGATAATGGTGGCATCTGCATCATTGCTGATAGCCAGCATGACACCATGGTATTCAAGACGTATTGCAACAGAATCCGTTCCATTTTTAGGACTAACTACTTTTGTTTCAGGCAGTTCATTGTAGTGAATTGGTACAACTTCCTGTTTCGCTGCAACTTTTGAAACGGGTACAGGTACATCAGATGCTTTCATGCGCAACCTTTTGATGTTGTAATAAAAAGAGCTGGTAGATATGCCATTCTGATGGCACCATGCATGGTCTGATAAGCCACTAACGCGACATTGCTGGATGCAGTCCATCCAATATTTATCTTTTTGAGCTTTTGTCATTGATAAATCCTCCAAAAATATTTGGAGTAAAATGATTCAAAAGTTTGATATAAATAGCAGTGAAATGCTACAACTTTTGTCGTTCAAGATTAGAACTTAGAGTAATTTACTCCAACTATCCTAATCTTACGGCAAAAACAGTCAATTGGCACTACGGTGGATTATGTAGCGCTTACTTTGAAATGTAATTATTAAAATACAGATTACTAATTATCTGTTCTGATAAATTATTTCTGATGATTTAATTTTTTCTTTATCAATGTACGATATTCTGATAAGTTAATATTTCCCCTGTCATATTCTTCATTTAAAAATCTTTTATAATCCTCTTTACTAATATTTTTTTGTATAATTGAATTTAGCCTATTATAGACTTTCTCATTAACATAATCTTTCCTTTGAGATATTGTCTGCTCAATTCTTGGACCTCTTTGCTTTACTTTATTTGTAGAACTAATTATTTTCATGTTCTTATCAAGAAATTGTTTAAATTGCATAATATCTTCTTTAGCAGATTCAGGATACATTCCTGATTCGATATCCTTTTCGAGACTTACTTTAATATTATTCAGCATTTTTTTTACATATTCTATTCTTTCATCATTTAAGATGCCTACAGATTTCATTACTCCATAATAAGAAGAAGAAATATATCCCAATCGCATTGCGATGTTTAAATATGTATCAAGAAATTCTACATATAAATGCTCTGTATTCATATTGCCAGCCACTTTGAGTTTATTAAAAAGTGTGATTGCTTTTCGAAATTCAATGCCGTTCTCTGCTTCTAACGAATTAAACACACAGATTTTATCAAGTGTTATATCCAGATCTTCTTTCATATGATTTTCCCAAAACTGATAGAATTTATCTTTTATAGAATCAATTTTATTGTCATATTCTTCAGAATTAATAACCACTCTTATTGCTTGTGAAAGCGGAACAAAATCATCTCCCATTAATCTAAAAATTGTAGTGTTATCCTTATAAATAGATGATTTAAAACAGTTTTCCAGAAGATTTTTCCAATTTTCCTCGTGCTTATCTTCTTCTGACAATAATACTTTGTCGATAAATTCTTTTGCAACTGCTTCTCTATTTGTATATTCAGATTTACCATTCATATAAAGATTTTTGAATAACTTATTTATTTTTAAATTTCTCTCCATCCTCTTTATATTTATATTATCTTGTTCTAAATCCGGATTTCTTAAATTTCTATCATTCCCACTATTTTGTTCTTCATAACAAGTCTTAAGTAAATTAAAGTCCAATCCCATCAAAATCATAATTCCTAATTTATTTCTATTTCTTATTATGTACTGTTCCTCTTTCTCACTTTCATTTCCGCAAAATATTGCCTTTACTTCTTCGGGACTAACATTTTCACAATTTATCCAATTAACTAATTGCTTTATATTATAGTAATATGTCTTTCCAGTATCCCTCTTTATTATTTCAAACTTTAATTCTTCTTCGATATCTTCAGCGAATACTAAATCCTCATAAATTTCCCACATAAAAATTTTTATATAATAATAGAGGATTGTGATTTTTTTATTTTTCTCATAAATTTGATTTTTCATTGCAAGATTGACTTCATTTACAAATTCCTTTATCTTACGAGGCTCAACTCCATTTAATTGTATTTCTAAACAAAAATCAATTTTTAAAAGCTTTTGTAAATTAGTATCTATATAAATAGGATATGTCAGGAATTTAAAATCATCATTTACCAAGCTTCCATTCAGTTCTTTCTCCTCTTCTAACGCTTGGTTTATTGATTCGGAGAATGGAATATCAGTAAGATTAATAACATATGGCACATATTTTTCCATATATTCATACCCAAATCCTAATGCTGCCATTTTAGTCTGACTATATTCATATATCACTTTAACATTATTACCAGATAATCTATCTGCTATATCCAGAAGTTTAGCAATCTGATTTACATAATTCTCGGAAATTCGGTCAATATCTTCACATACAAGCAATACCGTTTTCTGAAGTTTGCTTAAATCCTCACAAAATCCTTGAAATGCAGTTGTTCTGTCAATGCTACCTTTGTAAAATGACAGTTTCAAATTACTTAAAAACCTATTTTTATCTAATAAATCATATATACATTTTGAGTATGATGGGTAAATTCCATTATTCCACAAAATGTTTTCGAGCTGCTTGAAAATAAAAGAATCAATACTATCAAGATTACATGTCAATGTTTCTATTCTTATAACTTCATACTTATCAGCATTCTTTTTAATATACTCATCAACCAGATATGTTTTTCCACATCCCCATTCTCCCTGAACACCAACCTTATTATATTTCTCAATATACTGTTCAAGTCTTTTTAAATCATAATTTCTTTCATCATATATTTTTTGCGACACATTCTGTTCTGACTTTGGATTCAGACGCTCTTTCTTTTTCGATATATATATACATATAACTATATAGAAATATTCAATAAAAATAAATACGCCAAGAATGTTTCTACACACATCATGGCTGACTACTATTGCAGCCATAGAATGTCCTGAAATCAGCTTTACTGATAAAAAACCTAGCCATACAGCTGTTTCTAACATACAGGCCTTAATCTTGTAGACAGCACTGCTATTACAATCCAATGCAATTATCACTAGCAAGAAAAAAGTAGCATAAATTGCGAGAAAAATATCAAGTGACATTTCTTTTAAAATTGTAGCAAAAGCAATTACACTTAATAAATATGTATATATTAATTGTGATATAGAACGCCTTATTCTCATACTATTTCCTTCTCTTTTACGATATATTGTTTCTTCGTCTGTTCCAACCAGTCTTAATGTGCCGGGTGCTTACATTGTATCACGCATAACCGGCTTTCCTGTCAAACAGCATCCCCGCCACAGCCATGGCGTATTCTTTTGATGATCGTCTGAATCTGCAACTGCCAAGCACAATAACATCCTTATCATAATATGCATGCTTTCCGAAAACAGCATTATATACATTCTTAATAACATCCTCTGGCGTTACTAATTTTTTCCCTTCATCCTTTTCAAGTGATTCATCTTTATTTAACATATGACTTATAAACCATATAAAATTATACGGTTCTGCATTATACATTCTTATTAAAGGACTTGCATCTTCTCCATCAATAAAGCGGTTGTATGCATTAATATCAGTCATATGTAATACAATCACTACAGGTATTATCATGTAGTTAATTAGCTTCCTGCCCTCCACTTCATCGTATGAACCTAATCCAACTCTTGTAATCACTGTTTCCTTTATCTGATTAAGCGCTCCCATGAATCGGGTTATTTCTCTTAAATCCAATCTATATTCGTTAATGAGTGCCTTTCCTACAATATCAATCATCTCACTATCATAGACTCCTATAGACTCATAAAACCTATTCATATTAACTGTTGGCAATGAAGTTCTCAGATCAAAGAATCTGTCCAGATAACGGCATGCGTCAAACTCTGATCCATAAAAATGCCGTATAGTATACTGTAACTGGGCTGTATTAACAGCCAGAATAAATGTAATTCTTTCGTCACACATGTAATGCTTTATCTGTTCCAACAGTCTTACAGCATAGCTTGGCTTACATCTATCTAATTCGTCTATAAATATGATAATCCGGTTAGCTTTTTCATCGCATAATCCGTTGAAGAAATCTCTTACATCATCTTCAAGCCGTCTTCTGTTTAAAAGATGCTCTACATATCCATTAACTTTAACGCTGTCACATATTTCACCTATATTAGTATTAAGAAAGTGATCTGCTATTGCAACTAATGCTTTTTTCTTATCAAATTCAGATGATGGAGAAAACTCTTCCCCAATCTGATCCGCTATCTCACAACACAACGAAACAATTGGATCTATATCATTATCATTCTGCCATGCATCATAATAGACAGGCAACATATTAGCCTTAACAGGATCTAAATTCCTTTCCCCCATAATCTTATATTTTACTCTGTTAAGTTTATCCCGGTCTTCCTTTACATCGGGATTCATTGCCTTAAGTAATATAATCTCTTGCTTGATAAAAAAAGTCTTTCCACTCCCCCATTTTCCATCAAGCGCAATCATTTCCGAATCTTCCTGCGATACTAATATGTCATAAAAATTCCTTAGCACATCATTACGATTAAAGATATCTTCATCAATAGTTTTATAAATATTTTCTTCTGTTGGTTTTAATTCTAAATTTTTCATAAAATCATTCTATACCCTCATCTACTCTATTCAACTGTTATCTTAATAATTTCTCTACTACCCTCTATAAATTGAAAATAATCATCTTGCCATAAAACACAACAGTTATATACCCCACTTTTGTACTTAATCCCTTCAATTCCAATTTTTTTGCAACATGAAGCCACAAAATTAGGCAATAGATAATTTTTTACAATTTTCCCTTCATCATTGTCTAACATATATCTCATATGCTCAATAAATTGATTTGTACCTTTTATTTCTCCAGATAAATCAATTATCTTTGCTGACTTGATCGGCTTAAGACCTGCAACCTGAATGCTGATTTTCTTTTTACGGCTATGCTTAGATACTTCATTCACTGCTCCGTCCTTTGTTTCAGCAATGTAGTAACAGCTTTTTCCAATTGCGTTATACCTTCCATGAGATGATATATTAACAGGAGCTTTCAACATTTCCTGTTCCAAAAATGGAGCCTTACCAACCTCAATCTCTCTAGCATGATAATATGTACCAGCATCAAAGCTAATAAAATTATTCCAATTCTTTATAATATCAAACATCCTTTTCCCCACAGCATAATCCATCGCAAATGTGACATCTTCATACAATTGGCTTACAAAAGAAACCCGTTCATCAAGAGAAATACTCGCAAATAAATCCAGAGAACTCTCAAGCATATTCATATGATTTGCTGATAATTTCTGTTCCGGAGAGTCCTTATGGTAAAACATTCTGTCTTTAGGGTCAATAAGAATATTTTCTGTCTGTGTCAGCTTAATTGTCGCATCTTTTGTAAGTGAATTCAATACACTTTTACTTCCATATGGTAAGTCTAATTTTTCGTATGAATAATATGCACTCAAATGAGCCACCTGTCCGGTGCAAGTCCGTATAAAAGGTTTTTCAACTGCGTATTATTCAGTTTAATTTCAGCACGTAAGGTATTCATTTTCACATCCCCTTTAATTGATTAATTTATTATACCTTTTTTACAAACATGCATGTTTATATATCGACAATATCACAAATGTATGCTGTTGTAAATATACATTTCGTAATCCGTCGAGTTTATGTCGCGAACGTTAATTAATAGTGCAACTTGTAATCCTATGTTCTCTTAACATCTATTATTTTTTCGTTTTCAACAAATCTTGTTTTAAACTGTTCTGCACTTACAATATCTATACCCTGATCGTTTTTCATTGTTTCCGTCACAAAATTTGATGTACGATATACCAGGCACCCCTCTATTCTCTCTATTCTTTGATTAAACACTTTTTCAAAATATTCAATGTTAAAATTAACACTTTCTATTTTCTTATGTAGTTTTCCAATAAATCCCCGTTCTTTTGATATATCTGCAACAAAACCCGTTGGCGTAAATCTAAAAGAAACATCCTTACATTCAACAACATACAATACATTTCTTTGAGCATACATTACATCCACCTCATTAGATAAAACACCACCATTATCTAATTTATGGACATTCCGCAATGTTTTAATATTGTAGTTTCTTATAAACTGTTCCGTCTCTTTCACAAATTTTTCTTTGATTTTTTTTCTTATAATACTCTCGTTTACTCCTTTACAGCCTTCCAACATATTAAACATTAGCTTTCTTTCTAATATTATATATGAATATCCCATTAGTACTTGTGAGTATAGATATCTATCTTCATCAATTCTTAAAATACATTTTTCAAAAATTCTATTTTCATCTTTTTCTGGAGAGTCATATCTTTTTTCATATCTTTTATATTCGTCTATACAAAGATATTTAAACATTTTTTCTGCTTCTTCTTTACTACATTTTAGAATCAATACAAACTCGTATATAATATTTGCATAATTTGTTTCTGTTGCCAAATTATTATTATCTAATAACGGCGATTTACTAAATGCTACACTTTTAACCATATCTATTTTAAATCCATACTCTTTATAAAAATTATTATCCAATATATCTTTAACATTTCCTGGAAATGATTTTTCGTAACGAATCATATCCATTTCACATCTATTAACAAATTGTTCTGTATTATAATCAAATTTTCCTTCAAATTTTAAAATCCCATTACAAATTTGAAGTACGGGAAATTCAAATACTCTCATTTTCAAAAGACTTCTTACCCCAATTAGCTCAATTATTGTCAAAGCACAGCCATAGATTTCACAAAAACTCCTTATATCAATCTCTCCTTTTATATTACCGTTTTGTACTCCATCCATTCCTATACATTCTTGAAAAATTAATTGAACCGCATTTTTATCAACTGCACAAATACTCTTTATCTCATGTACACGTATCCGATTTTTAACTAACATCAGAATGCATCTCTCTATTGGGGGCGCATTTCTTAAATTTACTTCTGCCCCACAATTAATCAAATTTACTCTACCGTGAAACTCTGCCTGAAATGCCCCCAAAACATAAAAAACTTTCTTTACATCTTTAACATCTAAAATCTGCAATTGTTTCCTCAGTTTATGTTTCAAGTAATCAATCGCTGATTTGTAAAAAACATCTATATCTTCTACATTCTTCGAATATATATCTGGCATATGTAATTCATACACAACCTCGTTCATGTTTTTTTCATAATGTCTCCTATAAATATATTTACTGTCATAATTCATTCCAAAATATTCTGTCCCGTCTTGCTCTAATAAATGGCAATAAAAAATTTTCATATACGCATCTATTATCTTAGGGTAAATCTCCATTTACATGACCTCCTCACTTATGTATTATTATTATTTTGTCATTAAAAATCTGATTATTTTATTAGAACCGACTTAATACTTTAATATCACTTCAAATTCTTTGCCTTATTATACATCATTGACATAATCGTCATACCATCTACTCTTAAACCACCATTCGATTGTATATCCAAGGTTAAAATACCGTTCGGAGCTTCTACTAATCCCCCTGCTGCTACAATAATCGTTTTAGTTACATGGTTATTATTAAAGTAGTCCAAGAATAAATACAGATTCTCAAATTCCGTACTATTATGCTGTTTATATATATTTCCTACTTTGGCATGTATATTGCCTAATCTTTCTTCTGAAAATGTAACTATAAATTCTCCCCCATCATCAAAATACATAGATTCTACTTCTCCACAAATCGTTGTCATTATACCAACATCATCCAGATTCACCTGATATCGTCTGCTCATTCGGCCTTTAGTCCCAAGACCATCATCTTCGCCAAATATAACACTGCCACCATTGGCATAAGATGTTTTATCTTCATTATCATTATTATTTGGCTTTTTAGAACCACTATTTGAACTTGCTTTCTTTTTTCTCTTAGCATCCTTTTTATCAAGAGGTTCCGTGTAATCTTTGAATATTCGTCTGACTGCATCATTAATCTGCTCTTGCGTAAAAATCCCCCCTGTCTTCTTAAGCATAGATATATGTGCTTTATAATTCTTAATCTTAAATTGACAGGTTTCAGAATGGGCATTATCATCTGTCGCCTTAAAATAACAGGTTCTGCCACCATTTTTAGTATTATGTACCAAACACATAGCAGCCGTACATTTTTTCCCAGAACAGGTAAATTCACCTTTTTCTTCCATTTCCTCTAACTGCTTAACAGTGTAATTTGCAAGTGTAATTAGCTTTGTAGTTTTATTATCGTTATAATTTAATTGTGAATATTTCATGCAAATCCCTCTTTAAATAAAATGTAGTAATATTATGGATATATTAAAAGATAAGCCTTTTTTAGACATGCTCAGGTCAACAACAACACTAATGATACTTTGCTTTATGATTGGCAAGTACAGTACCAGCTTTACTCTTTGTGGCTTTGTTGGTAGATTTACTAGCTAAATTCTTTGCAGCCTTACCTACCTTGCCTCCATGATGAACTGCCATAGATGTATATCTCCTTTCTCACATTATTTCACCTAACTAATAACTACATATTGATTTTAAATTAGTCTTACATCCATATGTAGCGATTGAAACATGTGAGAAATTCTGTTAAACTATAGAAGCACAAAATAGTGAAATCACACTGTTTCAGATAGATACACAGTTGCAGCTGTGTATCTATTTTTTTATTAGTTATTTGATAACATTATTGTATAAACATTTGTTCTTAATGTCAAGTATTTTTGTGGAATCAGCTTGTTTTTCCGTCATTTTCTTAAAAATAAGCTTGATTATCTGCCATTTTTCTATTATTATATAAATAATCTTAAAATAATTTTTAAGGAGAATCCCAATGATTCAATATATTAAACTAAAAAATTATAAATCATACAACGATATTATATTTGACTTTCGCGGAAAAAATAATGTTCCTAAGAAGTTAATTATTGTTTATGGTGCCAACGGCTCTGGCAAATCCAGTCTTATACAAGTATTCAATACACTTGATGATCTTTTTTCAACAATGCAGATTAAGAATATTATTGCTGATTATCTTGAACGAAACTCAGATAAACTTGACAATGAAGCAATGAATAAAATCCGTTCTTCATTAGATATTAAACGCATAATTAAAGACTGCCGTGCACTCAATACTACAGAAGACACTGTTATAGAAATCGGATTTGAATTGGATAATAAATCTGGAATATATAACATAGAATTTGATGATGAAAATATAATACATGAGCATCTTGAATTCACAGTTAGTAAGAATAGAGGCCTATATTTTGATATACAGGAAACTTCTTCCATTCCTAAATATAAGATAAATCCAAAACTGTTTCTTAATACAGATTTTGCTGAGGATTTAAGTGTAAATATAGAAAAATACTGGGGCAAACATACATTCTTGTCAATTCTGTTATATGAAAGGGAAGAACTGGCAAATTCATATTTTGACAACAATGTTAATAAGAATTTATTAAAAGTACTTAATTATTTTTCAACAATTTCTTATCACATTGATGAAGGATACCGTGCACATGGTTCAATATATGATGTTATTCCAATTGTAAATCTTCAACACGGTACTATTAATAAAGATGAATTACCGAAACTTGATGAATCCAAAGATCATCTCCGGAAATTCTTAAAAGGAATGTATAAAGATATAGAAGATATCAAATATAATCTAGTCCCTACTAATACAGAAAATGTATATGAATATAATCTTTTACTCGTCAAAAAAGTAGCTAATAAAATAGTTGAAATACCCGCAGATTGTGAATCAACAGGAACCTCTCGACTTATACATCTTTTCCCAATCTTTGTTGCAGCTACTAAGCCGGGAATTGTTGCTATTGATGAGGTTGATAATGGTATACATGATATATTAATGACTAATCTGATTGAGAATCTTGAACCTTATATAAAAGAACAGTTGATTATAACAACTCATAACCTTATGCTTTTAAACATTAATAAATTTCAAGATTATTTCTACTTTATTGATATTGATCAAGATGGCACTCATACTGTTAATACAATCAAAGATAGCAGCATCCGTATACAATCTGATTATAATTTGTTGTTTAAATACGTAAAGGGATATTTCAAGGGAATTCCTTGGGAAAATATGAATATTGATTTTTCAAAGTTTAATAATGACAACACATAACCTTTAAATGAATCAACACATTAAATATACCGTAATATTTGATAAAAAATGCAATCTGTCAAAAATCGCAGATTGCATTTTTTAATGTAATATTATATTTAGCACTTACATCGTTTCTGATGATTTCAATTGCCAAATTATATGTATAATGCTTGTCATATAATTCTTTTATATCTAGTTAATCACTTGAATACAAATTCAGCTTATTTGCCTGTTAACCTCTATTCAACTTTTGCTATTGATCTTTAAAAACTGTTTAACATCCTCACTTATTTTACTTTTATATGAATATTTTATCTCTGTAGAAACAGCTTTTGATGTATCTAATACTATAAGTTTTGTATAATCTTCTGAAAAATCCTCCAAGATTTTTCCTTCTTTATTATGTATTGTATACAGACACAAAACAATATTCGGAGTATTGTTGTAATTTTCAATCAAATGAATCCTTCCGCTATATATTTTGTCGCCGTAAGATATAGTAGCTCTCATACTATATTCTTTGTCTAATAAATCCTGCCACATGTAAAAGTTCCCTGTGTCATATATATGCAATTTTTCAAGCAACTGAGTAACACATGAAGAGTTAATAGCCTTACCAGCTGCGTATGCCGTTAATAAAGCTATAAACATCAACACTGCCGTATATAGATATTTATTACTAAATATTGGTATTAAATCTCCCACTAAAAAATAAATATAACCAATTACACCTGACTGAATAATTAAATGCTCAATATTATCTAAAGGTTTTCTAAAAGCAACCCAGTAATATACCCTTATGAATACATAACCAACAACTATATAACTAATATAAACGGGTAGTTTATCAAAAAAATCCATAGCAATTTCCTCCTATTCAAAGTTCCTTTGCCTTACATTTTCTTTATATTATTTTTTTTTGATTGAAAATTATTTTCCTTTAAAATATTATTAATTTTCCTTTTTGGAGGCTTTCCTCCATGATCATCAGCCACATGAGGAGGCTTCAATGAAAAGCACTTTCCACATGGTGACAATGATTTAATTGGGGGATAATTTAAGTCATAACACTCTGATTCAGCTTTAATTATTTTTCCTACAACCATAGCTGACCCATCATGTAAATGTACCTTTTTGTTCAACAAATTGTTTAATGAATGAAAAAATCCTATATTATATACTCTCCATCTTAGATCTTCTGATTTCAAAGCGTCTATTGTAAACATTTTTTCATCCTGAGCATATTTTCTTTTGTGCTTATATACACGTCTTATATATCCATTGAATTCCATTACCTTTTTGCACGATGGTATATACACACTTAATTTACATACATTTTCCGATTCTGTTTTCATTCCAAACCCTCTTTTATTATTTCCCCTATTTTCCATATGTACTTCCTCCCTATATTTACTTTTTGTGTAACTTTTTATTACCTATAAGGTAGCATATTGACTATAATATGTCAACCTTTTATTACACTTTTGGTAATTTCGCTGAAAATCACAGATTTATCTTGCACAATAGGCAGCATACATGTTATAGTTTAAATGCGTATTATTCTAGTAAAACCATGGCAATTAGTTAAATAGTTATAAGGAGGCAAATTATTATGACCGTTGGTGAATACATCCGAGAACAACGCAGAGCAAAAAAAATATCTCAACGTGAGTTGGCGACTATGATAGGTACAAGTGATGCTGAAATATGCAGAATCGAAACCAGTATAAGAAAACAACCTTCTCCCACTGTCTTAAAAAAAATTAGCTGTGCATTAGATTTATCTATTAATCATCTTTATGAGCTTGCTAATTATCTAGATTCCAATGTAATATCCCCAGATATATCTAATTCAAAAAAAGATTTTTCTGATCAATATATCTTTATAGGTGACTTATCTAAAGAAGAAGCTAAAAATGTTGCTGATTATATTCAATTTTTAAAGCAACATCGTAACCTTAATTAAAAATGCGGGGAATAAGTTTCAAACTTATTCCCCGCATTTTTATGTACACGTACTCATATATATATTAAATTCTTCTAATTCAATAATATATCGTGTAAGATACGCATATACAGTAATTGCCACTTGTCTCTATACTTTTCTACCAACAGTAATCCTTGTTCATAATCCTTTGCTAATTGACAAATATCTTCTTCTGTATTACTAATTTCCTCCAATATATGTTTCCCTCCTGATGTTTCGGAAATTTTCGTCTCTGCATCCAAGGCCAAATTCATTATCCAATCTTCAAATTCATCAAATTCATCGAATTCATCGAATTCATCTTTTCTCATAAGCCCTCCCTTTTTATGAACAACCCACAAGTTACTATTCAGTTTTCCTATCTGAAGATTACTATTTTAAAGAACTGATGTCAACAACTCTAATGTATTAAATAAAGTACATAAAGCGACTATCTCTCCTACTTTCCCCCATCTATCCCCGCATAGTTCTCACGAATCCACGCCAGACTCTCTTTGTTCCCAATGTCGTATCTCTTTCCTGGCATCTCATATGCAAAAACATCCCTCTTTTTGCAGAACCATTCAATAAAACTTCCCGGTGCATCAAGATTAATCTCGGCTGCATTGACACAATCAACTATAACTGATAAATCCTTCTTGCTATATATATAGAATGGTGGAACAGCCCAGTTACTCTTAGGATTCTCAGGCTTCTCCTCCATAGATAAAACCCTGCTTGTATTATCAACCTCAACAACACCTGTGCGCTGTAACTTCTCAATAGAGCTTTCAAAATGTCTCATAATACATGTAGTATGTTTTTCCTCATAGAATTCCAAAAATCCCTTAATTGAAAAATCTAAAAGATTATCTCCTGCCATAACAAGTATCCCATCACACTCCGACCCTACAAGATTACATTCATTAATTGCAAATGCAATATCCCTCACAGCACCTAATCTGTTGTCATTGTCTGTTGAGCCATCATCAAGAATTGAAATCTTTAAATTATTATATATACTTTCAGCCTTATGAGACCATTCTACAAATGTATCAATAAATTTATGGTTGGATACAATAACAACTTCATCAATCATTCCTGTTGACTGAATATCATCCAGAAGCCAGTCAAGAATACTTTTTCCACACACATCTAACAGTGGCTTTGGAAAATTCTCTGTTATTGGATATAAACGTGTAGCATATCCAGCAGCTAATACTATACATTTCATCATAATTAACCCCTTTACAATCCTATTTTCATTCCATCTGCAGTATTCACGAATACAATTTTAAAATCTTTCTCAAGCAAAGGAAACTTTTTCACATACTCGCTCTTAACCTTTGCTGCAATCTCTTCTTTTTTATCAGGATTAACAAGTGCTATACTTGAGCCATTAAATCCTGCACCTGAAAATCTTCCACCATATATTCCATCTGTACATTCAAATATATCCTGAAGAGCTTTTAAATTTTCTGAACCTGTTTCATACAATTCTATTGAACTTCTTCCAGATTGAAACATTAATGCGCCAAATGCATCAATGTCTCCCTTTTTCCATGCTTTAATACCATCTTTTACCCTTTGCTTTTCGCCATAAAAATGTTCTGCCCTCTTACGCCAGTTTTCCGGCAATCTGTCCTTATATTCCATAAATACACCAACAGGAACATTTCTAAGATATGTATCATTAAATTTACCATAATCCATACCTGCATATGCCTGTAATGCATATGCTGCCGACTTACACTCATCAACTCTTGTATTATATGCCGAGCCGGCTAACTGCCTTTCTTTACCACCAAATACAATCATAATTTCAAAAGGCTTCATCTTAGCACTAACAGGTATAATTTCATTAGAATCATCTAATGTGTCTAAAAATAACAGACCATTCCTTCTGCAATATACTTCACAACTCTGATCAAGCTTACCAACATTAACACCAATATAATTCCTCTCAGCCCATATAGCATTACTTATAATCTCAGGTCTGGTAATCTGAATATCATTAGCTATACATAATGCATTAAGGTATGTAAGAATAACCGCTGCTGAAGATGATAAACCTCCTACCGGAAGTGTACCTTCTATTACACCTTTTAATCCCCTTGTAAGTTCATATTTTCTGGAAAGTGCAGCAATAGCAGCCTTAACGAAATCCCCCCATACCATTTCACGCTCAAGTTCGTCTGTCATTGCAAATCTGGCATGACCGGGATAATTTTTACTTACAATATCAAATGTTCCATCTTCTGTTATTTCAAACTCTAATTTAACCCCTCTATCAATAGCAAAACCCGTTACCTGTCCCAGCTGATGATCTACATGGGCACCTAATGGGCAAACTCTGTAGGGGGTGAAAATCCTGTATATCATATTCTTTCTCCTTTTATATATAATACATAATTAGGCGTTTGCGAAACACCAAAAGCCGCATAAATACGGCATTTTTTGTTGCTAAAATAAAATATCTCCTCAAGGTTTATGGTAAAATAGAGTTGCGAAAAACTATCGACCAATCCACCTAAAGGAGATATACCTATATGATAACACATAAGCAGCTCACTTTGGCAGAAATTTTTGAAGATTGCCAAAATAAATTCGACAACGACAAATACCAATTCCTTTCACTTCTTGATGAAGCCATTAACCTTGATGAAATTGTTCCTGTTTCTTTTGTTTCTCATTTTCACGCCAAAACTGGAAGACCTCGCAAGCATCAGCTCTATCCAATGCTTAAGGCACTTCTGCTCCAGCGTATTTTCTCAATCCCGACTGATACGCTCCTAATTGTTTTCTTGAAATACTCTCAGGAATTACGCGATTTCTGTGGCTTTGATGTTGTTCCTGATGCCTCAAAATTTACCCGCTTTAAGCAAGATTTCCTGATGGACTTACAATCTATGTTCAATCACATGATTGATTTGACCGAACCGATTTGCCAAAAACTTGACCCTCACCGGGCAACTATGACCATCTTCGATACCTCTGGCATTGAAGCTTAGGTGACTGAAAATAATCCAAAATACGCAAACCGTATTATCAAGCAGTTAAAGACTTTTGCAAAGACAAACAACCTTGATAAAAACTATGATCCCTATAAGGCTGCTTATGGTTCCATGCCTACACATGCTGCTTCTAATCAGGCAATCCAAAGATGTATATCAATGGACATTTCTGCTATGCCTATAAGTTCGACATTGTAACCAATGGACTTGGTATTGTCCGTGATATCACTTTATATAACAAAGAGTTCCTAAAAGCTCATCCAGATATCGTTGTGGAAAAGAAATCTGACTCTCCTGATGAGGATAAATCTCTTGCCAATTCAAAAGCCCTGCTTCCTGTTTTGGTTGATTTCTTTCAGAAGCATCCACTTATCACCCCTAAGACTTTTCTTGGTGATGCTGCTTTTGATACGATTGAAATCTACAAAACCCTTTTCGGTGAAATTGAATTTGAAAAAGCATTTATTCCTCTCCATGTAAAACTTTCTATGAAAGATAACGGTTATACCATCAACGAAAATGGTGTTCCCTGTTGTCCTCATGATCCTTCGCTTCCTATGAAAAGATAAGGTAGTAAATCACACTTTAAAAGCAAAATCCCTACGATGAAATTTGTCTGTCCGAAAATGAAATGGGAATACAATAAAGCGGATAAAACAAAACATCGTGTATGCCATTGCAATAATCCCTGCACAACTTCTTCCTGTGGAAGAATGATTTACATTTACCCCGAAAAGAATCTTCGTGCCTATCCCGGAGTGGAACGAAGTTCAGCAGAGTGGGAAGAAACATATAAAATCCGTGTAAACGTTGAAAAATCTATCAACCACTTTAAAGACAGCTTTTGCGTAGCTAACCGTAAAACCCAGAACGAAAAAACATTTCATGCCGATTTACTTTTGGCTGGCATTGCTCAACTTGTTACAGTAATGGTTGCTGATAAAATCCATCAACATCAATACATTCGCAGTCTTAAGCCTTTGATTGCATAAAATCGAGTTTCCATAAATCTTTCTGCTTCGTGGCAACCAGGAAGCCTTTTTGTCATGCCACAAATGAATGACCGCCACCTTCCATCCCAAGAATCCTGCAATGCAGGATTCTATTCTTGTTTTCAATCAAGATTGCGAACTTGTTTCGCAATTACCTAATAATACATAACATCAATAGCAATTAAAAATATTAATAAGATTTTATATCTTCTAGCATTCTATTTTTCTTTAAATTAAAAATATTAATATCTTTTATTTTGTAAAAGTATTCACTTTCCAGTTCATCTTTTAAAAATCAACAGACTATCACCTTCCCCCCGTTATAATTGAATATGTTTTAGGTAGATATCTTTTACACACATATGCTATAGCTATATTAATGCTAACTGCTATAACTGGAAAAATTAATATTTCAAAAAACATCAAGAACATATTCTGTGTTATTAATTTTACAAATAATATTTGCAGTATAGTTACAATTTTTCCATGCAAGACATATATCATAAATGAATATGCACTAACATAAATCAATAATCTTATAATTTTATTATCTTCTTTCTTTAAATTTATAAGAATATATATAGCACAAAGCATTGAACAAATTGTAATCATATTAAGTATATGATATATAAATGCTAAATCATTATTTGTACTTTGTTTCATTAAATTATAAATATATCCATCTAAATACGTTAACATAATCGTTAACACAATTATCACACCAGCCACACTTTTATGTATTTTTACAATAAAAATATGTATTTTTTCTCTATTCATAGCTACTAACAATCCAATAATAAAAAATGGGACCGACCTATTTACAAAGAAACCATTATTATAAAATATAGGAATATTGAGAAACATTAACAACATTGAAACAACTATGCTTATCATCCAATGAACTTTTCTAACAATATAATTAATTATCGGAGATATCAAAAATATTAAAAATAGACTCCTTATAAACCATAATGGATCATACATCGGTGGTTTAATAAAAGGTATTCCAAAAAGAGTTACCAACAAACCAATTACAGACTTTTTAGTTAAATCAGCAAATGCACCTGGTAAAACAAGATTACCAGCAAATTCTATCACCATATAAAATATATTCCATATTATGTATGGAATCAATAATGTCCTTACCTTCTTTAACACCATACTTTTATACCCATATTTTCCCAATGTATTTTTACTTAAATAGCCACTTACTATAAAAAATATAGGAACACCACAATTAGCTAAAACCAATAAAGGACTTAATATTAAGTGTAAGCCAGCAAACTTACTTTCTCCTACATATGTAAATATGTTTGTTGAATGAATATACACTACGCATAAACAAGCCAAACCTTTTAATATGTCTATGTTTGCATTATGACTTTTGTTCATTTCATTTTTCTCCGTTCAAAAACAAATTATTATTTTCTATACTTTTTTATTAAATATAATTTTTTATCTTCCTTTGATAACTTTTTAGTATAATCAAATTCATCTTTATGTTTATTATAATAAGATTCTACATCTGTTATTTTTTTTGCTGGAATTCCAGCCCATACTTCATTATCCGGTATATTATGTGTCACAACAGCCCCGCAACCTACAATAACATTGTTACCGATATTAACTCCCGGCATAATCGTTACGTCCATACCTATATGACAATTATCTCCAATATTAATTGGACCAAATAAATCTATATCAGGTTCTTTTTTAATTTCTCTTAAAACCCATACTCCACCATCATGAGTTATGAATTCTACTCCATTTGTTATTCTTGTATGTGTACCTATTGTTATTAAGTAAGGTTCACTTCCCCAACTGATATCTTTACTAAAATCACACTTATTTCCATATTTAACACCAATTTTGTCTATATATCTATAATAATTATGCATTGTAGTGTGATATGCAAACAATCTTTGCAGCAAACTTTTCATTGTATATTTTTCTCCTAGTCAAATATTATAAATTATACTTTCTTTTTCCAAATATAAGAGTAAATATCCATATTAAAAAAACCATTTGAACATTAGGCTCAAACCCAAACATTAAATACATTCCACTAAACAATAATCCAAACATATATGAATATGCATTATTCTTTTTCTCTGTTATTCTAGCCACACAAACTATAAATAAGCATGCAAAAAATATACCTATTATACCGAAATTAGCAATCCATTCTGTCCAAATATTAACCTGTAAATTGAAATTATTCAATATAATATTATGTCCATAACCACATGAAAAAGGAGTAAAATATTTTACAAACATAAGCGGTTTATTTACCCATATACTACGTGGTATAAAAAAGCCTATATCATATAAAATGGATTGTCCATTATAATCCAACATTTTCATATTATAGACTCTACCATAAATTGCTGTTTTTACACAGCTAATTCTACTATAATAATATATATAATTGGATATAAATACAGAATCTGCTCCCTTTCCTGTTATATTACTGTACAAGTTAAAATATATAACAATTAACAATAAAAATATAGCCGTCTTACCTATTATTATTTTACTTTTACATGTTCTTTTCAAAATGTCTATGCATAAAATACCTAATAACAAAAACATGATTATAGTTCTTTTACCATCCGTCCACATTAAAAAGAAAGCTGCAATATATTCCAGTAAATTGCTCTTAAAACCGTATTTATCTTTGCACAAATATACTATTAATATTGATGCAAAAGATATATATTTTGCATACACATACTTCGTTATATGAAACAGATATATGCTACTGTTAATATCATATTCATTAGTATAAAAATATGAGAACTTTAAATAAATTGATGGTTTCGGAGATATAATAACAGCAAATAATGTAGCAAACATTAAAATCTTCATAATAGCCATAAGATATTTATTTACACGAACGTTCAATATACTATCTATCATATTAAAATATATATATGAGTTCTTTTTATTCGCCAAATAATATAATAACATTATTATAAAAATCATTACAAGATCATAAATAATTGACACCTTAGTATCAAGCAATGGTTTATATACATTAGGATACCTATATATATCATATATATTTATATTAGAGATATCAACTATTACAATAGGTAAAATTTGCATTACATATGTTAACACCAAAAGTACATGTAGGATACTAAACTTACCTCTTATTATTTTTTTTACACTTTTTATAAGAAATATGGTTGCAATTGCAAATGAAGTTAAGTCTATTACATATACCATTGTGTATTATTTCCTTCCTTCTGTTAAAATTTTCTTAACCCAGCTAACTGTATTAGCATATTCCGGCAATTTCCTAAAGCATACCCAAAATATAAAATTAGAAATTATAAAGGCTATTACAACTTTTAAAATCATACCTACAATCCCATCTAGCATTATATTATTATTGATATAGTATGTTATAATGCAGACAACAAATATAACTATAGAATAAAATAGAGTTTTACCAAAATAATCACTTATTTTATAATCTTTAAAATACATTTTATATAAAATCTGAGCGCTAAAACCATAATTTATAAACACAACTGTTAATATCGTCGCCACTAATATTCCTACAACCCCAAAGAATTTACCTAATATTATATTTAATACTATATTTAGTGCCGCCTCTAATATAGATTTATAACGGTTTTCCCACCACAACCCTGCTGCCTCTGCATAAGCTGCTCTTACGCTTCCTATTGTCAGTGAATAAAAATATATTGTGAACAATGCTACAATTGTATTAGCAAACATCATATCCTGCCCAACCCATATTTTCATAAATGGTTGATACACATTATATAAACAAACCGTACAAACACCGGCAATCCACATATACATAAAATTAAATTTAATAAAGTCATTATAATTCTTTTCAACTGAATTAGTAGCAATACTATTTCCTATGCTTGGAATAATAGAACTCGTCAATATAACCAATAATGCTAATACACCACTTAATATGTAATAATAATTCCCATAAATTGCTGTAACGGATAACCCTAAATATGCTGATATAACTATACTATCTAATGAATTCCTTGAAACGGTGCATATTTTAGTAACAAATACTCCCCCGATTTGTTTTTTTAATTTATCTTTTGTGTCGTTCTCCAAATTACCTTTTGCAACTATATCAGGAAATAATTTATCAGTATAATATTTTGTTATATAATTATTAACAATCGTACACAAAGGCAGCATTATAGCATATATATAATAATTATGAAATATTATTAGTAATACTATCTGTAAAACATACATAAACATTCTCGATATTGTTAATATATTTGTACTTATATCAATTCTTTGATATGCGTTCAACAGTGCATTCTTATAAGCAAATAAAAAATAACTAATAACAGTATTAAATAAGTAAATAAAATAAAGCACATATAAATTTACATCTTCCGGTATACTTCCAGCAATAAAATAACGCAAAAATGGAACAATAATTAAACCTACTGACAATATGCCAAGACCTATATAATGATATGCTTTTCTTATAAAATTATATAAGGCATATATTTTTTCATTATCGCCTTCTGATATAGGTTTATATAAACAATAAACTATTGCACTGCTTATTCCCATTTCTGATAAATTAAGTATTTGCAAAATGGAAACAAAAAGGTTATCCAAACCTAAATATTCTATTCCCAATTCATTTATAATAATAGTCCTTATTACAAATGGCATTAATATTGACAAAATCTTATTTATAACAGATGAAAATATATTTCTTTTTGCATTTTTCACTCTGGATTCCATATTGATTTATTACCTCTGTGTACATTCTAATTATAATTCATTTAAAAACTTCAACCATTTATCAACGATTACATTTACACTATGTGTATTGTTAATATCATAAGCATTCTTGCTTATATTATTTCTTAATTCTTCATTTTCAATTAACATCATCATTTTTTCAGTTAACATCTGCTTATTTCCACATTCAGTTAATATACCATTGAATTCGTCATCTATTAATTCAGCTGCACCTCCTGGTGGACTATTTGTTGAAATAACCGGAAACCCCATTGCCATGGATTCCATTAACGCATTTGACATTCCTTCATAATCAGATGTTATAACATACATAAACGAATCTTTTATTAATTCATGAACATTTTTATGAAATCCCTCAAAATGAACCTTGTTTTCTATTCCTAATAGTTTAGTCTTAATTACAAGATCGTCAAGCAAATCTCCAACGCCGAAAATTCTTAATATAAATTCAGGATATATCTTACTTATTTCAGCAAAACTCTGTATTAATAATGCATAATTTTTTTGCGGAAGAAGTCTTCCAATTGCTATAATTTCTTTATTATTAACTGATGATTTATGTGGTAACTTATTAATAACAGGATTATGTATCACTTCTGAATTTCTTTGGATTTTTTTAGAATAAAATTCTTTTGCACCATTTGACTGAAAAACATAGCCATTAGCAAATCTAAACAATATCCCCCTTAACATTTTACTTTTCCATGATATACTATCATGATATGGGTCATTTCTTTCACTCAGAACAGCCATGGATTTCATTCCAAGCAATTTACCCATTGATACGCATATATTAGCATAAATCCCTATTCCAATTACATAATCTATATTGTTATTATTCGCATATTTTTTTATCACATTAGCATCTTTAATAAAATTTCTATTATCATCCAATATACACACTCTGTCAATCAGTTCATTAACATAATATTCATCTTGTTTTTTTTCTGCCGTAATAAGATAAGGAATTACACCTTCCCTCTTATATAACTCATTAACAAATGTAGCTGTAAAATGCTCCGCTCCTCCTCCAGATAAAGCGCCTATAACTATTGCTATTCTCATATCTCCTCCGTAATTATTCTCCATTCAAAAAACTAACATAATCAAACTCATCAACCAATCTGTGAACCCCCCACTTAGAAGTATATCCAGTAATAATTCTTACTTTTCCAGCATTTTCACCATCCGCTTCACTTTTTGATATGTAATACGCACATTTATATTTTTCACTCCACTCTTTATTACATGTTAGAAATACTTTTCTAAAATTCATTTTTTCATACTCTATAAGATTATCTTCTGTACAGCCATTTCTATCATTCATAATAACGAATATATTATCCCATACAATTCTTTTCTTTCGTCTGTTCCAAGCTTCCTGTGCTTCTGATACACTCCTATAATGCACTAACTGCAATGTAATATCTCCTAACTTAGCAACTGGCCATTTATCATCTGCACAAGTAATATCTTTCATCGTACAATCTAAATAATAATTTATATTTTTTAAAAACTTAATAAAATCATCCGCTAAAAAAAACATATTAACAGTAGGTGAATTAAATCTTTGCTTTAAGTCATGCATAATAACACCACCTGTACAATCAGATGATATCAATGTTATGTTCTTATTATTTAGCTTTTTTATATTATTTTTATTAACAAATACATATCTATTGTATTCACGAATTTTTTTTAGTAACTTAGAAATAATCATTTTTAACTTTCCCTAATTAGCTTTATTCAATAATACACTTTCCATTTTTCTAACCTGAGTATCTATATTACAATTTAATGTAGCAAATTTATACCCCTGCTCTGATAATTTCTTTCTTTTATTTTTATCATTATACAACAATTTAATAGCTTCTATAAATTGCTGCATATTCTCACATACCAACCCCCCAGGAATATATTTAACAACACCAACATTCGTTGAAATATATGGTTTTTTTGCTGCCATTCCTTCCAAAAGAGTTACTGGTAAATGTTCACTAACACTGCTCAATATAAATATATCTGCTCTCGAAATTAATTTATATAACTCATCTCTTGCAATTCCAAAATAAAACTTAACATTATTCTTACAGTTTCTTTTGTTTATATTTTCCAAATATTTACAATATTCATTCTCTTCTGAGCCAACAAACCATAATTCCGCATTACCAATATCTGCATCATAAAAAGCTCTAAGCCCCATTTCTTGATTTTTTTGAAAAGAATAATTAGCAATCTGAAGATACACTATTTTATTATCATTTTTTTGATTATCTAAAAAAAACAATTTATCATCTACAGCATTTATCAGTTCATAATTATTTTTTTGTCCTTTTAATTGAAAATATTTATATGACATATCATTCTTGTGCAAATGAAATGCACCATCAAATTCTTTAATTATTGAATTATATCTTATAAAAAACTCTTTCCATCTTATATTCTGAATAGTTTTTCTTATAAACTTTTTTAAAGAACTTCTATCAATCTGTGTATAATTATACTCCCACATTCCATGCATCATAATATAATTTCTACATTTAATTTTATTATATAATGGTAATATCCATTGACTTAGATAATCAAAGAAACATACCATTACATAAACATCAGATTTACTTACTTCTTCTAAAAATATTCTTTGTGTTTCCTTCTTATTTCCTTTAACCCACAGCGCATTTTTATAAGCAGGTACTCTTATTATTCTTACAGAGTTATGGACTTCCTCATTAGGTAATCCTTCTATCATTGATGTTATCACTGTTATATCATGTCCATATTCTGCTAATTTTTCTGCCTGATAAGTTGTTACATTTTGAACTCCATCTACATTTGGCCAATATGTAAACGATGTAAATAAAATTTTCATTATATATACCCTATATCCTACTTTTAATAATTCCCTATCAAAATTTTAAATCTAGTTTCAACATCACAGAGTTTAATTCCTGTTGTAAATTCGTCTTCTGTAATTAATTTCCACTTATCTTTAAAGCTATTTTTATAATTTATTATCTTAAGAAGGAATTCCCTATCTAAACCAGAACAATTTTTATATTCATTTCTTAATAGCATTGATGCCATTGTTGAGCATTCATTCTTATCTTTAAAAACCACTCTATATTCTGTGCGAAATCTATTTACTAGCCCCTTCCCTCTACTTGTTAAACTATTTCCAATCCTTCTGTGCAATATATATGAATTTTCATCTACATACACATTTCCTAGCAGATATGCAACTGTACTTATTACAAAGTCATGAGACGGAATATTTTCATTTTTACTTTTATTTATAACAACATCATATGCTGTTCTTCTAACTTTATCCGTAAACATCATTGTACAGCCTGAAAATCTATGTCTTACAAAATCACTTTTTAATGAGTTTATCCCATTTGTAAAATCATTTGTTGAAATATGTTTTAAATTTTCATCCACATTTTCAACCGATGATACATATAATTCATAACCTTGCTGTAATTTATTAATTCCTACGCTTGATTTCTCTCTCTTCCATATATCATCTTGATCGGCATAAGCATAATAATCCGCATCTTTTTTTGCCATTCCAAGCAACAATGCAAAACTAGTTTTATATCCCTTGTTCTCACCTATTATTAGTTGAATTTTATCAGGATAATTTTTTTGTAAATCTTTTATTATATCAACCGTATTGTCTTTAGAACCATCATCTCTTATAGTAAGACTAACATCTACTTGATCTTGACTCATTATAGATTCAATTTGTGCTTTTATATACTTTGCACCATTATATGTTGACATCAATACATCCAATTTTTTCATGAAATCTCCACTTTATAAATACTTATATTTCATTTTTAATTTAATATATATCTTTCGTACCAGTTCTGAAAAACATAAAATGTCCATATCTCTCTATTCTTATCAACCTTATGAGACATATGTATATTAATTAAATTCTGAACATAATTATAATCAAATAGCCCCTGCTTCTCTATAAATTCTTCACTTGAATATTTCTTCAACTTAATAAATAGTTCATTTTCTAACCACTCCCTAATTGGAACATTAAATCCGTGTTTAGGAGCTTTGAATAGTTCATCAGGAAGCATATCTCTAAAGGTATCTTTTAATATTATCTTTTTATCTGATTTATCGATCTTATATTTTGTTGGAACATTAAAAGCTAACTCTATAATATCTTTACCCAATAATGGAACTCTTGTTTCTAATGATGCTAACATACTTGCTCTATCAACTTTCGGTAACATGCAACCTTCTAAAACTGTTTTTATATCAGCATATTGAGTCCTCTTCTGCTCATCTTCATCAACTAAATATTCATAATCTCTCTTAATAAAATCCATACTATTAACAGGTAGACCTGGCATTAATTTCAAAGATTCATCTAATTTAAATCCCAAACTCATCATTCTTTTTCTTTGCTCATAAATATCCATACTGGCATTATTTATAACTTTGTTAGCTTTTCGAACAAAATTACTATTATATGGCATAACCTTAACAATATTTTCTATTAATCCTTTTCTTATAGGCTTAGGAATTTTATTGTATTTTTGAGAATAATAAGATATGAGATATTTATCATATCCAGCAAATAATTCATCACCTGCATCACCTGTAAGTGCGACTTTGACGTATTCTCTTGTTTTTTTTGAAACTTCATATGTAGCTATTAACGATGGATCTGCAAATGGTTCATCAATATTATCAAGTATTTTATCTATATCTCTTTGAGCTTCATTCCAATCTAACATTACTACATGATGATTTGTTTTATTTTTCTTTGATACCAACCTTGCCAATTCACTTTCATCATACTGCTTTTCTTTAAATCCAATAGTAAATGTATCACATGGTTTATCTGAAATATCAGACATAACTCCTACAATTATTGAAGAATCAAATCCACCACTTAAAAATGCACCAATCGGTACATCACTTATCATTCTTTTCTCAACTGATTTATATAACAAACTCTTTAATTGTTTTTTACAATATTCATAATCCTCAAATTTTTCATCATGCTCAACTATAATGTCCCAATATTTTTCTTTTTTAATATCTCCTTTATTATTAATCACCATATATGTTGCAGCTTCTAATTTTTTAACATTTCTAATAATGCTCATGGGTGCTGGTATATATGTTAACTGAAAGTAACATGATAATGACTTTTCATCTATCTCCTTTTTAATCAATCCTGTAGATAATAAACTTTTTAATTCTGATCCAAATAAAAGTATTTTTTCGTCCTTATAATAATATAATGGTTTCTCTCCCATTCTATCTCTAGCTATTATGCACTGATGATTTACAAAATCATATATTGCAAAAGCAAACATCCCATCTAATTTTTCGAAAAAAGAAACCCCATATACTTCATAACCTAAAAGAATAACTTCCGTATCTGAATTTGTATAAAATACTTTTCCATCAGCTATTAATGAATCTTTTAAATCCCGATAATTGTATATTTCACCATTAAATACAATTAGTTTATCATGGGATTTATTCCATATCGGCTGATTTCCACCTTCCAAATCAATTATTGATAATCTTCTCATTCCAAATGCACAATTATCATCTGCATATAATCCCTCATGATCTGGTCCTCTATGAATAATTCTTTCATTCATAATATGTACTATATTTTCGTTTACACCTCTATCATTTGCATCAGCAAAACGAATTAATCCATTTATTCCACACATATTAATCTCCTATACTTTGCTGCAATTCTTCTATATATGCATTAACAACTATATTCCTGTCAAACTCTTGTTCCATCTTTAACCTAGCGTTCTTACCCATTTGTTGTCTTTCTTTGTTACTCATATTCATAAATTTATCTACTGCATCTATTAACTGTTTGGTATTTTTTGTTTCAAAGCAAAATCCTGTTACTCCATTATCTACAGTTTCCCTACAGCCAGATCTGTCAGTTGTTATAACTGGACGACCACATGCTTCACTCTCCAAAAGCACATTAGATATTCCTTCTGGATAATATGATGGGTGAATTGTACAATGTGCATATTTAAGATACTCTGATGTATCACTCACTTCACCATGATACTTTATAATATCCTTTGCCTCATAAGTATCTAACATCTCTTTATATTCACCATCACATGGTCCTAACACATGAAATACCGCATTAGGATATTTCTCTTTTATTGTTTCTGCACATGCAAGATACTCTTCAATTCCTTTTTCCTTTATAATTCTTGCAATAAAAAGAAAGTGTATTCCATTTTGATCATCAGGATACTCCATATATGTCCATTTAGAAAGATTAACTCCTGACCCTGGAATCATTTTATAATGCCCATTATACATTTTATGTTCAATAAAAAAATCTTTATTTTGTTCATTCTGAAAGAATACACATTTAGCTTTTTGAGCCGCTTTTCTATACAAATTAATCATTAAAGGTTGTAATATCCCCGGTTGTTCCACAGCAGTTCCTAACCCAGAAACATTCATTAAATATGGTATATTCATTTTGCCAGCAACTATTCCGCCATATATACACACCTTTGTTGTATATGTAAGTATAATATCTGGTTTTATGTCTTTAAATATTTTCTTATATGAACTTATAAGTTTCATATCTTTTATTGGGTTAGTTCCTCTCTTATCTATTACTATAGGAATGAATTTACATCCCATAGATGTCATGAATTTTACTTTAGGTCCATCTGGTAGACATATGTACACTTCATTGTTTTCTGCTAATAGTCTTTCTAATAATTCCACCCTAAAATTATATAAAACAAAATCTCTATTCGCTAATACTAATATTTTCATATGTCCCAACCTTTCAGTTAATCTTCATCCTCATGTTCCTTAGTAACAGCATACTCCAACTCTGCCAAATCATGTGCTTTACCATACTCATTCATCTTCTTACTATTTTCCTCAGTGAATCCTTCTGTACTTTCCTTACTGAATATTATCTTAACTGTTTCAAGCACAATCTGGAAATCCATAAGAAGAGAATAATTAACAACATATATTAAATCCATCTTAAGCTTATCATAAGATGTTGTGTTATATCTTCCATATACCTGTGCATATCCTGTAAGACCACCTTTAACCTTAAGTCTATAGCCAAATTCTGGAATATCCTCTGTATATTTAGCTACATGCTCCACTCTTTCTGGTCTTGGTCCAACAATACTCATATTACCAATCCATATATCAACAAGCTGTGGAAGTTCATCTATTCTTGTGGCTCTTATGAACTTTCCGACCTTAGTTATTCTATCATCATCTGATGTTGCAGGATGTGGTTTACCATCTTTCTCTGCGTCCTCTTTCATACTACGGAATTTATGTATTCGGAATACTTTTCCATCATATGTACATCTATCCTGCATAAAGAAAACTTTTCCGCCATCTTCTATCTTGATAAGTATTGATACAATCAGGAAAACCGGTGACAACACTATTAATCCTAATGTTGAACCTATAATATCAATCATTCTTTTAACAAATGCCTGCGCTGTTGTCATTCCTATATTCTTGGCAAGAAACAACGGACTGTCAAAAAGATTAATCTCATCTGAACCGCGTACCATAATATCCTGTATCTTAGGTGTATAATACACTGGCACATCATTTTCAAAACAATATTTAAGTATTAATTTCCTGTATTTGTTAGGTATATCATTAAGTAATACGGCATCATATTTTTCCAATTCAGTGTATATTTTGTCGACACCTTCGTATATGGATATCTCCTCACATACTTCATATTTATCACTTCGGTTAGATATCTTTGTTCTAAGATGATTGTCGTAGTCTCCATTAACCTGAAGGAGTCTGATTGGAGGAAATATCATAAGATAAATTCTTATCCCTATTAAATCATATATAACACAGAATATAAAATCAATGCCAGCAGAAACTGCTATAAGCCCTGCAAGCTTTCCCATGTGATTGATTGTTCCGGCTGTAAGCGCTATTATTAAGAACTCTCCTAATCCAATTGTTATTAAAGCTAAAAACTGTGAAAAAACAAGATTAACCAGTTTACTGTATCCCAGTCTGAATCCACCCCACATTTTCATGGAAATGAATATAATGAGAAATATTGTAAACACCATTAGTATATTGCCCTTTCCAAGAAAAGGCTGTTTTAATATATTATTATATACTACATTCCATTCATATGTAAAATGACCTATTAGCACTATAAGTAATATAAGATTAAACAGCCCTACATATAAACTTATGCTTTTGTTTTTTCGTTTCCTGTTATTGCTCTTTTTCATAACATTTTCCTCTCATATGAAATTTCCCCATTACTATAAGGATTACTCCCCATACAAAGCTCTGATTTCGTTCATCGCATTATTCATGCTGCTCTCATCTGGAACCATAACATACAGATTCCAGCCTGGCATTGAATATGTTGTTGTTGACATACTTCCACTTCCTGTTACGCTTATCTGCTTAACATTCCATGATGGCATTTCATTAAGCTGCATCTGTGCCAGTGTGGCAAGGTCGTCATAACTCATATTAGTTATAACGCTGTCTGAAACTGCACTTAATACACTGCTGTAATTAGACAGGATTGCTGGTGTGCATGCCTTCTTTATTGCAGCTTCCATTACCATCATCTGATTACGTCCGCGCTGTCTGTCCCCATCGGCATACGCTTTTCTTTCTCTTGAGAATGCCAGAGCCTGTGTTCCATTCAGGTGATTTACTCCCGGATGAACTGTTAATGCCCCATTTCCTATTGTCAGTGAATAATCAAGAGTGACATCTACGCCTCCAAGTGCATTAATTATATTCTCAAATCCACTGAAATTAATCTTTACATAGTAATCAATGTTAATACCATATAACATACTTATCGTATCTGTAGAACACTGTATTCCATATACACCGGCATGAGTAAGTTTATCTTTTACTCCTCCTGATATACTAAGTGGTACATAATAATCTCTCGGTGTATTAACCATAAGAATGTTGTGTGTTTTCTTATTAATAAGCATCAGTATATTGACATCGCTTCTGCTTACCTCATTGATTGATCCTCTTGAATCAATTCCGGATATATACACAGCCACAACATCTTCGCTTGAAAGATATTCTCTGTCCTGTACTTCTTCCACCGTCTGGTTACCTTCTATATTAATTGTAAATTCACCTGAATACAGAAGCAGAAGTCTTTCTGCAATATCTGAATATCCTTCAATATCACTAAGCATATCAATGCTGCTTGTTTTTAAGATAATTCCCATATTCTGGTTATCTTCCATAGCTGCCAGCATTTCAGCTGTATTGTCATATTCATTATATTCTGCTGAGAAGCCATCATTTTTCATACGGTTAATTAATTCATCCGTACTATCCCTGTCGACATCAGCTACAATACCTATTTCTCCACCATCAAGCTGGGCTATATCTGTTATTCCTGAATCCTTAAGAACATATACACCCATCACTACTTTTTCTTCATGAGTAGTAGTAACTTTGCTAAGAGCCTTAGAAGCCTGCCCAATATACACGCATCCGATAATTAATATTACTGTAAAAAGTATAGACATTACCTTTGCAATTATCCCAGCTATTTTCCAGCGCTGCAACAAGGCAGATGCAGCTACAAGTATTATCAGAATCACTCCCGCGATAATGCAATATTTCTCTGGAATCAACTTAAAATTAATAAGCATTATTTCAAAAACAACAGATGTAATTCCCATTATTCCCGCCAATGCCCATCCTGCAATTTTAAGTATCCTGTTTAATTGACCAGATGAATTAATTCCATTCATAAAAGTACTCCTCTAATCACATCTACTTGCACAACAACGGAGCCAAATATTCAATCAGAAGAAAGGTATCTGTCTCTCTACCCCTCCCAACGAAATTCAGCTCCGTACAGGTTATTCCTCGCTCTTAACTTTCTTCACCGTATTTTCCATAATATTTGCCGTAATACTTGCCATAGTATCTGCCGTAATATGAATTACCAGCCATATCAACCTTATTAAGAACGCATCCAAGAATCTTGCAGCCTACAAGGTCAAGCTGTTCTTTGGATTTCCTTGCGAACTTGTAGCTTATATCTCCTGCACCTATTACAAGTATTCCGCCATCACAGAACTTAGACATAACAGCGGCATCGATAACACTTCCTATTGGTGGTGTATCAACTATTATCATGTCAAATGTTTCTCTTGCACTCTCTATCATCTTGGCAAATCTGTCGTTACCAACAAGTTCACTTGGATTAGGTGGTACAGGACCAGCGAATATCATGCAGAAATTAGGCTCATCACTTACGCTTATAACATCTGTAAGTTCATTTTTTCCTGAAAGGTAATGAGTAAGACCATATTTAATCTTACCTTTTCTCCATCTGTTCTTCATAACTGATTTTCTTGTATCAGCATCTATAAGAAGTGTCTTCATTCCGTTCTGCGCAAATGACATTGCTAACTCAAATGATACTGTACTCTTACCTTCTCCTGGTGTTGTACTTGTTATGAATATTACCTTATTATTATCTCCTGAGAACTCTATGTTTGTTCGTAACATTTTATATGCTTCCCTTGTTCTGAAATCAAGATAACTTTTCTTTACTGAAAACTCCTGCATTTTTATTCCTCCACGCTTTCTTTAGCACCATTACTTTTCTTCTTATTCTCAAGTTCAGATGCCTTAAAGCTTCTTCCCTTATCATCATTCATAGTGATATCGGTTTTTGAACCACCTTTTGAAGGTACTGGTACTCTTCTCTTACCCTGATTACTATTCTGTCCTTCATTAACAGGGATAAGTGCCAGTGTACTGAGTCCAAGGTATCTCTCAATATCTTCAGAAGTCTTGATTGTATCATCAAGAAGATGCTGTATGATAATAACTGCTGCTGATATTACAATACCTACAAGAACACCTATTATAGTCCACTTAGGAATTGAAGGTGATACTGGAGAATCTGGAAGATTAGCCTGATCAACAACATTTACTGCTTCAATATCCATAACCTCTGTTATATGCTTGGCTGCCAGATCTCTGACTGAATTGGCTATCTTCTGTGCCTGTTCAGGTTCAGAATCTGTAACTGTAATTGCTATAATTCTTGTATCTGTAGCATTAGATGCTGATACTCTTTTAACAAGACTTTCGTATGTTTCATCAAGCTTAAGATCGTTAATAACACCTTCTATAACATATCTGCTTGTAACAAGCTGCTCATAATCTTTTGAAAGTGTTGATGATAACTGTACATCACTATAAGTAACTGATCCGCTTGCATTCTGCTTGTTAAGAATATATACCTTTGTTGTTGACTCATACTGTGGTGTAATAACAAAGAAGCTGTACATAAACGCAACCGCTCCACACACTAAAGCTGCCACAACAATAATCCATAATCTGTGAAATAATACTCCAAATATTTCACGGAGGTCTATTTCAATGTTCTCTGTCTCTTTACTTTTTCCCTGCATTATATAATCTCCTTAATCTTATTCTGACATTCTATAAAAGTCTGTCCATGGCATTGCCATATAATATATCATCAACATACTGTTCATTATATTTCTTATACAGCATGTCGGCACATTCCTGAATCTTAGGTGTACGGCTGCCTTCACATCGGTGTGAATCAGTTCCGACATAATCAACTATCTGCTCACTAAGCAGTTTCTGTAGGAATTTCTTTACATCCTTGCCTATATCACCAAGTATGCTTGATGCATTAACCTGAATTTCTACACCCATATTCTTGATTTCACGCACATTTTCAATATCATCTACCATACAGCCATACCGCTCAACATGCGCAATAATCGGCTGATAGCCTTCACTCATTATCTCGTCTAATGAATTACGTATATACTGATACGGATCAGATGGCATAAATTCCACAAGAACATAATCTGTCCCATTCATCCTGCTTATGCGTCCGCTGTCAACACCTTCACATAATTCATCATGATACAGGATTTCATTTCCCTGATATAACTTTATTCCTAAATTACATTCATCTGCTGCTTCCTGTACCTCATCAATAAGCGCACTTACCTTCTCTGGTGAAGCATTGTGGTGTCCGCTTTTAAAATGTGGTGTTGCAATAATATGCGTTATCCCCTCATTATGTGCGATTTCCAGCATCTTTAACGTCTCAGACATATCCCTTGAGCCGTCATCTATTCCCGGCAAAATATGACAATGGACATCTACAATATAATCCGCAGCTTTTTTCTTTTTTCCAAATAACATACTATACCCTGTACTTTGTCCAATTCTTCTTATTTATAATAACTTAACTTTAAATAAACCTTAAATATTTTAGCAATGCAATATCATACTGTCAACCAAAGTGTGAAAAAATCAAGATTTTTGTCAAAAAAAGGCACCCAGAGGACAAATGGTGTCTCTGTCCTCCGGGTGTTCTTACCCAATCATCTCATAACTCTCATTAATTTCCCCAGCCTTAATCTGAGCCATTCTTTCCGCAATCCTGCTCTTTACAAGCTCGGCGACCTCTTTTTTCTTAAGCTCACAATATTCAGAATATAGAATAGGCTTTAAGAAATGTACCTGTGTATCTACTCTTTCAAATGTATTGCTGTTCATGGATTTATATGAATCAAAAAGTGCTACAGGAACAATAGGTGTCTTGGACTGTAAGCTGCATGAAAAACAGCCAGCCTGAAATTCCTGAAGCTCATTTTTATTATCATTATAACCACCCTCTGGGAATATAAGGAAATTTCTTCCGGATTTCACCTGTTTGGTAACATCCATTATAGCCCTTACCTTGTCTCGGTTATTATCAAGATCAATAACAACAGCATCTATAAGACCGCATACCTGACGACTCATAAGTCTTTCAGCCTGCTTCTTTCCCCAGAGAACACCACATGGTTTTTCCTGTGCAAGAATGATTCCCAATGCATCATATTTACCCTGATGATTAGGATACATTATGTAATTGCTGTCAGTCGGAATATTCTCTCTGCCATACACCTTAGTTCTTGTTCTGGCATGTTTTCTCATGTAGTTAATAATCCACTTTGCATACTCAAACCTTTCCTTTTCCGAATAACGGCTCTTGTTGGCAATCATCTTATTAGCTTTAGGTACAGCATGAAGTACCATGTGCCAGCTTGATATAACAGTACATTTGAAACGCAGATTAAACATTCTTCTTCCTCATCTTTCTATATAATCCCCGATACAATCACAGCGCCAAAAATCTGACGCCATACATACAAAAATCTCCGCATGTGCGTATTACTGCACATGCGAAGCAAAATATTTTTCAAAATCATCATGAATAAGTGCATATCCTGCCTCATTCGGATGCATTCCATCTTTACTATAATATGCCTTCATGTCATCAAGTGCAAGAAAGCTTTCACGAAGACTTAATATTTCACAGCCGTTTTCCTTGGCGACAGCTCTCATTATGTCGCCATATTCTGCATACTCGTCCTGCATCTGCTGAACTGAGTTCACATATTCTGACATAATATCTTTACCCACTCCACTTTCAAGCAGATGTGAAAGATACACTTCAATTGCAATTGGAGGTGCAATTACAGCTGTTACTGCTGCGCCCTTTTCCTGCAACAAATGTATCATATCCTCATAATTCTTCTTAAAATCCTGAGGGGCAATTCTGTGCCTATGTTCATAGTCACATTTGCCTTCTCCTATCGACTTCCAGTCATAATCGCAGTCGTTACCGCCACATTCAAGAAATGCAACATCAGGTACAGGCTGTCTTGACATTGTCTGTGTAAGCCACATTTTTACTCTCTCTGATGTGAATGTCGGCATCGCGTAATTGACAAACTTCATATTATATTGTGCCTGCATTTTCTCAAAACCGATTGCATCTGAACTGTGATAATTCCATGCTTCATCCGGCATAACCCCGCGCATAAGCGAGTCGCCAAACATATAATATGTTTTCATAAACCGCCTCTTATCTTAAATTAGGAGCTGGAAGAGGATTCTCTGGTGTTACTGCATCCCAGTAATTGTTCATAAGCTTCTCCAATGCTCTCTGTGGAATCATTGGCTGCGAAGCATAATCAATCATATCCTGAGGGATATCCTCACCTTTTCCCATAACCTTACCAATCTCAGTATATCTCTTAAGATATTCATTAATCTGGTTTACCATTGGCGGAATCGCAAACATTTCGCTCTGTGGACAGAGAAGAGCCTGATATCTGCCCTTGCCATAGATAAAATTAAATTCCTTGATAAGTGCGTCATATATCTCCTGAGTTCTTCCGTATCCGCATGATGATATAACATAGAACTTCTTGCCACTTACATCATAACGAAATTCGTGAAATGCGTTATCTCCGATATCTCTGACCTTGCCCTTGTAAGTCTCCATAAGTGGCATGATTCTGTCAACAAATGTTTTCATTGGACCCGGCATACCGAAGAAATACAGTGGGAAGCTGTATATAATTACATCTGCATTCATGAATTTCACATGAACGTCCTGCATAACATCATTGATAACACACTGGCCTGCTGTCTTTCCCCAGCAGCTCATGCATCCCATACATGGCTTGATATCCATGTCTCTGACTGTCAGAAGCTCTATCTCAGCTTCTGGATTAGTCTCCTTAAGTCCCTTAAGAACCGCATTTGTCATTTGCATAGTATTACTCTTAGGTCCTTTAGGACTACCATTTACTACTAAAACTTTCATTATTAATCCTCCATGTTTTTTGCAGAAAAATCCAATGTGCTTTTAAAGCACATTTCCTCTTGGCGAGGAGAGGATTAGTTCTCCATAAACTTCTCAAATGCTTTAAACTGTTTTCTCATCGTGTCATATCCATACTGATAGCACTGAAGAAGTTTTTCATTATTATTCTCGAAGTGTCTTATCATCTGCTCCTCCGGACGGATAACAAGGACCTTCCCCTCTTCCACAAGCTTTTTCATGAACTTATCCTGCCTGTCATAAGCCTGCCTTCTGTGTGCCATAGCATCACAAAGCTCCGGATATTTCTTGTAACTCCACTCTATAAGCTTCTTTACCTTAGAATAATCTGTAGGCTTAGAGCCCTCTGGCTTGGTAAGTACAACAACAATCTTATCGCACCCCTTCTCAACTGCTCTCTCAACCGGTATCGAATCAATAATGCTTCCATCAAGATAATGATAACCATCAATTTCAACAGGTTCGCATATAAATGGCACAGAGCAGCTTGCCATCTGACACTTCAAGAATTCGTCTTTAGTCTTAAAATTGCCCTTATACTCAGCCTTTCCGGTCTCACAATTCACAACAACGCTCTCGCACTCTGTCTTGGATGCGAAAAATGTGTCAAAATCATAAGGAATATCCTTAAGTGCATACTCAGCTACCAGCATTTCAAGATTAAGAATCTTCTTATTCTCAAAAAGCTGTCCGACACCATAATAGGCCTCCGCATTTTCATGGGTAATTATCTTTTTAGTTCTTCCTTCCTGTCTGGAAACATAGTTCACCGCATTACCTGCTCCGGCAGACACTCCGATAACATAATCATAATAAATGTCTTTCTTAAGCATGTAATCAAGAACTCCGGCTGAGAAAATGCCTCTCATAGCCCCACCTTCCAGCACAAGTCCTGTCTTTACTTCACTCATAAGTGCCTCTATTTAGCGTTAGCTTCTACATAATCAACAATATCTTTAACAGTTTCAAGTTTTGCATCAGAACTGAATCTGATTTTGAACTCATCCTCAACAGTGATAGCAAGTAACATCATATTAAGAGAATCAACTCCTAAATCTGTTGTAAGAACGCTGTCCATTGTAATAGTTGATGGGTCGCACTGTGGCATAACCCTTGCAAAAATATCCTTTAACTTCTCAAATACCATGATAAAATCTCCTTTTTTTACTTTATTGAAATCCAGTTGGGTGTGTTGGCAATCGGACGGTACACAGTTTTGAAAAAGCTTACTCCAAAAACACACTTCCGCTCGGCTCCGGACGCAGCGGACACCTCCCGGATTTTAATCAACTAAAATTTGGGGTCGCCAGCCAACGGCTGGCTGCCCACCCGTGGTCTGCACCCCCTACCCTCCACACTTTCTCCCCGGAAGGGCGAACCTCCAAAGGAGGCAGCCCGCAAGGCTGTGGCAAACGCAGGGGCTGCGAGCTGGGTGGGATGCGGACGGCATGTGGGTGTGTAGTAGTTTGAAACCGTTGGAGGACGCCGGCACTTGGTAAGCTGGAGCAGTTGGCACTTCGTGCCAACAAACTCCAGCGAACCTAGTACCGCTGCGTCCGGATACGAGCGAAAGCGTGTTTCAAAATGCTACACACCCACACAACGCCTGCGTCACACCCAGCCGTAGCCCCGTCCGTCCTGTCACTACCTTCCGGGCACCACCACAACCTTACGCCTGATTCCTCAAAATCTTCATCGCACCAGATCTCTTGAAATCCTCTGTTCTCACCTTAAGCTTAAGCACTCTCTTAAACGGTGGCAGTTCCTTATTAACCTCATTAACGGCATCCTGTAATCTATTCTGGATTTCTTCCTCAGATGCACCTTCTAATTCTGGCATGTATGGAATAATCTCAACACCGATAACAGTATTTCCATTCATTTCCATCTCCTGTACAAGACAATCCTTTACAAGTGGCTGCTTGTAGAATAACTCTTCAATCTCCTCTGGTGATACATTTTCACCATTAGGAAGAATGATAAGATTCTTAATACGGCCTGTGATATATATCCAGTCGTCATCGTCAAATTCTACGATATCGCCAGTCTTGAACCAGCCATCCTCAAATACTTCAGCTGTATGCTCAGGGTCTTTGTAATATTCCTTCATTACATTGTCGCCCTTAATCCAGAGTTCTCCGTCAACAACCTTAACCTGCTGTTCTGGATAAATGTGTCCCATAGACTCAGGCTTCTTGTCTGTATCGCAGTTACCTGATGTCAGGTTGGCACACTCAGTAAGTCCATAACCTGCACATAAAGTAATTCCAAACTCACGGCACTCTGCCATCTGTCTAGGTGGAACAGGTGCTGCACCGCACATAATAAGCTCAAGATCACCGAGGAAAGCTCTGCCCTTAGCCTTTGCAATGTTAAGAATAATCTCAACAAGTCCCGGAACAAGCACAAGAGTTGTAGGTCTTACAACAGGAATGTCACCGATACCGGCTCTCATATCAACACATGTATATGTAATCGAACCTGTATACAATTTAGCCATATATCCCATAATTGCGCCAAAAATATGTGAAAGTGGAAGCATGGCAATATATCTCTTATGAAGAATACTTCCCGGTCCAAATACACCGTTAAATGATCCTCTCATAATAGAACCGTGGCTGTGAACTGCGCCCTTCGGTGCTCCTGTAGTTCCTCCTGTAAAGAAGATAGCTGCTGTAGTATCTTTTTCTACATCTGCAAATGCGCTTTCTGTCTCACCAATAGAAGTGCTTGGCCATGTCTTACAAGGCACATTTGCTGTAACCTCAGTAAATTCCTTGCCAACAAACATACCAGCAAGATCGAACTTCATGCTGATTCCTGCAAGTGCCTTATCGTTAAGTGCATTAGGAAGCATGATAAGTACATGTCCGGCTGCTGGAATTGCAAGAAAAAGTTCCATTGCATCAAGGTCATTCTTTGCAAGAACGGCAATATTAGAACCTTTTTCAAGTCCTAATGAATTAATAAATGTAACTCTCTTAGCAACCCTTGAAACAAGTTCTTCATATGTATATGTTGTAACTTTGTCACTTATGGCTGGATAATCAGAATATTGTTTTCTAATAAAATCCAAAAACTTTGGAATAGTTGGAATATATTCCAGAGTCTCCATTTCATCAGGGTTTACCATGTTATAAAAATAATGATTCATGATTTGCTCCTTTTTTATTTTATTTAAATCCGAGGGAGTGTGTTGGCAAACGGACGGTACGCGGTTTTAAAAAAGACTGCTCCAAAAACACGCTCCCGTCCGTCCTGTCACTACCTTCCGAGCGTCTCCACAACCTCCCGGAATCTCGCGCACTCTCCGGCAAGATACTCTGCATTAAGCCCCTTACCTTCTTTGGTAAGTTCCATCGGCTCACCAACATACAGCCTGAGTCTCTTCCCAAACAGCTTATGATACTCGCCGTTATTATATACCGGAACAATCTTTGCTCCTGACATAACTGCCAGCATTACAAAGCCCGGCTTGAATTCATCCATAACACCAGTCTTTGAAGTATGTCCTTCAGGGAAAATTATCATGTTGTCTCCTGCACGAAGATGCTCTGATGCTCCCCTTATCCATGTAATATCAGTTCCAAAACGGTCAACAGAAATAAATTTTCCGCCACTTGTAAGCCACTTAAGAATCTTCTTATCAGCCCAGTCTTTGGCTATTATGAGGACGCTGTTCTTAAACAGCATATAAAACATCTGGCCATCATTGTGCCCCACATGGTTGCCAATGAATATGACACCGCCCTTTTCTATTTCTTCTTTTGCCTTTCTGCTCTGATAACATATCTTCGGTCTGAACATAATATACAAGTAAGCATATAAAAGACCTCTTCCCATACTGGCTGTTACATTAATAAATGTATTTTTCTTTTTCATTAAACCTACCCTCTTAATGACTTTAACATTTATCTGCATACTAAATATTTAATACACAAATGTTCCATTATCACACAATATGTTTCCAACCAACATTGTATGTTTTTTAACAAAATTTTTCAAAGGTCAATTACTTCCTTTTTGGCACTTATGTAACATTTTGTCGTATTTTGTTTACTATTGACAACATATGTTGTACAATATATTTGACATGAAAATACAGTTTTTATCGAATCTTTATACGTTATTTATACACATTTTATAATCTGGTTACAGGGAAGCAAAATCCTCTGCTCCTGCAATGGCAGTCGCATTTTGCTTCGCAAAACAAGGAGGCTTATATGGGAAAATCTGAAGAAGTTAATACTACATCTGCACCAGAAATTAAAGCTGACCGCAGAATTCTAAAGACAAAAAAGGCAATTTATGAAGCACTCGTTGAGCTTATGCAGAGGAAAAAGCTTAATTCAATAACAGTTACTGAACTTGCCGCACAGGCTAACATTAACCGAAAAACATTTTACACTTACTACTCTACAGTAAATGATGTACTTGATGAGGGAATTTGTGAACTTATAACATCACTTAAAGACCTTATGTATGCTATGTCCGAAGATTACAACATGCTGTCACCGCAGACACTTTTTGCTTTTCTTAATACAATAATATCTGATGCTGACATCGTGAGAAATTTATTTGCATCTGATAACGGAAGCCTGCTTTTTAACAGACTCCAGAAAACTTTGCAGGAAACTCTTCTTAAGGAAATGCTTGATAATGATATTAAAATGAGTGTTCCACCTGAACAGTATCCTCTTATTTCTGACTTTGTCGCCGGAGGAATGGTTTCCGTGTACTATGAGTGGATAACTAATCCTAATGGAATTACACTTGATGATATGGCACGTACTCTTACAACACTTATTATTTCGGGCGTACACGCATTTGCATAAGGAGACACTATGACTTTTAACGACAAATTCAAGTTTCTGATGGACATAACCAATACAAGTAACACAACGCTTGCTAGCGCTGTCGGTATTGATAACTCGGCGGTCAGCCTGTACCGTAACGGTAAAAGAAAATGTCCACGGAACAAAGAAGTTCTTAAAAAAATGGCTGATTACTTCGCCGGTTCAATCAAGCTTAACTATCAAAGAAAGGCTCTTGCCCTTGCTGCCGATTATTCGCGATTTAACCACTCAAGACCTGTATCTGAATACTCGCAAATGCTTTATCTGTGGCTTACTGATGAACTGCCTGTCCAGAATAATTTAGTTGACAGTATTCTTAATGAAAACGTCTCTTCATCATCTACTGATTATATACAGGGAATCCGTACAATTGATGTTGTTCCTAATGCAACGAGCGTTTTATACAGATCAGAGGGAAAAAGACAGGCAATTCTCAGTTTTGTCAATTATCTTCTGACTCTTGACGATCCAAAGACAATCTATGTATGGGTAGATGATGATGTTTACAGCATATTTGATAACAAGGAAATTATTGCCTCACTTCATGAGCTTATTATGAGATTACTTGATTACGGATATGAAATATGTCAGATATCCCCCTCTCCTGTGAATACAACCCAGTTTTTCGAAGAATTTTTCTACTGGGTTCCGGCATACCTTACAGGCCGTGTGAAATCATATTATTACCCAAGAATGAGAGATAATCTATTTTCCAAAATCAGCATAGTATATCCAGGGTATGCCGCAGTATATTCTGACAGTCTCTCTTCAATTCCAGATAAAACATTTACTGTACTCACAGCAGAATCTGCAATTGTTTCTATTAAAGAAATTGAATTCAAAACATTTTTATCATACTGCCGCCCGACAATGAACATTTACGAAAGTGCTGAAGATGTTTCAACCTGTTTTCACAGATTCTTAAATACTCCTGTCGCACATATACAGAAAGGCTTAAGCCTCCCTCCTGCCACCATGCCAGATGAACTTGTAACTCAATTTCTTAATGGCAATCCAGACAGTCTTGGAGTGAGCATGAGAATCGCATATCAAAGAGACAAAATGTACGATAATCTCCGTAATGTAGATATATGTCCGCTTGCAACAGTTAATCAGGTTTTATCAGGCAGAGTTCCTGTAATATTCCCTGTAGTAAAGCAGGAAGTTCCTATATATTACACACCTCGTACATATGCACTTCATCTTAAAAATGTCCTTGAAATAATGGATACTTACCCGGATTATTTCTTTGTTCCTATAGAATATAATCCAGACGATAATGTATGCATCATTGTTAATGAATGCTCTGAGGCGGTGCTCATCCGTACGGCACTCCCAAGCATGGTTTTTGACTTCAATCATCCACAGCTGGTGCAGAACTTTCAGGAATATCTGTACCGGATTGCCAATGATGTAGGTTATGCTGATATCAACCGCAGGAAAATACGCGCACAAATTAAAGAATTAATAAATGCTCTTGAAAAAGTATAAAAATAAGCACCTGTTTGTTGTGTACCTTTAACACAATAAGCAGGTGCTTACTTAATTATATTATACTTATAAATTACATTTTAAAGAACTTCATATCTTCATTAAGCTGGTCTGATACTTCCTTAACCTTAGCTGCTGTTTCTGCAAGAATATTAATAGTTGCATTAAGCTCCTGCATAGAAGATGTTGTCTGCTGTGTTGAAGCAGCATTCTCTTCTGAAATAGCAGAAAGATTAGATATTACATCAACAACTGTAGCTCTTGAATTATCACATACTTCTGCATTGCCCTTGATAACAGCAGTTCCGTTTCTTGAAACATTTATGCCATCTCCAACTTCCTTGAATCTTTCCTTAGTTGCTGCAAGCTTCTCATACTGTTCTCTTACAAGAACTTCTGTGCTTCTCATAACCTCAAGTGTTTCTCTTGAATCATTCTGAAGGTCAGTAATGATTTCCTGAATCTTGCTGGCTGTGCTGTCAGACTGAGAAGAAAGCTTCTGAATCTCTGAAGCAACAACTGCAAATCCCTTTCCTGCTTCTCCTGCTCTTGCAGATTCAATAGAAGCATTAAGTGATAACAGGCTTGTCTGGCTTGCAATATCTGCAATAAGTGAAGCAGCATTGCCAATCTTGTCAACTGATTCATTAGTTGTCTCAATCTGCTTTGCAATTCTTGCAACTGCATCTGTAGTTCTCTGAACAGCCTCGCTTAATTCAGCCATTGTAGTCTGTGAAGCATTTTCAGCTTCTTCCATATTCTTAGATGTGCTTGTAAGATCTTCAATATTATTAACTATCTGTGTAATCTGGTCACCCATAGTCATAATCTCATTATTTGCTGTCTCAATATCTTCTGCCTGTGATACTGCACCCTTAGATATCTCTTCTACTGCTGTACTGATTTCTCCTGCAGCAACACTTGACTGTGAAGCCATAGAGTCAATTGAATTACCTGACTCACCAAGATCTGTTGCAGACTTTGCAAGACTTCCAACAATTTCTCTTAACTTAAATATAAGAGTTTCAAGGGCTCTGCCCATGTCTCCGATTTCATCCTGTCTCTTAAGTACAGTCTTATCAACCTCTACTGTAAGATCTCCTCCTGCAACTTTCGTTACAGATACACTTGCTCTCTTAATCGACTTTGAAATACTCTGTGCTATAAATGTTGCCACAATTCCTACTAATATAAGTACTACTGCAGAAACTATAAGCATTGTTCCAACCTTCTGCATTATATAGTTTGTAATATCTGATGTAGGCTGTCCTGCAAATACACATCCTACAACCTGGTTATTATCCTTTAGTGGCACATATACTGCACAGTATCTCTCTCCCTCTACCTTATAATTAGTATCTCTATATGTCTTTCCCGTCTTAACTACATCCCACACTTCACTTGATATATCTGTTCCCGTTAATCTTGCCCCCTTATTATCAGTAAGCGTTGTAAGAACTCTCTTGGTTCCATATGTAAGTGTAACCTGGACATCATTCTCGGAGTTCTTGACATATATATCAAGTGCAGCCGGTTTAATCGTCAATTCTTCGCCACCCTTGAATAATTTACCGTTCTTATATTCATAGTTGCCTTTAATATCCTCATAAGAATTCTGTACTGCCCCACTTAACAGTTCTAGTCCATCCATGGCCTCTTCTTCCAGTCCTGACTTAAGACTGAATGTTGTAGTTGTAATAAGCCCCAGTACCATAACAATTACCGGTACAATAGCAAGCATAACCAGTCTGAATGTAATACCTGCTCTTCTCTTCTTTCCGTCAGCAGCAACCTGTTTAGCTTTCTTCTTAACCTCTGCATCAAGCTCTTTCTTCTTTGCCCTGACCTCTTTTACCTTCTTCTCGTTCTCAGCCTTAATCTCTTTAACTTTTTCAGTTCTTTCGGCCTTAGTATGCATTTTCCCCATTATAAGACCTCCCTTTCCTCTTATTTAATTATTCACCAGAACATTCTTTTGTTCATATTGTTCTTTAAATTATACACCATTACGCCAATTTTTAAAACCTTTTTCTTGTCAAAATATTAAAGTTTCACCAAAAAATTGCTATAATTCGCCTGTTTTCTTTTTCTTAAGCACATTTGCTTTTATATATGCAAATGTATACTCTTCCCCTTTATCTGCAAGCATCTTCAAAAGATTGTGAAGAAGCGCATCTGTTTCCGGGTGCATAATATAATGCCCTAGCCCCTTAATATAGTAATCCAGTGGATCTGAATCTTTGTACTTGTCTTTATTATATATCCGGCTCGCTGCAACTCTGTCACAAAACATCTCAGCAACATATTTCACAGGCATTTTCATTCCTGCCAGAATAGTGCTGTTACCATCAACATCGTAATCTATCCAGTATTCAAAATGATGTTTATTCCTGCCCTTATGATGCAGCCATGCCTTTGAAACACCTTCATCTTCACGCTGTGCATTATTAGGACTTCTGTGTCCATCCTGATAGTACTTAACTCCTGGTATGAACTCCGATGGCGAATATTTTGACAAATCATGCATCATTCCCTGCCTGTATAACCCAAGCTTAAAGCAGTATTTTCTCACCAGTCTCCTGTGGGAATTAACCGTGTGCAGATGCCCATTGAAATTATGCAGCAACTTCTTCAATGTCATACAGACTCATCCTCCATCATCATTATTCTTCCACATACCCTTCCGCGGTTCTGTCTATAACCTCACCTGTATCCGGATTAACTGAAATTCCATTAACCTCAAGTCTCTCATCAATCTTAATTACGAGGCACTGTCTGCCATCAATAACCTGAGTGCTCACAATGTCAGTTTTATCGGAATTAATCTTAATTACAACATCTGGTGTTTTTACTTCAAATTTCTTCCCTGATGAAACATTTGATGCAACAAGCTTTCCATGTTCCCCGGCAGCCATCTCAAAATGCTCCTCAAAATTCTCAAGTCTTTCTTCCTTAACACCGCTCTTTTCAAGCAGATCCTTCATCTCTGTTTTATCAAGCATAACCGGTGCCGGACTTTCCTGCTTCTTCTCTTCTATAATCTGCTCAAGATTCTCATGAATATTCTTCACAATCTCAAGGTCAGCCTCTTCACCAAGTGCCTCATTAACAAGTGATGTAAATGTTTCCTTCTGCTGCTTTGCAGGAAGCGGAACCGCACAGTCAAGCAGGCAGTCGATAAGCCCGTCCTCAAACTCACTGACATCTTTAGTATAGAAAAGAGTCATATCTTCATCTGCACTTCTCTTATTAAATGCCGGGAACAGAAATCCGACATCCGGTACATCTACCATATGATTCTGCTTCTTATCGTGGAAATTATTGTCCTCCTCATCATACCCAAGCCCCGGCTTAGAAAGGTTTACATGACATATACTGCATAAAATGTAGCTGTAAACCTCATCAGATGCATCATCCATCTCTATATTATCAGTAGTAACCGCCGGAATATCATACACCTGATTAATAAGAAGAATCAGATAATTGCCAACATAACTGTAATTATTGATAATCCTGTCATAGAATTCATCAAGAAGTCTGTCATCTTTAAGTCCGCTGTCTCTTAAGTTCATTAAAAATGTTCTTGCGCCCTCATCAGCATACGCATCAACATTAAACTTCATATCGACCAGATTCTTTCCGGGTGTTCCAGAAAGAGTTTTCTTAAATATATCAAAATATTTATGCTTCTCTTCTTCTGGAAGATTAAGAAAATTCTCATTAAACTGTGTTATCTTATTTCGCTCACCATCAACATAACAGCCACATAATCTTAAAATTCCACAGTCCTCTAATGTATATTGTGATTTAATTTCATTAAGTTCTTTTCGTGTCATAACTAACTCCATCCTCTGATATTTTATTCACTGATAAATTGTCTTATCTGAATAATAAGAGATTTTGTAATTATAACATATCCTGATATTCATATGTAGAAAAATGTTTTATTTTGTTTGGGGGATAATCTGAATCGCTGCCCACGTTCTCGCAACCTGCGCTCGCTGCTCATGCTCCAGAACTGCGTTCTGTCGCTGTCGCGGTGCTCCTCAAACGCAAACAAATATGCTGCCATTCATGCAAGCATGATTACAACATATTTGTTTGTATTTTCATCGCTACTTTCGCACATAAAAAACTTCCCCGGTTCTGGGGGAACCGGGGATGAGTAGAGGGGATAGAAATATAGTCAAATATAAGGAATTATGGAGTTATCCTTATATTCGTGTGTAATGTTACTTGCAAAAGCATTCAAACTCAATCAAACAAATTCAATCTCTTGCAATCATCTATATTATAGCATATTATTTTCGTCAATCAACAGATTTTTTGCCAAATTTTCAATAAAATCAGTATTTTTTGTCGAATTTTTGTCATTTTTTGTGACATTAGTTGTCAATATTATTTAACTTTTCTTTATATACTTTCGCTGTAGGTGTTATTGCCAGTCCGCCTTCACCTGTTTCTTTCAGACATACCGGCATATCATTACCTATTCTTCTCATTGAATCTATGACTTCATCCGCAGGAATTACACTTTTTATTCCAGCCATTGTCATCTGTGCTGCAGTAATGGCATTGACTGCCCCTGAAACATTTCTCTTGATACATGGAACTTCTACCAGACCACATACCGGATCACAGGTTAATCCTAACATGCTCTTTAATGCAAGCGCAAGCGCATTTGCACATCCTTCGCTGTCCGCTCCCTGCATATATGCAAGTCCCGCTGCCGCCATGGCACTTGCCGAACCAATCTCTGCCTGACATCCGCCTGCAGCTCCGGCAATAGATGCATTTTCAGCAATTACCGCCCCAATTCCTGCCGCAATTAATAAGGCTTTTACACATTCATCCTCTGGTACACCAAAACATTTTTCATAAGACAGAAATACCGCCGGAATAACACCGCACGAACCTGCTGTAGGAGCTGCCACAATTCTCTTCATGCACGCGTTCGATTCTCCCATCTTTAATGCCTTTTCCATAACAACACCAATAAAATCACCGCATATATTTCTGCCAGACTCATTATAAATGTACATTTTATATCCATCTCCGCCTGCCATTTTGCTTGGTGACTTTAGCTGCTGGTCATAAAGCTCATCTGCGCTTTTCATTGCCTGATACATCTTTTTCATCTGTGCAAATACATCTCTTTCAGACATAAGCTTATCATGTGCCTGTCCTGTAAGAACAGCCTGCCATAATTCCTGATTATTATCTGTACTTAACTTTACAAGATCATTGATTGAATGATATTCTGCCATAAAACCTCCTGTTTCTGGTAACTTTAATTTCTATAACCAATCACGATGTCCAATCTCATTGTTTAATTATAACATTTATCCTCAATTAAAATGTGATATCCATCACTTACTCCATGCCAAGATATGTTACCTTAACAACACCTTCTGCATGTCTTAACCAGTTGATTCCTTCCTCCGGCACTTCCTGGTCACACTCAAGCACCATAACTGAATTGCCGCCTCTGCTTGCCCTGTACAACTGCATAGTCGCAATATTAACAGACTTATGTGCAAGCATTGATGTAACTTCCGCAACATGTCCCGGCTGATCCATATTGTGAACAACAAGTGTAGGATAATCCCCTGAGAAATTCGTTGAAATCCCGTCAATCTGTGCAATATTAATTCTTGAACCACCAAGCGACTCCCCGACAACTTCAAGCTTCTTCCCGGTTACCGATGTGAGCAGAATCTGCGCCGTATTAGGATGCGCATCTCTTAATGCTGATTCTCCAAATGTGACTTCAATTCCATGTTTCTTTGCTATTTCAAAGCTGTCAGGAATCCTCATATCGTCCGGCTTCATTCCAAGAAGCCCGGCAACAAGTGCCTTTCTTGTTCCATGCCCCTTTCCGGTTGCAAGAAAAGAGCCATATAAAAATATCTCAGCTTTCGCTATTGGTTCTCCCATAAGCTTTCCGGCAATGTATCCAATCCGCACAGCCCCAGCCGTATGTGAGCTTGACGGGCCAACCATTACAGGACCTATTATATCAAATATATCCATACAATATCCTTCTTTCCATTAATCCATAACATTTTAAATGTGTGGTACATTTTAAAAAAGCCACCGCTCCCCGTATGGAAGCGATGGCATCTTTGCTATCTTTGTCTTTAGAATACTATTCCGGCAGTTTTTTGTAAAGCGTAAAATACATTGTTGTAAAGCTTGCCAGACCGCCTATTGCATTAGATACCGGCTCAGCAATAAACACTCCTTCAACTCCAAGTCCAAGCATAGGAAGAATAATTGTAAGCGGAACAACTATAATTACTTTCCTGAATATCGAGAAAAATACCGCCCTCTTTGCACAGCCAAGTGCTGTAAATGTCGACTGTCCCACGAATTGGAATGACATAAAAAAGAATCCAAAAAAATACAGCTTTAACGCATGTTCTCCCAAACCTATCATAGCCTTATCAGTAGTGAATACCGACAGAATCTCTTTCGGAAATATAATTACAGCAAGCCATGCAATGAGCATGTATAAAAATCCTATTGCCGCCGTGAATCTTATTGCTTTTCTGACTCTCTCATACCGCTTTGCACCATAATTGTAGCCAAGAACAGGCTGCGCGCCGCTTCCCAGTGTACTTCCGGGAACAGAAAGAATCTCCCTGACAGAGTTAATTACAGTCATGATTCCGACATACATATCTCCGCCGTACATAAAAAGCATTTTATTGCACACAATCTGAACAAGACAGTTTGTTCCCTGCATAACAAATCCTGATATTCCAAGAGATGTAATCTTTCCAACCATTCCTGCCCTTAGAATCAGATTTTCCCTCTTAACACGGTAAAATGTTTTCTTTCCTGCAAAAAAGCTTAATACCCATGCAAATGATACTCCCTGACTTATAACAGTGGCTATTGCTGCGCCATAAACTCCCATATGTAATCCGTATATGAATATCGGATCAAGAATGAGATTAATAATCGCGCCAAGCATTACAGTCATCATGCCCTTTTTCGGATATCCCTGTGCATTAATAAAGCCGTTCAGACCTGTTGAAAGTACTGAAAACACTGTACCCAGAAGATATATTTTAAGATACTGGTCAGCGTATACATATGTTTCCTCACTCGCTCCAAAAAGGAAAAGCACTGGTCTTTTAAAAATGTAACACAATACCATAAGCACCAGTGATGTAATAAAAAGCAGTGATACAACCTGTCCTAGTATAAGTTCCGCTTTCTTTTCTTCTTTTGCTCCTCTTGCCATAGAAAAGAGCGGCACACCACCTGTTGAAAACAGATTAGTAAATGCCGCAACAAGTGTTGTAATAGGAAAAACCAGTCCTATTCCTGTTAAAGCATTGCTTCCAATAACAGGAAGATGCCCAATGTATATCCGGTCAACAACATTATACAGAATCTGTATAAGCTGTGCGACCATTAGCGGAATTGCCTGATTAATAACATTTTTCCAGACTTTTCCCTGTGAAAAATCGCTTTGCATTACTATTCCTCATCACTTGAATGTTCTGTAACATCTTTGGCATCAACAACAATATCAGGTGCTGTGCTTCCTGTTGAAGATGTACCGGAAGCCTTAGCAGAAGCTCCGCCAGCCTTGCTCTTGTAACCTGCAACAATCTCTCCGGCAACCTCTCCAATCTTATTTCCTGCCATTTTAATACCTTTTTCGGCAGTTTTCGCAGCTTTCATAGCCTTCTTGTCAATTTCCTTTTCCTTAACAAATGTAGACGCTTTATCCGCCATGTTATTAGTAGCATCCACAGCCTTTCCAACTCCGTTTAAAACCTTTTCTTTATTAATGAGACTCATAATTATTCTCCTTTCCGTGTACCTGACAATATATTCAGGCTTATATCATTATTTTTACAACAATTATTCTTAATATTTCAGCGTAATTACTGAATTTATCTTATCCGTATTTAAAGATATTATACATCCGTTGTCAATTTTATAAAAATGTATTTTTACGTCATCATTTTTCAGCAATTCTTTACGGTATTCAATGCTTACAAAGTTAAATTGCGGACCATTAAAGTATTCCTCCGGCATAACATCATAAGCAGCATCCAGATAACTTATATTATGCATGTGTCCAAGATGATCCACATCTCTTCTTAAAATATTGTATGCAATTTCAATATAATCTGTATCAGGAATATCTGTTTTCGTTATTTTCTCAGTAAATACGCGGTTTTCCGGCTCTGATTCATATCTGTCCATAATTTTCGGTGTTATTCTTACTGGTCTTCTCCTGTTAATATCCATATAAATCCAGCGTGATGTGGCAATAACAATTGTATCTCCATTCTTGTCAGTAATTCTGAAATCTCTTTCTGCAAACAGCTTATCGACTGATGTTGACCATGTATGAGCAGTTAATTCATCGTTATATGCAGGCCGCTTAATAATCTGCATCTGCCAGTTCAAAACAACCCATGCACAGCCTGTTTTACTGATTTCATTTAGTCCTAGTCTCACTGTAGCTGAATGTAAGCCTGCAATATCCTCCAAAATAGTGAGAATTGCCTTGTTCGTAGCCTTACTTTCTCTTCCACAGTCCTCAAGACCAATCCTGTAAATGTGTTTAAATACCATAATAACCTCACTTACTCACAAAAAATAATTTGTTTGTTAATTATACAGTCAGATTCTGGATAACTCAAGATATGTATTAAAGAATTATGTCTATTAACTATCTAAAGCACAATATATTGTGAAAATGTTTCACATGAAACATAATAAACATATGTTCTTTACAATGTAATGTTGCGATTATTATTATTTCGTTGTCAAAAAGTGAACTCAGTTCATAAATACTCCTTATAAATATTAATCCATAAAAAATGAACTCAGTTCAATTTTTATGTTCCTAAATTTAAAATAATTAAACATATATAATAATTTTCTGGCATATAATCATATATGGACAGTAATTATTATAATATTGAATTTTTCTTGACTATATAATTTTTGAACTGAGTTCACTGTCTACTCCATTAAATCATTTAAAATAATGAGCCATCTTATATATAATACTTATTTATCCTCAATATGTTAATTTTGAACTGAGTTCAACTTTTTATTAACATTGCATTTTTTGTCAAAAAAGTGAACTCGGTTCAAAGTTTTTATAAAAATGAATTGAAAAGAATTGTAAATGATGTATAATTATTACATATCATTACAAGAAAGGAAATACAATGGCAGAAGTAATTAGTTTAATTAATGAAAAAGGTGGAGTAGGAAAATCTACATCTGCAATTACAATTGCACAGATTCTGGCTATATCAGAATACAAAGTATTATTGATTGATCTTGATCCACAGATGAATACAACTAAGATGTTTGGTCAGTCTGAAGCTAATCCAGAGATAAATTATGAACACTTGTTCTGCATTAAACAGAAGAGTAAGGATGCCGTAATGAATTTTATAACTGAGACAGACTACGATAACATATCAATTCTTACAGCTTCCAGAGAACTTAACAGTCTTATATATAAAATATATGACAAAATGAAAGAAACTAATGTTGAGCTTTATCTCAGATATAATCTTAATCTTATTAAAGACGAATTTGATTACATAATAATAGATAATTCACCCTTTAAATCTTATCTTACATCCTGCGCCATGTGTGCAAGTGACAAAATTATCACACCAATATGTGTAGATAATTTTTCATATGATGGACTTATGTCTCTTTTAGATACAATTGAAGAACTTAATGATAAATATGCATTAAGCATTGAATTTGCAGGTATTTTTATGACTCGTGTAGCTGGAAGAACAACTCTTTTCCGTCAGATGTACGAAAGCTATGAAAATATGTTCGGTGACAGATTTCTTCCTATTTCCATAAGGAATTGTATAGCCGTTAATGAATCCAACACTACATTTGAACCACTATTAACATATGATAAGAAGTGTCCTGCATCTCTTGATTATGTAGAACTGGTCAATTATCTTGGATTAATGGATACACCACATTACCGTAAACTCGCTAAATATCTGAAAGGAGAGAAGTAGTAATGGCAAAGAAATCATTTAGTGCCGGAACAACCAAATCCGGTGTACTTAATAACGATGGCGGAGAGAAGCTCCGTGAAATACAGGCTAAAGCACAATATAATTTCAAATACATACCTAAAGAAAAGATTATTCCTAACCCTAAGAATGAACAATATTCTCAGGATGGAATAGAAGCTCTTAAAGAAAGTATCCTTGTAAATGGCCTGCGCCACAATTTATCAGTATTGTACGATGCAGAGACTGACCTTTACCGTCTTATTTCCGGTGAAAGAAGATATCATGCTATATGCCAGATGACTGATAAAGAATATCGTGATAATTTCCCGGCAGGAATCCCTTGCAAGGTTGAAAAATCTGATGTCAACGCAATTGATGAAGAGATTATGCTCATTTCAGCCAACCATGATGTCAGAGAATCCAGCATGGAGGTAAAAAGATGGGAAGTAAGCCGTTTATTGGAGCTTTATGAAGCAAAGAAATTAAAAGGTGAAATCAAGAATATACATGCAGAAATTGCCAGCCAGCTTAATATCTCAGAAAGACAGGCAAGAAAATATACAACAGCCGAAAAGCTTATCCCTGAACTTTCTGAATTACTTAATTCTAATGGCATTGATCTTAATCAGGCTGATAAATTCGGAAAGCTTGATGAAGACGCACAGAAAACAATCCTTTCTATTATCCAGAAGAATGGTACAATTGAAAATGCTGAATTCCAGTCAATAAAAAAACTTTCTGAAGAAAGGGCAGATGAAGCAAGAGCGTACAAGAAACAGCTTGATTCTGCAACTAAAGAGATAGAAGATAAAGAGCAGACAATCAGATTACTGGAACAGAAAATTAATTCTATCCAGCAAAATGATAATACTTCTAATTCTGAACAGAATAAAGATGATATGGTTAAATTTGCAATGCAAGCAAAAGAAAAGGCTGAAAAAGAAAAAGCTAAAATGGAAGCCCAGGTTGAAAAGCTTAAGCAGCAACAAAAAGAAAAAGAGCAGCGACAGACATCTATCTCTGATTCAGAATTAAAGAGAATTAATTCAATAGCCAAGCTTGAACAGTCTCTTAATTTATTAGAAAACAATTTTGATGTATTAAAGAATAACAAAGCAATCATTAAAAATGATGCTGAATTGAAAATTAGAGTCGAAATTTTAAAGGACAGACTGGTTGATCTTATAGATAACCTTTAATTTCTTTATATACGAAGTTTTGACATATATATACATAATTTCATCAGTGATGCAATAAAAACTGATATATGGGCATTTTACAAAGTCAATATTTTGACGGACAGTATTCAAATTTATTATTTATGAATATTTGTCCGTCATTTCTATATTTATTATTATTTATCTATGTTCTTATTTTCTCAATTTATACATATATATTATTATCATTTAAACATATATTGATAACACACAATAGCGTAAAGCTGCAGAATATCTCATTTTCCACATTTTTTGTATGTTTCTTTTTTTCCAGGATATTGTCTGATTTTATTCGGCTTCAGTTTTTTTCCTACACAAAATGTATTTTATTTTCACAATATATTTTTTTCTTTCAAGATAAGTTTTTTATTTTCTTTTGTCGTCTTTTTAAAGACATTTAAGGTCGAAATCTTTCAAAAGAAGTTTATAATAGTAAACATATAGTAAAATATTTGCAATACAGCAAATAAATATTAAATGCTTTTAATATACATCTCAAACATTTTAGAGGTAAGATTTAGCCAATTTGTGAATTTTAATAAGATTGAATATGGGAGTAGCAAAAAAGGACACGAAAAAAAGACTGTTTTTTAAGCAGCCTTTTTCAAATTATTAAATTCTGATCGAATAATTGTAGACACCAGACCACCCAGATTATTAACGGTCTTCTGATACATATAGTATTCTCTATATACAACAGACAGGGCATTAACTACAATATCGTAAGAATAGTGGAGTGACAGACTTGCCAGATCATCAATTTCAATATCTGTAAGCATCATTGGTTTAAATGAAGCTGCGGACTGCCTGTTTTTCATAGTAAAGAAATCACTAAGACAAGCAGGACTTATGCCGCCAGAATTAACATAGGCAACATTCTGGTTAAATTCCCATATGAATTTTTCAAGGGATTTCGCATACTTATCATGAACTCTGATTTTCTCATTTTTAGGAATGAATTCTTTATCTATCTGGAATCTTACTACATCATCTTTAAACGATATTGTAAATATATCGGATTCAACACCAAGCTTTTCTTTTATCACCGATGGTTTACAATATGCAGGGAGCAGATTTCTCAGTTCCCGGATATTTTTATAATCAACACTTGCCTGACCTTTCAGTTCAGGGGCATCAAGGCTTAACAACTCTCGAATAAATATTCTTAACGAAACCAGGGATTTGATATTACAAAGTTTTCTGTATAATTCTTTGGACACAACAAGAAAACCTCGCCCGCCTTTATTGGCAGGAAAGTAGTAGTTCTCATAATCATTAAGTAAGATACTTATTAAGCCATATTCATTTTTTGAATATGAAATATATGTATATTCCTGAAGTGTTTTTAAATTATTCCATATTGTACGGACATTGCATCCTACATTTACTGCAAGTTCATTAGCATCAAGATCTCTGATAATTCCGTTGGAATCCGGATGATAAAAATGCAGCAACAGTAGTAGCTTTATTGCATTAGCTTTAAGCATAGGTCTATAACCATAACGATTTTTTTCATTATGGTAAATCTTTTTATACACATTCTTCTGGGTTAGTGCTTTATGCGGACAATGCTCACAGGTGCTGCATGCATCAGCATAAGGTCTGCTGTCTTTATCAAATGTTTCTATGACAGCTTTATATTTACAATTAATACAGGCAGCATTATTATAATCAATGGCATCAACAGTAGATTCTATTACTTCTGTATAGTTCTTCTGTATACCAAGCGACTGGATTATAACTGCTTTACCTATGTTTGCAAAATTATCCAAGCATTTCACCCCCTTTTAGACCATAATTTAACAGTATTTTAGCGGGAAATCAAATTGTCCGATTTACTCCGTTTTTGTCCACATCACTTGTATTTTTCAATATTTTTACTCTGTTTTTATCTACATTTTTTTGAAAATGCCTCCATTTACTCCGAATTTGTCTACGAAATTTCTATGAATTTTTTTTTGTAGACCACAAAATGTATATATTGTGTAATTTACTCCAAATTTATCTACATTTAGGTTATACGATGCTTATATTAAAATCATGAAATTAGAGAAATCTAGTATTTAAGCCAAAAATGTAGACATCAACCGGAATTTTTTGATGAAGAAATGTAGAAAAACAATTCTATAAAAATATAATATATTGGATTATGCACAGTTTTTGGATGGTTTTTTATAAAAAAACGCATAATTTACTCCAAAATCGTCTACATTTCATTAATTTACTCCGATTTTATCTACATTATATAAGGCATCTGATATTAATTTACTCCAAAAATGTCTACATTTTTTCTCCGTAATTTTGAGAAAAATAAAAAAATATTAGTTATAAAAATAAAAATGGCTTAAATAGGGCAGTAGAGCGTATTTTTTATACTAAATTTCAAAAATAAACGACAAAATGCAATAAAAACCCCTATTTAAGCCAAATAAAAAAAGGATAATTGAAATTCATCAATTATCCTTCATTATTCTACATCACATTTTTGAATTAGAAAATGTAGACTATCATTCAATATCAGGTTATATACAGATCAGATATCAAGACTGTCAATCAACAATCCTTTATCATTCTTATCATTATCAGAATTAAGATCCTCTATCTCTGCATCAGACAATGGCAGGAAAGTTATAATAAACACACCATTCTTTAACTCAAACTTTTCAATAGCAATATGGTTATCAACGAACTCCTGAAGACTTTCCTGGATAAGCTGCAGATTTTTCTTCTTATTCTTCAACTTGAATCTTACAATCTTCTGGAAGTATGTATAACTGTATTCATTCACTCTTGTTTCCTGATTGGCAATCTGCTCACGCTTTATCGCATAACAGATAATCTTTGACAGGTTGTTATCAAGTACATCATAAGAAGCAGAAGTAATAGAGATAAGCTTCTTCTGGATTATGGCATTGCTCAGAATCTCTCCGAATTGTGCAATTGCATATGGTCTTTCAGCATCTTCCTTAATTACAATATTATCAAATAAGTTGAAATATATCTTACTGCCTTCAGCTTCATAAGAGAAGTTATATTCTACCAGCTTACGGCATGAGTTACTAATCTTGTTAAGAACATTCTTACCGACATGATAATCAACAACTTCTTTACCTAAAGTATTAAGATCGACAACAACTGATTTCTCCTTAGAGAACTCCTGCATATTAATATTTGATATAAATGCGTTGACCAGCTTAAGGTCATCTGTATCCATTGATTTCGGTGGTGTTAGCTTACCGTTATCAACAGTAACCTCCAGCAACTCATCTCCATCATCATCAGTAATGATTTCTTTTAACAGATTGTTAGAAGCTGTCTCCATCATCAGGGTAAAAGAAGACGGACTGAATAATGGTTTATCAACAAGATCGACAGGATACATTCTTAGGTAAGAATCAATGTTACCTGCCAGTTCACTTTCAATATACTTCCATGCACTGATAATCAGATCATTTTTAAGTGAATTATATATTGAGTTATTAGTGAAAGAGTACAGACCAGGAAAGTCAATCAGCAAGCTTCCTGAATCATTCTTCCATTCATTAGCTGCATCCTTCTTATCTTTGATAATATCATCAAGCTCCTTATCACCATAGAGCTTCGCATACTCATCAGGTCTTAATGATCTGGCAAGTGCGATAAAGCTCGCGAGAGGGTGCTTTGGGTCATCAAGGTTCATATTATCAATATCATTGTTATATGCCTTATACCATCTGGCACGCTTCTGAAGACGCGACTTCTTAATCTTATTAATAATCGGCATCAAATCTTCACGGCTGGTCTTGCCTTCAAGATACTCCATCAATGTTTCATCTATCAGCTCTGCCACATTATCAGTAGGGAAGTTCATCAGATTTTTCTTCTTGTTGAAAAATTCGAGAATCGCCGGATTGATATGCTTGGCGAGCTCTTCAATAAATCGCCTAGAATACTGTTCCATGTTAGCTCCTTTATATAAATATAATTATCTATTATACGGACTTTCGACATAAAAAGCAAATGTGAACTGAGTTCAATCCGGAAGCATTTCTTAATTATTTTGGTTTGTGTTTGCTTTTATTTTGTGTTTGAAGTGGAGGAGTGGTTTTTATTTGTTTAGGTCTAGACATATGTCGTCATAGAGTGTAAAATATCAGTAAACTACTGTTCTATCGAAAGGAGTACATATGATTTCAACAAAATTTGAAGATGAAATATGGATTTATTTTCAGACGAATCTCAGTCCAAGAACCAGAAAAGAATATTGGAATGTTGTAAGGGATTTTGACAGATTAACAGGTCACGATCCGCTTAAATTAACAAGAAAAGAAGCTCTTAATTACTACAATACCCTCATAGAAAAAGTTAATGCCGGCAGGCTTTCATACAACACTGCTGTTATGCGGCTTTCTGTTATGAAATCAGTCTGTACATTTATAGAAACCTACACTGTTAATCACGGCAGACGGTATGTTAATTATTTTGAAAGCATGTCACTGCCTGAACAGGACAAAATATTGCCTAAAGATGCTGTTCCAGACGCTAAGGAAATTGATAATCTATTAAGTGCAGCACTGGAAAACAATGATAATAAAGCATTTTTAATATTTTCATTCGTTATCAAGATGGGGCTTACCAATCAGGAAATATGCAGTCTCAACAAGGAGTTTATATGCAGGGATAAAGAAGGACATTTATGCTTTAATATGCCTCCTAAGAATCATGTAAGCAGATTTCTTATAATTCCTGATGATCTTGGAACATTGCTTGATACATATATTGAAGCTGAGAATATCCAGAGTGGTGCAATTTTTCTAAATCTTAGAAAAAACAGAATTAAAATGCGTGACACGGAAAGACTTCTGGCATCTTATACAGAGAAACTTGTTAAAACCAGAAAACTGCGCAAGCATTACACAATGCAGACACTCCGGCATGCTGCAATAAGTTATATGTTAATCGGAGGCGCTTCTAAAGATGAGGTTGCTGCTTACACTGGAGTTACAGGAAAATGGATGAACAGATATGACAAAATAATTGCTGATAATGTTATAAATGCAGCTGCAAATTATAATATAATTAATATTAATCTTTCCGGAATTGACAATAGCAGACATAAATAACTATAATTACATTTTAATAAAATAACTGACTTAGGAGGGATATTATGATATATAAGCCATATAAGCATCTGGTTCAGTATTATGAAACAGACCAGATGGGAATCGTACATCATTCTAATTACATAAGATGGTTTGAAGAAGCAAGATCCTATCTTCTTGAAGAAAATGGATTTGGATATAAGAAAATGGAAGAACTGGGCATTATAAGTCCTGTATTATCAGTTAATGCAAGATACAAGTCAATGACACATTATTATGATACAGTAATCATTAATGTCAAAGTTGTTAAATATAATGGCGTGAAAATCACTCTTGAATATACGGTGGTTGACGAAAAAAATGGAGAGGTAAGATGCACAGGCGAAAGCGAGCACTGCTTCCTTGATACATCAGGCCGGCCTGTTTCTTTAAAGAGATCTTTGCCTGAATTAAATGTTATGTTTATTGACATGTCTGAAAATGAATAGTATCAGACATAATATATTAACTGAACAACACCTAAAAACCGCGATACAGCATCACGCTGCACCGCGGTTTAATATTATCACATACATATTATGCAAATGTATTATTATTAAATAAGACTTTCATAAAGCTTTGTAATATCTTCTACACTAGTCTCTCTTGGATTACCAGGACGGCATGCATCATCATATGCAGACTGTGCAAGGAATGGAATATCCTCTGGCTTAACGATATCCTTAAGATCAGCTGGAATTCCAACATCAGCAGCAAGCTTCTTAACTGCATCAACAGCTGCCTTTCTGTATTCTTCCTGAGTCATCTTCTCTGTGCCTTCAACGCCCATTGCCTTAGCAATGTCACGATACTTCTCACCTGAACATGGTGCATTGTATTCCATACCTGTTGGAAGGATAATAGCGTTGGCAACACCATGTGGTGTATCATAAAGTGCTCCAAGTGGATGAGCCATAGAATGGACAATACCAAGACCTACATTAGAAAATCCCATACCAGCTATGTACTGGCCTAAAGCCATTCCTTCTCTTCCTTCAGGAGTATTATCAACAGCACCTCTTAAGCTCTTAGCGATAATCTCAATTGCCTTAAGATGGAACATATCTGATAATTCCCATGCTCCTGCTGTAATATAACCCTCAATAGCATGTGTAAGTGCATCCATACCTGTTGCTGCTGTAAGCCCCTTAGGCATGCTTGACATCATATCCGGATCAACAACTGCAACAACCGGAATATCATGTGGATCTACACATACCATTTTACGATTCTTCTCTGCATCAGTAATTACATAGTTAATTGTAACTTCTGCAGCTGTTCCGGCAGTAGTAGGAACTGCAATAATAGGAACTGCAGGTTTCTTAGTATCAGCAACACCTTCAAGGCTTCTTACATCTGCAAATTCAGGATTATTGATTATAATACCGATTGCTTTGGCTGTATCCATTGAAGAACCACCACCGATAGCGATTAAATAATCAGTTCCTGCATTCTTAAATGCTTCTACACCTGTCTGCACATTCTCAATAGTAGGATTAGGCTTGATGTTAGAATATAACTCATAAGGGAAGCCATTATCATCAAGGACCTTAAGAACCTTAGCTGTTACTCCAAACTTTACAAGATCTGGATCTGAGCATACAAATGCTTTCTTGAATCCTCTTGACTTAACCTCTGTTGCAATCTCCTGGATTGCACCTGCTCCATGATAAGAAGTTCCGTTCAAAATAAATCTCTGTGCCATAAAAACGCCTCCATAATATAAAATTGTTCACTTTTTACAAGTTGACTTTATTTTAACACTATGACAAAATAATAACAAGCCGGTTTTATTAAAAAAGCATAATAAATTATTCTTTTCTTATAAACAATTACCATTTATCTTCTGAATGATAAATGATATACTTATAACAATCGGTTTAATATGTATAATTTACATGTATATTAATTATAAGAACTTGAAAGTGAGGCAAAATTTATGAACAATAATATGTCAGATTCTGTAAAATACATTGGTGTTGATGATACTACTATAGATTTATTTGAAAGCCAGTATGTTGTTCCTGAAGGAGTTTCGTATAATTCATATGTAATTCTTGATGAGAAAACTGCTGTAATGGATACAGTTGACAAGCGTGGAATGAAGCAATGGGAGGACAATCTCATCAATGCATTAGATGGAAGAAAAGCTGATTATGTCATCGTGCAGCATATGGAACCTGACCATGCAGGAAGTCTTGCAAGACTTTTAGAACTTTACCCGGATATCACAGTGGTTGGTAATGCCAAAACATTTGTAATGATTAACCAGTTCTTTGAGAACATTGATATTAAGAATACTCTTACTGTTAAAGAGGGAGATACACTTAGTCTTGGTTCTCACACTCTTACATTTGTTATGGCTCCTATGGTTCACTGGCCTGAAGTTATGGTGACTTATGAAAGCAGTGAGAAGATTCTTTTCTCAGCAGACGGATTTGGAAAATTTGGTGCACTTTCTCTTACTGAGAATGAGGAAGACTGGGCATGCGAAGCCAGAAGATATTACTTTAATATAGTTGGTAAATATGGTGCTCCTGTACAGACTTTACTTAAAAAGGCATCTGCACTTGATATCAAAACAATCTGTCCATTACATGGTCCTGTATTAACTGACAATCTTGGATATTATCTTGATTTATATAACACATGGAGCAGTTATCAGCCGGAAAACAAAGGGGTATTCGTTGCGTATGCTTCAATTCACGGCAACACAGCACATGCTGCAGAGAAATTTGCTGACATGCTCCGTAACAAAGGTGTTGAAAAAGTTGTTGTTACAGACCTTTCAAGATGTGATATTGCTGAAGCTGTTGAAGATGCATTCAGATATGACAGAATGGTTTTAGCTGCTGCAAGTTATGATGCAGGAGTATTCCCAATTATGCAGGATTTCCTTCATCATCTTCAGGCAAAAGCATACCAGAACAGAACTGTAGGGCTTATTGAAAATGGCTCATGGGCTCCGACAGCAGCAAAAACTATGCGTAACATACTTGATACAATGAAGAATATTACAGTAGTTGAACCAGTTGTAACAATTAAATCAGTTCTTAAAAAGACTGACATTCCTGCATTAGACCAGTTAGCTGATGCAATTAAATAAATATTCTCCACTATTAATGGAATAACAATATTGTCAAAGAGGGTGTTTTCATGAACAATTTCACTATTATAAATAAAGCAGAGCAGGATGTTGCTAAAGCAAAAGAACATTTATCTGTTCTTAAACAGAAGATAACTGATAGCAAAGCTAAGCTTGAAGAAGCAAAAGCTGATTATGAGGCTAATGTTAATTCATCAAGTACAGATAATTCAGAATTACATAATCTTATATTATCTGTTGATCTTATAAAAGTTGAATTAAAAAAAGCAGAAGATTCTCTTGTTGCCCTTAATAATGATATAGAAAATGCAAAGGAAGAATCCAAAAAAATTTCAGAGGAATATTCCATAGCTAAACAGAAGACTATTGAAACAGGCAATCAGTTTTACAATGTGAAAAAGAAGGCTGATGTATTTAAAGACAGCATCAATAAGGTTACTGACAACCTGAAAGCAAAAAAAGCTGTTTATGATGAATATATTAACGCTTCTGATAACTCATCAGATAAAGTTAATCAGGCTAAAGCTGAACTTGAAGCATTACAGACAAAATATTCAGAGGCAGTAAAATCAATTAAAGATCTTCAGGATGAATATGACCGTAATACTGCTTTAATTGCCAGCAGAAAAAACATGCTCGATAAAGCAACTGCTGATGCAGATGAAAAGAAAAAAGCATACGAACAGGACAGATCTGCTGAATCAATTAAAAAAGTTGCTTATGACAGAACAGTCGAGGCGCAGAACCGGCTGAAACCTGCTTATGAGGAAGCTGTCGGTGTTGAAACAACGGCAAAAGAATCATACGAGGAGGCTGTGAGACTTCTTGATGAAGCAAATAAAACATATGATGATGCCGTTAATGATGAAGCAGCCAAGGAACGCAAATATAATTCCCAGGTTGACATAGGCCGTGATTCACATAATTATGATTATGATTCCATATTAGACAGTCTGCGTGCTGACAGTAATAAATTATCAGCCATAAAAGATTTCAGCATAGAAAACCCTGAAATTCAAGATTACTGCAAGAATCTGATATTATATAATCTAACTGTACATGACTATAAAGATATTTCGTTCGGTGACTGGATTATCAACCTCCGTGGTCTTGGTGTTTTATCTTATATTCAGGTAAAATATACATTTAACGGAATACCTGACAAATGTAACTATTCATGTGAATGTAATAAAAATTCAGACAACAGAATTGAAATATCTGAATGCGATATCAGTGATATGTCTAATGTTGTAAAGAAGCCTTTTATTTCCGACAATGATATTTTAAAGGGCACTGATCTTTACCAGCTGAGTCTTAAATCAATTCAGGACGATATAAACCGTGCTGAAGTTAATTATAATAATGCTAAAACAACAACGGATAATGCAGCTGCTAATCTTGATTCATGCAGAAAAAATGTCCCTGATTTAAAAACTGCTTATGAAAAAGCAGTTAAAAATGCTGAGTCTATTAAAATGAACTATAATACACAGCGTGCTATGGTTAACAGGGCAAAAACAGACTATGATGCAGCCGCCAAAGTTACAGCAGCATCCTTCAGTGTTTATGAAGAAGCAAAAGGTAAAACAGACACTCTCATTAAGGAATATGAAAGAGTTAAAAACAATTCTTCTTCAATCAATGTACAATATGAAAATGCTAAATCATCTGTCGATAAAATTCTCAATGAAATAGACACAGCAAAAGATAATATAAAACGCATGGAAGATTTTAATAATAATTCCAGCGCAGTTTTAAATAATGCAAAGCTTGAATATGAGAAAGCCTACAATGAATATAAAGAAGTACAGAAGGCTCAGTATGATGCAGCAGAAAATATGCCTCAGATAAAAAAACAGCTTGATGACTGTATTGCAGATGAAGAAGCGAAAAAGAAATTAATGGAAGATGCTCTTTCTAATGAAATGAATCTCCGTAAGAATATAGGTCAGATTAAAGATGAAATTAATAAAATTAATTTCCGTCTTCATGAAGCTGTTGAGAAATTAAACAAGGAACAGGCTAATTCCGATGCTTCAGGAAGAACAACTGAATCTTTAAAACTGGCATACGATAATGCAAAAACTGAGTATGAAAAGGCTAATTATACATATACACAGAGCAGCAGTATAAGTAATCAGTTATCAAAAGCATATTATAAGCTTAATTATGAAGCTACAAGAAGTGACTATAATAAAGCTGATTTTGATGCAGCAAAGTCAGCTTATGATTCTATGTTAAATGAATATACCAGTCTTACCGGTATTACATTTAACTATACAGATGACAGTGATTCTTCAATTGAAGGGGAATCAACAGATAAAACAAAAGAAAAAGGTATATTCTCTAAATTCTTTGGTGGAAAGAAAAAATAATATGCCAGTATGCAGTATATGAAATTAACAGGATGGACTAATTAATGCTTTCAACAATTGAATCAATAAACAGCGTAATCAATAACTTTATCTGGGGACTTCCGGCAATGATATGTATTATCGGTGTTGGAATTGTCTTAAGCGTAAGAACCAGATTTATCCAGATAAGAAAATTCCCTTACGCAATGAAAATAACCATAGGCCGTATGCTTAAGAAGCGCAATGCTTCCGATGGTGCACTTACACCTTTTCAGGCAGTCTGTACTGCTTTAGCTGCAACTGTAGGTACCGGTAATATAGCCGGTGTTGCCGGAGCAATAGCAATCGGAGGACCTGGAGCCGTATTCTGGATGTGGATTTCAGCAATACTCGGAATGTGTACCAAGTTCTCTGAAGTAGTTCTTGCTGTACATTTCAGGGAAACCAATGACAAGGGCGAACTTGTCGGCGGTCCAATGTACTACATAAAGAATGGTCTTAAGAAACACTGGCACTGGCTTGCTTATCTGTTCTCAGCACTGGGTGTACTGACTGTTTTCGGAACAGGCAATGCAACACAGGTTAACACAATAACAGCCGCTGTAGATTCAGCATTGATTAATTACAACATTATATCATCTGATTCAACTCATATAGCTAATCTTATAATCGGAATTATAATCATGATACTTATTGCACTCATCATGATTGGAGGAATTAAAAGAATCGGAAAAGTTACAGAGAAGCTCATTCCATTCATGGCAGTGTTATACATAATCCTTGCAATTGGAGTAGTAGCAGTTAATATAACAAATGTTCCTGCTGTATTTAAGTCAATATTTGAAGGTGCATTTTCTCCAGCTTCAGTTACAGGCGGAGCTGTGGGAAGCTTTTTCATGAGCATGAAAAAAGGTGTATCAAGAGGAATCTTTTCTAATGAGGCCGGACTTGGTACAGGTTCTATTGCACATGCATGTGCTGATACAAGAAAACCTGTAAAGCAGGGCTTCTTTGGTATCTTTGAGGTATTTGTTGATACAATTGTAATATGTACGCTTACTGCACTTGTTATATTATGCAGCGGTGTTCCTGTCGGATACGGTCAGGCTGCTGGTGCAGAGCTTACAATATCCGGTTTTACATCAACTTATGGTGGCTGGATATCAATATTTACTGCTGTTGCAATGTGCTGTTTCGCATTCTCAACAGTTATTGGCTGGGGACTTTACGGTCAGAGATGTATTGAATTCCTTTTCGGACCTAAATCAACAAAGCCATTCATGATTGCTTACTCACTTGTTGCTGTAGTAGGTGCAACCATGAATTTAGGTCTTATGTGGAGTATTGCAGAAACATTTAACGGACTTATGGTAATACCTAACCTTATAGCTGTTTTCCTGCTTTCAGGCACAGTTGTACAGCTTGTAAAAGATTATTTTAATGGAGAAGGTAAGAAGGTAAAATAAAATGAAGCATATTTTACTGATAGCTACTGGCGGAACTATTGCTTCTAAAGATAACGGCAATGGTCTTACACCATCTATTGATGTTAATATTTTACTTGATTATATACCGGTAATCAGACAAATGTGTCATGTTACCGGTATATCAATAATGAATATCGACAGCAGTAATATGAATACTGCTTACATTGCTGCCATTTCAGAGTGCATTATGAAAAAATATAATGATTATGACGGTTTTGTCATAACACATGGAACTGATACATGTGCTTATACGGCAGCAGCATTATCATACCAGCTTGTAAATCTTTCGAAACCTGTCATTCTTACAGGTTCACAGTTACCTATTGATGCAGAGGGAACTGATGCTGTCATAAATTTGACACATGCATTAATTTATTCATGTGAAGACATTTCTGGAGTATTTCTTGCATTTTCTGGCAAACTTATAAAAGGAACATGTGCTAAGAAAATTAAAACTAAAAGTTTTGATGCATTTGAAAGCATTAACTATCCTGTAATTGCAACAATCCAGAACAGTACAGTTATATATAACAATTACACATCTAAAGCAGTAAGAAATACTGGTAAAAAATTTCATATTGAAACAGACATGTGTACAGACATAGCTGTTATCAGTCTCTTTCCGGGAATGGATTTAAGAATTTTTGATTATATAAATCCATCATGCCGTGGTATTATTATTGAAGGCTATGGTATTGGCGGCATGCCTGATAACATTACAGAATATATACACAGACTTACGGCCGGCAATATATGCGTTGTCGTAACAACACAGTGTTTATATGAAGGAGTCCGTCTTGATATATATGAGGTTGGACGTAATCTTGCAAAAGAGAATGTCATTAATGGAAAGTCAATGACACTCGAAAATCTAACGATGAAACTTATGTGGTCTTTAGCACATTTTAATAACATGACTGATGTTAAAGATTTTATGGAAAAGGAGTTGTACTAATATGCTGACTGAACAAAGACACGAAATAATTCTTAATCTGTTATCTGAAAAAGGAAGTATTACTGTTACTGAACTTAAGGAGCTTCTGAATACTTCTGAATCAACTATAAGACGTGACCTTAATACACTTGATGAACAGGGAAGACTTACCAAGGTTTTTGGCGGTGCTGTTGAGAAAAGCAATGGAGTATTAACAACAGAATTATCTGTATCACAGAAAGCAACAGTGAATACAGAAGCAAAGAAAAAAATAGCAATGTATGCAGCAAAACTTGTAGCACCTAATGATTTTATATATATTGATGCAGGAACTACAACTGAATACCTTATTGATTATCTTGATGAAAAAAATGCAACATATGTCACTAATGCTGTAACTCACGCACGAAAACTTGCTGTTGCAGGATTTAAAGTTATTCTTATTGGTGGTGAACTTAAAGGAATAACTGAAGCTGTTGTTGGAAATCAGGCTATTCTTACAATAGACCGCATGAACTTCAATAAAGGATTCTTTGGAACTAATGGAATAACTGAAAAATCAGGCTTTACAACACCAGATATCAATGAAGCATTAGTTAAAGAAACTGCATTTGCTCACTGTCATTTTAAATATATTCTTGCAGACAGTTCAAAGTTTGGAGAAACAAGCGCCGTAACTTTTGGAAATATTAAGGATGCAACTATAATTACAGATAAAAAAAATGGCAGCTTTGCAAAGCTGCCAAATATAATAACTGTATGATTTCATAATATATCTATAACACGCTGGCAATGATTTTGCTGATAATAAGTACAAAATTCCTGTCAGAGTCATTCCAGCGGTTTTTATGATTAAATATATCATAAAAGAAATAGTATCTTCTGTATCTGAATTCATACCATGCACTCATAAATGCCATGATATTACTTTCTGATAACTCATTAAACAACCCTTTATGCCATGCTTCAACAGAAGGAACAATACCGATTGACATTGAATTGTTCTTTCCATATCTTGATAAAAATGCTTCATCCTTAAGAATATTGGTCATATCCGGAACTTTCTTATAGTCACCACTCATATATATAAGTTCAGAATTATCATTATAAATTCGTATGCCATCAATCTCAAACTGTTCCATGATATTCCGGGTAACATCCTCTATAGCATCTTTACCTCTTGACATCAGATCAAGAATCATATCAGAAACAACACCTGACATATACTCTGAATGCTCAGATAAATCAAGTATTTTATGTATGTGTCTGCCATTATCCTGAATAGAACCATGTATTTCTTCATTATAGATAATAAAACGGTTTCTTCCTTTTTCTTTAGCCAGATATAGACATTTATCCGCTTTTTTGAACAGATTTTCATAATTGTTTCCATCTTTTGGATACTCGCTGACACCAACTGATAAAGTAACACCGAATTCATCGATTCTGCTGTCAAAAGCATACTGAAGTTCTTTTCTCATTGTAGTAAGAAGTATTCTCAAATCTTCAGTATCTTTAATATTACTTGTAAAAATGTAAAACTCATCTCCGCCAAATCTGCCCGCAATCCCACGTCCATTAAGATTAGCATTAAGGATAGTAGCAATCTTACTTAAAACCTCATCTCCAAAAAGATGTCCATATGTATCATTAATACTTTTAAAATTATCAACATCAAATATAATCATATAATGAATCTTATTATCATTAGATGCCATAATTGCTTTTGTATATTCCATGCATGCCCTTTTATTAAGAAGCCCTGTTGCAGAATCAACTGCCTCGCTTGTTGCATAATACGGTATTATATTGTTAACATTTCCATCAACTGTTTCAAGATATCCGGCAACTATCGGATGCTTGTTATTTGCAAAAAGACTGTCGCCATTAACCTTAAACTTATATAATTCGTCATTGTTCTCTCCAAGTGGAAGATAAACCATGCAGCTAAACATATTAGAACCTGTTTTAAGATAATTATAAAAAACATTAAATTCTTTTCTTTCTGCATCATTTCGTAACAGTGACAGCATTCTGTCTTTAAACTGCTCAAGAGAACATTTAACCGGTGCTGTACACTGATTACCTCTGTAAATATATATAGTAAATATATCTGTATAGGAGTTATAATCGAACAAATAATTACGATACACTGAAAGCAGTGTTCTGTATTTATTAATATTATCAAGACCCATAAGATATCTGCTCTCAACCGCTGACAAAAAGAAACATCTTATTTCAAGAATATTCTCACCTGAAAGCACCTTACCATTATTAAAAATGTACATGTCTGACCAATAATATTCACCAATTCCATTTCTTAACAGAATTATCATTCTGCTATTCTCTCCTGGCTTTAAAGATTCAAATGTTGTCTTAAAATCCTTCAGCTGATCAGGATGCACAATATCAAGGAAATTAATTCCAACCAGCTTCTCTACAAAATGATAAAAATGCTCATCCGCATTAATTACTTCATAATTCCTTCTAATTAAGATATCGCAATAAGCAACACAATTTTCTTTTCCAAAATTATTCTCTGATATAATCATATCCCCAATCTCCGTCCATAAATGTTATATATATTTTAACATGAATGCATCTAATTATCTAGGACAAATTATAATTATTGATATATTATTGACAAATATATATCAGCTTGAAAAAAATGTTTTAAAAATGTATTCTATATATACATAAAGAAAATAACATATTTACAAGGTGATTATTATGAATACAGATATTAAACTTGTTGCTCTTGATTTAGACAGGACAACTCTTAATTCCGAAAGTCATCTGTCAGAAGTAAACAGACAGGCATTAATTGATGCCATAGGCAACGGAGTGCATGTGTGTATCGCAAGCGGCCGTGCATTTGACACACTGCCTGAGGATGTCATATCAGTTCCCGGAATTGAATATGCAATAACAAGCAACGGTGCTGCCATCTACCGTATTGAAGGCAAAGAGTGTCTTAAATCCTATGTCCTTACTCCGGAATCAGTAAAGACAATTCTTAAACTCACAGCGAATGATATTGTGACATATGAAGCATTTATAAAAGGACAGGCATTCGCTTCAACAGAATATACTGCACATCCTGAAAAATATGGTGCTACAGAACACTCACTTGCCTATGTCAGGAAAACAAGAATTCTTAAAGACGACATTGTATCCTTCATACTTGAACACTGCCATGAATTAGACAGTATTGACATAGTAGTCGGCGACAACGAATTAAAGAAAGACATAATGGACAGAATACGCAACGCAACTGACGAAGTGTACATGACAAGTTCTATCAGCCAGCTTCTTGAGATATCATATAAAGACGCCGGCAAGAAATCAGGTGTTAAGTTCTTAACAGAATACCTCGGTCTGTCCCGTGAAAATGTAGCGGCCTTCGGTGACGCAGACAACGACACAGACATGATAGAATACGCCGGCGTAGGAATAGCAATGGAAAACGCCGCACCACACCTGAAACAAATAGCCGACCACGTAACGCTACACCACGATAAAGACGGCGTAGCATACGCATTCCGCAATATACTTAATATATGTTAATCTTGGGCTTTGTCATTACTTTAATACACAACGATACCTGTCTGTAGCTGACACTCTCCGATATCCTCGCTTAGTTGGAGTAAATACCGCTATCTACAGAGTTTATTACGGTGCTTGAAGTCAAACGCGCTTCGCTTGAACGAGACTTCAAGCACCGACCTTTTGTAGATAGCGGTATTAACTCCAACACAGCTCGTCTATAGTCGGGTGTCAGCCACAGACAGGTATCGTTGTGTTATAATTATATAATCAAAGCCCAAGATTACCACAGATTAATTTCAAGGTTGAAATGCATCTGCAAAATGTGTAAAATATTATGAGATTTATTTAGCAATATAAGGAGATTAATAATGAACGAACAGGATTGTAAGAAATTAGCAGAGCTCTTATTCCCTGATGTGGATAAGACACCTGATTATTATGAGGAGAAATACCCATATAGAAAACTTCCTAATAAGGCAGAAGTAACAAGATTAGGTCCAAGCCCTACAGGCTTTATCCATCTTGGCAATCTCTACAGTGCTTTAGCTGATGAGAGAATCGCACACAAGAATGGTGGTGTATTCTACTTAAGAATTGAAGATACTGATGCCAAAAGAACTGTTGAAGGTGCTGTTGACCTTGTAATCAATTCTTTAAGATATTTTGATATTGAATTTGATGAAGGTGCAGGCTTCCCGGATTCTGACCCGGTTAACGCATACGGACCATATTATCAGACACAGAGAGTTGATATCTATCATACATTTGCAAAGGAGCTTGTACTTAAAGGACTTGCTTACCCTTGCTTCTGTACAGAGGAAGAGCTTGAGGCTGTAAGATTACAGCAGGAGGCTGATAAGGTTCTTACTGGATATTATGGCAAATATGCTGTATGCCGTGACCTTTCTTTAGAGACTATCGAGGAAAATCTTAAGGCAGGAAAGCCTTATGTACTTAGACTTCGTTCACAGGGAAGTCCTGAGAATGAAATCACATTTACAGACAGCATTAAGGGAGAGATTAAGCTTCCAGAGAATATCCATGATGTAGTTCTTCTTAAGAAAGATGGTATTCCAACATATCATTTTGCACACGCAATTGATGACCACTTTATGAGAACTACTACAGTTGTACGTGGCGGTGAATGGCTTGCTTCTGTTCCAATCCACTATGAATTATTCCATGTATTAGGCTTTAAGATGCCAAAATACGCACATACAGCACATCTTATGAAGTTTGATGAGGAAACAGGCGGAAAGAGAAAGCTTTCTAAGAGAAAAGATCCAGAGCTTTCACTTGATTACTATAGAAAAGACGGATATCATCCATACACAATGAAGGTTTATCTTCTTACACTTCTTAACTCTAACTTTGAGGAATGGCATGAGAAGTTTCCTGACAAGGATATCAATGAATTCCCATTCTCTGTAGATAAGATGAGTGTTTCTGGTGCGTTATTTGATAAGGAAAAGCTTCATAACATCTGTAAGAATGAACTTTCTAAGTTATCAGAGGATGATTTATACGAATTCCTTCACAACTGGGCATCAGAGAATGAGCCGGAGATGGAAAAGGTATGGTTTGCTGACAAAGAGAAGTTACTTGCTATATTAAGACTTTACATGGGCGTTGGTGCTAAGAGAAGAAGAAAAGACTTCATGTATGCAAAACAGATATTTGAACTTATCAGCTTCTTCTTTGATGGCGAGTCTGGTGAAAGAGACGAATTCAGATTAGCTGATGACGAGGTTAAGGCTATTCTTAATGATTACCTTGCAGCTTATGACCATAATGATGATAACAGCATGTGGTTTAACAAGCTTAAGGAAATAGCTGACAAGAATGGCTATGCCTCTGATATGAAGGCTTACAAGGCTAATCCTGAGAACTTCAAGGGTAATGTATCGGACGTTGCAGAGGTTGTAAGAATTGCTGTAACCGGCAGAGCTAATACACCTGATTTATGGACTATCGTTCATATCATGGGTGAAGAGCAGATGAAAGAGCGTATAAGCCGTTTCCTTTAATTAATACTAGTTTATAAGTCAACATAATAAGGAGGCTATGTAATATGTATGACCTTATGATAATCGGCAGCGGACCTGCAGGAATATCTGCTGCACTCACTGCTAAAGCAAGAAATCTTAACTTTATATGGTTTGGTTCAAGAGCACTAAGCACTAAGATAGAGAAAGCCGAGAAAATTATGAATTATCCAGGACTTCCTGCTGTTACAGGAAGCGAAATGCAGTCTGTGTTCTTAAAGCAGATTGACGACTGTGACATTACTATAACAGAGGCACAGATTAACTCTATATATGACTGCGGCGGTTATTTTGCAGCCGGTGCTGATAATGAGATATATGAAGCCAAATCTGTCATAATGACTGTTGGTATGACAACAACAAGAGAGATTGAAGGCGAAGCAAGACTCCTTGGTTGTGGCGTAAGCTATTGTGCTACATGTGATGGAGCATTATATAAGAATAAGGATATTGCTGTTATATGTGCATCACCTAAATTCGAGGACGAAGTTTCATTCTTAGCAGGACTTGCTAACCATATATACCTTTTCACACCTTATAAAGAAACCGGGTTAAAATGTGACAATATAACGTACTATCACGGACTTCCTGCAAGTGTTGACGGAGATAAGAAGGTAGCTTCAGTAACTTTCAAGGGAGAAGCTATCCCTGTAAGCGGAGCTTTCTTCTTAAAGGATTCTATTAATCCGGGTGTATTATTATCAGGACTTGATATGGCTGGTGGACATATTATTGTTGACAGAACTCAGAAGACTAACATTGATGGTGTATATGCAGCAGGCGACTGTACAGGCAGACCTTATCAGTATGCCAAGGCTGTTGGTGAAGGAAATGTTGCTGTACACAGCGTACTTGAATATCTGAAAGAACATAAAGATAATTAGTTTAACAGGAGACAATAAATAATGGGCGAGATATGGGATATCTATGATGTCAATAAACAACTTACAGGCCGTACTATGAAACGTAATGACTGGAACATGAAAGATGGGGATTATCACCTGACTGTTCTTGGCATAATCAAAAGACCTGATAATACATTTTTAATAACACAGAGAGTCTTAACTAAAGCATGGGCACCGGGGCACTGGGAAGTCTCAGGCGGTGCATGCCAGGCTGGAGAGACATCTTTTCAGGCTGTCTGCCGTGAAGTATTAGAAGAAACCGGCGTTGATGTATCACAGGCTGATGGCGGCTTTGAATTTTCTTACAGAAGAGACAATCCTGAAGAAAAGGATAATTATTTTGTTGATATCTATAAGTTTAACATGGATATTACAGAAGCAGATATACATTTACAGACAGAAGAAACTGCCGGTTTCAGATTTGCTACAGCAGACGAAATCAAGGCTATCGCTGACAGGGGAGAATTTCTTCATTACGACAGCATCAAGAAGGTTTTTGAATAATTAATTTAAAGACAGGGAGTTTTTACATGCTGAAATATCTTAAAAAATACTGGCTTTTTGCCATTCTAGCACCTTTATTCATGGTGGGCGAGGTTCTTGCGGACCTCGTTCAGCCTCGTTTAATGAGCACCATCGTGGATGAAGGTGTTTTAGGTTTATCTAATAACGGTGTTGGTAATCTGAATCTTGTATTTACCGAAGGACTTAAGATGATAATATTCGTGATTTTGGGCGGATTATCTGGTATCTTATGTGGTGTGTGTGCTAATATTGCATCACAGAATTTTGGTAATGATTTAAGAAAAGATATATTTAAAAATATTATGTCTTTCTCCTTCGAACAGACTGACAAATTCTCTACAGGTTCACTTATCACAAGAGTTACCAACGATATAACGCAGTTACAGAATTTTATCCAGATGAGCATGCGTGGCTTTATAAGGACATTTATGCTTTTTGCCGGCGGCATAATATGCATGTTATCCCTTAATCTAAGTTTTGGTGCAGTTATCGCATGTGCCCTGCCGCTTGTAATCATATGTGTTATATATTTTCTTTCTAAAGCTAATCCACTTTTTTCAAAACTGCAGCAAAAGCTTGATAATGTTAATAATGTAATGCAGGAAAATGTATCAGGTTTCCGTGTTGTCAAAGCCTATGTTAAAGAAGATTATGAAAAAGAACGTTTTGGCAGCTCCAATGATGATCTTGTAAATACACAGCTTAATGTGCTGATGATTTTCTCATATATGCAGCCAATTATGAATATTATTCTCAACCTGTCTGTAGTTGCAGTTATCAAGGTTGGTGGTATTCAGGTTGCCAACGGGTCTGTTACACCCGGAAATGTTATGGCCGCAATTACATATGTCACACAGTCACTTAATGCAGTTATGCGAATGACTAATATGTTCCAGACCGCTTCAAGAGGTATTGCTTCAGGCAGACGAATTAATGAGGTACTTGCCTGTGAGCCTTCTATAAAAGACGGTTCATTTGACGGAAAACCTTCTGTTAAGGGTAAGATTGAATTTAAAAATGTAACATTTGCATATCCATTAACTGGCGATAAGAAGATTCTTGATTATATTAATCTTGTTATCAATCCCGGCGAAACTATCGGTATTCTCGGCGAAACCGGCTGTGGTAAAACAAGCCTTATTAACCTGATTCCAAGATTCTATGATGTAACCGGAGGAAGCGTGCTTGTTGATGATATTGATGTCAGGGAATATAACCTTAAGAATCTGCGTGAGCGTATATCTGTTGCTCTCCAGAAAAGTGAAATATTCCAAAGCACTATTAAAGAGAACATCCAGTGGGGTCGTGAAAACGCAACTGATACCGATATTGCAAATGCAGCTTCTATCGCACAGGCTATGGAATTTATCAGTACTTCAACAGACGGATTTGATACTCTTGTGACACAGCAGGGAACCAGTCTTTCCGGTGGTCAGAAACAGAGAGTTGCCATAAGCCGTACAATCCTTAAACAATCTGAGATTATTATATTTGATGATGCAACAAGTGCACTTGATTTAAAGACGGAAGCCAGCCTGTATTCAATGCTTAAAAATGCATATCCGGACACTACCAAGATTATTATTGCACAGAGAATTGCCTCTGTTAAAGATGCAGACAGAATTGTAATTCTTGATGACGGACATATAAGTGCTGTCGGCACTCATGACGAACTGCTCAAAAACAGTGCTATATATCAGGATATATATAATTCGCAGTTGAATAAGAAATAACAAGGAGATATAGATATTATGGCTGAGGATAAGAATACTTCACAGGTAAATATGAGAATTCCCGGCATGAAGGGAGGCCCCAGAAACAGAGGTGCCGTTGTTGAAAAGCCTGTCAACGGTAAAGAAACATTTATGCGCCTTATGCAGTATTTTGCTAAAGAAATACCTGTAATTACTGCTCTTTTTATTGCCGTAGTTGTAATGGTTGTATGCTCTGTCTATGCTCCAAAGCTTCAGAGTCAGGCAATTGATTATATTTCTTTAAGAAAATTTAATAATTTAAATCATATACTTATCTTCATGTTAGTGGTATACATAATATACAGTATATGCACATTTATACAGACAAGATTAAGTGCCATACTAAGTCAGAGAATTGTTAAGCACATGAGACAGGATCTTTTTAATAAGATTGTAGGTATGTCAGTTAAGTATCTTGACCAGCATTCACATGGCGACATTATGAGCCGTATGACTAATGATGTTGAGAATATCTCTAACACTGTATCACAATCTATGAGTTCGTTATTCTCAGGTGTTCTTACTATTATTGGAACTGTCATTATGATGGTGGTTTTGTCTCCGCAGCTTGCATTATGTTCCTGCACAACAGTGATTCTTACTATATTTGCAACTAAGAATTTATCTAAAGCCATGACAAAATTCTATTCCAGACGACAGGTTCTTTTAGGACAGCTTAATGGTACTGTTGAGGAGATGGTCACTGGTATCAAGACTGTTACAGCATTTGACAGACAGGAAAATGTATGTAATGTTTTTAACAAAACTTCCGATGAACTGACTAAGGTTGGTATTAAAGCCGAGATTCTTGGTGGCTCTATGGGACCTGTTATGAATGTCATTAACAATACCGGCTTCGTCATTATTGCAGGAGCTGGAGGATATTTTGCTATTAAAGGTTATGTATCCATCGGTATAATATCAGCATTTATCGTATATGCCAAGCAGTTTGGCAGACCTATTGACGAGCTTGCCAATATATGGGGGCAGATTCAGACTGCCATAGCCGGAGCTGAACGAGTATTTGCTGTTCTTGATGAACCTTCCGAGGACAAATCAGGTGAATTTACAATGGATAATTCTACCGGCAACATTGAATTTAACCATGTTGATTTCTCTTATATACCGGGGAAACAGGTATTACATGATTTCAACCTTAAGGTTAAAGCCGGACAGAAGGTTGCACTTGTAGGAAGCACGGGAAGCGGTAAGACTACCGTTGTCAATCTTCTTATGAGATTCTACGATATTGACAATGGCAGTATAACCATTGACGGTGTTAATATCAGGGATATCGACTGTGATAATCTCAGGAAAAATACTGCCATCGTATTACAGGATACTGTTCTTTTTGCTGATACTGTAAAGAATAATCTTTTATATTCAAGACAGGATGCAACAGATACTGAAATAATTGCTGCTGCGAAGAAGGCTAACTGCCATAATATGATTATGCATCTTCCTGGTGGATATGATTCTATGCTTGCCAAAGACGGACAGAATCTGTCACAGGGACAACGTCAGTTACTATCAATTGCAAGAGCATTTGTTGCCAGTCCTAAGATTCTTATACTCGATGAAGCAACCTCAAGTGTTGATACGCGAACAGAAAAAAGGATTCAGGATGCAATGACTAATCTTATGAAGAACAGAACAAGCCTTATTATTGCACACCGTCTGTCAACTATTCAGGACGCTGATGTCATAGTTGTTATGGATAATGGAAGAGTTGTCGAGACAGGTAATCATGAGTCTCTGCTTGCTGCTAAAGGCAGATATTATGAGCTGTATATGACACAGTTTGCTGGAAAGGCAATCTGATTAATAGGACAAGGAGATAAGAAAATTATGGATAATCGCAAGCATATGAGAACCGAAAAGAAAACAGCCGTAAAAAACAGTTTTGGACGGCTTCTGGCTACAGGTATATTTGTACTTATCCAGGTTGCGTGGCTGGCTTATCTTTTATTATATTTTTACAGGGACTACGCATGGATTTCATTATTAAGCACATTTATTGCAATTATTCTTGTGCTTAAGATATACGGAACATCTACTAATTCAGCCATGAAAATGCCATGGATAATTGTGATTCTTGCATTTCCTATACTTGGTATACTTATTTATCTGCTTTTTGGACGTTCCATTGTTACAAGAAATGTAAAGAAAAGATTTAATTCAATAGAAGAATCCTATAAAAAATCTCTTTCTCAGGATGAAAACATTCTTAATGAGGTTAAAGATAAGGATATCTATATATATAACCAGTTCCATTATCTGAGTAATCATGAAGGATATCCTGTATATAAGAATACGGATATTGAATTCTATTCCATAGGTGAGGAAGGTCTTGAAGCACAGCTTAAAGAACTTGAAAAAGCTGAAAAGTTCATATTTATGGAATATCATGCTATTGAAGAAGCTTCAAGCTTTGACAGAATTAAAGATGTACTTATAAGAAAAGCTGCCGCAGGCGTTGAAGTCAGATTATTCTATGATGATGTAGGAAGTATCTTCTTCCTTAACAAGGATTTCATCAAAGAAATGCGTGCCAATGGTATTGACTGCCGCGTATTCAATCCTATTAAGCTTGCATTTAATATGTTCATGAATAACCGTGATCACAGAAAAATTACCGTAATTGACGGTAAGGTCGGTTTCACAGGCGGTTATAATCTTGCTGACGAGTACTTTAACATAACACATCCATATGGTGAGTGGAAAGATACCGGTCTTAAACTGACCGGCGATGCCGTTAAGACTCTTACAATGCTGTTTCTTTCTATGTGGAACTCTATTAAGAAAACAGACGAGCCTCAGGATGATTATATTAAATATATCAAGGCATCTGATTACGGATACAAGGCTGTTAATAATAATCAGTATGTTGTTCCTTACGCTGACAGTCCGCTTAATAATAACAGGGTCGCTGAAAATGTTTATCTTAATATTATTAAGGGTGCCAAGCATTATCTTTACATTACAACACCATATCTGCTTATTACAGAAGAGATGTCCAGAGAACTTGCAATGGCAGCAATGAGAGGTGTTGATGTAAGAATTGTAACACCTGGTATTCCTGATAAGAAGCTTACTTACAGCCTCACAAGATCATATTATGCAGATCTCGTAAGATACGGCGTAAGAATATACGAATATACACCGGGCTTCATTCATGCAAAACAGTGGGTAAGCGATGGAGAAGTATCTGTTGTCGGTACAATCAACATGGACTTCAGAAGTCTTTATCTTCACTTTGAAAATGCTGCATATGTATATGGCAGGGAAACTGCTGCCGACATACTTAATGATTTCTACAACATTTTCAGAAGAAGTGAGGAAGTAACCGACAAGTACATCAATAAGCCGAGAATCCTGAGAATCGGACAATGTATATTAAGACTGGTTGCACCTTTGTTCTAATTGGTGTATATTCATATTTGTTATTTCGTGTGTGAGATTCAGTTTTTAATTGTTTTGTCTGTGTCTGGCATATATGTTTGAACACGTTAAGAATTGCTAATTTATCGGTATTATTTTCGGCTCTTTCGATTGTTTATGTTCATTCGACAGCTGTACACTTTCGCCGTAGTTGTTCGTCTGAGACACACTCTCGATTTATTGTGAGCTGTGTGGGAGTTAATGCCGCTATGTACATAAGGGCGGTGCGGGAAAGCACGTTCAAGCGAAGCGCGTTTGATTTACCGCACCATAATAAACTTTGTAGATAGCGGCATTTACTCCCACTAAGCGAAACACTCATGAGAGAGTGTGCCTCAGACGTACATCTAGGTGAAAGTGTTCATCTGGCGAATGTACACAAACGTATGAGCCGAAAATAACACCTGATAAATTAACGCAATTCTAACGAATCGTTCAAACACATATGCCAGACACAGACAAAATAACTACAATAATGACTCACACACGCAATAACAAATATCAAGTTAATAAACATTTAACAAGGAGATATAATGAGAGAAGAAACTGTAACCGTGAAAATCGACCACCCCTTAGGAAGCACTGATGAAGATAACCCCTCGGTGGTCTATCCTATTAATTGTGGCTATGTAGATGTCGAAAGAACAGCCGGATTTTCTGAGCTTGATAAGCAGAGAGTTTATCTGTTAGGTGTAGATGTTGCCGTTGATGAATATATCGGCGAGCTTATTGCTGTAGCAAGACGCCGTGATGATCCTGAAACTGTCTGGATAATAGCACCTGAAAATATATCTTACACAATCCAGCAGATTGAAGAAATGATATATTTCGAAGAACAGTATTACGACAGTTTTGTTGAAATAGTTGACGAGGAATTATGGGACGCCTATGATGAGAATGAAAAGCTTCTAGGTTTCGATTTAAAAAGAAGCCAGGCAAAATCTTTACCTGATGGGGTATATCATGTTATTGTCAATGTCTATACTATGACTAAGGATGGTAAGCTTCTTACGACAGAACGTTCACGAAATAAAACATACCCTCTTAAGTGGGAAGTTACAGGCGGTTCTATACTTAAAGGTGAAACAGCGGCTGAAGGTGCGGTTCGTGAGTTATATGAAGAGACTGGCATTAAGATTTCTACTGAAGACCTCATTGTACTCTACAGCTATGTGGATAAGCCTAAGCATGCCATATATCACAGTTACCTTAATTTAATAGAAAAAGAAGTCCATGTTACCCTTCAGGAAGGAGAAACCATGGACTACATGTATGTTCCGTATAAGGAATTTGATGAACTTGTTAATTCTGACAGATTCGTTCCATCAGAACAGCGACGCTATAAGAATCAGGCCGTCTTTACGATGCTTTCACGGTTCATTCCTGATTCAGCAGCTTCTACATAAGCAATTCCGTATGTTCCCGGACCTACATGAGTTCCAACAGAACAACCAATAGAGCTTACACCAACATTTCCATTAACATCCGATATGTAAGTAAGACTCTTATTAATAAATGTTTCTAAGGATTCAGAGCAGTTGATATGACCAAACATGAAATCTCTTGTAAGACTTAATCCGTCTTTGGTGAGCTTATCATGCATAAGTTTTTCAGCTGCTTTTTTTCCTCTTGATTTTCCAATCACAACAACTTTTCCATCTTCAATACTTACAACCGGTGTTATATGAAGCATTGTTCCTGCAAATGCAGCGGCTCCTGAAAGTCTGCCACCCATTTTAAGATATTTAAGTGAACCGACAACTGCTGTAAGCTTGATGTATTTTGACATCTCTGTACATGCATCAGCGATATCAGCTACATTTACACCAGCATCTCTTAATTTTACTGCCTCTCTGATTAGAAGGGCTGTTCCAATCGAAGCACTTCTTGAATCTACCATGTATAGTTTCTTTCCTGTTTCTTCTTCAACATCTAAAGCAGCAAGGCAGGCACTCTGATATGTTCCTGATAAATCAGAAGATATGAATATTCCAAGTACATCATCCCCGGCAGCAACAGCTTCATTAAATACTTTCATGAATGTATCAGGGCTTGGCTGTGAAGTCTTAGGTAATTCATCACATTCAGCAAGTCTTGAATAGAATTCCTCGTGTGTTATCTCAACTCCATCTAAGAATTCTTCATCCCCAAACCTTACAGATATAGGAACAATCTGTATCCCCATCTTTCTTGCATCTTCTTTAGATATATCACATGTGCTGTCAGCAATAATTCTTAACATAATCATTCTCCTTTAAAGATTTTGATATATTTTGATATTCAAAGTTTCTTGCTGAATGTTATCATTTAATTAAATAATTGTCAAGGGTATTTTGATATTCAAAGTATTAGCAGAAAATTCTTGAATAAAAATATGTGATTTAAATATCATCATGTGTTTTTTTAGTATTTATATATACACAGAATTGATATAATCAATATAAATATATTCTCATAAAAATGGGGTGTGTAAAAAATTATGAATATTACAAAACTAGTATTGGGTGCATGCAGCACAAATGTATATATTGTTTCTTCGAATAAGAAAAATGCAATTCTGATTGACCCAGCAGATAATGCTGCTGAAATTATTAAAACAATTGAAGAAAATGGATTGTGTCTTAAATACATTTTTATAACACATGGTCATACAGATCATATTTTAGCATTAAAAGAAGTGAAAGAATATTTTAATGTACCTGTTATTATATCTAAAATTGATGCCGGACGACTTGAAGACGAAGAACTCATTAATGAAAGACCTTATGTTAAAATACCTTATAAAGCTGTAAAAGCCGATATATTAATTTGTGAAGACGATATAATTAATCTTGATGAGTTGTCATTTTCTTTCTTATGTATGCCAGGACATACAGACGGTTCAATGGCAATCATTGTTAATGATAATATTTTCTCTGGTGACACCATTATGTTTGAAAAACATGGTAAAACTTCTTTACCTGGCGGAAATGAGAAATTACTTATTTCATCAATAGAAAAAATGATGAATACTTTAATTGGCGATTATAAAATATACCCTGGTCACAGACAAGAGACATCTCTTGATTATGAACGTAAGTGCAGACTAAGTACTGTTATTACAGGTTATTAAGTTTTTATCTTAATTTGCGGCTTGTAATTGTAAATAACATATTTCTTGACATATTTAAAAATAAGCATTAAAATCATGCACTTGGACAGTATCATTTACGAAATTCACACAAGAGGTTTCATCAATTATGGCAAAAGATTTAACTCAGGGCAGAATTATGCCTATGTTAATTAAATTCACAATTCCACTTATACTAGGAAATATATTTCAGCTTACTTATAATGCGGTTGACTCTATTATTGTCGGAAGATTTGTTGGAAAAGAAGCACTGGCTGCTGTTGGAATATGCAATCCAATAACTACACTCATTATTCTTTTCCTTAACGGATTATGTATGGGTGCAAGTATTCTTATGGGTAATTATTTCGGCGGTAAGAAAATGGACACACTTTCCCGCCAGATAAGTACAACTATGATATCAGGTATGATATTCTCACTTGCACTTACACTGATTGCAATAGTATTTACAAGACCAATTCTTATGCTTGTTCAGGTTGACAGGTCAATTATGACACTTACAACACAGTATTTAAGAATAATCATGTTAGGACTCATCTTCACATTCCTTTATAACTTTTTCTCAAGCACTTTAAGGGCATTAGGAGATAGTGCAACACCGCTGTATTTCCTTATCATAAGTGCAGTTTTAAATGTATTTGGTGACCTTTTCTTTGTTGTTGTCCTGAAAGCCGGCAGCAACGGATGTGCAGTTGCAACTGTAGTAAGCGAGGCTCTCTGCTGTGTATTCTGCATGATATATATTAAATTCAAAGTACCGATTCTGTGTCTTGGCAAGAAGTGGCTTGTATTTGACCGCTCACTGCTTAAGAAAACTATAAGCTACGGCTGGGCATCTGCTATGCAGCAGGCTACTGTACAGCTTGGTAAAATAGGAATACAGGCTATTATTAACACTATGGGCGTTTCGGTTTCAGCTGCATTTGCAGTAGTAAACAGAATTGATGACTATGCATATACACCTGAGCAGAATATTGCACACGGAATGACAGCTATGATGGCACAGAACAAAGGTGCCGGAAGAGACGACAGAGTAATCAAAGGCTTTAAAGCCGGTATTATTCTTGAGATAATATATGGAATCTTCATATTCTTTGTATGTTTCGTATTTGCAAGACCACTTATGAAGCTGTTCACTTCGGATACTGAGGTTATAAGACACGGTGTAATCTACCTTAAGCTTATCTCTGTAATGTACATACTTCCTGCCATCACTAATGGTATTCAGGGATATTTCAGAGGAATCGGTGACTTAAAGATTACCCTGCTTTCAAGCTTTATCAATATGGGTGTCCGCGTGCTTGCCGCAATTCCACTTGTATTTGCGTTAGGCATGGGAATAGAAGCACTTCCTTTCTCTTATCTTGCAGGCTGGATTGGCATGCTTATTGCGGAAGTGCCATTGCTTGTTAAGAATTACAGGGCATATATCAAAAGTATGCATTAAAATCCATGCACAAAGCGATTATAACTTTGTGCATGGATTTTTCTTTTCTCATCTTCTAAACATTTTTCTTTCTCATAAGCAACGCACCAATACCTATAAGTACGACACCGATTATACAGCCAGATAATAAAATAATGAATAATACGTTTCCATTAATACTAAGATCTGTGCTCCAGTCAGACATGTTCATATTACTTATAGCAATTGCCTTATCTTTATAAAGAATAAACTTAAGAAAATCATTAGCAAAAACAACCCATATTACAGAAATTATCGTACTAATTCCGGCTCTCATCAGTCCATGAACCGGAAGATATCTGATTACAAGGAATACTGCCCACACGCCAGTCATAAGTACAATGGCAACAGTATATCCTTCCCTGATTCCTGCCATCCCGGAATGATAATACACTATAAACATTGTAAGAAACAGCCACAAAGTATCCCATGTCATTGTTATAAATGCCTTCTTATCACTAAGTACCGGTGGAAGCTTAACCAGACATATCACTATCGGGAACAATACTATTGATATACCAAATACTGTAGGTATAGCCCATAACAGGAAGTTTCCTCCACCATTCATACGGTCAACGAAGAACAGTATAAGCATCAGCGAAGTAACTCCTGCAAAAATACATTTTAACAGACGATTATTAGTGGACATAAGCGGAACTACCGTAAGTGCTGCGACAAGCAGCATAGAAGCAGTAACAACCGAGAATACACCTAATCCCATGCCGGTAGCAAGCTGCACTATAAATGTAATGACAATTGGCAGTAGAAGTATTGCGGCAATCACAACTCCTGCCTTGTATGCTGCATTACGCTCTATTTTTGCATGTCTTTCGAGTACTCCCTTTGATTCCTTTGCAAGTACTTCATCAACGTTATTTTCTTTTAATTCATTATACATTTTCTGGCAGTCATTACAGCCTGGCAGATGCTTTTCAACAAATCTGCGGCTCTCTTCGCTGCATGCATTGTCATAATAAAGTGGCAGTAAATCCTGCACGATATCACATTCTTTATTACTCATATCTAATCAATCCTTTCTTTTATTTTTAATCTGGCCCTATGATAAGTTACTCTGGCCCAGTTCTCAGTTTTTCCAAATACCATTCCAATCTGTGCAAATGTGAGTTCTCCAAAAACTCTCAACTGAAATACCTCTTTATACGGCTCCGGTAGTTCATGAAGAACCATATGAATCTGCAAAGCAGAATCTGTATCAGAAACTTTATCCGCCAGATCAGCCGTCTGCTGCGGTAAAGTCTCATCAAGCTCTGAAAACTTCTTATTTTTCCTGCATTCATCAATTGCGAGATTCTTAGCAATACTGCAAAGCCATGTGAGCTCACCCGCCTTGCCCTCATACGGGCGTTTGGCAGTCATAGCTTTGTAAAAAGTATTTTGTGTGATTTCTTCAGCAAGAGCTTGATTCTTTACTATAGTAAACACATAAGAATACACCTGCATATAATATGAATTGTACAATTTCTCGTAGTTCAGAACTGGTCACCTCCTTCCGTCTTACATAGGTTAGACGCACGAAATGGATTTTCGTTACAACATTTTTCAAGATATTTTATAGAATTTTTTAAAATGTGTCAAAAAATGTATGCCAAAGGTACATGCAGATGTGTTATTATACATATTGAACTTGATTCAGGAGAATTAATTATGATTAGAAAAGAACAACTGCGTCTATACGCAATCACAGATACAAGCTGGCTTAACGGAGCCAGTCTCACTGAAGTTGTTGAAAATGTATTAAAAAATGGAGCTACATTTTTACAATTAAGAGAAAAAAATGCGTCACATGAAGAAATTGTTGCAAAAGCAAAAGCAATTAAGCCAATTGCACGAAAATATGGAGTTCCATTCGTTATTGATGATGATGTGCAGGCGGTACTTGAAGCTGATGCTGACGGAGTACATATCGGACAGAGCGATACAGACTATATGACTGCAAGAAGTATTCTTGGAGACAATAAGATTATCGGCATGACCGCCAAAACAGTAGAACAGGCGAAAGAAGCCGAAAGACTTGGTGCAGATTATATCGGAACCGGTGCTGTATTTGGTTCAAGTACCAAAAAGGACGCTGTATTCATGCCCCGTGAACGACTGATTGAAGTTGCCGGTTCGGTTAATATTCCTGTCGTTGCAATCGGCGGTATTGATTACGATAACTGTGGTGAGCTTGCAGGTACCGGGATTGACGGAATTGCTGTTGTTTCAGCTATATTTGCCGCCAATGATCCTGGACTTGCTACGAAAGAGCTTTACTTAAAGACTGGCCGTGTATTAAATTATCACAGGGATTTCATATTTGACATGGACGGAACTATTCTTGATTCTATGCCTTACTGGAGAAATGTTTCCAAGGAATACGCCATGCAGTATATAGACAAACTGCCTGACGACTTTGACGAGCGTACTTATGTAATGGACCTTGATGAATGTTCTGCTTATTTCTGTGATGAATTAGGCATAAACACTGATGCAGCAACTATGAGGCAGACTGCTGTGGATATTATGACAAGACACTACAGCACAGATATTCCAGCTAAAGACGGTATGCTTGAATTAATCAGGCGCGAGCATGAAGCTGGTTCTTGCATGTGCATATTTACAAGCTCTGACAGAGGCTGTGTTGACGCTGCGCTTAATCATCTGGGAATAGCTGACTGTTTTAACAACATTTTTACAGTATATGATATTCCATATAATAAAAAGAATCCGGAAAGCTACAAGCTTATCGCTGAAAAAATGCATTTTAATCCGGAAGACACATGGGTATATGAAGATGTTCTTCACGGCATTGAATCTGCAAGACAGGGTGGATTTAAGATATGTGCTGTATATGATGAGGATTCTAAGAAGCATTGGAACGAAATCTGCGCACTTGCAGACGAAATAAGAGATATAAGAAATGATTGAGGATTAGTAATGAAGAAAAAAGTTGTTGTCGGCATGTCAGGGGGCGTTGACTCCTCTGTTGCCGCTTATCTATTAAAGGAACAGGGCTATGATGTAATAGGTGTAACTATGCAGATATGGCAGGACGATGCAACAGAAGCCGCTGAGAACGGCTGCTGCGGTATCAGTGCTGTTGATGATGCAAGGCGTGTTGCAGGTCAGCTTGACATCCCATATTATGTAATGAATTTTAAGAATGAGTTCAAATGTAATGTAATTGACTATTTTGTTGATGAATATAAAAAAGGGCGTACACCTAATCCATGTATCGCCTGCAACCGTTATGTAAAGTGGGAATCTCTTCTTAAGAGAAGTCTTGAAATAGGAGCAGATTACATTGCAACAGGACACTACGCAAGAATCCACCAGCTTCCTAATGGCAGATACACTATATGCAATTCAGTAACTGCCAGGAAAGACCAGACTTACGCTCTTTATAATCTTACACAGGATCAGTTATCACACACACTTCTTCCTATTGGTGATTATACTAAGGATCAGGTCCGTGAGATTGCATCTAAGATTGGTATTACTGTTGCCAGGAAGCCTGACAGCATGGAAATATGCTTTATTCCTGATAATGACTATGCAGGCTTTATAACACGTGAAACAGGCTATACTTCTGTTCCCGGTAATTTCATTGATGTCAACGGCAATGTAATCGGAAGACATCAGGGTATAATACACTACACGGTCGGTCAGAGAAAAGGTCTTGGACTTGCTCTTGGAAAGCCAGCATTTGTTGTTGCTATACGCCCTGAAACCAACGAGGTTGTAATCGGTGATAATTCAGATGTGTTCTCACCTAAGCTTTACGCCAACAACCTTAATTTCATGTCGATACCTTCACTTGAAGGTGAAATGCGTGCCAAAGGTAAAATCCGTTACAGCCATGATGGTGCTATGTGTACTATAAGAATGTTTGATGAAAATACTCTTGAGTGTACATTTGACGAGCCTGTTCGTGCTGTAACACCAGGTCAGGCGCTTGTATTATATGACGGGGACAATGTACTTGGCGGCGGAACTATTATTTAATTTTTTAATTAATAAGGACAATATTATGGATGAACTTATATATATGGATAACGCAGCAACTACATCAACCGCACCAGAGGTTGTGTCTGCAATGCTTCCATTCTTTACTGAATATTACGGCAATCCTTCTTCTGTATATAATTTTGCCCAGAAAAGCAAGATGGCTATTGAAGATGCAAGGGAAATTATAGCAGACAGTATTGGTGCTGCTAAAAGCAATGAAATATATTTTACAGGCGGTGGAAGCGAGTCTGATAACTGGGCTTTAAAGTCAGCGGCATTCGGCCTTAGAAATAAAGGGAACCACATTATAACAACTAAAATAGAGCATCATGCAATTCTTAATACATGTGCATATCTTGAAAAGAATGGATTTGAGATAACTTACCTTGATGTTGACAGCGAGGGCTTTGTTTCATTAGAAGATGTCGAGAATGCCATCTCTGACAAAACAATTCTTATAAGCGTTATGTTTGCCAACAATGAAATCGGAACAATTGAGCCTGTCCGAGAAATAGGTGAGATTGCACATAAGCATGGCATTCTTTTTCACACTGATGCAGTTCAGGCTATGTGTCATGTTCCAATTAATGTCACAGAGATGAATATTGACCTTTTAAGTGCAAGCGCACACAAGTTCCACGGTCCTAAAGGCGTCGGTTTCATGTACATGAAAAATACCGCTAAGTTAGAGCCTTTCATCCATGGTGGGGCACAGGAGCGTGCAAGACGAGCAGGCACTAGCAATGTTCCAGGCATTGTCGGCATGGGACAGGCTGTAAAGCTTTCCTTAGGTACACTTGATAAAGATACACATACAATTATTAATATGCGTAATTATATTGTTGACAGGATTCTTGGTGAGATTCCTGATGTTACTTTTGATGGACCTTGTATTGATGCTAATGCTGATATCAATGCTGTTGCAACAGGTTCGCCAGCGGGCAGCCTGAAGCGTCTTCCGTCTAATATGCATTTCTGCTTTAAAGATGTTTCGGGTGATACTTTACTTATTATGCTTGATATGAACGGTATATGTGCATCCAGCGGTTCAGCATGTGCTGCAGGCTCAATCGACCCTTCACATGTGCTTCTTGCCATCGGACGAAGCAGAGATGAAGCTAAAGGTGCTTTAAGATTAAGTATAGATAAGGATTTAACCAGGGAAGATGCTGACTATGTAATAGATGCACTGAAAGCTGCTGTTGCAAGACTTCGTGGATAAGGCTAAACATTATATCCGTAAATCCATATAATATGCTCATACATCCAGCAATTTTCATTAAAACAAAGTGAGTTTTCCCATAAATTCATAAATAATATAAGTTTTATAGGTATATTCTATCAATTTTACTATATAAAAAGTCTTTAATGATACCAATATACCTATAAACAATCTGCTTATTTACAACATATAGGCTTACGCAATAACTATCTGTATAGGCATCAGAATTTTTGACCTATAAGACATTAAATATACGACTATGTATAGGTATCATGTTGTATAGCATAATGCTATATCATGAATCATCTGTAATGAATATCCTTCAGACTCCCCAATTCAACGACAAAAACAATATAATCTTAAAATATTTCCAAAAAAATCATACAAACCTATTGACATAGTAGGGATAAGGGTTTATATTATCATCAACATCAAGAAAGCAATACATTTTTGAAATAAATTAAAAAGGATGGTAATTAATTATGGCAAAGAAATCTTACTCAGAAAGAAATTTAAAGTTTGAAACATTACAGCTTCATGTAGGACAGGAACAGCCTGATCCAGTAACAGATGCTAGAGCAGTACCTATTTACCTTACATCATCATATGTATTCCATAACAGCCAGCATGCTGCTGACAGATTTGGTCTTAAGGATGCAGGTAACATCTACGGACGTCTTACTAATCCAACTGAAGATGTATTCGAAAAGAGAATCGCAGCACTTGAAGGTGGTGTAGCAGCACTTGCAGTTGGTTCTGGTGCAGCAGCTTTAGCTTATGCTTTCCAGGCACTTGCTCATGCAGGAGATCACATCGTAGCAGCTAAGAATATCTACGGCGGAACATATAACCTTCTTGCACATACACTTCCAGATTACGGAATTGAAGCTACATTCGTAGATCCTTTTGATTATGATGCTATCGAAGCAGCTATCAAGCCTAATACTAAGGCTGTTCAGATTGAGACACTTGGAAATCCTAATTCAGAAGTTGTTGATATCGAAAGAATTGCTAAGATTGCACATGCACACAACATTCCACTTGTTGTTGATAACACATTTGCAACACCTTACCTTGTAAGACCTATTGAATACGGTGCAGATATCGTTGTTCATTCAGCTACTAAGTTTATCGGTGGTCACGGTACAACACTTGGTGGTGTAATCGTTGACAGTGGTAAGTTCGACTGGGTTGGCGCTGCTGATAAGTTTCCATGGCTTGTTGAGCCAAATGTATCATACCACGGTGTAAGCTTTGCAAAGGATACAGCACCAGCTGCATTCGTTACATACATCAGAGCTATCCTTCTTCGTGATACAGGAGCTACAATTTCTCCAATTCATTCATTCATCTTCCTTCAGGGACTTGAAACATTATCACTCAGAGTTGAGAGACATGTAGAGAACGCATTAAAGGTTGTTCAGTACTTAAAGGATCAGCCATTAGTTGAGAAGGTAAACCATCCTTCAATTTCTACTAACGAAGAACAGCAGGCTCTTTATAAGAAGTACTTTCCTAATGGTGGCGGTTCAATCTTCACATTTGAAATCAAGGGTGGTGCTGCTGAGGCTCAGAAGTTCATTGATAACCTTGAGTTATTCTCACTTCTTGCTAATGTTGCCGATGTTAAGTCATTAGCAATCCACCCAGCAAGCACAACTCATTCAGAGTGCAACGAAGCTGAGCTTCTTGATCAGGGAATCAAGCCTAACACAATCAGACTTTCAATTGGTACAGAGAATATCGATGATATCATTGAAGATCTTGATGAAGCATTCAAGGCTTTACAATAATTTGTATCGACACATTCTTTACATATCCGACTAATGCTGATAAAATATATATAATTAATAAATCGTGAGTGTTTAGGAGGAAATGTAATGTTTTGTCAATTATTTGGTAAATTCTTAATTGAAAAAGAGGTTATAAGCCAGGATACATACAAGTCTATAATGGATAAGCTTTCTGATTCAAGAGCAAAGCTTGGTGTAATTGCCGTAGCTGATGGCATTATTACTGAGAAACAGGCTAATGAAATCAATCATTTACAGACAACTAAAGATGCAAGATTTGGTGAGATTGCTGTAGGAGAGGGATATATGACTGAAGAACAGTTAGATGCCCTTCTTAAGAAGCAGGGAAGCGCTTATGCAATATTCCTTTCTGTTCTTTCTGATGCAGCAGATATACCTGCATCTAAAGTTGATGAGCTTCTTAAGGAATTCCAGAAGGAACATGGTTTTACTGATGAGGATATGGATGGTCTTAAGAATGATGATTTGGAGCAGATTGTTCCAATATTTGCCTTTTCATCAAAGTCATATGTAACAGATATATGCAGGCTTGCACTTGCTAATATTGAAAGATTTGTAACATCTGATTTCTATATAGACAGAATTAAGCATATTTCACAGCTTGAATACAGATGTCTTGCAGGTCAGAAATTAGAAGGTGACCTTGATATTATTGTTGGTTTTGCAAGTGTTGGTGAACAGACAGCTATAGTTGATATAGCTAATGGATTCTCTCATAGCAATATATCTAATCTTGGAATTGAAGTATATGATGCTGTTGGTGAATTTACTAACTGCATAAGCGGACTTTTTGCAACTGCACTTTCTAAGAAGGGCAGCATGTTAGAGATTACTCCACAGTTTGCTTATGAAAACCAGTTTGCTAAGGGAGACGCTTATGTTCTTCCTATTCATATCCATGACAGCGAGGTTCTTCTCTTCATATCTGCTTCTGATGATACTAAGGCAGGAGATATGCCTGTTGTAAGAAAGATTATGGCTAAAGCAGGTGGCGAAGTAACATTAGACAGCAAGGGAACTGTAGTTATCGTTGATGACTCTGGTATGTCAAGAAAGATTCTCCGTGATATTCTTGAAGAAGCAGGTTATGCTGTATTAGCTGAGGCTACTGATGGATTAGAGGGTGTACTTGCATATAAGACTCATTATCCAGATATCATAACACTTGATATCACAATGCCTAACATGGACGGAACAGACGCACTTAAAGAGATTAAAGCATATGATCCTAACGCTAAGGTAATTATGATAACTGCTGCCGGACAGCAGAATAAAGTAATTGAAGCTCTCAAGCTTGGTGCAGAACGTTTCATTACAAAGCCTTTTGATAAAGATGAGATTCTTAAGAATATTGAAGAAGTTCTTGAAGGTTAATTGTGAACATATTTTAATAAACTAAGTTTTTTGAATTAAGTTCAGGAAACTTAATTCATATAAATAAATGCGGGTGATATACCTTAATGGTTATCACCCGCATTTATTAGTTATTTCTTTGTTTTAAAATGTACTTCCGGAACTGCCACGCTATCATATGTAACATGCGGCTTATCAGTATTATCCCCCGGAACCATATCTGATGAAATATCCACGTCATCATTATTGTCTGAATCTACCTTATGTATCTCTGGAATAGCAAGATTATCATATGACAGACTGTAATCCTTTTTAGATGTATTAACTTTATTTTTTACCCTTTTGAATATATTAAACATATTTTAACTCCCCTATACTTATAATATATTGATAAAGAATGTAATAACCAGACTATTAAGGAAATCTGCAAAAAGACTTCCTATAAGCGGAATAAGAAGATAAGCCTTAACCGATGGAACATATTTGTCACATATTGCCTGCATATTTGCCATGGCATTAGGCGTTGCTCCCATTCCAAATCCACATGTACCTGCAACAAGAACTGCTGCATCGTAATCTCTTCCCATAATATTGAATACAATAAAATATGTAAATAAAACAATAACAATTATCTGTGCACCAAGAAGTATAACAAGTGGAAGAGCTAGTGATGCAAGCTGCCATAACTTAAGCGTAATCATAGCCATTCCAAGAAATAATGATAAACTTATACCTCCAAGGTCGTTAATTTCGCCCATATGAATAACAAGCTTTCCATTTCCTGCATATTCTGCAATGTTACGCATAAGCGCAGCTGCAATCATGGCTCCGATGTATATAGGAAAAGTGAGTCCTGTCTTCGTAAGAGCCCATGAAAAAATAGTTCCTATACCAATAGCAATAATAAGCTGAAATACGGCTGATGCATACATTCTGGAATGTCTTTCATGCTTCTTTTCATCTTCAATAAGAAGACTGTCATCCTCTGGAATTGCTGTATCTAAAAGTTTTTTCTTTTCAATAAGTCTCTTGCCTAATGGTCCTCCTACAAGACTTCCGAATATAAGACCAAATGTAGCTGCAGCAGTACATATTGTCGTTGCACCCTTAACATTAAAATCTTCAAGTACCGGTCCAAATGCACCCGCAGTACCATGTCCGCCAACCATAGGTATTGAGCCTGTACACATTCCTATAAGAGAATCAAGCCCCATAACCTTAGATAAACCTACTGCAACACCATTCTGTATAAATATAAGTACTATAACTAATCCTAAAAATATCACCATAGACTTTCCGCCCTTTTTAAGTACTTTAAGATTAGCCTGAAATCCTACGGATGTAAAAAAGAATACCATGCATACTTCTTTAAGTGTGTCATCAAATGAAAACTCTAGTATATGAGTAACATAACATATACATGTAAATATAGCAAACAACAATCCTCCTACAACAGGTGCCGGAATACAGAACCTTTCAAGGAATTTAATTTTCTTTCGTAAATAGCTGCCTAGAAGCAGTACAAGTACCGCAATAGCCAGCGTTTGATACATGTCTAACTGAACCTTCATTAAATTTCTCCATTCTTTATAGCATTAACCTGATATACAGAATTAATTATTCTGTCAAAACATTGATGCCACGCTCTGTATAATAAGCTGCTGCACCTGAATGGAACGGAATATCTACTCCATCAGCCGCCGTATTTATATCAAATGTAATATCAAGAGATGTAGCATACTTAAAATCATCAGCATGCTCATATATTGTCTTAGTCACATTTTTAATAACATCGTCTGAAAGTGACTGCTTTGCAATCAGAACTGCCTTAACGCCAATAGTTGTCACATCAGAATCCTGACCATTATAAGTTCCTGCCGGAATAGTATATTTTTCGCAGAGAGAATACGCTGATAACATCTTGTCTATGCATTTGTCATCAAGACTTATAAGACGTATGTCACATTCCTTAGATAACTGTCCGATAACTTCTGTTCTTGTTCCTGCTGTACAGAAAAATGCATCAATTTCTCCATCTTTAAGTTTTCCAGCAGCTTCTGTATAATCCATATTAACCTTATTAATAAGCTCGTCAGTAATTCCACTCATCTTTAATATCTGTTCTGCATTCTTTTCGGTTCCTGACTCCGAAGCACCGACACTTACAGTTTTATTAATCAGGTCATCAATACCTGTAATTCCAGAATCTTTCCTTACAACAATCTGGCAGCATTCTGTATAAAGTGAAGCAACCGCTTTGTACCCCTTCTGGTATTTTTTATCAGCAAATGTACCGGTTGCATTATATGCATCACTTAACAGGTCTGCCTGGACAATAGCAAGGTCTATATAGCCATCAGATATAAGTCTTAAATTAGCAACCGAACCAGCAGTAGTCTTTGTTTCAAATGTATATCCATCAATCTCTTTATCTGCCAGTTGTGTAAATGTGCTTGCAATTGAATAATATACTCCGCCTATATCTGCTGCACCAAACTTCAAATTCTTACTATGCCCGCTACATCCCGCCATCACAAACAATAAACAGGACATTAATACACATAATATTTTCTTCATTCATTTATCCTCGTAACAATAATTCTTTTTCATAAACTTTGCCATCCTTTATGTACATTCTAGGAACGCGCTTACTTACTGCACATGTAAGCTCATAAGGAATAGTTCCTGCAAGCTGTGCCATACGCTCAATCGGATTGGATTTACCAAATATTTCTACTTCACTTCCAACGTCAACATTCATTTTATCTGTAAGATCAATCATGCACATATCCATACATATCTTGCCTCTCTGTGGAGCAGGACCTTCTTCTGTCATAAGCTCATATCTGTTAGAAAGACATCTGAAATATCCATCGGCATATCCATAAGGAACGACTCCCATTCTTGTCTTTCTGTCAGTTTTATATATTCCACCATAGCTTATTGCTGTTCCCACAGGGTAAGTCTTGATAGTGCTTACTGTTGTCTTAAGTGACATAACAGGCTTAAGTCCAAGCTCCTGTGCAAAATCTCCATATCCATAGAGCAGAAGTCCTGGTCTTACCATGTCAAGCCATGTTTCAGGATATCTTGCAACAGCGCCTGTATTGGCACAGTGTCTTATCTTGAATTTCTTTCCAAGCTTTTTCTCAACTGCATCAATCACACTTGTAAACAATTCAAACTGATGCTTTGTATAAGCCTCACATTCTTCTCCGAATTCATCAGACACTGCAAAATGTGTAAATATGCCCTCAGCATCAAGTCCCGGAAGAGTACATCCTTCACATATTCCTTCAACCCCGCTGTCAAAGTATTCTCCGTCACACAGATATCCAAGTCTTGACATTCCTGTATCAACTTTAATATGAATCTTTAATGTACCACCACATTTAACAGCTTCCTCGCTGTATTCAAGTGCCTTAGCCCTGCATGTTACAGCCTGTGTTATATTATTCTTAATAAGTTCAGAAACTTCTTCTTTAGGTGTATGGCCAAGTATAAGAACCGGCATTGTAATACCATTGTGTCTTAATTCCACAGCTTCATCTATACTGCTTACTGCAAGATAATCTGCTCCGGACTCCTGTAAAAGTCTGCTCACCTGTACAGAACCATGTCCGTAAGCATCTGCTTTTACAACACCTAAAAACTTAACATTTTCTCCAATTCTTTTCCGTAATGTTTCATAATTATGTGCAAGTGCATCCATATCTATTTCAGCCCATGTTCTTCTTAATGTTGAATCCATAATAATCTGCCTCCATTATCTAAACATATTTTAATATTTTACCATTTTATTGATGATTAGTGAATAATTTTTAAGTTATTTTTATTGACTAATATGTTATAATAAAAAAAATTTAGTGTCATGCTGAATTCTTTTTTATTTTATACAGTAGGGTGGAAATTTAAAATGAGGGGAGAAATATTTTATGGAACCAGATTACAATAACAACTATCAGAACAGCTGGCAAAGCGGTTTTCAACCGAATGGATTTGATGACCTTCATCTTGATGATGAAGTATACGAGATTAAATCTGACAGAATTAATCCTGAAGATTTTTATCAACACGGACGAAAGAAAAGATATTCAGAAGTCAGTCTTAGGAACATGCCTGTCGTGCTTATTATAATCCTTGCCAATCTGCTTGCAGGCATTATGTGCATAATAGCAGGCAGTGATCATTTTGAAACAGGTGGACTTAATTACCAGTATATTCATAATAATAAAGAATATATAAGGCTTCTGACTTATATGTTCCTGCATGCTAATTTGCCACATTTTATTAATAATATGGTTGCTCTGTATCTATTCGGCTCAAGACTTGAACCCCGTGTCGGTTCTCTTCGTACTGCAATTATATATTTCGGTTCAGGACTTGCATCAGGCCTTGTATCTGTATATGTATCACACCTTATCAATCCCGATGTAATCCGCTTTGCTGCAGGTGCATCAGGTGCAATATTCGGTGTAATGTGTGCAACACTTTTTACTAATTTCAGTTCAAAAACTGATTCTAATAAGACAACTGTAATCGTATCTATTGCATTAATTGTTGTATATGCTCTTATATCTAATGGTGCAAATGTAGATATTCTCGGTCATCTTGGTGGTGGGATAGCAGGTGGTATTCTTGTATTCATTCTGTACCATGACAGTTTAGATGATGCATTTTCAGGAACAGTATCAACACTCCTTGCTGTCATACTCACATTAATAATATGTTTTATCGGTGTGACACGCGCAGGCATAGGTACTAAAGCCAATGCAATGCAGGATTCCAGAATAGATACAGTAAAAGAACAGCAGATATTTCAGGATGAATCTATAACCTTTGGTGAATGTCTGGATAACAAATGTACAGACCCAGAATGGACTATTTTCAGTTCTACTGATAATAAAAAGGTTGTAGAATTCAACGGTAAGGTAGTGTATAATAACATGAATTCTTCATTGAAGATTCAATTCACATATGATGAATCCATCAGTTACTGGACAATTAACTATATGGGACTAAATGATACTGCAATGGATAGTAATGGTGCAGCACTGCTTCTTAATTATCTGTGCAGCGATTATTTAAATTAGGAGGCGATGTACATGTCTAAGCTGTTTAAATCTGATGACGATGATTTTGGATATCTTGATGATTCTATTCATATTAACTGGAAGAAATTACTGCCTGCAATCATAATTGTTGCAGTGGCAGTAATTGCATTAATAATTGTACTTGTTGTTTCTTTCGGTCATAAAGGTAAAAAAGTACCTGCAAATGCATCTTCAACCGAGGAGACTTCATCTGTCAGCGAAACAGATACCGACGGCAATAATACTTTAAGTGATAAAGATGAGAAAGAACAGGATCCTCAGTATTCCGACAATGATGGAGCTATGAATCAGGATGCAGGTAATGGTGCTTCTGTAATTCTTTCCAACAGCACTAATGAAACATCAGATGTAACTATCGGTGTAGATGTTTCCAAATTTCAGGGAACTATAGACTGGGCACAGGCTGCTTCATCAGGTGTTGATTTTGCAATGATAAGAGTTGGCTACAGAGCGCAGAAAACAGGCGTTATCTATGCTGACACCAATGCAAAATACAACATGCAGCAGGCTGCCGCTAACGGAATCAAAGTCGGAGCATACTTCTTCTCATCAGCAGTTAATGAAGCTGAAGCAATTGAAGAAGCTGACTGGGTTGCAGATTTCATAGCAGATTACAGCATAACTTACCCTGTAGCATTTGACTGCGAGGGCTTCAACACATCTGAAAGCAGGCAGAAGAGCATGACTAAGGCTGAAAGAACTGCCGTTGCTGCTGCTTTTTTACAGGAAATATATGATAAAGGCTATACACCTATGTTCTATGCCGCTTCATCTGAGCTTACCAATAACAGCCAATGGAACACTGCCAGTCTTGAAAAATCATTTAAGATATGGGTTGCACAATATCCGTCAACGCCTTATCCAGAGACTCCATCCACATCATATGCAGGAACATGCAGCATGTGGCAGTATACTAATCAGGGCAGGGTAGCAGGAATTGGTACAAATGTTGATATTAATGTTGCATATTTCGGTTATTCTGAAAGTAACAGCTCTCTAAGTGGTGAAACTGCAGCTGCCGCATCGCCAGATGTAGAAGCAGGCATGGTATTCACATCTGTTAATGATACCGTTACTGCCAAAGATGAAGTAAGGCTTCGTGACAAGCCTAGTCAGGATACAGACGCAACAGTAATTGCAACACTTGTCAATGGTGAAACAATTACACGGTCTGGAACAAGCAGCAGTGGCTGGTCAAGACTTGTATACAATGGACAGACTGTATACGCTGTTACAAGTTACTTAACAACAGACCTTACACCTAAAGCAACAGAAAGTCATACAACCGGATTTAACACGAAATTCACAGACTGTAACGATACTGTAACTCCTAAGGAAGAGGTTAATCTCAGGAATAAGCCTAGTGTGACAGATGCAGATTCTGTTGTTGTTGCAACTGCTAAAAAAGGCGAGCTTTTTACGAGAACCGGTTATAATACTGAGGTTGGCTGGTCAAGGGTTGTATATAACGGACAGACACTTTACTGTGTTACAAGCCTGCTTTCTATCCAATAAATTTAAAATGTCAGGAGAATTATTGTGAGTGTTATAATCACTGATTTATGTAAAACCTTTGATGACAATGAAGTTCTTAAAAATGTCAATATAACCCTTAAAGATAATTCTATATATTGTCTTATGGGAGCTTCCGGAATTGGAAAAACAACGCTTTTAAGAATTCTAATGGGACTCGAACATGCTGATTCCGGCAGTATATCCGGTATAGATATCAAAAGCATATCTTGTATGTTTCAGGAAGACAGGCTGATTCCTGACCTTTCAGCAATAGATAATGTCAGAATAGTGCTTCGTGAAAAAAACAACAGGGAAGAAGTCCGTAATAATCTATTATCAATTCTTCCAGATGATAGACTTGATATGCCTGTAAGTTCATTATCCGGTGGAATGAAAAGGCGTGTTGCACTTGCAAGAGCATTATCATATCCTGGGAAATTAATAATACTTGATGAACCATTTACAGGTTTAGATAAAGATACTAAATTAAATGTAATAGACTATATATTAAAAATGCGTAATAACCGTACTTTGCTTATTGCAACTCATGGAACTGATGATGCCAATCTGTTAGAGGCTGAAATTATAAAGCTTGATAAAAATATTAATTAAACTATTAAAGGGAGACTGTCTTATGGCAATCTCCCTTATTAATATTATGTGACTACATTTCTTCGATAATCTTTCTTGCAACATATACGCCACTGGCAGAAGCGTGTGATAATGAATGTGTAACGCCGCTTCCGTCGCCAATTATGTATAAACCCTTATATCTTGTCTCAAGGTTGTTGTCAATCTCAACTTCCATGTTATAAAACTTAACCTCAACACCATACAGAAGTGTATCATCATTGGCAGTTCCCGGTGCAATCTTATCAAGTGCGTAAATCATCTCAATAATTCCATCAAGAATTCTCTTAGGAAGTACAAGACTTAAATCCCCCGGAGTAGCAGCAAGAGTAGGCTTTACAAGCCCCTCCTCAATTCGCTTCTCTGTACTTCTTCTTCCTCTCATAAGGTCGCCGAATCTCTGGACAATAACACCTCCGCCGAGCATGTTGGAAAGTCTTGCAATACTTTCACCGTATCCGTTACTGTCCTTGAATGGCTCTGAAAAATGCTTTGCAACAAGAAGCGCAAAGTTGGTGTTCTCTGTCTGCTTCTCAGCACCTTCATAGCTGTGTCCGTTAACTGTTACAATGCCGTTAGTGTTCTCATTAACTACAATTCCATTAGGATTCATACAGAATGTTCTAACAAGATCCTCAAATTTCTCTGTTCTGTATACAATCTTGCTTTCATACAATTCATCCGTAAGATGTGCAAATATAACGGCCGGAAGCTCAACCCGCACACCGATATCTACTCGATTTGACTTAGTTGGAATTTCAAGCTTCTGACAGACATTCTCAATCCATTTGCTTCCGCTTCGGCCAACAGAAACAATACATTTGTCACAATCCATGTACTCGTCCTTATAGAATACTCTGTAACCGCCATCAATCACCTCAATATTGCTTACAGGAGTATTAAAATAGAAGTCTATATGGTCCTTCATCTCATTGTACATATTCTCAAGAACAATATAGTTAATGTCTGTTCCAAGATGTCTTACTGACGCATCAAGAAGCTTTAACTTGTTCTGCATGCATAAAGTCTTGAACTTAGTGCCTGCTGTCGAATACATGTGAGTCTCTTCGCCACCATGTGATGTATTAATTGTATCAACATACTTCATCAGATCAATTGCCTGATCCCTGCCGATATACTCATAAAGAGTTCCACCGAAATCATTAGTTATATTATATTTACCATCTGAAAATGCACCAGCACCACCAAATCCGTTCATAATCGCACATGTTGGGCATTTGATACAGGCTTTAACCTTCTTGCCGTCTATAGGACATTTTCTCTTCTCTAATGTGTTGCCTTCTTCAAATACAGCCACTCTGGTTTCAGGTGACTTCTTCATAAGCTCGTACGCAGAAAAGATTCCGCCCGGTCCGGCTCCAATAATAATTACATCGTATTCCATATATTATCCTCCTACGGGAAATTTCTTAGAATATTATATCATAAAATCGGGGTTATGAACCGCTACCCGTCAAGTAGACAATTAAAAAAATAAAAATTCTATGCCATCAG
>OIZO01000038.1_pt1 | contig 103408 bp, 85 predicted proteins | sample 1588551 | NCBI WGS metagenome assembly OIZO01 (sample SAMN03283271) | human gut metagenome | biome: human-associated habitat; material: feces | host: Homo sapiens | place: Peru | collected 2012
GGTGCCCCGCCGGTAAGATAAATAGTAGAACGAAAAGGCGCCGGTATCGGTCGAACGGTCCGGCAGATCAGCGTCAATGGCCCTTAGCGCGTCAAAAAACGCAGCCTTGGCAATTTTAACGGTACAAACCGCCGGGCACTTGGTTTCCAGCGTGCTTAAAACCGTAAAGCAAAGTAACAGCAGCTTTTGGCGATCCAGCTCGTCGCTGTCGCCGGGGCAGCTGCCGTCAAAGCAGTCGTTATTTCCGGCGGCAACAAAAGCCTCGGCCAACGCGGCCCCCAGCTTTTTTGCGCGTTCAATGTTGCCGTTTGCAACCTCTCTGGGGTACTCCTCAAAGCCGGATACATCGGTTTTTTCTACCTCTTTTTGCTGCGAAGGCTTGTCCCCCGCTATTTTCATATCATAATCCTGACACAAATTACTCACCTGCTTTTGCTTTGTAGGCAATTAACGCCTGCGCCAATTGGTCGGGGCAGGAGGTTGGCTTAAAGCCACAGCGAATGTGCTGCAACCGCTGAATTACCTCATCTACCGGCATACCGCGAACCAACGCGCCTACCCCCTGCGTATTGCCGGAGCAGCCGCCGCGGAATTTTACCGACTGAACAATATTATTTTGCACTTCAATTTCAATAGCGGTAGAACAAACACCGCTTGGTTTGTAGGTAAAGGTCATTTAAAATCACATCCTAACTATTCTAACAGCGCCTAAATTTATGTTTTTCTGGCTTTTAATACCAAAAGCTTTTTAAACCCAAAAGCAATTTTTAAGCTACCCCTTAGCGTGGCCCTGCCGGGCCGGCCAAAGCTAAAGCTTAAAATTTTGCGGGTTTTGGTCCAGCGTGATTTCGGATAGCTTTTTTTTAATGTAACAGGTAATGTCGGCAAAAACGGCGCGATACCGGCAATAACCCTCAGGGTGCGTGCAGGTCTCCCCCGCCAGCTGACACCGATTAAGCGAAAGCGGGCCGTTCATGGTTTCAAAAACATCTAATAAGGTTATGCTGCCGGCAGGCTTGGCCAAACGGTAGCCGCCCTTGCTGCCGCGCACCGAGCCAACCAGCCCGGCTAAAACCAGCTTGTGCAAAATTTTTAAAGCAAAACGCTGACTAACGCCGGTTTTTTCAGAAATTTCTACCGCGCCAATGCGTGCATCCTGCTCCGAAAGGCAGGAAAGAATACGAATGGCATAATCGGTTTCACTGTTTAAAAGCATAAAGAATTACCTATCCTTAAACCGGTTGCTGCGAACCGGGTGGCGCAGCTTACGCAAAGCCTTAGCCTCAATTTGGCGAATACGCTCGCGGGTTACTTTAAATTCAGAGCCAACCTCCTCCAGCGTGTGGCAGCGGCCGTCTTTTAACCCAAAGCGTAGGCGAATAACCTGCTCCTCGCGGGAAGTTAGGGTTTTTAAAACGCTGTCAATGTCCTCATTCGTAATGGTTTTCAAAGCGGCGTCATCCGGCGCTAAGGCGTCCTCATCCCGAATAAAGTCCATTAACCGGCTGTCTTCCTCAGGGCCAATCGGCGTTTCCATAGAAACGGGCTCCTGCGCTACGCGCATAATTTCGCGCACCCGCTCTACCGAAAGCTCCATGCGCTCGGCAATCATCTCCTCGCTGGGCTCCTGCCCGTTTTCGTGCAGCAGCTGGCTTTGTACCTTTTTTAAGCGATTAATGGTTTCTACCATGTGCACGGGAATACGAATGGTTCTTGCCTGGTCGGCAATGGCGCGGGTAATAGCCTGGCGAATCCACCAGGTGGCGTAGGTAGAAAATTTAAAGCCCTTGTTATAATCAAACTTTTCTACCGCTTTAATTAGGCCAACATTGCCCTCTTGAATTAAATCTAAAAAGTGCATCCCGCGGCCAACATATTTTTTTGCAATGCTAACTACCAAGCGCAAATTTGCCTCGGTCAGCCGTTTTTTCGCCGCATCGTCACCATTGCTGATTCGAATGGCTAAATCTTTTTCCTCATCGTTACTTAACAGGGGCACCCGGCCAATTTCTTTTAAATAAACCTTTACCGGGTCATCCAGCGTTAGGGCGCTGTCTACCGATGTGTCGGTGCTTAAATTATCAGCGTCAATTTCCTCCAGCTCATCGGCGGTGGGCTCGTCATAATCTAAATCCAGCACCGGCGGTTCGGCCGAAAGGGTTTCTAAATCCTCCGGAACTTCTTCAATATCGTCCAGCTCCTCTTTTTCGTCGGCTTCCTCGGGCAGCGGCTCGTCCGGCTTTGGCTCCTGCGCCGCAATCTCCGCGTCAATTAACTCGTCTGCCAGCAGGGCCTCGTCTTTTTTTGCTTTTTCTTTACTCATTGCCGTTGTGCTCCTTTTTACTTCTAATCATTTTTGTTATTTCATCTGCCCATTGCTCTTGCGAAAGGCTGCCGCTTTGGGACAGTTGTTGTTTTTCGTTTTCTTCCCGCAGCGTTTGAACCGACTGTTTAAAAGACTCGGCCGGGTTGTTAAACGCGCTGCGTTTAGCAGTAAGGGAGGTAATGTAGCCAATTTCCTCCGGCGTGTAATCGGCGGCAATAAAGCCAATATCAAACGCCGCGCCCTGCTGCGCACAGACCGTTAAGCTATGCAAAACGCGCCGGTTTAAAGCCGAAACAAACAAAGGGGATAAATCCTGCTGCCGGGTTAAATAATCGGGGTGGGCAATTAGCAGGGCTAAAATTTCCTCCTCGGCGCTAACGGCGCGGGCCAGCCTTTGTTTTTCGGGGTTTACGGCGTTTGGCTGCAGGCGGGGGGTAACAATTTCGCGCAGCTTGGCCCGCCGGCCGGAAAAATGCTTTTTTTTACGCAGCTGTTCTACCTTGGCGGCCAAAACCTCTTTTGAAACGCTGAATTTTTGCGCCAGCCTGCCAATGTATAAATCGGCTGCAATTTGGTCCTGCAGCTGCGAAAGCTCCTCGGCGGCGCGGTTTAAATATTTGCTGCGACCGTCGTCGGTTTGTAAATTAAGGCCGGCAGCGGCGGCATGCAGGCGGTATTCCACCTCGTTCACGGCGCCGTCTAAAATTGCGCGGAATTTTTCCGCCCCGTTTTTCTTAATGTACTCGTCCGGATCCTTGCCGTCATCTACCGCCATAACCCGAACCGAAAGCCCGGTTTTGCCTAAAACCTCCATGGCGCGGGCAACGGCTTTTTGGCCGGCGGCGTCACTGTCAAAGCTTAGCACAACCTCTTTCGTGTAGCGGGCCAACAGGCGGGCGTGCTCGTCGGTAAAGGCGGTACCTAAGGTGCCAATGGTGTTTTCAAACCCGGCCTGATGTAAGGAGATAACATCCATATTCCCCTCTACCACCAAAATGCGCTCGCTGCAAAAGTTTTTGGCAAAGTTAAGGCCAAACAGCTCCTTGCTTTTTTTGTAAACGGCAGTGTCAGAGGTGTTAACATATTTTCCGCCGCGTTCCTCATCCGGTGCGCGGCGCCCGCTAAAGCCAATTACATTGCCGCGTAAATCAAATATTGGAAACATGGTGCGCTTGCGAAAACGGTCGTAATAACCGCCGCGGTTGCCCTTTACAATAACGTTTGCCTGCTCCATTTCGGTTAAGCGAAAGCCTTTAGCTTTTAAATGCTTTAAAAGCTCCTCCCACGCGTCGGGCGCAACACCTAAACCAAAATGCCGAATGGTTTGAAGCGTAAGACCGCGGCCGGTTAAATAATCTAACGCCCACTTGCCGCCCGGGGTAAACAGGTAAGCGTGGTAAAATCGAGCCGCCTCGCGGTTAATTTCTAAAATCCGCTTTTTCAGCCGGGCGTAAGAATCGTCATAATCCCCCTCTGGAATAACCACGCCGGCACGGTCGGCCAATTTTTTTAAGGCCTCAATGTAATCTAAATTTTCTATTTGGCGAATAAAATTAACGCTATCCCCCCCGGCACCGCAGCCAAAACAGTAGTAAGAGCTGCTTTCGGGGTACACGGTAAAGGAGGGTGTTTTTTCACTGTGAAAGGGGCAAAGCCCTTTTAGGTTTCGCCCGGCCCGCTTTAATTGAACATAAGGGGCAATAACCTCCTCAATCGGTTTTTTTTCTTTAATCTCCTGTATTACCGATTCGGGAATACGCAATTTTAATCACCTCCTGCAAACGGGCCTTAACCGGCTAAAAACACGGCTTAGGCCGGCAAAGTTAAACCCTGCACACCTTGAAACAAAAGAATTTTGGTTTTACTAATTTTTTTAAAATCGGCGCTTGTACGCGTGCGCCATAGGCCAAACAAAGCGCTTAAACTACAAAGTGCCGGCCCACGCTTTGGGAATAAACAATCGGCTGTAAACATCAATGGCGTAATGGTCGGTCATGCCGGCAATGTAATCGGCAACGGCACGGTTGACACCCTCGGCCGCCGCAATTTTTTGGTACTCCTGCGGCAGGGCGTTTTCGTGCCGCAAAAAGTAGCGGTACAGCCCCTCTATGATGCCGCCCACCTTGCTCTCCTCCCCTTTTGCTACGGGGTTGGTGTACACCCGCTCGTACAAAAAGGCGTGCAGCTCCTCAAAATAGCGCGCAGTGTCGGGGTCCATTTTAATGTTTTCAATGCTGTTAAAAATAACGGCCTTTACCATGGCGTTAATTCGCTCGCTTTTTGAGCGGCCAAGGTAATTGCGAATGTCGCTGCTAATATCGGTCTCGGTAATAACGCCGGCACGCACTGCGTCGTCAATATCGTGGTTAATGTAGGCAATCCGGTCGGAAATGCGAACAATTTGCCCTTCTAAGGTGTTGGGCTGTGGGCCGGTGGTATGGCGGTCAATGCCGTTTAAAACCTCAACGGTTAGGTTTAAGCCGCGGCCGTTATTTTCAAGCAAGCGGCAAACCCGAACACTTTGCTCGTAGTGCCGAAAGCCGCCGGGCACCAACGCGTTTAAGGCCCGCTCACCCGCGTGGCCAAAAGGGGTGTGCCCTAAATCGTGCCCTAAAGCAATGGCCTCGGTTAAATCCTCGTTTAAACGCAAAGCGCGCGCAATTGTGCGGGCAATTTGCGCAACCTCTAAGGTGTGGGTCAGCCGGGTGCGGTAATGGTCCGATTCCGGCGCTAAAAACACCTGCGTTTTGTGCTTTAACCGGCGAAAGGCCTTGCAGTGAATAATGCGGTCACGGTCCCGCTGAAAAACCGTTCGCAGATCGCACTGCGGCTCCTCCCGCTCGCGTCCAAGGCTCTCGGCGCTTTTTACCGCGTGGGCCGAAAGCATTTGTTTTTCCAGCCGTTCGGTACACTCCCGAATATTTTCAGGCATACAAAGCCCCCTTTGCACAGGTTTATCATTCTATTATTCGTAAAAAATACCGAAAACCCTTTTTTTATTTTAAAAACCTTAAAATAATTTTTAAAAACCGTAAAATATTTTTTCCTGCTCGGTAAAATGCAGGCGGCCGGCAAAGGTCTCGGTCATTAAGTTTAAAAAATCGTCAAGCGTGTTGTTTTGCAATACCAGCCGCAGGTTAACCTGCTCGGCAAAATCGGCGCCAATCGGCTGCACACCGGGGCGGTGCAAAAGCGGCTCCAGCACGGCGTAATCGGCGTAGCTGCACTGCCCGGTTAAAACGGTGGCCGGCTTCATGGTTAAAATTTTGCCGGCGGCAATACCGGCACAGGCGGTTTCAAAGTAGGCGCGAACCAGCCCCCCGGTGCCCAACAGCACCCCGCCAAAATAACGGGTTACCGTAACGGCGCAATTGGTTAAGCCAAAATGCCCAATGGCCTGAAAAACCGGAAGTCCGGCGGTAGAGTGCGGCTCGCCGTCGTCAGAATAACGGGCCAAATTGCCGTTTTTTAACAAAAAGGCCGTAACATTATGGCGCGCGTCGCGGTAAGTTTTTTTTATTTCGCTAAAAAAATCCGCCGCCTGCTGCTCGGTGCAAACCGGCACAACGGTTGCAATAAACCGCGACTTTTTAAAGGTAAGCTCGGCTGAACTGCGCCCAGCCGGCGTTTTATATTCCTGCAATCTACTGCCCCCTTGGCCAAAAACGGCCGCCGCCCAAAGCCCGCGGCGCCTAAGCGTTGTTACATTAGCCCGCACGAGCCACTACAAAAAGGTAACAAAAATATACATTATATTATAGCATTACCGCAAAGCAATAGCAACCAAAAATGTTTAAATTTACACATTTTTCACGCTTTTTTGCACCCAAAAGCCCCTTTTGCTTGCCCGTTAAATACCCCCACCGCAAAAAACTGTTGCAATTACCCCCAAATTATACTATAATCTTAGTACGAATAAGGTGTTTTTTTCGGGCTGCAAGGCATTGCCAAAGCCCTTGGCAACAAATATTTGTAATTTGGGGGTCTACCTTTGATTTGGCACAGCGCACCGCTAAGCGATGTTTTAAACGAACTAAAAACCGGCAGTGAAAACGGGCTTTCGCCCGCCGAAGCCGCCGAACGCCTGCGCAAGGTTGGGTTAAACCAGCTTAAAGCGGAGGAAAAATCCTCCCCTTTTCGGCACCTGCTCAGTCGGCTTGCCGATCCGTGGTCTATTTTATTAGTACTGGCCGTTGTTGTTACCATTATTATTAACCTTATTACGGGCAGCGGCTCTTGGTGGGAGCCAATTTTAATTTTAGCCGTACTGCTGTTAAACGCCGCCTTTACCGCCATTTTTAAGCAAAAGGCCGAACGGGCGCTTAACAGCCTAAACGCCGGGGTTAAAAGCACGGCGCAGGTTTTGCGCGGCGGCAAACAAATGGCAGTTAGCTCTGAGCTATTGGTTCCGGGCGATATTGTTTTGCTTTCGCAGGGGGCTCTTATTCCGGCCGACGGCCGGCTGTTGGAATGTACGGGTTTAAGCTGTGATGAATCGGCCCTAACCGGGGAAAGCGCCCCTTGCGAGAAGGACGCCGCCGTTTTGCCCGACGACATTACCCCGCTGGACGGGCGGCGCAACATGGTATACATGGGCTGCACGGTTTTACACGGCACCGCTGTTTTTGCGGTTACCGACACCGGGCTTAGCGCTGAATACGGCAAGCAGCTTTTGTTGGCGCGCCAAAATGCCGAGGCCAATTTACCGGCAAAAAAACGGTTAGATTCTGTTTGCCGCGCCGTTAGCGTTGGGGCGGCGTTGGCCGGGCTGTTGCTTTTTATTTTGCTGTTTGCCTTTACAAGCCAGGGCGCCGAAACCTTTGCGGCGGCCTTTGTGGCAAGGCTAATGCTTTCGGTTGCGTTTGTTGTTGCCATTTTGCCCGAAAGTATTTCGGTTATTTTTACCGTTTCTATTGCGCAGGGCATTTTAAAAATGGCCCGACAGCACGCGGTGCTGAAAAATATTTCTAAAATAGAAAATTTGGCGGCGGTTAGCGTTATTTGTGCCGATAAAACCGGCACCATGACCCAAAACAAAATGCAGCTTAGGCAGATTTTTGACGGCAACGTTACGGTAGATTTAAAAACAACCGAGCCTACCGAGAATATGAAAACCCTACTGCAAATGGGCGCATTATGCTGCGACGCCAGCGTTGAGCTGACCTCCTCGGGCAAGCAATTAAAACGCGGGGACGCCACCGAAGCAGCCATTGTTGCCGCCTGCCTAAAATATTGCGGATTACAAAAGCAGGAGCTGGAAAACACCTACCCCAGAATGTACGCCGTTCCGTTTGATTCGCAGCGCCAGCTAATGACAACGGTAAACATGATTAACAACCGGCACTACGCCATTGTAAAAGGCGCACCGGATAAGCTTTTGGCCTGTTGCACAACCGGAAATTTTGAAGCGGCAAAAGCGCAGATAGAGGCATTTTCGGCCAATGCGCTGCGTGTCATTGCCGTTGGCATGAAACCGTTAGACGCCTTAGACGCCAACCCAACGGCCGAAAGCATGGAATGTGATTTAACCCTAATGGGCATTTTCGGGTTAGGCGACGCCATTCGGGAGGATACGGTTAACGCCCTGCAAAGCTGCGAAAGCGCCGGTATTCGCACCGTTATTTTAACCGGCGATAACCGCATTACCGCCGAGGCCGCCGGCAAACAGTTTGGCATTTTAAAAGGCGACCTACACACTGCGACCGGCGAGCAGCTTGCCGCATTGACTGATGAGGATCTGTGCGCGGCGGTTTCTAAAATCGGGGTCTACTCCCGGTTAGACGCAGCCGGCCGCGACCGCGTAATAAAGGCCTACCGCGACCGCGGAGAGGTTGTTGCCGTTACGGGCGACGAAGTGCGCGATTCTTTAGCCCTTAAAACCGCCGATGTTGGCTTTGCTTTAGGCCAAAAAGGCACCGATGCTGCCAAAAGCTCGGCCGATGTTGTTTTAACCGACGACAGCTTTTCGGCCGCCGTGCAAACAGTTGCCCTTGCCCGCAACACCCTAAGTAACATAAAGCGGGCCATTGGCTTTTTGTTTAGCAGCAATTTGGGTGAATTAATTTTTATGCTGCTGGGCGTTGTTGTATTCCGACTGCCGCCGCTTACCGCTTTGGGCCTGCTTTGGATCAATTTAATTACCGACTGCGCCCCAGCGGTTGCCTTAGCCACCGTTGCGCCAACTAAAATGACTATGCACCAAAAGCCCACCGAGCGGGGTCGCTGGTTTGGCGCGGCATTACAGCCGCTGTTAGCGCTGCAGGGCGCTGCCATTGCCGCCGTAAGCCTAATTGCCTTTGCAGTTGGCAAAGCCACCTCGCCGGAGGTTGGAATTTCTGCCGCTTTATTCACCTTAGGGCTTTCTCAACTATTCGGCGCCGTAAACACCCTTTCCAACAGCCCGCTATTTTTGGCAAAGCCGCGCCTTAGCCTAACCGCCAACGCCGCGTTTTTGTGCGGCCTGCTGCTTTTGCTGCTTTCGGCCTTTACGCCGCTGGCAAGCCTGTTTGGCGGCTGCGTACTGCCGGCCGGCACCGGGTTTACCTGCTTTGCCCTTGCGGCTGCTGTGCCCGTAACCGGCGAGCTGATTAAGTTAGCCCGCACCTACTTGTTAAAACCCGGCCGTTAAAAGGTAAACAAGCAATTTAAAGCTCTATTGTAAAAGAATAAAACGAACGCCTGCCCCCGCAACTTAAAATTAGCTGCGGGGGCAGTTTAAAACCAGTTTCATTTTAAAAACCAAGGGGGTACCGAATAAAACCAAGGGAGTACCGAATTTTACTCAAAAATCGGTTCAAAATTTTCAATGGCGTGCATCAGCTTGGGGTGGCGAATTATAAAATGAATGGCCGGGTCTTTGTTTTTGGTAATTTGCACATACTGCCCCGCTACCTCGGTAATAGAAATATTTTGAAACACCTTGCTTTGGTTTAAAACAGCCTTGTAATTTTTGTTTTGGTACTGCAAGGTGGCTTTTAGGTGGCTTTCGTATTCCTCCCGGGTGTAAAAAATGCCGTTTTCCAAAAACAAATCCTGCAGTGCAAGGCCTACGGCAGCGTTTTCGGCAAAGGCCATTTCGGTGCTGTAAATAACATCGGTTATTTTGTTTTTTTGCAAAATTTTTGTTGATTGCTCGACCTCCCGCCGCCTTTGCGCCAAAATTTCGGCCGCCAAAGGCGCCTCTACACAGTTTCTTTTCAAAATGCTTTTTAAAAGCTCCTCACTTAAAGTAAACAGTGGTAAGGTGCAAAGCGTGCGCTTTCGGTCAAACTCCTGCTCTTGCCGTTTTTGGCAAAACGCCAAATAGGCCCGCTTGTTGTTCTGCGTAAAAATTTGCATTAACGGCTTTGCCTTTTTTAAAAGCAGGGCCGCTTTTTGTTTGTAATAGGCTACTTCGGTGCTGTTGCCGGTTAAATAATACTTGCCGCTGTTGTGGTGTTCGCCAATACATTCCCCACACAGCGCATATTTACCCGAAACATAGTTTAAATGGTGGTACGGCTCAATTTTTGCATTTTTAAAATAATAGGGCGAAACCTGCCCGGTCATATAAATGGGAATCCAGCTTTCCAGCCCCAGCATCATCTCCCGAAAGGGGCGGTCTAAATGGTGTATAATATTTAACTGCAAACCTTTTTTTAGGCAAACCGCAATGCCAAACATCCACTTTTTTCCAAATTCTAAATCTTTGGCCATGTCCTCCATCGGCATATCCGAACACATAAAAATCGGGCTGTTATCCTTAGTTAAAACGGTAGCTTTAAAAAAATCCAGCTCCCCTTTTTTCATTTGCTCTACCCCGTAATAATGCCCGCCCCTTGCTTTGTAAAACGGAATACTCGGCACCTTTATTTCATTAAATTTAATGGCCTTAATGTACTCCTGCAGGCAAAAAGAATCTAAATGCTTTAAAAAATTGTTTACTTCGGGTTGGGGCGCCGCCTTTGGGCCGCCAATTAGGTAGTGGTAAAGGGGTTCAAATAAATTGTCTGGTTCAATTTTGGCGGGTTCTGCAATGCCAAGTAGGTCTAAAAGGGGCAAAAGACCCTCACCCTTGCCGTACTTTGACAGCACAAATTTGCAAACCTTTGCGCAAAACTCCTCAGGGTCCGAAGGGCGTGCCTTGGCGTACCGTATTCTTGAAATGTGCGAAGCGTCAAACAGCATATAGCGCGCCATTTCGTTTACATTAATGTGTAAAGTAGTAATCAACCGGTTAAATTGGTTGCTAAAAGCGTTGTAATCAAACAAATCCTCGGTTGTGGCCGCGGACAAAAGCTCTTTAAAAATGCGCTGTTCGGTGTAATCGGGCAGCCCTTTTTCGGCAAACAGCTGCGCCAGCGCCCGGCTAAGTTTTTTTAGCTGTTCGCTGTTTGGCTTAGGGCAGCGTTCCCCATTTTTGTAGCGGCTTAAAACCGGCTCAGAAATGCCCGAGCGTATTGAAAGTGTTTTTGAACTGCATTGCAGCATTTTTAAATACCCGCAAAAAAGGTTTGCAAACTTCATTTTTCTCTCCTAATTGCAATAAGATCTTTTATTTATTATATAACATTTCCACTTTGTTTTGCAAAATAATTTCCAAAACAAACATTGCTTTACCCGGTAACTTGCTTGTTATTGCCGCGTTTGTACTTTATACTAAATATAATAACTTTTCAGGAGCGTGGTTCTATGGCAATGATACAGTGCCCCGAATGTAAAAACGAGATCAGCGACCAGGCAGAAGCCTGCCCCAAATGCGGCTATGCGCTAAAAAAACAGGCAGAGCCTAATGAACAGCCGGCCGGCAAACGCAAAAAGTTTGATTATAAACACCTAATTATTGGTTTAGCCGTTTTAGTGGTGGGGTTTTTTATGCTCAATCAGGCAAGAAGTAACTCCGAAAGCACTACCAGCGGCACCCCGTCCTCTGCGCAGCCTACTGCCTCCGGTACGCAGCCGGGTACCACCCCAAGCGCTACTCCAAGCGCTGCTACCCCGGCTACCAAAAGCGGTTATGTTGTTTACAGTGACGCGAACCTTGGCCTGCAGTACGAAATTCCGGCCAACTACAAAACCTTTGCTGAAAAAGGCCTAACCTATATTGGAAAAAATATTGATGAACAAGGCGCCACGATTCCGTACGTTTTGTTGGGGTGGGACACCACCTACAAGGACCCCGCGCAGTTTTTAAACGCCTTTACGGCCGAGCTGCAAAAAACCTACAACGATGTTGCCATTACCATTGACCTGCTTTCGGGGACCATTGGCGGCCGCACGGTTTACGGCATACAGTACAGGTACACCGCAAGCGGGCACACGGTAATTGACAACCGTTACGCCACCATGGTTGGCAATAACCTTTTAATGATTGGCTCGCGCGAGGAAAATGCAAACACGCAGGAAGTAAACAATGTTGTTTCTGCCATAATTGAAACTCTAAAGGAGGTTGGCTAACATGGCAATGATTCAGTGCAAAGAATGTGGAAAGGAGCTTTCCTCCGGTGCTAAATTTTGCCCCCACTGCGGCTGCCCCAATAAGGTAAGCGTTTGCCCGGAGTGCGGCAAGCCGGTTGAAAGCACCGCCGTTGTCTGCCCGGAGTGCGGCTACCCACTGCAGAAAAAAACCGCCAACAGCATTATTACCGAGAATTTAGATAAGCTTACCGGTGCAAGCTCTAAAAGCTACATAACCTTTAAAGACCTTTTTAAAGGCACTTTTAAAAAACACAACGCGCAGGAGTTGGATGAAGTTTTTGTTTGCGGCGGCCCAAAAACCACGCCGACCCTGCAACAAATTGACCCCCACCATGTGGGCGCTTGGGTGTATCTTAAAATCTTCATTTTCTTTTTAATTGCCTACATTCCAACCCGAATTGGTTTTATAACCTACGGAAACAGCAATTTCTTACCGGCCATGATTATGCTGGGTGGCTTTGCTATGCCGCTAACGGTTTTAATTTTCTTTTTTGAAATTAATGTGTTTAGAAATGTTCCCTTTTACCGGGTGGTAGAGTATTTTGTTTTGGGGGGTGCGCTCTCCCTTATTACGGCAATTTTGTTTTTCTCGCTTGATTTTAACACCGACATTTCAACCTACAGCGGCGCTTTAATGGTTGGGGTTATTGAGGAAGCTGCAAAAGCCGTAATTGTAGCCGCATTTTTGTTTCGGGATAAAAAATGCCAGTACATTTTAAACGGTTTGCTCATTGGCGCGGCGGTTGGCGCCGGCTTTGCCGCCTTTGAAACCGCCGGTTACATTTTAAATTACGGGTTAAAAAGCGGCCTTGCTGCCATGCTGCAGGTAATTAGAATACGCGGCTTTTTGGCGCCGGGCGGGCATGTTGCCTGGGCGGCTATTGAGGGCGCGGCTTTAATGTTTGCCAAAGGGTTTGATACGCTAAGTAAAAAGCATTTAAACGATAAACGCTTCTTGCTGGTTTGCATTATTCCCATTGTACTGCACGGCGTTTGGGATATGCCAATTAATTTACCCTACTACGGCCTACCTATTATTTTAACCGTGCTGGCCTGGCTGGTAATCATTTACTTTATTAACTTGGGGCTAAAGCAGGTGGATGACGCCAAAGAATTGGAAAAAGCCAAAGCGGCTGCTGTACCTGCCGCACTGCCAATGCAGGAAGCCGAAGGAAACCAACCCCAAACCCCGACCGAGTAGTTCCCCGGCCAAGTAGCTTTAGCCAAAAACCGCTTTAAAGCAGCGGACAAAGTGCTTGTCCACTGTCCCTTAAAAGTCTGCATTTAAGCACTTGGCACTAAGAGCTCGGCATTTAAGCGCTTAGGCCGGGCAACCGCCTTTTACGGCGGCAGCGTTTGTTTTTAAATTATCTTAATACCACGCGCAGCCCGTTGCCAATTAGCGCCGGGCTGCGCAATTTATAAAAGCGCCGGCAGCTACATTGCTGCCGGCGCTTTAGCTATTTTATTGCCAAATTAAAAACACAATGGAAAAGAAAATGCCCAACACTCCACAAAGCAGACCAACATGCGGCAAGGAGGTTAACTCCTTAGCCTTTACCCGGTCTACCACGGCAAAGCCAACCGCCAAAATGCCGGCAATTAACGCGTAAACCGTTAGGTGGTAGCAAAGCAGTACCGAGAACGCCCCTAAAAGCAGCGCCGGTATTTTAAAAAGGTTACCGGTATAAGGCAGCTTTCCGGCCGGCAGCGGCTCACTTTCGTGGCAAATGGGAGCGGTGTTTTTGGGGTCGGTTTGTTTTTGCGGTTCCATTACAGTGCCAAATCACTGGCCATGTTGTAAGCGGCCGTGTCAAATTCTTTGGTCATATTCAAGGCTTCTACAATATCGTAATCAACAATTTTGTCGTGGTGGTAGCAAACAACACGGTTGCCAATACCGTTTTTTAGCAGTTTAACGGCAGCGTAGGCCATTTCACTGGCAGCTACACGATCCCGCACGGTGGGGTTGCCGCCGCGCTGTACATGCCCTAAAACGGTGCAGCGGGCGTCAATGCCGGTGCGGGCGGTAATTTCCTTGGTAACGGTTTCGGCGCTGATCTCAGCCCCTTCGGCCACCACTATAATAAAGTGCTGCTTGCCATTTTTCTTGGTTTCAACAATCTTGTTGCAAATCTGCTCAATAGTGCAGGGCACCTCGGGCACTAAAATGGCGGTTGCACCAACGGCAATGCCGGTTTGCAAAGCCAAGTGGCCGGCGTGCCGACCCATAACCTCAACCACGCTGCAGCGGTCGTGCGACTGGGTGGTATCGCGCAGCTTGTCTACCATTTCCATAGCGGTGTTCATGGCAGTATCAAACCCAATGGTGTAATCGGTGGAGGAAATATCGTTATCGATAGTGCCGGGAACGCCTACGCACGGAAAACCGCGTACCGAAAGATCGCGCGCGCCGCGGTAAGAGCCGTCGCCCCCAATGACAACCAAGCCCTCAATCCCAAATTTTTTGCAGTTGGTAATGGCTTTGGCCATGCCCTCCTCGGTTTTAAATTCGGGGCTGCGGGCAGTGTAAAGAATGGTACCGCCGCGGTGAATAATATCTGAAACGCTGCGGGCGTTTAAAGGTTTAATATCCCCGCTAATAAGCCCGTTGTAGCCGCGGTAAACACCCACAATTTCCATATCCATTGAAATGGCAGCACGCACAACACCGCGAATGGCAGCGTTCATACCGGGTGCGTCCCCGCCGCTTGTTAAAACACCGATCTTTTTCATTCAAGATCACCCTTTCATATAAAATATCCCATTAAAAATAATATAGATTTATCATAACATATTTTAAAAAATTATTCAACCGTTTTTACGTTATTTTTCCCCACAATATTGCAAATTTTCAAATAAAGCGGGCTGTTTTTTGCAAAATTGGCTTTTTTTGCAGCCAGCAGCTGCTTTCCGGTATCGGCACAGTAAATAATAACCGGTGCGCCGTTCTCGGTCAGCACGGCGTTAATTTGCCGCAGTAAGTCGTTGTTCTTTGTTGGAAGACGCAAAAACAGCTTTTGGTAATCGGGTCCGGGCAGCCGGTTTAACGCCAAATTTGGCTCTGCCGGTTCGGCCCCGCCGGCGTTGGCGCTTTGCTGCGGGGCGGGCGCCGTTTCAATTTTATCGCAAATTAATTCGCCGGGGCGGTCCTCCTGCCGGGAAACGCGGCCGCTAACCAAAAACACGCTGCCCCCTTGTAAAACAGGGCGAGCCTGATTAAATATTTTTGGAAAAACGGTAATGTGCACGGCGTCGGTTAGATCCTCGGCGCTTAAAAAAGCCATAACGCCGCCGTTTTTGGTTGTTTTGGTTTTTACCTCGTTTAAAAGCACTAAAAGCTTTACCCGCGCGCCATCTGGCAGTGCCGGGCCGGTTACCTCGGCCGCCTGCTGCACCTTTAGCGCTTTTGAAAGCAACTTGTACTTATTCAGCGGGTGCCCGGTTAGGTACATTCCGGTTGCTTCACGCTCAAAATTAAGGCGCTGTTCCTCCCGCATTTCGGGCACATTCGGCAATTCAAAGGTTAATTGCTGCGGCTCGGCCAAAGTATCAAACAGCGTTTGCTGCCCGTTGGCGCTGCGGGCGGCCTCTTGGCTGCAGGCCAACAAAATTTCGTCTAACGCCTGCAGCATTTGCCGGCGGTTGGCCCCTAAAGAATCTAACGCGCCGCATTTAATTAGGCTTTCTACCGCGCGGCGGTTTAACTCCCGCCCGTTTACACGGCGGCAAAAAGCTAAAATATCAGCATAAGGGCCGTTTTTACGCTCGGCAATTATTTTTTGAATAAAACCGGCACCTAAATTTTTAACCGCCAGCAGCCCAAACCGAATGTAACCGTTGCGCACGGTAAAATCCAAATCGCTTTCGTTTACATCCGGCGGCAAAATTTTAATACCTAAGCGGGCGCACTCGGCACTGTACTGGTTTACCTTGCCGGGCTGACCCAGCACGCTGGAAAGCAAAGCCGCCATGTATTCGGCCGGGTAATGCGCCTTTAGGTACGCGGTTTGGTAAGAAATTACCGCGTAGGCCGCCGCGTGCGATTTATTAAAGGCGTAAGAACTAAAATCCGAAATATCGTTATAAATCTCCTCGGCAACCGGCTCGGGCACGCCGCGCGCAACTGCCCCTTCAATTAGCACCTTGCCGTTTTCATCCTTTTCGCCGAAAATAAAGGTTTGGCGCTCCTTTTGCATAACATCGTGCTTTTTTTTAGACATGGCCCGGCGAACAATATCGGCCCGGCCAAGCGAGTAGCCCGCCAGCTCGCGAAAAATGCGCATAACTTGCTCCTGGTACACAATGCAGCCGTAGGTTACCGCTAAAATTGGTTTTAAAAGCGGCGTTTTGTACTGTACCTGCTCCGGGTGGTGCCGATTATAAACATAGGTTGGAATAGATTTACGCGGCCCCGGCCGGTAAAGCGACAAAATAGCAATTAGGTCCTCTAAGCTTTCGGGCCCAAAGGCGCGCAAAACATTTTTCATGCCCTCCGACTCAAACTGAAACACCCCGTCGGTATTGCCCTGCGCCATCATGTGCAGCGTTTTCGGGTCATTTTCCGGAATGGTTTCTATTTTAAAATCGGGCTCCCGGCGAGCAACCATTTTTTCGGCGTCACGAATAATGGTAAGATTCCTTAGGCCCAAAAAGTCCATTTTTAACAGGCCAAGCTCCTCTAACTCGGTCATGGTGTACTGGGTTACAACCGTATCGTCGTTTACCGCTAAGGGAACATAATCGGCTACCGGGCGGTCGGAAATAACAACCCCGGCCGCGTGGGTAGAGGCGTGCCGCGGCATTCCCTCTACCTTTAAGCAAAGGTTCAGCAGCTCTTTTACCGTGTCGTCACTTTCGGCCAGCTGTTTTAGCTCCGGCACCGTTTGCAAGGCCCTATTTAGGCTCATGCCGTGCTCTAAAGGAATCAACTTTGCCACCCTGTCGCAGGTGTTGTACGGCAAATTCAGCACGCGGCCAACATCCCGCACGGCGGCGCGTGCCGCCAGCGTACCAAAGGTAACAATTTGGCTTACATGGCTTTTGCCGTATTTTTTAATTACATAATCAATAACCTCTTGCCGGCGAACATAACAAAAATCAACATCAAAATCCGGCATAGATACGCGTTCGGGGTTTAAAAAACGCTCAAATAATAAATCGTACCGAATGGGGTCTATGCCCGTAATGCCAATGCAGTAGGCTGCCAGGCTGCCCGCGCCGGAGCCACGGCCGGGGCCAACCGGTATGCCCTGGCTTTTGGCGTACAAAACATAATCGGCAACAATTAAATAATAATCGGTAAAACCCATTTTTTGAATAACCGAAAGCTCATATTCCAGCCGTTTTACAACATTTTCCGGCGGGTTTTTGCCGTAATGGTGCTGCAGCCCCTCGCGGCATTTTTGGGTTAAATATTCAAAATGATCCTGCGGGCCAATATCAATATACGGCAGCTTTAGCTCGTGAAAAGTAAAGCTAACGCTGCAGCGGTCGGCAATTTTTTGTGTGTTTTGCAGGGCGGACTCATCTAACGGAAAGGCCTTAGCCATTTCGGCCTGGGTTTTTAAATAAAACTCCTCGGTTTCAAAGCGCAGCAGGTCGCTGTCGCCCAACTTTTTGCCGGTGCCAATGGCCAGCAAAACCTCCTGCACCTTGCTGTCCTGCCGGGTTAAATAGTGCACATCATTGGTGCAAACAAGGCCAATGCCCGTTTTTTTGGCAATAGCCTTTAAACCGGCATTTACCTGCTGCTGGCCCTGCAGGCCGTGATTTTGCAGTTCTAAATAAAAATGATCCGGGCCAAAAATTTCGGCGTACTCCTGCGCGGTTTGCAGGGCTTTTTCCTCCTCCCCGTACAAAATAGCACGCGGAATTTCACCCGCCAAGCAGGCCGAAAGCGCAATAAGCCCCTCGTGGTGCTGCCGCAGCAGCTCTTTATCTATTCTGGGGCGGGTGTAAAACCCCTCAGTAAAGCCGAGCGAAACCATGCGGATTAAATTTTGGTAGCCGCGGTTATTTTCACACAGCAGCACCAGGTGGTTGTAGGGCGACTGTACCCCTTTTGTTTTTTCAAACCGGGAGCCGGGCGCTACATAAACCTCGCAGCCAATAATAGGCTTAATGTCGTGCTGCAAGGCTTTTTTGTAAAATTCAAGGGCGCCGTACATCACTCCGTGGTCGGTTATAGCAACGGCGGTTTGCCCGGCGGCCTTTACTGCCAAAAATAAATCGTCTAACCGGCAGGCACCGTCTAACAAGCTGTATTCGGTGTGTAAATGCAAATGTACAAAGCCCAAGGCAAAGCCCCCTTTAAACAAAATTTTAGCCGTATTTTAAGCCGGCCAAGCCCTTTAAATTTTTTGGAGCCAAACAAGGCCTTTAAAAGCTTAATTTTAGCAATAAGCTTTGTTTGAACCGCCAAAAGAGTTAAGCGTTTGGCCCTTTACGCTTTTAACCAATTTAAGCTTACCCTTTAAAAAGCAGCGATAAAAGGCAGCGTTTTAACCGTTGGCAGATTTTTGCGCCAACAGCACCAGCTTATTCAGCCGGTGGTTTAGGCCGGAGCGGGTAACCGGGGCGGCGCATTTGGCGCAAAGCTCCTGTAAAGAGGCGTCGGGAAACGCCTCGCGCAGGGCGGCGGCCTCCTGCAATTCCGGGGAAAGGCCATCTAACAAATTAAGCTTTTTTAAAACGGTAATGGCCTCGCGCTGGCGCACCGCGGCACCAACGGTTTTAGAAATGTTTGCCGCCTCGCAGTTGGTTAAGCGGTTATAGTGGTTTCGTATATCCTTATACACCTTAATTTCGGCCAGCTCCAGCGTAAAACGGGTGGCTCGAACGGTTGTTAAAAGGTCCTCTATTTGGGCGCTGCCCTTAAAATAAAGCACAACAGCCCCGCTGCGAATAGCAACCCCAGGCGTTAGGCCTATTTTGCCCAAAAGCACGGCAAATAAATCTACCGGCTGCGTTTTGTGCAGGCAAAACTCGGCGTGGTATTCTTTTTTAGGGTCGGTAATGCTGCCGCAGGCCAAAAAAGCCCCACGCACAAAGGCCGAAACGCAGCAATCTTTATTTAAAATTTGCGGCGGAAACGCAGTAACGCCGTTTGGGGTAAAGCCGTAGGCTCTAAAAATTTTTTGGCAGCTTCCGGGATTGTTGACCGTAACAGTGTAGCCCTCGCGCACGGCCGCGGCCTTTTGGGGCTGTGCCGTTACCGCAAAGCACTTTTCAAGGTGGGTGCAAAGGCGGTTAGCAACAGCCTCGCTCTCGGAATAAAATAAAATTTTGTGTAAAGAAAAAACCCGACCAAACAGCAATAAGCCGAGGCACTCGGCTAACCTGCAGCAGGCGGGCGTTTTTACCTTGCAAAGCTCGTTTTTCACTTCGGATGAAAAGGACACTGGCAACATCCCCGTAAATTATTCCAAAAATTAACGCTTATTAATGCTTATCAATATCGCGGTGTATTACGCTAACACGGTACTTTTTTTTGCTTAAATCGTTGTAGATCATTTCGGCCAGGGCTACCGAACGGTGTTTACCGCCGGTACAGCCAACGGCAATAACCAGTTGGCTTTTGCCCTCCTCCCGGTAAAGCGGAACCGTGAATTCAATAAAATCCAGCATTTTTTGCACATATTTTTGCGAAGATTCAAACTGCATAATGTAGTTTACTACTTCACTATCCAGCCCGGTGTGAGATTTTAACTCCGGCACATAAAAGGGGTTTGGCAGGCAGCGGGCGTCAAACACTAAGTTAGACTCGCTCACCGCGCCGTACTTAAACCCAAAAGACATACAGGTAATATTTAACCCGCCGTTTTGCTCGGAAAACAGGTTGATCAGCCGCTTTTTTAACTGCCCGGCGGTAATGTTCGTGGTATCTATTACAAAATTGGCTTTAGCGCGCAGGTTTGCAAGCAGCGCCCGCTCTTTACGAATGGCCTGAGCCACCGAAATGCGGTACAACTCACACAGTGGGTGCTTACGGCGCGTTTCGTTGTAGCGGCGCTCTAACTCGGTATCAGAGGTATCTAAAAACAGCACCTTAAAGGGCACGCCCTTAGCGGCAAGCTGCTCAAAAATCTCATTAATTCCGCGAAAAGCCTCCCCCCCGCGAAAGTCGGTAACAATGGCCACCTTGCCCAGCGGAAACTGCCCTTTTCCGGAAAGGTCTACAATGGCGTTGATCAGCACCGGCGGAATATTATCTATGCAATAATAGCCAATATCCTCCAATGCATTTGCCGCGCTGGATTTGCCCGCGCCCGACATTCCCGTTACAAACAAAAACTCCATACATACACCTCTGATCTAACCGTAAAACCTTTTAAAACCCGGCGCCGTTGCAGCCACTTTAGGCGAAACGCCCCCATGCTGTTTTTGGCGGCAAAAGCCAACCCGCAGCGCTAGCAATATAAACCAACAATGTAAAACTACAAACAAAGGCCTACCGGCCAATAAATTCAACCTCCGGCTCTAACCGCACGCTGGTTTCTAAAAAAACCTTTTCCTGCACCTGCTCAATTAAGCTGCGAATATCACCCGCGGTGGCACCGCCCTTGTTAATAACAAAACCGGCGTGCTTTTCGCTAACCGCGGCACCGCCCACTGTAAAGCCCTTTAGCCCGCAGGATTCTATTAACGAGCCGGCAAAGTGCCCGGCCGGGCGCTTAAAAGTGCTGCCGGCGCTGGGGTACTCTAACGGCTGCTTTTCGCGGCGGCGCGCCATAAGCTGCTCCATTCGACCACGAATTTCGGCCGGGGGAGCTGCGGCTAAACGGTAGGTAATGGCGGTAATAATTCGGTTCTTTTTTTCCTTAAACAGGCTGGTTCGGTAGCCCAGCTTTAATTTTTGCAGGGGCAAAACTTCGGTTCGGCCATCGGTTAAAACGCAGCTGCACTCGGTAACAACGTTGGCCATTTCTGAGCCGTAGGCCCCGGCGTTCATATACAATGCGCCGCCGGCCGTACCGGGAATACCCCAGGCAAACTCTAACCCGCCAAGCTCGTTTTCAAGCGCAAAAGAGCAAAGCACCGAAAGCTTTGTACCGGCGCCGCAGCGCAGCTCAAACGCGCTAAACCGCTCTTTTTCACAAAATCCGCCGCCAATGTGCAACACGGCACCGGCAACGCCAAGGTCTGAAACCAGAACATTGCTGCCGTTGCCCAAAACCGTTACCGGAATTTCACGCGCGGTGCAAAAGGCAATAATTTGGGCCAACATTCGCTCGTTCAACGGTTCGGCCCAAAGGTCGGCCGGGCCGCCAACCTTAAAGCTGGTGTGCGGGGCCAGCGGCTCGTTTTCCTTAAAAAAGCACTGTTTTTGCGTTAAAAAACCTTTTAGTTCATTTAGTTGCTCGTTTAACTGCAAAGGGCAAACCTCCCCTTAAAAAGCTTAATGCTGGTAAAGTCTAAAAATAAACGCTGCGCCAATAATGCCGGCGTCGTTCCCCAGCTTTGCAATTTTAACCTGCGTTTGATTTTCAAGATTTTTTGAAAAACGCTCGGCCTCTACTATTTTTTGAATGGGAATTAGTAAATTATCCCCCTCTTTAGAAATACCGCCGCCAATGCAAATAATTTCCGGCTGAAAGGTGTTAATGGTGTTAATTAACCCGCAGGCAACATAGCGAATGTAAAGCTCTACCACGGCGCGCCCGGCCTCGTCGTTTTTACGCATGGCGTCAAACGCGGTACGGCCGTTTACATTTTCAAGCTTGCCTTCGGCCAGCTCCCACATTACGCTGTTTTTGTTGCTTTGCATAGAGGCCTGCGTAAGGTGAATTAACCCGGTGGCCGAAGCGTAAGCCTCCCAACAGCCTTTACGGCCGCAGGTGCACTGGGCGCCATCCATAACAATTACGGTGTGCCCCAGCTCGCCGCCGGCCAAATTGGCGCCGGAAAACAGCTTGCCGTCTATAATAATTCCGCCGCCAACACCGGTACCCAGCGTAATAGCAACAAAGTTTTTGGTGCCAACGCCGGCGCCGGCAATAAATTCGCCGTAGGCGGCAGCCGAAGCGTCATTTTCTAAATAACAGTTAAAGCCCAAACGCTCTTTTAGCATTTTACCCATTGGCAAATTAGAAAAGCCAAGGTTGTTCGAGGTTGCAATAACGCCGGTGTAGGGGTTTACGCTGCCCGGGCTGCCAACGCCAACGCTGGCAATGTCTTTCAGCTCTAAGCCGGCGTCCTTTACCGCCATGCGGGCGGCCTCGGCCATATCGTCTAAAATTAAGTCGTCGGAACGGCCGGCATTGGTTTTCATTTTACCGCGGCCAATAATCTCGTAATTTTCGTTTACTACGCCGGCGGCAATGTTGGTTCCACCTAAATCAATTCCTAAATAATACATAAAATGCTCCTTTATTTATGATTAAAATCGGGCTGGCGCCCGCAAAATAGATTTTTAATTTGTAACAGGGCTTAACACTTTACGGCGTTGCTTGCGCCTTTATTTTTGCCGCATTGGCTCTATGCCCCGTGCCCTGGCCTTTACTACAATAAGCCATTAATCGTAAACATCGTTGCTTAGGGTTTCGTCTTCCTCCGAGGAGGCAATGGCGTCCTCCATGCCAAGCTTTTTTAAAAGGTCGTGCGCGGCATTGTAGCCCAGTTTTTTTTGCCGATTGTTCATGGCGGCAACCTCAATAATAACGGCCAAATTGCGCCCCGGCTTTACCGGAATGGTAAGGGAGGGAATTTTAATATCTAAAATAGAAGTGCTTTGATTTTCCAGGCCCATACGGTCGTACACCTTGTCGGAATCCCAAGGCTCCAGCTTAATTACCATATCTACCTTTTCGGTAAGCTTTACGGCGCCAACGCCAAAAATGCGGCTGGCGTTAATAATGCCAATGCCCCTAAGCTCAATAAAATGGCGAATATTTTCGGGCGAGGAACCAACTAACGAGCGAGAGGAAACCCGCCGCAGCTCAACGGCGTCGTCGGCAATAAGGCGGTGCCCGCGTTTAACCAGCTCAATCGCAGTCTCACTTTTGCCTACGCCGCTTTCGCCTAAAATTAAAATGCCCTCGCCGTAAACCTCTACCAAAACGCCGTGGCGCGTAATGCGCGGCGCCAACTGAACATTTAAAAACGCAATAATAGAGGACATAAAGCTGGAGGTTGCGTCGTCGGTTCGCAGCAGCGGAACGCCGTATTTTTTGGCAGCCGCCAGCATTTCATCTAAAACCGCTAAATTGCGCGAGATAATGACCATTGGGGGCTGTTTGGAAAAAAATTTATCTAAACAGGCGTGCAGCTTTTCGGGCGAAAGATCGTTTAAATAGCTATCTTCACTTTTGCCAATAACCTGAACGCGCTCACTGTCAAAAAACTCGTAGTACCCGGCAAGCTGCAGGCCGGGGCGGTTCACCTCAACGCTAACAACCAAAATTTCCTCCGGGTTTTCCGGCAAATAAATGGTTTCAAGCGAAAGCTCTTTAATTATTTTAGCCAACTGAACAGAAAAACCTGTTTGCATAATACTCCCCCATTCACTTACCATTATACAACAATGCAAACGTTTTTAAAAGCTATTTTTTTGCGAATTTTAATTTTTTTACCCTGTTTTTACAAAAAATAACGCGGCCGGAAATTTTTTGCTTTCAAAAAAACTTCCGACCGCGGGAACAAAAGGCAATTTTTAAGCTAAATTTAAAAATTACGGCTCTAAATCAGTTTTATCATCGCCGCTTTCGGCAGGATCATTTTCCGGCCTTTCTATAGGCTCAACCACCGTATGCTCGGCAGCTTGCTGGTTTAATTTTGTAACATCGGTAGCGGTTACATCCGTCTTTTTTTTGCTAATAATTAACATCCAAACCAAGCCGCTTACTACAATTACCGTACAAACAATTGCCAAAACAATAATAATGGGAGAAAGGCCGGCGTCGCCGGTGCCCGGATTAACAAGATATTGCATAGTGAAACCTCAATATTCATAAAAATAAAAATTAAATATAGGCGTATTATACCACATCTTGCACAAAAAGTCAACCTTTTTTACACCATATTGAGAAACAGCCAGCGAAAAACTACAAACCGGAGCCTTTGGGGCAAACTGCTTTTAAGCCTAAACCCCGGGCAAAGGCACCCGCGCCAAAAGTTTAACGCCAAAACAAGCAATTGCCCCAAAGCCTTAACGGCAAAGCTTAAAACAAATTGTAAAACAACCGCTTACGGTAAATAAGCGCAAAGCCGCCGGAGCAACGGGCAACCTTATGGCCTTAGCACCTTAAGCACAACCCAAGGGGCCAAGGCAGCAGCCCGCCTTAACGCCGCAGCTCGGCGCCGGCGGCCGCCAGCTTTTTAACAATTTTACTAACGCAGGCATCAATAGCCTCGTCGGTTAAGGTTTCCTCTTTAGAGCGCAGCGTTAAATTAAAGGCCACGCTTTTTTTACCGGCCGGAATTTGCTCGCCCTCGTAAATATCAAACAGCGAAACGCTTTCCAATAGCTTGCCGCCGGCGGTGCGAATGGTTTGCATCAGCTCCCCTACCGGAACGGCCGCGTCGCACAGCAGAGCCAGGTCGCGGTTAACGGCCGGGAATTTTGGCAGCGGGCTGTAAATTACCAGCGACTTTTTAATTTGCAGCAGCCGGTTTAAATAAACCTCGGCCACATAAACACGGCGGTTTAAATCGGCCTTAGCGGCAACGGCCGGGTGCAGCTCGCCAAAAACGGCAATCAGCTCGCTGTTTAGGGTAGCCTTGGCACGGCGGCCGGGGTGCAAGTACGGTTCGGCGCAGCGGTCAAAGCTAAACTCAACGCCCTGCAGGGCTGCAATTTGCTCTATCACGCCCTTTAGGGTGTAAAAATCCTCGGCTTCGCCGTACATGCCAATGCTTAAGGTTTTTAGCTCCTGCGGCTGGCTGGTAAGCGGCAGGCTGTGCGGAATAAACCGTTTAGAAACCTCAAAAAAGCGGCCGGCCGGAATTTTGCGGTTACTGTTGGTTGCCAGCACCTTTAGCATAGAGGTTATAAGCTGGGTACGCATGGTAGAAAATTCGTCGCCCAGCGGGTTTAAAATGGTAATGGCGCGGCGGCGGGCATCGTCCTCCGGCAAATCTAACAAATCAATATCCTTAGAGCCTATAAAGGAATAGGTTGTAATTTCGTCCATACCGTTGGCGCAAAGCAAGGCTTTTAGGCGGTCATCCAACGCGCGGTCGGGCGTTACGGTGCCGCGCATAACCGCTCCGTTCATTGGGGTGCCGTGAATGTGGTCGTACCCGTAGATCCGCATAACCTCCTCGGCAATATCGGCCATAAATTCAATATCTCCACGGAAGGAGGGTATGGTGCAATTCAGCTTGCCGTTTTTAAGGGTGGTTGGAATGTGCAGCGCGTTTAAAATTTCGGCCATACGCTCGCCCGGAATTTCTACCCCCAGCAGGCCGTTAATATCGGCCACCTTAACGGTAAGCTCCCGCTGCTTTGGCAAGCCCTGGTTGCAATCAATTACACCGTCAACAATATCGCCCGCGTTCAGCTCGCAAATTAACTGCAAAGCGCGGTTCATGGCGTATTCGGTGTTCATAACATCTAACCCGCGCTCGTAGCGGCCGCTGGATTCGGTACGGATGCCCAGTGCGCGCGCGGTACGGCGAATATTATCCCGTTTAAAATTAGCCGACTCTAAAAACAAATGGCGGGTGTTTTCGGTAATTTCACTTTCCAACCCGCCCATAATGCCCGCTAAGCAGGAGGGGCGCTCACCATCGGCAATTACCAGCATATCCGGCGTTAGGGCGTGGGGTTTGTCGTCTAAGGTGGTAATACTCTCCCCCTCTTGTGCATTGCGAACAATAATCTGCTTGCCGGCAATCTGGTCGTAATCAAACGCGTGCATCGGCTGCCCTGTTTCCAGCATAACAAAGTTGGTAATATCTACAATGTTGTTAATGGGGCGCATACCAGCGGCTTTAATACTTTGTTTCATCCAGTCCGGCGAGGGGGCAATGCGCAAATTGGTTACAAACCGGCCCATGTACCGCGGGCAAAGCTCAAAGTTTTTAACGGTTACGGCAATATGCTCGTTAATATTGCCGCCAACGGTTTTAAAGGTTGGCACCGGCGGGTGGAACTTTGTACCCAGCACCACGCCAATTTCCCGCGCTACGCCCAGCACGCTTTGGCAATCCGGCCGGTTGGCGGTAATTTTAAAATCAATAATCCAATCGTTTAAATGCAAGATCTCGCGCAGGTCGGTGCCCGGCTTGGGCTCGCCGTGCAAAATCATGATGCCGTAAACCTCGGCACCCTCGTAATCCTCATTTTTTAGGCAAAGCTCTTCCCCGCTGCACAGCATACCGTTAGATTCTACCCCGCGCAGCTTGCCCTTTTTAATGTGCATGCCGTTTGGCAGGTAAGAATCGTGCAGTGCGGTTGGCACATAGGCGCCCTCAAAAACATTTTGCGCGCCGGTTACAATTTGCACATCCGTACCGGTGCCAACATCAATTTGGCAAATTTGCAAGTGGTCGGAATCGGCGTGCTTTTGCAGCCTGGTAATTTTACCAACCACCACATTTTTCATGCTTTCGGCGGTGTTTACCGCCTCCTCCACCTCAAAGCCGGCCATAACCATGCGGTCGCACAGCTCTAAAGGCGAAACATTAATTTCAACATACCGTTTTAATTGTTCTAACGAAATTTTCATTCTGCACTTCCCCCTTTAAAACTGCTCTAAAAAGCGGCGGTCATTTTCAAACAGTAGGCGAATATCGCTAATTTTGTGGCGGGTGGTGGTTAAGCGGTCCAGCCCAATGCCAAAAGCAAAGCCCGAATAAACCTCAGGGTCAATTCCGCAACCCTTTAACACCCTTGGGTGCACCATACCGGCGCCTAAAATTTCAATCCACCCCGAGCCTTTGCAAACCCGGCAGCCCTTACCACCGCACTCCGAGCAGGAAACATCTACCTCTACGCTGGGCTCGGTAAACGGGAAAAAGGAGGGGCGGAATTTTACTTTGGTCTCCGGCCCGTAGATCTCGTGCGCCATTTGCTCCAGCGTGCCTTTTAAATCGCACATGGTAATGCCTTTATCTACCACTAAGCCCTCCACCTGGTGGAACACCGGCGAATGGGTGGCGTCAACCTCGTCCGAACGGTAAACGCGGCCCGGGCAGATCATGCGAATGGGGGGCTTGCGCTGCTCCATGGTGCGAATTTGCGTAGCCGAGGTTTGGGTGCGCAGAAGCAGGTTTTCGGCTAAATAAAAGGTATCCTGCATATCGCGCGCCGGGTGATCCTTTGGCACATTCAGCGCCTCAAAATTGTAATAATCGTTTTCAACCTCCGGCCCGTCTACCACATCAAAGCCCATAGACCGAAAAATATCTATTAACTGATTTAGGGTGCTGTTTAAGGGGTGCAGCCGCCCTAAGGCCGGCTTTTTACCGGGAATGGTAACATCTAAGGTTTCCTTTTCCAGCCGGCGGTCTAACGCGCGCTTTTTCATGGCGGCCATAGTTCCGGCAATGGTATTTTCAATATCGCCGCGAATTTCGTTGGCCAGCTGCCCCATTTTTGGCCGTTCCTCGGCCGAAAGGGAGCCCATTTGCTTTAAAATGGAGGTTAGTTCCCCCTTTTTACCTAAAAACTGAATTCTAATTTCGTCTACGCTGCGTTCATCTGCCGCATTTTTTAAAGCGGCGGCAGCCTGTGCGCGAATTTGCTCCAGCTTTTCTTTCATCATGCTAACAACTTCCCTTCTTTAAAAACAAAAAAACTTCGCCCCAATAAAGGGACGAAGTAAATTTTAAACACTCCGCGGTACCACCCAAATTTTCGGCCGCATATTGCAAGCAACGCAAGCCGAACGCTTTGCTACCTTGTAACGCCGGTAAGGCGGCAGGGCCTACTTTACAAAAAGCTTGGGTTCAACCCCGCTGCTAAGAAGTGAACTTCTAAACGGTGCCGCGCTAACTGCCTTACAGCCGGTGAGCAGTATTCTCTAAAGCCGGAAAACCGAATGTACTTTTCTTCCTCGCTGCATTTTACTTCGTTAGTATAGCACACTTTATTTTTAATTGCAAGCCCTTTTCAACCTTAATTTTGGCAAATCGGGCCAATTTTTTTACCTTACTGTTTTTCAGCAATTTTTTATTTTCAACAATTTTCGACTGTTTTCCCCTATTAACAAAAAATTAACTGGAAAAGCGACAATTTTTGTGCTATAATGAGTTATCTTATTTATTAGGGGGGCTTTCAATGGCTGAAAGCTACATTATATACAATCCTTTAGCGGGCAACGGGCGCTGTGAAAACGCCGCGCGACAGCTGAAAAAAACCTTTTTGCCGGGGGCAAGGCTGCAATCTATGGTAGAAATTAAAAGCTACGCCGAATTTTTTGCCGGCCTGCCGCAGGAGGCAACCCTGGTAATTTGCGGCGGTGACGGAACCTTAAACCGTTTTGTGAACGATATTAACGGGGAGCTGCCGCGCAACAAACTGCTGTATTACCCGGCCGGCAGCGGCAACGATTTTGCCCACGATGTCGGCTACCAAAAGGGCGACAGACCCTTTGAGTTTACCCCCTACTTAAAAGACCTGCCGTTTGTAGAGGTAAACGGCTTAAAACGCCGGTTTATTAACGGCATTGGCTACGGGATTGACGGCTACTGCTGCGAGGTTGGCGACGAATTACGCAAAAGGTCGGATAAGCCGGTAAACTATGGAGCCATTGCTGTTAAGGGCTTGTTTTTTTACTACCACCCCACCAACGCCACCGTTACGGTAGACGGCGAGAGCCACGCGTTTAAAAATATGTGGCTGGCACCTACCATGAACGGCCGATTTTACGGCGGCGGCATTATGCCAACTCCGGCGCAGGACCGTTTAAACCAAGAGCGCAGCCTTTCGGTTATGGCCATGTACGGCGCCGGGCGGTTAAAAACCTTAATGCGCTTTCCCTCGGTTTTTAAAGGGGAGCATGTTAAATTTACCGACATGGTGCAAATTTTTAAAGGCATGGATATTACCGTTCGGTTTGAGCGCCCAACCGCCCTGCAAATTGACGGCGAAACCGTACTGGGCGTTACCGAATACCGCGCGTATAGCTGCCGGGTAAACGCCGCGCAAGCCGCTGAGGAAAAAGCAACTACCCGAAGCAAAGCCGAAACAAAAGAACCCGCAGCGGTTTAATTGAAGTTTAAATTTTTTAAAGTTTTTAGGGGCCTTGCCGTAACCGGCAAGGCCCCTAAATTTTGCAGTAAGTAAAATACCGGCACAGCGCGGCTGCCACCGCCGTTATTTTAATACGGTTATTTTGTGCGTGGTGGTGTATTCGGCGCCGGATTCCAGCGCAAGAATTCCCCTTTTTTCCTCCAGCTTGCCGGTGCTGTCTACAAAATCCTGAACGCCGGCCCAGGGCTCTAAGCAAATGTAACCGGCGCCCGGCTTTGTCCAAAGCAAAAAGTAATCCTTGCCCGGAAATTCTACCTGCACCTGCTGCCCGTTTAACCGGTTTCGTAAAATGGCGCTGCGGCTTTTTAAATCTAAAAACACCAGCGCGTCTACCGAAAAATAACCTGTTTTAAGGGCAATGCTGTTGCCGTTTTGCAAAACGGGCACTGTGTGGTAGGTTAAAAGGTTGCCGTCTAATTCGTAGGCGTTTAGGGTTTCGTTGTTGGGAAAAACAACCTCGTAATTTTCTATTCCCTCCGGGCAGGCGTACGCCTCGTGCGAGCCAATTGAAAAATACATTTTATTACTGCCGTTGTTTTTTACCCGGTAGGTTACCGTAATACCGTTTTCAAGCAGCGTGTAGGTTACAAACAGGGCAAAATAAAACGGGTACTGCTTTAAGGTTTCCGGCGTAGCGGTTAAACAAAACTCGGCCGAATTTTGGGTTTGGTTTAAAACCTTAAAGGCTGCGTGGCGGGCAAAGCCGTGCTTTTGCAGGGTATACTGCCGGCCGTTGTAGGTGTAGCAATCCCCTTTCAGCCCCCCGCAAATAGGGAATAGCAGCGGAGCTACCCCCGTCCAGTAAGCCGGGTCGGCCCCCCACAAAATGTTACGCCCGTTACATTCAAATTCGCGCAGCTCGGCCCCAACCGGGTTAATAACCAGCCTTGCGGCACCGTTTTTTAATTCTACCATTTACAAAACACCACTTTTTTAAAATTGCTTTTTGGTACCGCACCTTGGGCCAAAAAGCTTTTGTTTCTTAAAGTATAACACGGCGCATTTGGAATAGCAAGGTAAAAAACCGTACAATATGTAATTTTTAAAACAAAAAAATGCCGGCCGGTAAACGCCAGCCCAAAGCGCCAAAAGGTTTTAAGGCCCGCTGGCCTGCGGCACTGTTAGGCGTTTTGCTGCGCCCGGCAACCAAACCGAGTGCAGGTAAGATAAACCGTTTGTTAACGGTCCAACCGCAAGCCGGCAACTAAACAATGCACCAACCCAAACAGCTGCGCGCCGGGTAACTAAACGGCGCGCCTTTTTTGGCTGTACCTATATAAAACTACCCCTTAAAGAAACCGGGGCTAAACGCTTTTGCCGCACTGTTTAGGCAAGCGGCCCGCATAATGGCCTGCTCGCCGTATTTTTCTCTAATTTTTAACATGCTATCCTCAATTTTTTGCAAACGCTCGGTTTCAACCGGCTCCCCAAAAAGGCTTAGCTGCCGCTGCACCAGGCTTTCGGGGCTTAAATTGGCGGCCCGCAGACCAATTGCCCGAACAGGGGTACTTTGGGAATACCCGTTTTTAAAAAGAGCAAAGGCGTGCTTGGCCAAAATGGCCGAATTATTTGTAAGCTCGGGCAAAGGGGCAGTAAGCTCGGCCCCCTCAAACGCGGGGTTTACAACCGTAACGCCAACGCTGCCGGCCAGCAGCCCGTACTGCCGCAGCTGCACCGCAACCTTTTCGGCAAAACCAATTAAAGCGGCGTAAACCTCGGCCGGGGTAGTTAGATCCCGCTCGGCCGTTGCCGAACGGCTAACGCTTTTGGGCAGCGGCCGGTTTTTGTAATCGGTTACGCTTTCGCCATCGGCCCCATTGGCGGCGTTTTTTAGCTTAACGCCGTTTACCCCAAGCCGGGTGCTTAAAGCCTCCTTTGGTGCATTAGCCAAATCGCCTACCGTAAAAATACCCAGCCCGTTTAACGCCTGCTTGGTTTTGCGTCCTACCATTAACAGCGCCTCGCACGGGAGCGGCCAAACCAGACTTTTGTAATTTTCGCGACTAATGCAGGTAGTAGCGTCCGGCTTTTTTAAATCGGACCCCAATTTTGCAAAATATTTGCTAAAGCTGACCCCACAGGAAACCGTTAAACGCAGCTCCCGTTTCATACGGCGGCGAATATCGTTCGCAACCTGCACCGCCCTTTTAAAGTTCATGGCCGGGTCCGAAAGGTCTACCCAGCACTCGTCAATACCAAAACATTCTACTTTTTCGGAATACTGACTGTAAATAACCCGCGCCGCCGCCGAAAGCGATTCATACAGCTCAAAATCCGGTAAAATGGTAATCAGCTCCGGGCATTTGGCCTTGGCTGACCAAACCGTTTCGGCTGTTTGAATTCCATAGGCCTTTGCTGTCTCGTTTTTAGCCAGCACAATGCCGTGGCGCTTTTTGGTATCGCCGCACACCGCCAGCGGCAGCCCCTTTAGCGTAACATTTTTGGTTAGCGCGGCCGAGGCAAAAAAATTGTTTAAATCGCAATGTAAAATAATACGCTCCATTTTTCCCACCGTTTTAAAATAGAACATTTGTTCTTTTTTAATATTATACTCCCCTTTTTAAACTTTTGCAACCCCAAAAAGCTGGAAACTGCAAATTTTTAAAAAGAACCGTTCAAACCGGCTAAGAGCGCAAAAAGCCCAAAGCACCGGGCGGCGCTTTGGGCATAAAATCTTTTATTTTTGTTTAAAACTTTACCTATTGTTAAGCTTAAGGTTTACAAAAGCGCAAAAATCAATTAGCGGCACCGAAAACAGGGTGCAATTTTTAAGGCAAATGCCGGGCTTTAAAATCACAGATTCAAAAAATCCGCAGCTTTTTTGTTATTCGTTGGGCTGCACCTGCATGGCCTTGCAAATGCGGGTAAAAGCGGCATCGTTTGTTACATTCCCGCTTTGCTGCAAAGAAACGGTTGTACCCGAATACGGCTTTTCCCGCAAAAAGGCCGTTGTTAAAAAATCTTTATTTCTGGCGGCAATTTCGCGCAGATCCCGAAAAAGCTGACCTTTGTAATTGTTGCCGCTGGCCGCCACACCGCTGGCCGTTAGCCCTAAAGCCGAAGCCGTGTAAAGCGCGCGGTAAAGATGGTAAGGCTGCGTTACAATAATTACGCTTTGGCAGCCAAACTTGTTTTTTGCTAAATAAAGGCTGTCGTAAGTGCAGTAGCCCTCGTGATCCATAAAAACGGCGCTGCCGGGCACCCCTTGCTTCATGGCGTAGGCTTTCATTACACCTACTTCGTTGTAGTTGTCCTCCCTATGGTCGCCGCTAACTATTATTTTTTTAACCTTGCCGGCCTTGTAAAGGCTAACTGCAGTGTCTAACCGGTCTTGCAGCATTAAGCTTGGAGTGTAGCCGTGCACGCCGCAGCCGGGTACTAAAATGCAGTCGGCCGTTAGACCCTCTGCCGCTTTTTTGGTTACAATGCTTTTACCGCCGCTGTACACCACGCAGGCGTTAAGCCCCAGCACCGCAATTAAAATTAAAATAACAAACAGCAATAAAAACCGGGCGGCCTTTTTAAAAATACCGCACCGCTTTTTAGGCAGTGCCTTTGGCGCCGCCATTGTAAAGTTCTTTTTCATAAAACGCCTGCACCACCTTAAAAGTTACTTGCTCAATAAAAATGAATATAATAAAAATCAATGTAATAATATTTTACCATAAATTTAAAAAATAGTACAGCGTTTTTTTGCGTAAATTTTGTGGAACTGTTTTTGCGCAAAAAAAGCCCCTGGCCAAAACCGGGAGCTTTAAAGCTAAAACTTTTAAACCAATTATTCGGCAAACATGGGGGTAGAAAGGTAACGCTCGCCGGTATCGGGCAGCAAAGCAACAATGGTCTTGCCTTTATTCTCCGGTCGTTTTGCCAGCTGCGTTGCCGCAAATACCGCCGCGCCGCTGGAAATGCCAACCAGCATGCCGTCCTCCCTTGCAAGGGCTTTGCCGGTGGCAAAGGCGTCCTCATTTTCTACCGGCAAAATTTCGTCATAAATGCCGGTGTTTAGGGTTTTGGGCACAAAGCCGGCGCCAATGCCCTGAATTTTGTGCGGGCCGGGCGTGCCTTTAGAAAGCACCGGGGAGGTTGCCGGCTCTACCGCAACAATTTTTACATTGGGGTTTTTAGATTTTAAAAATTCGCCAACGCCGGTTAAGGTGCCGCCGGTGCCAACACCGGCCACAAAAATGTCTACCTTACCGTCGGTATCGGCCCAAATTTCCGGTCCGGTGGTTGCACGGTGAATGGCCGGGTTGGCCGGGTTGGTAAACTGGCTGGGAATAAAGCTGTTTTCGGTTTCAGCGGCCAGCTGCTCGGCTTTTTCAATGGCCCCCTTCATACCCTTGGCGCCCTCGGTTAAAACCAACTGCGCCCCGTAGGCCTTTAGCAGGTTGCGGCGTTCTACGCTCATGGTCTCCGGCATGGTAAGAATAACCTTGTAGCCCCTTGCGGCCGCTACACTGGCAAGCCCAATGCCGGTGTTGCCGCTGGTAGGTTCAATAATAACCGAGCCTTTTTTTAACAAACCCTTTTGCTCGGCGTCATCTAACATGGCTTTTGCAATTCTGTCTTTTACACTGCCGGCCGGATTAAAAAATTCTACCTTGGCTAAAACAGTGGCCTCCAGACCCCGATTTGCCGAATAGTTTTTTAACTTAACCAACGGAGTGGAACCAATTAGATCGGTAATTTGCTCGTAAACCTTCATTGTAATAACCCTCTTTATTTTTATTTTTCGGCCGGCGGAAAACTTGCCTACCAAACCTACTTATTTTGTAGGTTTTATTATAATACCAAATATTTCATTTGTCAACCCCTTTTTTAAATTTTTTTAAATTTTGTTGCAATGGCGGAAAATTTGTGGTAAAATGCTGTTGTAAGAGCAATGGCGCTCCCGCTTTTCGGGGGCGCTGTTTGTTTATTGGTATTTATATATATTTATGTATATTTGGCTTTGCTGCACAATAAAATTAGAGGTGTTATTTTATGTTTCAACCCATTATTGGCGTTACCCCGCTTTACGATGCCGAGCGCTCCTCCTACTGGATGCTGCCAGGTTACTTTAAGGGGCTGCAGGCGGCCGGCTGCGCGCCGATTATGCTGCCCCTAACAACCAACGCACAAATTTTGCAGCAGCTGGCGCAAACCTGCAACGGCTTTTTGTTTACCGGCGGGCAGGATGTTGACCCCACTTTATACGGCGCTGAGCGCAAGCCCTACTGCGGCCCCGCCTGCCCGGAACGTGACGCCGCCGAGCAGCTGCTTTTAAAGCTGGCGCTGCAGCAAAACAAGCCGGTGCTGGGCATTTGCCGCGGCATTCAGTTTTTAAACGCCGCTTTGGGTGGAACGCTGTACCAAGACCTTAACACCGAATACGGCAGCGCGATAGAGCACCACATGTCCCCGCCCTACAACCGTGCCGTGCACACCGTTACCCTGCTGCCAAGCACCCCGCTGCGCCAGCTTTTAGGGGTAGAAGTTTTAGGGGTAAACAGCTATCACCACCAGGCCGTTAAAAAGCTGGCGCCCGGTTTGCAGGCAGCCGCCCTTTCGCAAGACGGATTGACCGAGGCGGTTTTTATGCCGCAGCAAAAATTTGTTTGGGCCGTGCAATGGCACCCGGAATTTTTTTACGAAACCGACAGTGCCAGCCTAAAAATTTTTAAAGCCCTTGCCAACGCCGCCCGGCCGTAAAGCCGGCAGTGCGGGCAGCAAACCCAGTTACTCTGCAGTGTTAATTTTCTCTGCTCCCCACTTTATGATCCCCCCTATTTGAGCATAAATAGAACCTTTCCCCCAATTTTGCTAAAAGTTACACAAAATATTGGGGGAATTTTTTATGTTTAACCAGAAATTTAATGTAGATTTTGCATAGGCGCTATGCTATAATAGATATAACTGAAAACAGAATTGGCTGGCTAAGGGGGTAGCCCCGCACACCCAAAGGGCCGCACGCTTTTGGGGTAAGGCGCTTTTGCCGCTGTTTTTGTTAATTTTTTAACTCTCTAAGGAGGATCTGCAAATGGATGAAAACAAGTCCATTCCCTTTAACGGCACACCAGAGCAGGAAAAGCAACTGCTTGCCGCCATTGAGGAGGGAAAAACCCGAAAAGGCGCTTTGGTTTCTATTATGCAAAAAGCGCAGGATATTTACGGTTATTTGCCCCTGGAGGTGCAAAGCATTATTGCCCGTGAACTGGATATTCCAATTCAAGAGGTTTACGGCGTTGCCACCTTTTACGCCCAGTTTTCGCTTTACCCGAAAGGGCAGTACAAAATTTCTGTCTGTCTTGGCACCGCGTGCTATGTAAAGGGCTCGGGTGATCTATTTAACAAATTAAAAGAAGTGCTTGGCATTGAGGACGGCCAATGCACGCCGGACGGCAAATTCTCTTTAGAAGCGTGCCGCTGCATTGGCGCCTGCGGCTTGGCCCCGGTACTAACGGTAAACGACGATGTTTACGGCCGTTTAACGGTAGATGATATTGAAGGCATTTTAGCAAAATATTAAGCTATGATGACCGAAATTTCTTTAAACATATTAGATGTGGCGGAAAATTCGGTAAAGGCCGGTGCAAGCCTTACCGAAATTGCGGTTACGGCCAATTTTAAAGCCAACGCTTTAACCGTAACAATACGCGATAACGGCTGCGGCATGACGCCGGAGCAGGTAAACCGGGTAACCGACCCGTTTTACACCACCCGCACCACCCGCAAGGTTGGGCTGGGCGTGCCGTTTTTTAAAGAGGCAGCCGAGCAAACCGGCGGCAGCTTTTGCATTACCTCTGCCCCGGGGGCTGGCACAACGGTTACGGCCGTTTTTGTGTTAAATAGCATTGACCGTATGCCGCTGGGGGACATTTGCGCCACCCTGCACACCTTAATTACCATGCACCCGGAGCGAGATTTTTTATTTACCTACCGGGTGAATGAAAACTTTTTTACGCTGGACACCCGGCAGTTTAAAGAAATTTTAGAGGGCGTTGCACTGAACACCCCGGAAGTGAGCGCCTATTTGCGTGACTATTTGCGTGAAAACACCGCCGAAGTAAACGGCGAACTAATTTTATAATTCTGGGAGGAAATCCAATGAAATCGCTTGAAGAATTAAAAGCCATTCGCGACAGAATGAAAAATCAAGTGGAACTGCGGGCCGAGGATTCCGACAGCATCCGCGTTGTTGTGGGAATGGCCACCTGCGGTATTGCCGCCGGCGCCCGCCCCGTTTTAACCGCATTTTCAGACTTAGTGCAGGAAAAAGGCCTACATAACGTTATGGTTACCCAAACCGGCTGCATTGGTATGTGCGCTTACGAGCCTATTGTTGAAGTGCTGGCCCCGGGCAAAGAAAAAGTAACCTATGTTAAAATGACGCCGGAAAAAGCCAAAGAGGTGTTTGAGCAACACTTGGTCGGCGGCAAAGTTGTTACCAAGTACACCGTGCTGGATTAAGGAGGAATCTTATAAATGTATCGTTCACATGTATTAGTTTGCGGTGGTACGGGATGTACCTCCTCCGGCAGCAAGGCGATTATTGAAAAGCTGGAGCACGAGCTAAAAGCTCAAGGTTTGGAAAAAGAAGTGCAGGTTGTACGCACCGGTTGTTTTGGCCTTTGCGCTTTGGGTCCGGTTATGATTATTTACCCCGAAGGCACCTTTTACTCTATGGTAAAAGAAGAGGATGTTGCCGAAATTGTTTCTGAGCACCTGTTAAAGGGTCGTATTGTAACCCGATTAGTGTATGACGAAACCGTTTCCGACGCCGGCATTAAATCTTTAAACGAAACCGACTTTTACAAAAAACAACACCGCATTGCCCTGCGCAACTGCGGCGTTATTAACCCGGAATGTATTGACGAATACATTGGCCGCGACGGTTACCAGGCCTTAGGTAAGGTTCTAACCGAAATGACACCCGACGAGGTTATTCAAACCATGTTAGACAGTGGCCTGCGCGGCCGCGGCGGCGCAGGCTTTCCCACCGGCTTAAAATGGAAGTTTGCCAAGGGCAACGACGCCGACCAAAAGTATGTTTGCTGCAACGCCGACGAGGGCGACCCCGGCGCGTTTATGGATCGCTCGGTTTTAGAGGGCGACCCCCATGTTGTGCTGGAGGCTATGGCCATTGCCGGCTACGCCATTGGCGCTTCGCAGGGTTACATTTATGTTCGTGCCGAATACCCCATTGCCGTACAGCGTTTGCAGGTTGCCATTAAGCAGGCACACGAATACGGCCTGCTGGGTAACGACATTTTTGGCACCGGCTTTAATTTTGATATTGGCCTGCGCCTTGGCGCCGGCGCGTTTGTTTGCGGCGAGGAAACCGCGTTAATGACCTCTATTGAGGGCAAGCGCGGCGAGCCGCGGCCCCGCCCCCCGTTCCCGGCGGTTAAGGGCCTTTTTGGCAAACCCACCATTTTAAACAATGTTGAAACCTACGCCAACATTCCGCAAATTATTTTAAATGGGGCCGATTGGTTTGCCTCCATGGGCACTGAAAAATCTAAAGGCACCAAGGTATTTGCCTTGGGCGGTAAAATTAACAACACCGGCTTGGTAGAGGTTCCTATGGGCACCACCCTGCGCGAAATTGTAGAGGAAATCGGCGGCGGTATTCCCAACGGCAAAAAGTTTAAGGCAGCCCAAACCGGCGGCCCCTCCGGCGGATGTATTCCGGCCGAGAACTTAGATGTTCCTATTGATTATGACAACTTAATTGCCATTGGCTCTATGATGGGCTCCGGCGGATTAATTGTTATGGACGAAGATAACTGCATGGTAGACATTGCAAAATTCTTCTTAGAGTTTACGGTAGATGAATCCTGCGGTAAATGTACCCCCTGCCGTATTGGTACCCGCCGCCTGCTGGAAATGCTGACCAAAATTACCGAGGGCAAAGCCACGCTGGAGGATTTAGACAAAATGGAGGAGCTTTGCTACTACATTAAGGATAACTCCCTTTGCGGCTTAGGCCAAACCGCGCCCAACCCGGTTCTTTCTACCTTAAAGTATTTCCGCGATGAATACATTGCCCATGTGGTAGACAAAAAATGTCCTGCCGGCGTATGTAAAAAGCTTCTTTCCTTTAAAATTGTTGCCGATAAATGTAAAGGCTGTACCGCCTGCGCGCGTAACTGCCCGGTTAACGCTATTTCCGGCGCGGTTAAAACCCCACACATTATTGATACTTCTAAGTGTATTAAGTGCGGCGCCTGTATTGAAAAATGCCGCTTTGGCGCAATTATTAAAGAATAAGAAAGGAGTGTGCTGAACATGGCTAATGTAAATTTAAAAATTAACGGCATGGATGTTTGCGTGCCGGAGGGCACCACGGTTTTAGAGGCTGCCCGCCAATTAGGAATAGAAATTCCAACCCTGTGCCACCTAAAAGGTTTAAACGAAATTGGCGCCTGCCGCATTTGCGTTGTTGAGGTTGCCCGTGCACGCTCTTTAATGGCTGCCTGCGTTTACCCGGTTTCAGAGGGAATGGAGGTTTTCACCAACACCCCCCGCGTGCTGGAGGCCCGCAAAAAAACGCTGGAGCTTATTCTTTCGGCGCACGACCGCAGCTGCCTTTCCTGCACCCGCAGCGGCAAGTGCGAGCTGCAAACCCTTGCCAAAAAGCTGGGTGTTGAGGACGCCGGCAAGTACGACGGTTTCCGCAACGAGTACAAAATTGACGATTCTGCCCCGCACATGATTCGCGACAACAACAAATGTATTTTGTGCCGCCGCTGCGTGGCTGCCTGCCGACAGCAATATGTTGGGGTTATTGGCCCCAATAACCGCGGCTTTAAAACCTCTATTGGCTGTGCGTTTGAGCGCCCGCTGAACGATACCGCCTGCATTTCCTGCGGGCAGTGCATTGTTAGCTGCCCCACCGGCGCTTTAGCCGAACGGGACGATACTGCGAAGGTGTTTGAGGCGCTGGCTGACCCCACCAAGCATGTTGTAGTGCAAACCGCCCCCTCTATTCGCGCAACGCTGGGCGAATGTTTTGATTTGCCAATTGGCACCAATGTTGAGGGCAAAATGGTTGCCGCCCTGCGCCGCTTAGGGTTTGATAAGGTTTTTGATACCGACTTTGCTGCCGACCTTACCATTATGGAGGAGGCCAACGAGTTTATTGACCGGGTGCAAAACGGCGGAAAGCTGCCGCTAATTACCTCCTGCTCTCCGGGCTGGATTAAGTTCTGCGAAACCTACCACCCCAATATGCTCGAAAATCTTTCCTCCTGCAAATCTCCGCAGCAAATGTTTGGCGCAGTGATTAAAACCTGGTACGCCGAGAAAAACGGCATTGACCCGAAAGATATTGTAAGCGTTTCGGTTATGCCCTGTACCGCTAAAAAGTTTGAGGTAGACCGTGACGATCAATCGGCCGCCGGCGTGCCGGATGTAGATATTTCTATTACCACGCGCGAACTGGCCCGCATGATTGAAAAGGCCGCCATTAACTTTAACCTGCTGCCCGACGAGCAGTTTGATAACCCGCTTGGCGAAAGTACTGGCGCCGCTGTTATTTTCGGCGTTACCGGCGGTGTTATGGAGGCAGCGCTGCGTACCGCGGTAGAAACCCTAACCGGCAAAGAGCTGGACGATGTAAACTTTAACGCTGTTCGCGGCAACGCACCTATTAAAGAGGCCACCTTAAATGTTGCCGGCATGGATGTTAAAGTTGCGGTTGCCAGCGGCGCCGCTGCAGCGCACACCCTGTTACAGCGGGTAAACAACGGCGAGCAGTTCCACTTTATTGAAATTATGGGTTGCCCAGGCGGCTGCATTAACGGCGGCGGCCAGCCCCACCAGCCGGCAGCTGTTCGCAGCTTTACCGATTATAAATCCCTGCGTGCCGCAGCCCTTTATAATGACGACGCCGGAAAAACCATTCGCAAATCTCACGAAAACCCAATGATCAAAGAAATTTACAAAGATTACTTTGAAAAACCGGGCAGCCACAAGGCACATGAGGTATTGCACACCACCTATGTTGATCGCTCTAAAAAAGTGATTAAATAAATTTTTGCCTGAAAAACCCCGCTGCAAAAAGCAGCGGGGTTTTCACTTACAAATCAAAATAAAAAACAACAAACCCGTTGGCATTTTTTTGCGGCTACGCCGCAGCCTTTTGCCAACCAACGGTAAAGGCACTATGTAAAAATGCCTTGTAAGCAAAAGCCGCTTTTAAAGCGGCTTCTTCCCTTTTAAAGTATAAGTTTAAGCTTTTTGGGGCAAGGCCTTTTTAGCTTTGGCCGTTTTACCCAAAAGTCCCTTTTACTTTTGCTTTCGGTAGCCAACAGGGCTAACGCCAACCCGTTTTTTAAAAGCGTGGCTAAAATACAAAGGGTCGGCAAAGCCAAGCTGCTCAGCAATTTGGCTAACGCTCAGCTCGGTTTTAAGCAGCAGCTTTTTGGCGCGGTCGGTTAAAATATTTAGGCGGTACTGGTTGGGGGTGTAGCCGGTTTCTTTTTTAAAAACGCGAATAAAATAATCGGGGTTCATTTGGCATTGCGCCGCATACTGCGAAACCGAAAAATTTTCGCCCCCCGCTTTCATTTGTTGAATCACACCGCAAATCATGGCCGAATAGGCCGTTTTTCTATTTTCCTGCAGGGCTTGCTCTAACCGGTAAAGCAGTTCTAACCCCAAAGCCTCGGTGTAAAAAAAGCTGTTAGCACCACGGCTGCAAATTTCTAAAATCAGCTTTTCAAAAATCGGGCTTAAAAAGCCGGTGTAATTGGGGCGCAAAACCGCCGTTTGTTTTAAACAAGCAAAACGCTGTTGCAGTTCCCGGCCGCCAAAATGCAGCCAGTAGTACGAGCTGTTTGGCGCCGGGTGGTAGGTGTACTCCTGCCGGGCGCGTGGGGTGTAAAGCAGCAGCTCCCCTGCCCGCACCCGGTATTCACGGCTGTTTAAGTTGCAGGTAAGCAGACCGCTTTCAACATATATTAGTTGAAAATCCTCAAACCCAATTTCCCGCTCGGTGTAAAGGCAGGTAGAAACCCCAAGAAAATGCCCGCAATTATTAATGCACAAATCAAACGAATAATCGTTTTTGTGGCCGTTTTTCGTCATAGAATCGTAAGCGTATATCAGCTGCATAAAACCCCGCCAAGCCTTAAAATTTTTACCGTTTTCAGCGTAACACATTTTTTAAACCTTGTCAAGAAAAAATCGATTTTTTACATATATTATACCAATTAAGCCCTTGTGTTTAAAAAATATGTATGTTAAACTGTACTAAAAATAGTTAGGGGGATTTTTTATGCGAAAAACATTACTTTTTAACCAAAATTGGTACTTTCATAAAGGGGATATTCCACCGGTGCGCGTTATTAGCAAGGGTCACGCCTACACCGGCGCCAAAACCGAACACGAATTGGTTGGCCCGGCAGCTTACAACTACCCCGACCAGCCCGGAGTTTTTCACTCAGGGGGCGAAATGCCGCGTCACAATTGGGAAAAGGTAGAGCTGCCGCATGACTACACCGTTTTAAACGCCCCCTGCCCAACCGAAAACCAAGCCCTAGGCTATTTAAAAAAAGAGAACGCCTGGTACCGCAAGCATTTTACCGCCCAGCCGGAATGGGAGCACAAACGCGTTACCCTGCTGTTTGAGGGGGTTTCTACCGAGTGTGTGATTTATTTGAACGGCTGCAGATTGTACCGCAATTTTAGCGCGTATAATTCTTTTGAGGTTGATTTAACCAATTATTTGTATTTTGAAAAGGAAAATGTTTTGGCCGTTTATACCACCTTAAACGATTTTGAAGGCTGGTGGTACCAGGGCGGCGGCATTTACCGTAATGTTTGGCTGAACATTACCGCCCCGGTTTACATTAATCTTTGGGGCGTATACGCCAAGCCCGCTCTGCTGCAGCAAAATAACTGGAAGCTGGATTTAGAAACCGACCTGCAAAACAAAACCTACGAAGCAGTAAAGGTAACGGTAATTAGCGAGCTGTTGGCTGCCAATAAAACTATTGTTGCCAGCGCCAAAGCCACCGCCGTTATTCCACCCCGCGCCGGGCAAACGGTTTGCTACGGTTGCGCCGTGCAAAACCCAAAGCTTTGGCGGCCCGAAGAACCAAACCTATACACCGTTAAAACAACCGTTTTTAAAAACGGTGCCGAAATTGATGAAAACATCACCCGCATTGGCTTTCGCACCTTTGTTTGTGACCCGCAAAAGGGGCTGTTCATTAACGGGCGGCACTACAAAATCAACGGCCTTTGCGGCCACCAAGACCAAGGCTTGTTTGGTTTAGCCGTGCCGGATAATATTCACCGGTACAAGGTTCAGCTAATGAAAGAAATGGGCGCAAACGGGTTTAGAACCAGCCATTACGCTTACCCCGCCGCATTTATGGACGCTTTAGACGAACAGGGCTTTATTGTAATGGATGAAACACGCTGGTTTTTAGATACCCCGGAGGCCTTGAGCCAACTTGAAATGCTGATTAAGCGGGACCGAAACCGTCCGAGTGTGTTTTTTTGGTCGGTAGGAAACGAGGAATACCACCACATTACCAAAGTGGGCCAAAGAATTAACAAATCTATGCAGGCCTTTGTAAAAGCCTTAGATTCCACCCGGCCCGTTACAACCGCCGTTTCTAATTCGCCCAACCAATCTACCGTGTATGACGATAACGATATTTTGGGAATAAACTACAACCTTCCGTTATACAACGAAATTCACCAAAAATACCCGAATAAAGCAATTTTTGCCTCCGAGTGCTGCGCCTGCGGCCAAACCCGCGGTTGGTACGCCGAAACCTCTAACGAAAACGGTTATGTTACCGCCTACGACAAAACCGTGTTGGCCGGTTGGTTTATTACCCGTGCCGAAACCGAAAAGCACCTGAACAGTGAACCGTATATAATGGGCGGCTACCAGTGGTCGGCCTTTGAACACCGTGGGGAAAGCCAATGGCCAAGGCTTTGCTCGCAGTCGGGCGCCATTGATTTTTATTTGCAAAAAAAGGACAGCTTTTTTCAAAACAAAATTAATTGGACCAACGAGCCTGCCGTTCACATTTTGCCGAACCATTGGAATTTTAAAGGTTTAAACGGCCAACCCATTTGCGTAGCAGTTTACACCAATTGCCAAACGGCAGAACTGTTTTTAAACGGCAGATCTTTAGGCAAAAAACAGGCCGAACGGTACGGGGTGCTTAGCTGGCAGGTTGCGTATGAGCCCGGCGAGTTGCTTTGCAAAGCCCAAAACGGCAGCACTACGGTGCAGGCCTTTGTAAAAACAACCGGGCAACCCGAAACCCTGCGCCTGACCCGAATGAACCTGGACCCGCCAACGGTTGAAAATGTACTGCTTTTTACCCTGGAATGTTTAGATAAGAACGGCTATGTGGTTGAAAATGCTGCCGAAACTGTGCGCTTTTTTTGCAACGAAAACGGTCGGGTGCTTGCCACCGGCTCAGATGTTTGCGATCACACCCCGCCGGCTTGCCCGGTAAGAAAAATGCGAGCCGGAAAAATTACCGTAGCGGTAAAGGTTTTAAAGGAATTGGCTCCATTAAAGCTTTACGCCGAAAGTGAACATTGCGGCTTTACGGTAATAGAAGTAAAATAGTTTAGGTAAACCAAGACGCACCCGTCAGTTTTTTCGGGTGCGTTTTTCTTGACAAAACGGGCAAAGAAAGGTAACATAATAATAGGTTCATTAAGCGCTCGGCCTTTCGACTGTTATACAAAAGGCGCCAGCTTTAACCGTAAGGGCGCGCTGGCGTTTAAAGCATTATGTAAACCAACGCCAGCAGCAGCTTTTCATCGGCCTTTTCGTTGGCCAGCAGCAAACAAAGCATGAGCAGCAGCAACCGGTCGTTATCCATCTCAATTTTGTTAAAATTCAGCATTTTTAAAAGGTCAAAGCCCTTGTTTCGCGGCTTTGGGGGTTCGGGCTTTGGGGCCGGGCTGCCCCCCTGCTCCGGCTGGGGCTTTGCGGGCGGTTCTGCCTTGCCTTTAGGGCCGGGTTGCCCCTTTTGCGGCGCAAAAAGCGGTGGCACCGGCAAGGCTTGCTGCCGGCCGGCCGGTTCGGGCGCTTTTGGCCGGTTAAACTCTAACCCGCCGGCCGGCTTACCGCGGTACATTTCGTTAAATTGGCGGCGGGCGTTTTCCTTTTCCCTTTCAAAACGCTGACGCTCGTTTTCTGTCATATTCATCCCCCCGCAAATAAATCAAGCAGCCCCTGCTGCTTTAACAGCGGAACCACCGCGGCAATTTTTAAAAAGCGGATTGCCTTTTCGGCGCGCTCGGCCCGCTGGGGGCTTAAATACGGCTTTAGCGCCCGAATCAGCTCAACACTTGAATCGTTTTTCATGCCTTGAACGGCCTGCACTACCTTCATCATGTTCCCCATTGCCGCCGCGTTGGAGAGCAGTGCCGAAAGGTTATTCTCCCCCTCCCCCGTTTTGGCACCGGCGGCCGAAAGTAAAGCCGAAAGGTCCGGCCCGGCTGCGGTTGGCGCCGGTGCGGCGTTTTCGTCCGGCTCTTGCTTCGCGGCGCCACCCAACAGGGTTGCCGCAGCGGCACGGAGCTTTTCCATGCCGCCGGGGGAATTTATTAGCTGCGAAAGCTTTTCGTTTAAATCCTCCATAAGCTATTTTTCCCCGAATAACGACTTCATAATGCTTTGCGCCTGGGCCGAATTTAAAACCTGATTTAGCGCCTGCTTATTTTGCAAAATACTGTTCAGCTTTTCGGCGTCCTCCTTGCTTAAGCTTTTCATTAGCTTAGCGGCATCCTGCTGATTTAAATGGTTCGGGTCCAGCCCGTTTTTTTTCATTGCGTTTTGCAGTGGTTTTGGTATATTGTTTTGCATACTATCGCCTCCGTTTACATTTTATTCTATGCAAACAAAAAGGTGTTTAGACGAACGCCGGCTTTGGCCGGCAAAAATGTACCAAAGCCCCCAAAAATAGCAGGCCTTTGGCGTTTTGGGCATGCCGAAACCGCCCCCTTTAGCAGACCCGGCCAAACCAAGCTGAAAAATTAAAACGCAACCATTTAATAAAAAAACAATAAAAGAAAAATTAAAAGCAAAACTGCATTACTGCGGTTTTGCCAAACTTAGAAAGGAATTTTTAAATGCGAATTTTAGTGCTTTCAGACCTGCACGGCCGCGGCAGCCGTTTTGAACAAGCGGTTGAAGCGCAGCCGCAGGCCAAAGACGTTTTATTTTTAGGCGACGGCGTAGAGCAGGCAAAAGAGCTTGCCGCTTTTTACCCGCAAAAAAGCTTTTACTTTGTTTGCGGCAACTGTGACCTTGCCAGCTTAGAGCCCTCTACCCGTACGGTAACCCTAAATGGAACCAAAATTTTAATGACGCACGGGCACAAGTACGGCGTAAAATACAGCTTAGAGCCCTTGCTTCAGGCGGCCGAACAACAAGGGTGCAAAATAGCGGTTTACGGCCACACCCACCTGGCGCACGAGGAGTACCGTAACGGCATTTATTTGCTAAACCCCGGCTGCCTTTGCGGCAGCAGAGCTAAGCCCAGCTACGGCATTATAGACCTAACTCCACAGGGCATTTTAACTGGCATTGCCTATTTGTAAAGCCGGCAATTGCCTTTTTATTGCCAATATTTTGCCCCATTACAGCAGCCGCCCGTTTTGCTTACGGTAGGCGCTTGGGGTTCGGCCAAACTGTTTTTTAAAGCAGGCGGTAAAGTAGGCCTGGTTTAAAAAGCCACACGCACGCCCAATTTGCTCAATACTCTCGCTGCTGTAAAGCAGCTGCTCGGCCGCGCAGTTTAAACGGCACTGGGTAACAAAGCTGTGCAGCGTTTGCCCGTTGTAGCGCTGCATTAAGCGGTTTAGGTAATAGGGGTGGTAGTTGGCAACCGCCGCTAACTCGCTGTTCGAAAGCGGGTTGGTTAGGTGAGCGTAAATATAATCGGTAAGGCGGCTAAGCCGTTGCGGCAAACTGCCGCCTTGCGGCGCGTTACGGCGCTGCAGCTCAATTAGCAACAGCTTTAACTGCAAGGCAGTGCTTTCTAAATAATACATTGGGCGAGTTTTAAACTCGGTAATAATTTTTTGCAGCGGCCGGCAAGCAAAGGCAGCGTTGCTTTCGGCCAGCACTCCGGCCAAAGCGGCGGCGTCCTCCGGTGCCAAAAACGCCGCAGCCTGCGGCTTAAAATCGTCAACCGAAACCGGCGCAAGGGGCTGCTCGCCAAGCGCGGGGTTTTTGTGGCAATCAAAATTAAGCACCAGCAGTTCAACCGGCTCGGGCGCCCAAATACGGTAGCAAACCCCCGGCGGAACAACCAAAAGCGAGCCTACCGAAAGCGCATAGCTTTGCCCTGCGGTTATTTCTACCGTTCCGGCCGCAACATAAAACAGCCGGTAATCGTACGCCACCACCTTGCGGCTGGGGTACTTTTTTAAGGCTATTTTGCTGGCAAAACGAATATACGGCTGACATTGAGAAAAAAACACAACAACCCCACCTTTGGCAGATTTGTTTTTTAACGGTTATAAAGGTTAATTTTTACCTTTGTGTTTTATTTTACAATATTTTAAATGCGCCGTCAAGCAATTTGTACCCAAACAGCAGTTTTTAAAAAAATAACCCCGCCAATTTAAGCAACAACGCTTAAATTGGCGGGGTTAGGTTTGGGTAAAACCTAACGCATTAATTTTTGGCCAATTATTTTTCCCTTTTTAAGGCAGCCTCAATAAACCCGTAAAACAGCGGATGCGGCTTGTTGGGGCGGCTTTTAAATTCGGGGTGGTACTGCACGCCAACATAAAACGGGCGGTCGGTAAGTTCAACGGTTTCTACCAAGCGGCCGTCCGGCGAAAGGCCTGAAAGGGTTAGGCCGTGCTCGGTTAATACGTCGCGGTAATCGTTATTAAATTCGTAACGGTGGCGGTGGCGCTCGGCAATCTCGGTTTTTTGGTAGCAGCGCTCCATGGTGGTGTTGGGCTGAATGTTGCAAGGGTAGCTGCCAAGGCGCAGGGTGCCGCCTTTATCTACCGACTCGCTCTGGCCCGGCATAAAATCAATTACCTTATCGGTGCAAAGCTCATTAAATTCGCCCGAATCGGCCCCGGCAATTCCGGCAACATTGCGGGCGTATTCAATAACCGCTATTTGCATGCCAAGGCAAATACCAAAGTACGGCAGGCCGTTTTCGCGCGCGTAGCGGGCAGCGGTAATCATGCCCTCAATGCCGCGTCCGCCAAAGCCGCCCGGCACCAAAATGCCGTCTAACCCCTTTAGCTGCTCAGCAACATTATCGGGCGTAATGGTTTCGGAATCTACCCAGGAAATATTAACGGCGGCGTTTTGGGCGTAACCGGCGTGGCGCAGTGCCTCGGCCACCGAAAGGTAGGCGTCGTGCAGCTGCACATACTTGCCAACCAGGCCAATGGTAACCTGACCCTGCGGGTTGCGAATTCTGTCTACCATGGCGGCCCAATCGGCCATGTTGGGGGCGGGGGCGTTTAACCCCAATTCACGGCATACCACCGCAGAAAAGTTAGATTGCTCCAGCATTAGGGGCGCCTCGTACAAAATTGGCAGGGTGCGATTTTCAATAACGCAATCGGGCTTAACGTTGCAGAATAAAGATATTTTTTGAAAAATAGCCGACTCCAACGGCTCGTCGCACCGCAGCACAATAATGTTGGGGTGAATGCCCATGCCCTGCAGCTCTTTTACCGAGTGCTGTGTGGGTTTAGACTTATGCTCGTCCGACCCGCTTAAAAACGGCACCAGCGTTACATGAATAAACAGGCTGTTCTCGCGCCCAACCTCTAAGGAGATTTGGCGAATGGCCTCTAAAAACGGTTGAGATTCAATATCCCCTATGGTTCCGCCAATTTCGGTAATAACAACATCGGCGTCGGTCTGCTTGCCTACCCGGTAAACAAACTCTTTAATCTCGTTAGTAATGTGCGGAATAACCTGCACGGTAGAACCCAGGTATTCCCCGCGGCGCTCTTTGTTTAAAACGTTCCAGTAAACCTTGCCGGTGGTAAGGTTAGAAAAACGGTTTAAGTCCTCATCAATAAAGCGCTCGTAATGGCCTAAATCCAAATCGGTCTCGGCGCCGTCCTCGGTTACATAAACCTCGCCGTGCTGGTAAGGGCTCATGGTTCCGGGGTCTACATTAATGTAGGGGTCTAACTTTTGGGCGGCAACCTTTAAGCCGCGCGCCTTTAGCAGCCGGCCCAGCGAAGCCGCCGTAATGCCCTTACCAAGGCCCGAAACTACGCCGCCTGTTACAAAAATATACTTGGTCATAAATACGCCTCCGTTAATTTTACCGGCCGCTTTGCCGGCACTGCAGTGCATTTTAAAGTTAGGTTATACAGTTAGGCAAGCAAGGGGAAACAAAAACCGTTTTTTTAGCACCCTACTTTAAGCTTTGCGGTGTTAAAGCGCTCTGCAACTGGCAGTATTCTCTGCTTTTCGCCTTGCTTTGCAAAAAAGCGGCAACAAAAAACAAACTCCACCAGCCTTAAAAATTCTACTATTACTGGTATTCATTTAAAAGCTCCTGCGCTACCCTACGCCGGGTAATGCAGCGGTCCATAGCCTGCTTTTCAATGTAGCGGTGGGCCTGCTCCTCTGTCATGCCGGTATCGGCAATTAATTGCCACTTTGCGCGGTTAATTAGCCGAATTTCTGCCATTTTTTCCTCCATGGTGGCGGTTTTTTTCTCCATACGCTTTAACCGCTGCCGGGTAGCGCACAGCAACCTTACCGACTGCACCACCGTTTGGGCAGCCGTTGGCTTTTGCACCGTTAAAACGCCGTACTCGGTAACGCGGGCAAAAATATCGTCATAATGCTCGGCCCGCACAAACATTAAAAGCCCAACGCCGCTGTTTTGGCAAAGTTCTAATGCCAGCTCGTTGCCAAATTCATCCGGCAGTGGGGTGTTAATTAAAATAAGGTCGTAGCTGTTCTCCAGCACCCGGCGGCGCGCCGCGGCAGCACTGTCGGCAATATGTACGGGGCTGTAACGCCCCTCGGGCAACAGCGCCGCAATGCTGCGGTTAAACTTTTCGGCAGCCGAAATTAAAAGCACGCTGTAGACCTGTTCTTTCAGTGACATTCTAAGCCCCCTTAACTGTAATATTACTATTGCAGGCAGAGCTTAAATGCAATAACTGGAAACAATGCAGCCCGGCAAATTGGCGCGAATAAAATCGCTGCTTTGCGCGGCCAAAACGGCGGCCTTTAAGCTGCCCGGCAAGGGGGTGTAAGCTTTAAGCTGCTCGGCTGTGGCGTGAAATAAATCTAACTCTACCGGCTGCGGCGGGGTAAGCTGCTGCTCGATTCCGTTTAAAGCGGCGTAAATAATTAGCGCCATTGCCAAGTACGGGTTGCAAAAGGAATCGGGCGAGCGCAACTCGGCTCGGCGGTACTGCCCGCCGGCCGACGGAATACGAATGAGCTGCGAGCGGTTTTCGTGCCCCCAAGTTATGTAGGCCGGGGCTTTTTGGCTGCCCAGCCGGCTGTAGGATTGCTCTTTGGGGTTTAAAAACAGCGTCATAGCCGAAATGTGCCGCATAATGCCGGCAATGGCCGCCGGCAGCGCATCGGAGCCATCTGCCGCGTGAACCGAAAAGTTTAAATGCATACCGTTGCCGGGGCAGCCCTTTAGCGGCTTTGGGGCAAAGCTGGCGCTAAGCCCGTTACGGGCGGCAATGGTATGCACCACCGAGCGAAAGGTTACGGTATTATCGGCCGCGGTTAGGGCGTCGGCGTAATGAAAATCTATTTCGTTTTGCCCAGGGCCCTCCTCGTGGTGCGAGCTTTCGGGCCGAAAGCCCATTTGCTCTAAGGTTAGGCAAATTTCACGGCGAACATTTTCCCCTTTGTCGGCCGGCGCAATATCCATATACCCGGCCTTGTCGTACGGGGTTAGGGTGGGTTCGCCTAAATCATCCTGCAAAAACAGGTAGAACTCCATAGCGGGGCCAAAATCAAACCGGTAGCCCATGGCAGCGGCCTTTTCTACCGCGCGCTTTAAAATGCTGCGGGTATCGGCCTCAAAAACCGTAGAGTCCGGGTAGGTAATGTTACAAAACATACGCACTACGCGCCCGTGCTCCGGCCGCCAGGGCAGCACCGAAATGGTAGAAGGGTCCGGGTGCAGGTAAAGGTCGGAACGAACCTCGCCGCCAAAGCCGGCAATGGCCGAGGCGTCTATGGCAATGCCGTGGGTAAACGCACGCTCCAGCTCGCCCGGCATAATAGAAATATTTTTTTGCGTACCGTAAACATCGCAAAACGCAAGGCGAATAAATTTAACATCCTCCTCACGAATATATTGCAAAATTTCCTGCGAGGTATAGCTCATTTTAACACAACCTTTTTTGTTTTAAGCTTAAAGGGTAAAATACCTGGCTAACAAAGAAACAGCTAATTTGCTACATACATTTGCCGGTAAGGATTTTTGCTGTCGGGCTTTATAACGGTGTAGGGCCCTTTTAAAAGCTCGGCCGGCTCGCGGCCAAACAGCTCGGCGTACTTTTTAAGGTAGGGGGTAATTTCGGCCAAATCCTGCTCCCCTGCCGGGGTAACGGTTGCCTGGCTGGGAAACGCAATTTGCGAAACATTGCCCCGCAGCACCATTTTACCGCCGTGCATACCGGTGCAGGGAAAATTACCAACAATTGGCCGGCTGCCCCGGTTTAGCCCTAAAACAAGAATTAAACCGCCGGCCTGGTACTCGCCCAAAAAGCTGCCGGCACAGCCGCCAATAACCAAAACCGGCTTTTTTTGCTTGTACGCCTTCATGTGAATTCCGGCACGGTAGCCGGCGTTGCCCTGAACCATAATCAGCCCGCCGCGCATAGCGTAACCGGCTGCGTCGCCAATATTACCGTGAATAATAATTTCGCCGCTGTTCATGGTGTCGCCAACGGCGTCCTGCGCGTTACCGTTTACCGTAATGCTGCCGCCGCCAAGGTAAGCCCCCAGGGCGTTGCCCGGCACGCCGTTTATAATAATGTTTTTGCCACTCATGCCGGCGGCAATAAACCGCTGGCCAATGCAGCCCTGCACGGTGCAGGTACTGCCCGCGTTGCGAATTTGCTCGTTTAACGCTTTAAAATGTAAATTTCTTGCGTCTACCAACATATTATACCACACCTCCAAGCTTATTTCTACGGTATTCTTGCCCAAAAGCAAATAAATTCGGTGCTTTTTTTAAAGCTTCGTAATCTACACTGTTTAAAGGAATTTTATTGCGAATTAAGCTGGTGTAAATGCCGGCGCGCTCGGTTTGCCCAATTAAAATAAAGCCGGTAAGCAGGCCGTTTTTGCTGTAAAGCTTTTTAATATGCTTTTCATCCTGCTCGGTGTAAACCTTGCCCCCCTGTTCCGGCCCGGGGCGGCTGCCCGCTGTCATGGCGTGCAGGCCAAAAAAACCAATGGCGTTCATTGGAATAGCGTTTTGAAAGCCGGCCGCTTTACCGGCCATGTTACTGCCGGCACAAAAACCCTGCATATAGGCGTTGGGCATTAGGGCCATAATTTTAACCGTATTATCGGAAATATCGGTGCTTTCGGTGCAGTCGCCCGCGGCAAAAACAAAAGGCAGGCTGGTTTGCATAGCGCTGTTTACCGTAATACCACGGCCGCAGCTGCCACCGGCATTTTTAACAAGGCCAACATTGGGGCGCACCCCAACAGCCAGCACCAGCTGGTCGAACTCAAGGGTTTGCCCGCCGGTAAAGCGGGCGGTGTTGCCGCTAAACTGTTCTACGCTGTTGTTGAGTAAAAAGGTTAGGCCGTTTTGCTCTAAATGCTTTTGCATAAAAGCGGCGGCGGGGGCGTCTAAAATGCTGGAAAGCACCCGGTCGGCCAAATCGCACACGGTAACGCTTTGCACCCGATTTTTTAACCCCTCGGCGCACTTTAGGCCAATTAGCCCGGCACCAACAATTAAAACGCGGCTGGTTTTGGTAACGGCTTCCTCCAGTGCTAAGGCGTCGTCTACCGTTAAAAAGTTAAATTTTTGCAAAACCGTTTCTAACCCTTTCATTGGGGGAACAAACGGGCTGGACCCGGTTGCAACACAAACCTCGCTATACAAAAGCTGCTCCCCGTTAGAAAGGGTAACGGTTTTCTCATTGGGGTTTAAAGCAGTTGCCTCTACCCCATATAGCACCCGGCAGCCGTTTTTCTCGTAAAAATCCGGCGCCCGGTAGTGCATGCGCTCTAAGGTTGTTTTGCCCTCTAAGTAGTAAGAAATCAGCGGCCTACAATATACCGGGTGCTGCTCTTTAGAAATTACGGTGATCTTTCCGGTTTTATCGGCCGCGCGAATGCCCTCAATACAGCCGGCAGCGGCGGCACCGTTACCAATAATTACATAATTTTTCATGCCCTGTTCATCTCTCCTCATACACAATAGCGCCGTTAATGCAGCCGGCAACGCAGGCCGGCGCACCGGCCGAATTTTTAAGGCAAAGCTCGCATTTTTGCACGGCCCCGTGTTCGCCCTCGGCAATGGCGCCGTAGGGGCAAACCAGCACGCAGGTAAGGCAGCCAACGCATTTCTCATGGTCTATGCAAACCGTTCCGTTTTCTAAATGCAGTGCGCCCGAAATGCAGCTTTTTACGCAAAGCGGGTCGGTACAATGCCGGCAGGAGACCGCGTAGGTTATTTTTTCGTCCCCCTCTACGCGAATACGGGGATAAATGGGTTTGCCCTTTATCGCCTTTACCATATCGGTAAGTCCGGAATTGGCAAACGCGCAGTTATATTCACACAAATGGCAGCCAAGGCACCATTTTTCGTTTACAAATACCCTTTTCATTCTCCCGCGTGTGAGATACCGAGGATCTCAAGCTCCTTTTCTGTCATATTAACGCCACGCAGCATTAGTCGGTTCCCGCGCAGCGCCTCAATAGAATTAATGCCCATGCCGCCCATTAGCTCTTTAATTTCGTGCCGCCAGGCGGTCATTAAATTCACCAGCCGCAAATAGCCGGTTTCGGGGTTTAAGCGGCGCACCAGCTCTGGCCGTTGGGTTGCAATGCCCCAGTTACATTTGCCGGTTTGGCAGGTGCGGCAAAGGTGGCAGCCCAGCGCCAGCAAAGCCGCCGTTGCAATGTAGCAAGCGTCGGCGCCCAGTGCAATAGCCTTTACAACATCGGCCGCCGAGCGAATGCTGCCCCCTACTACTAACGAAACATTGTTGCGAATTCCTTCGTCCCGCAAGCGTTGATCTACCGCCGCCAAGGCCAGCTCAATTGGAATTCCAACATTATCACGAATACGGGTGGGCGCCGCGCCGGTGCCGCCGCGAAAGCCGTCTATTGCAATAATATCGGCACCGCTGCGGGCAATACCGCTGGCAATTGCTGCAATGTTGTGTACCGCTGCAACCTTAACAATAATTGGCTTTTGGTACTGCGTTGCCTCTTTAAGAGAAAAAACAAGCTGACGCAGATCTTCAATAGAATAAATATCGTGGTGTGGGGCGGGAGAAATGGCGTCGGAGCCCTCCGGAATCATTCGCGTGCGGGAAACATCGCCCACTATTTTTGCACCGGGCAAATGCCCGCCAATGCCCGGCTTAGCGCCCTGCCCCATTTTAATTTCAATGGCAGCGCCGGCGTTTAAATACTCCTCATGCACACCAAAACGGCCCGAGGCCACCTGCACTACGGTGTTTTTGCCGTAGCAATAAAAGTCCTCGTGCAGGCCGCCCTCACCGGTGTTGTAGTAAATGCCAAGCTCTTGGGCGGCGCGGGCCAGGCACTCGTGCGCGTTATAGCTAATAGAGCCGTAGCTCATAGCCGAAAACATCACCGGCATGCTAAGCTCTAACTGGGGCGGCAGCTCGGTTTTTAAAGTGCCGTTTGCGTTGCGGGCAACCTCGGCCGGCTTTTTGCCTAAAAACACCTTGGTTTCCATGGGCTCGCGCAGCGGGTCAATTGAGGGGTTGGTAACCTGCGAGGCGTTAATTAAAATTTTATCCCAGTATACCGGCAGCGGCTTGGGATTGCCCATAGAGGAAAGCAGTACGCCGCCGCTGGCCGCCTGTTTGTAAATTTCTTTAATGGTATCGGTCTGCCAATTGGCGTTCTCGCGAAACGCGCAATTGTTTTTTACAATTTTTAAGGCGTGAGTAGGGCAAACGCACACGCAGCGCTGGCAATCTACACACTTGCTTTCGTCGCTGAGCATTACATTGCCCTCGGCGTCGAAACGGTGCACCTCGTTGGCACACTGCCGTTCGCAAACGCGGCAGGCAATGCAGCGGTTTGGATCCCGTATTACTTGGAATTCGGGGAATAAATAAGAAACTGGCATTAGTAAGCGCCCTCCTTAACCTTTACAATTACCGGCTCGCCGCCGGCCGGCGCCCAAACATTTTCTACCTGCGGCTCCATGACGCGAATGGCGGCCTCCTCACTGGCAATATAAACCATATCATTTTTTTCGGCCACTACCATAGAGCGCAGCTTTAGGCGGTCGTTTAACGCCATTAAGCCGCCCTCAAACCCTAATACAATAGAAAACGGGCCGGTAATTAACAAGCTGGGGTAAATTTTGCGTAAAAAGGCCAGCTGCTCGGCCTCGGCTTTTGGCTTGCCGTTAATGGTGCTCCAAAACGGGGCGGCAATTACCTGTGCCGTTTCCTGCAAGGTCAGGCCCTGCCGCCGCAGTAAATAATCGGCAATGTAGGTAATAACCTCGGTATCGGTTTGCAGGGTACATTTGTAGCCAAACATTTCAATGTAGCGGCGGTTTGCATCGTAGGAGGAAATTTCACCGTTATGTACAATAGAATAATCCAGCAGCGTAAAGGGGTGCGCCCCGCCCCACCAGCCGGGGGTATTGGTGGGGTAACGGCCGTGCGCCGTCCAGGAGTAGCCCTCGTATTCCTCTAACCGGTAAAAACGGCCAACATCCTCGGGAAAACCAACGGCCTTAAAGGTGCCCATGTTTTTACCGCTGGAGAAAACATAAGCCCCCTCAGACTTGGCGTTAATAGTCATTACCGTGCGGGCAACATATTCTTTTTCATCTAACTGCAGGCGGGAAAGCACCGAGGAAAGCGGCGCCACAAAATACCGCCAAATTAGCGGAATATCGGTAATTTCGGGAATTTTGCGAATGGGCACATTCTCAGCCTTAACAATTTCAAACCGGTCCTTCAGCAGGCGCTCGCATCGCACGCGAGCCTCGTTGTCATTATAAAAAATGTGAAACGCGTAAAACTCTTTGTATTCCGGGTAAATACCGTACCCGGCAAAGCCGCCGCCCAAGCCGTTGGAGCGGTCGTGCATGGGTACCATGCTTTTCATAATGGTTTCGCCGGACATCCGGTTCCCGTTTTTAGAGATAAGCGCTGAAATAGCGCAGCCGGACGGAATACGCACCTGACCCTCAAGCTTCATGTTTTTCTCTTCCTTTCCTACGGGCGGGGCGGCAAAAAGGCGCCGCACCAACACCCGAACAAAAAAACAAGGACGCCCACACAGCCGAGTACAACACACGGCTGCATGAACATCCTTGCTCATTACAATAACATTTTACCACGCTTTTACAGCGTTGTCAATACCTCTGCAAAATTTTAAGAGGAAAATTTGCCAAAAAATTTATAAACCAAAATAATCCCGGTTTAAATACCGTATTTTTTTAAGTCTACGCGGCCGTCCGGGGTAAATTTAACCCCCTCCTGCTGCAGCAGCTCTATTTGCCGGTTTTGCCCGCCAAAGGCAAACGCCGATGAAACCCGGCCAAACCGGTCTACTACCCGGTGGCAGGGAATTTGCCCCGGGCGGGGGTTGGCGTGCAGCGCATAGCCCACCACGCGGGACCAACGGGGATTGCCCGCCAGCATTGCCACCTGCCCGTAGGTTGCCACCCGGCCGGGCGGAATTTGGCAAACAACATCATAAATCAATTCAAAGGTATTTTTCAAGAACAATCACCGTTTTTTTAAAATTCGCGGGGCCGAAAGCAAGCCGGTTGCCTTTAAGCGGTATTCCGGGCAATACTCGGCACCCTGGGTGCGCCAGGCGGGCGGACCAAACCAGGTGTAGTCGCCGTTGTTTAAATGCAGCTGGCCAAAGGTGTTTGCGCGGGAATTGTAAACATGAACTTCTACCGTGTTTTGGCCGGGAGCTAAATAGCCCAAATTAGCCACGTAGGGCGCAAGCGAAACATTTTGCCCAACCCCGCCGGCCGTAACCGTTACGCAGCCAGCACCGTAGGTACCCAGCGCCAGCGCTGTGCTTTGGTTGGTTTTAAGCGGCAGACGGTAGGTAATTTCGCCGCCGTAAAACGGCAAACCTTGCTGTGCTAAATCGGCAAAATAAAGCTTTTCGGCCGGCTTTTGCAGGCAAACTGCAGTGCCGGTTACCCTTACGCCAAAATTGCCTAAAACAAAAATGTTTTCGGTGTTGGTCATAACGCCAAACGGCTTTTTCAGCTCAATGGTATTTTGCCCTTTTTGCACCGTTCCAAGCATAATTTCGGCAATGGAAAAATCTACATAATAGCCCTGCTTTTTAGCCGGCAGCTTTTGGCCGTTAAACCAAACCTCAGTACAATCAAGATCCTCTAACGCCAATTTAGCATTTTGAACCTCTATTTCAGAATAAAAGCTGTACGCTAAGGTAATGGTATTTTGCTCTTTTACCTTTTTGGTGGCCCAGGGCTGCGCCCCTAAGGAAGCCGCAACCGGCAGGTTTAACTGCTGTTTGGCAATAACGCCAATGCGAATACTTTCCTCGGCCTTTTGCCAATCGCCATCATCCAACCGCCACCGCGCCATATCCAGCACGCAAACATTCGGCTCGGCCAAGGCGTATTCTACCGGCCCGGCTACATAGCCCTGCTCTTCATACTCGGCGGTATTTTCGGCTACCGGTTTAGCCTTGCCGGGGCAAAGCTGAACCAGTAAAGAGGAATGTACATTGTTCTGCCATTTAAAGCAGGTAAATCCGTTTTCGTAATACGCCGGAATTTCGGCTGTTTTGCCGGTTAGGGTATTAAACTCGGTTGCGGTAAAGGTGCCCTTTACGCCAATGGTATTTACCCTATTAGGTTTAATAGAAAGCCGGTTGCTTTGCGTGCAGTGGCAAACAAACAGGTTGTAATTTTCGCCGTCCTGGCGCAGGCCGTAAAATAAATCGTCTGTGCGGCCGCCGTTGGTGTTAAGCATTTTTACGGTGCGGTAAGGCTCTAAGGCCTCTACCACCGCGTTTTGGGTAAAATCAATACGGTTATTTTCGGCAAGCTTTTGCGCGGCGTTGCTTAAAACTGCGTCAATATACTCCGGCACATGCCCGGCAAACAAAACCTTACCGCCCTTTTCGGCAAACTGCTGTAGGTACTTTAAGGTTGTACCGCGCAGGGTGCGGCAGCCCGGCACCACTACAACATCGTAACACATTTTGCCAACCGTAAAGCCTGTTTGGCTGCATTTAAACTGCTCCGGCAGAGTCGATTCGCAAATATAATCGTAATCCAGCCCGGCGTGCAGCATCCAGTTTGAAATATCTTTAAAATTGCGATCCAGCTCCTGCCGAACGCCGCCCGATTGGTCGTTCGGACCGTAACACAGCCAGTAAGACTCTATGGGGTGGATCATGGCAATTTTAATGGCAGCGCTGCCCCGCGTCATTAAAGTATTCACCCGGGCAAAGTGGTTTTCAATGTAGCTGTATTCTTTATACCAGGCCGATTGATGACCAATAGAGGCCGGGTAATCTCTTTTTGCCTCCCCGTTCATAGAAACCCAGTACAAATGCGGCACCCGCACACTAACGCCTAAAGCGGCCTGCCAATCCCCTTGCAGTTTGTGCCCGCGAAAATCAAAATCCCAGTTTGTAACGCCGTAAAGCTCGCTCATTACCCCCTCGCGGCCGTACTGGTGCGCCGCGCTGGCCGCCTGCTTAACGGTGGTAAATTCACCGTAGGTGTTGCAAAGAATATCTACCCCCGGAATGGAAAAATTGCGGTAGGCGCGCATGGCCTCGCCAATTGCCCCGGTTTGGGAAGTAAGGCTTTGCTCCTCCATCATGTGCCCTGTCATTGCAATGCCGTTTTTTTGGCACCAGTGGCCAATATTATCGCAATAGGCCTGCACAAACCGCTCGGTAACATGGTCGTGGTAGCGGTAACGGGTAACCGAGGCAACGCCCTTTTTGTTCCAAATAACCTCCGGCAGCTTTTCTAAAAGGCTTTCGCCGTAGGCAGCGCGGTAGCTTTCCTCCAAATCGGTGGTAAAGGGTAAAATAATGTCTTTATTTAAATCCTTTGCGTGGTCTAACAACACCTTGCGGGTAACCTGCGGTTCATCGGTAAAAATAGCGGGAACAGTTTTGCCAAACTCCTTGCCCACCGTTTCTTTGTACCGCTCGTGCGTTATTTTAATAAAATCGTCAATGGCCGGTTTCGAAAGGGTATCTACATAGGTTTGGTAGTTAAACCAAGGGCCCTCCAAGGCCGTTTCTAAGTAGGCGTACCAAACCGTGCCCTTGGCCGTTTCACCGTTTTTCAGCTGCCGGTAATTTTTTAAATAGCCTTCGTCGTCCAGCTCAACCGCGTACTTGCAAAGCAGCTTGCCGTTGTTGGCGCGTTTGGCTAAGGCCGAAGCGTCAATTTGCTCCTCGGCTTCGGCGGCGTCCCCGTACGGCGTAGTGGTAAGCATTAAAAACTTTTGCCGGTTTTCTAACTTTTTGGTAACATACCCGCCCGCAAAGCCCGAGGGCCACTTGTCCTCATCGTACAGCCAGGCCAGCATATTTTTTTCTTTTGCCCGCTCGGTACAGGCTTTAATAAAGGCCATGTATTCATCCGACAGGTAGGTTGTAGACATCCCCACACGGGTGTGCATGTGAAACCCGCCCATGCCCATTTGCTCCATGGCGTCAATTTCCGAAAACAGTTCATCCTTTTTTAAATCGCAGTTCCAAGCCCAAAAGGGGGTGCAGCGGTACTCGGCCGTTGGGTTTAAAAACAGGTTTAAATCAATTTGTTTGGCTTTATTCTTAGGGTAAAGCATTTACAACGCCCTTTCTAAAATAGTTTACAGTTGTATTATAGCGGCAGCGACCGCCAATTGCAACCGCAGGCCCTAAAAAGCATAAAAACCGAGCTTTTTTTCATAAAAAATGGGAAGGAATTGATTTGGGTAAAGGTGTACGAATCAATTTAGTTAAAGGGTACAAATTGGTTAGGGTAAAAAGGTACTAATCTATTAGGGTGTACAGGGTGCCAACCTCCTCTTTTCGAACGGCCTCTTTAACCTCTAAAACCCGCAGCTTTAAGGTGCGCCCGCCAAATTCCAGCTGCAAAACATCCTGCGGCTTTACCTCGTAAGAGGCACGGGCGGCCTTGCCGTTTACCAGTACCCGTCCGGCGTCGCACGCCTCGTTGGCTACGGTGCGCCGCTTAATAATTCTGGCAACCTTTAAATATTTATCTAATCGCATAAGATCCTCCGTTAAAATTGTAATTTTGTGAATTGAATAAAAAAGCCCTGCCAAAAAAGGCAGGGCGCAAATATAAGCTTTAAATTATTGAATTTCTTCCTTAAAGCCACGGCCGGCCTTAAATACCGGAGCCTTGCAAGCAGCAATTTTGATCTGCTCTTTGGTTTGGGGGTTAATGCCGGTTCTTGCGGCTCTTTCCTTAACCTCAAAGGTGCCAAAGCCAACTAACTGGATCTTGCCGCCGGCTTTCAGCTCTTCGGTAACGGTCTCAATAAAAGCGGTTAATGCCTTGTCGGCGTCTTTCTTTGCAATGTCGGCCTTTTCTGCAATTGCTGCAACTAATTCTGTTTTTTTCATCTTATTTTCCTCCGTAGAAAATGATTTATTTCAACAGGCAAAACCTGTTTGAAAACGAAATACTGCGACCTTTGTATTATACCGCATTTTAAGCAAAAAGGCAAGCAGAAGTTTTAAAAACCAAGGTCGAGCAACCGTATACTAATAATTTACCATAAAATTACCCTAAAATCAAGTGTAAATTTGAAAAAAACCGAGAAATTCGACAATTATCGGTGTTTTTAAGCGGCTTTATGCTACGATTTTAAGTCTTTTTAAAACAGCAATAACCTTTTCACCCTTTGCTAAGGTGCGAATATCCTGCTCGGTTAAGCATTTAAAGGCGGCAACGGCCAGCAAATAAACCACAACGGCCGCCAAAATGCCAAGGCAGGTTACCGCGGCGTTGGCAAGTGACGAGGCCGAGCCTAACAGCTTTTGCCCCAAAAAGGCCACCGCAAAGGCCGCCACACCGCAAAGCGCCGCTGCAATAAAGGGGCGCAGCACCGCGGCTTTCATATTCGGGCGGGTGCCGGAATAGCGAATGAGGCAAAACAGGTTGGCGCCAGCAATGTAAATGTAGCAAAGCAGCGTACCAATTGCCGCACCCATTACATGAATCGAGGGAATGGCCACCAGGGTTAGGTTGCTTAAAATTTTAATAATGGCCCCTACCCCAATGTTGCGCACCGGAACCCCCTGCCGACCAATTGCCTGCAGCATATTGGTAAGCGGCGTAGAAAGCCCCGCACAGCAGGCAGCCAAGCCTAAAATGCGCAGCAGATTTGCGGTTATAACCGGCTCGGACGACTTGAACAGAAGCTGAATAATTTGCGGCGCCAAGGCCACCATGCCAGCCCCCATTGGAAAAGCAATTAAAGAAATTATTTTAATAATAGATTCTATATTTTTACGAATACCGGCAGAATTTTTTGCCCCCCAAACCATGGTAAGAACCGGAATGGCGCTAACGCCCAGCACCGAGGTAATGGTTGGCACAAAATTAAACATGGTGTACGCGCTGCCCTTGTAGCAGCCGTACAGGCGGTTGGCCACCCAAATTTCAAACCCCGATTTTTGGGCGGCGCCGGAGGCCTGATAGGCCTGGTACATTTCGGTAAAAGACTCCGGGTGCGCGGCTACCGTGCTTTTAAGCTGCCCCTGCACCATAACTACATCTATTAACCCGGAAACCTGCGTTACCAGTGAGCCTAACGCTACCGGCACGGCAATGGCAACCAGCATTTTAAAAATTTTGCGTTGCGGCATGGGCGCCGGCGATTCCCGCAGCATTTGGTTGGTAATGCCATCGCCCTTTTTGGTGTAGCACCAAATGAGGTAAGCAGAGCCCAAAACCGTACCCAGCGTAATACCCAGCATAGCCCCGGCAACTGCGTACGACAATGTATCCAGCGTTACGGTGCTGGCGGATTTCACAATAATAAACGCAAAGCTGTACCCCAAAACCAGCTTGCAAACCGCCTCAATAACCGAGGAAACCGCCGTGGGGTACATATTGCGAACCCCTTCGTAATAGCCGCGATAAATTGACATAACGCAGCAAAAGAAAATAGAAGGCGCAATTACAAACATGGCGGGCCTTGCCCGCACATTGCCGGTAACAGCGGTAACAATAAACGAGGCACCGTACATTAACAGCAGACCTATGGTGCCGGCAATTAAAAACACCTTGGCAACCACCCGCAGGGTGCGCCGGGCGTCGCGGTAGCGCTCTTTGCCTACCTGGTCGGCCACCATTCGGGAAACAGCCACCGGGAACCCCGCCATGGCCAAAGAATAAATTGGTAAATAAATATCGTAAGCAGTGGAATAAAAGCCCATGCCGTCATCGCCAATTAGGCGCTGCAACGGTATTTTAAAAATGGCCCCCAGCACCTTTACCAACATGGTGGCAATGCCCAAAATAACTGTTGCCTGCAAAAAGCTTTGTTCCTTTTCAGTGTGCTTTGTAGCCATCATTCGTCCTCCCAAAGCTCCGGCACACTAAAAAGCTGCCCCAAAAGCTTTAAAAATAGTTCAAACAAGGTAACCTGCTCCGGCTCGGCGTGAGCCGAATAATCGGCGGCAGCATCGTCGCCCGCATCGTCCGAAACCTGGCGCAGGGTTGCAAAGGGCACCCCGTACAGGTTGGCCGCGGAGGCAATGGCCCCGGTTTCCATATCGCAGCAAATAACCTTTAGGTCCTCACGCAGCCAGTCCCGCAGCTTGTTGCTGCTTACAAAGCAATCACCGCACGCCATTGGGCCGGCGTAAAGGCCCGGCTCTGCCGCCAAAAAGCAGCGGTTTAAAGCTTCGCTGGCGGTGCAAAACAACGGCTGCCCGGGCTTTTGCCCGCGGGGGCGGCCTAAACAGGTAAGGTCAAAATCGTGTTCAATAAACGCTGTGCCAAGCGCAAAGCTGTTGCGCGGCAGCTTGCCAACCCCGCCGGAAAGGCCGTAATTTAACAGCACCCGGCACCCGTTTTCCAACAAATAGGCAGCGGCGGTAGCGGCATTTACCTTGCCAATGCCGCTGTGCACGCTGTAAACCGTAAGGGTTTTGGCCCCTTGCTGTAAGGTAAAGCGGTGCCCTGCCCGGCCGCAAAACGGGGCCGGCTGCAGTGCCAAATTTTTTAAGCCGGCGATGGGGGCGTATTCGGTATCATCTGCTACCACCAAGCCAACGGTTAAATTATTTTTCATATTTATTGCTCCAAACACAAAAAAGTGCGGCTTACCAAAGGGCTAGCCGGCTGTAAGCCCGCTGCCGGGGGTGTATTTTAAAAATTGCAGTCAAGTGCCATACAGCTTTGTTAATTTTAAAATTCTTGCAGCTTTGCTTGCTGCACTTTGGCAACCGGTGCCGGTTGTTCGCGGCTTTCGCCAAAGTATTTCCTATTTTAACACAACTTATTTAAAATATCAAGTTCTGGCGGCAAGCCAACCGAAATTTTGCAAAGCTTTGCGCAAAATTAACCGACATTTTAAAGCAGCCCGCCCCCAAAAACAAGGGGCGCGCCGCAATAAATTAAAAGAATATAGCTGTAAAACACAGCCGTTAGGGCAGCATTACCACCCCGAAGCTACAATGCAAGGGTGTAGCCGGTAAGCGTTAACGGCTCGGCGGCAAACTCGGGTACTTCGCTTAGGGTTACCGTTTTGCTTTCGCCCGGTAAAAGCGAAAAATAGTTGTCTGAGAATACAAAACCGCCCTCCAGCCGCACCGCGTGCACATAAGCGCTGGCCGTAACGGTAACGCTGCCACTGCTTTGCGCCGTAATTTGCACGGCGTTGGTGGGCTGAATTTGCAAATTGCCCGCCTTGTAAAAGGTGCGGTCGCTGTTGCCGTTGCCAGCCAAATTACAAACCAAAACCTGCCCCGGTTCTACCGTTGCCTTTACCGGCAGCTGCAGCACACTTTGCGCCGCAACGCAAACCGGGCTGCAAAGCACCTGCTGCGTTTTTTGATTTTTAAGGTTTACCAGCGTAAGGGTTACCTCGGCCGGCTGCTCGCTTTCGCCGTCGTTGGTTAAAAACAGGGTCAGCGTGCCGCCGTTTTCATCAAAAGAGGCGGTTAGGGCCTTAGCGCAGCGTTTAAAGCTGTAATAAGCCGCCTTTGGCAGGCAGTAATAATCTAACAGCGACCACCCTGCTGCGGCCGGCCAGCAATCGGCCAGCATCCAATAAAGAATTCCGCTGCAAAACCACAAATTTCGCCGGGCCAGCTCAAACGAAAGGCGAATCCACTCGTACTGCAAAAACTGTAGCTTAAAGCATTTATCCTCCCCGTTTTTAAACGCCCCTAACAGCCGTTCGGCAAAGGTGTAGGTGTAATCTAACAAATGGCGCGCCAGGCAGGGGTTGTTTTGGGTGTGGTAATGCCACTGTTTCTCCTCTAAAAACGCGTCCTGCTCGGTCATCATCCGCAGCAGCGAGGGAGTGCTAACAGCGCCCATGGTTGGTTCCTCGGCAATAAAGCGGGCGGTGTACTGCCGGTACAGCTCGCGGTAATGCTGCAGATCGCCCTGCTCCATCATTTTAAAAATTGGGCCTAAAAAATTGGTGTTGTGCGTAGTGCCGGCGGTTTTAGAGCAGTACCTGTTGCCGCCGTAAGGGCTGGAGGGCAAAAACCGGCGCATGGGGTCCAGCCGCTGTAAAACCGGCGCAATAGCCTTTAACGCCGCTGTTCGACCCGGGTATTCCGGCATGGTATCGTTCCCGTTTACGGCGTTTTCGTTATCCCCCGTCCACCAAACCAGGCAGGGGTGATTGCGTAAAAGCAGCGCAGCGTGTTCGGTCTCGGCCGTAAGCTGCGCAATAAACCAAGGCTCGTCCTCGGGGTAATTGCCGCAGGCCATTAAAAAGTCCTGCGTTACTAAAATGCCAAGGCGGTCGCACTCGTTATAAAAATGTTGGCTTTCAAAAAATCCGCCGCCCCAAACGCGCAGCATATTTACCCCGGCCGCAGCGGCAAGCTCTAACAGTCGGGTAATTTTTTGCGGGGTAATTTGCGTAATCAGCGGCTCACAGGGGGCCCAATCGGCCCCTTTGCAAAACACCCGCTTACCGTTTACAAGCAGCGTAAAGCAAGAAAATTCGGTGTTAAAATCGCCCTCTTTTCCGCTCTCGGTTTGCTGCAAGGCTTTGCAAAGCGCCTCGGCCGGGCTGCCTTTTTCGTCCGGCAGCTGCAAAATGCGAACGGTACGCACGCCAAACTGCTCACAAAGCTTTTCTTGCCCTACCGTAACGGTTAGCCGGTAAAGCGGCTGGCTGCCGGTGCCGTTTGGCTCCCAAAGCTGCGGCTTGGCCAGGCAAAAAACCTCCCGCTGCTCCGGCTCCTCGGTGTAGCGCTGCTTTTGGTAAACGGTTTTTTCGTCCGGGTCGGTAACGGTTAGGGTGTACAGCACCCCTTCGGTTAAATTTTTAAACTGAATATCGCACACCATTTCGGCGCCAAAGGAATCTACCTGCACGGTGTAAATGTAAACGCTTTGGGCAGCCGGAGCGTTCTCAAATGCTATGTAGCACGGGCCGCTAATGCCGCAGGTAACAAACCGTTCGGTCCAATCCCACCCGTAGGTGCATTGAATTCGGCGGGTGTAAAGCCGCTCGCCGGTAAAGGCATGCGAGCGCTCCTTACAGCCTTTGGTGCGCTCAACGGCCGAATGAAAATAAACCTCCAGCCGGTTTTCGCCGCTTTTTAGCAGCTGCTGCACTTCAAAGCGGTGTGGAATAAACATATTCTCGGCCCGGCCGGCCAGCTTACCGTTTAGGTAAACCTCGGCGTAGGTATCTAAACATTCAAACACCAGCACGGCGCCCGGCAAAACCTTTTCTACCGTAAAGGTTTTGGTGTAGGTAAAATCCTCTTGCTCTATCCAGCGCAGCTGCAGAGCGTTATCCCGCCAAAAAAAATTTTCCTCTACCAGCCCGGCGGCAGCCAGATCGGTGTGGGCGCAGCCCGGAACGGTTGCGTTAAAGTGCAAATTTTTTTGCGGGCAGGCGCCTTGCCAGCTTCCGCTCAAATCAATTTTTTTCATAAAATTCCCCTTTAGGCTTATAAATGAAAGCTTTCGGTGTGCCCGCCGGGCGTATATTTGCGGCACTGCACCCCGGCCGCCGCAAACATTTTTTTAGAGGCGCGTACCCCGTCGGTATTGGCATATTTATCCTCATTGTAAATAATTTCTGTGATCCCGGTTTGAATAATTGCTTTTGCACACTCGTTACAAGGAAAAAGCGTTACATAAATTTTGCAGCCACCTAGGTTTCCGCCGCGGTAATTTAAAATGGCGTTTAACTCTGCGTGGCACACAAACGGGTATTTGGTGTTTAACGCTTCCCCCTCGCGGTTCCAGGGAAAAACATCGTCCGAACAGCCAAACGGCAGCCCGTTATACCCTACCGACATCACCCGGTTTTCTTGATTTACAATACAAGCGCCAACCTGAGTGCCCGGGTCTTTACTGCGGCGGGCCGAAAGCATGGCTATGCCCATAAAATATTCGTCCCAGCTTAAATAATCCGTTCGTTTCAAATAAACACCCTCTTTTAAAATAATAATTAGATTAAAAATGATTGGTTTAAAATATTTGCCCGTTTTAATTTAAGGGCGTTTTGCCCAACTGCCACGGCCGCGGGTGCAAGTAAAATTTTAAACCTTTGGGCCGCCAACGCCGGCGTTGGCGACCCGTTTTTATGCCTTGTTTGTTTTAAAATTGAACCGCCCCAAGCAAGTGCTTAATAAAAGGTAACAACCTCTTCCTCCGGCGGGTCGGCCTTTGCAAGACGGTCTACATACAAAACCGGCCCGCGCTGCCCGTAAAGCTCGCAGTATTCAACCTTTATCAAAGCCGTAAGCATAATCCATTCCCGGTTTTGGGCGGTAAGCTCCAGCGGGCACTCGGCCAGCAGGCCGGCAAAGGTAATATCCTCTACGCAGCAGGTCATTAAATGGCGGCCTACCACCAACTCGTTGCCCTTTAGCTTGCGGTTTTTGGCCGCAACCGCTTTAAAGGTAACGGTTTTGCCGTTGTAAAAATCTAAATTCTCCGAAAGGTCGCGGTAAAAATAGGCGTAGTCTTTATCCTGCACGGTCAAACGCTGGGCGTCACGGTCAAACGGCAGCGGGTCCTCAATATCGTCGTATTCCACCTTGCCGTCCGGGTACTCGTACGCAATGGTAGCCCGGGTATTCACCGCGCGCACAATTTTGTGTAGCTGCTCCTTAGCGGTTTTTTCGCTGTAGCGGTTAAAAACTACCAGCTCGCAAGAGTTTAATTTATCTACCACCAAGCTGCGCATATTATTATTGTAGTTTACAAAGGTGGCCGTTTCGGCAAACATAAATTCCTGTGCAATTACCCAGCTTTTGGGCAACGCGTTAAACAGGCTTTTTAACTGCCACATTCCGTTATATTCCACCAGCACCCGCTCGGCACTGTGCTGCTTTTGCAGGCGTAAAAGCAACTTTTCGCTTAGATCGCTTTCCTCCTGCACCGGCTCAATAAAAACATTTTTGCCAAAAAAGCGGGCAGGGTCATATTCCTCTACCCCCTCCTCGCACAAAAGCAGCAGCGTTTTTTCGCCGTTATTAAAACGCTTGTCCTCCAGCGTTTCTTGAATAAAGCGGGTTTTACCCGATTCTAAAAAACCGGTAAATAAGTAAACCGGTATATCCATAAAACTACATCCCCTTTGGTTTTATACTTTTAAATATACCGCAAGGGGCAAAAATTGTCAATCAAAATATCCCAAATACGGCAAAAATTAAAATTTGCAAAAGCGCGCCGAAAATACGGTTATTTTTTGCCGGCGCAATTTTAAACCTGTTTTTCCTGTTTTTCCTGCTTTAGCGTACAGTTCGGTTCCCCGGCGGGCTGCCCGCACCTTTGCTTTGCTCCGCCGAAAAAAAGGCAAAAAAACTTAAATTTTTTTTAAAAAGGGGTTGACTTTTTGTCCGAATGGAGTTATTATGTTATCGGTTAGCAGGTGCTAATTGTTTTTTTGGGCAACGGTTAGCTAAAACTAACTGTTTTTTCAGGTTTAAAGTTAGCGTAAGCTAACAATTTTTAAGCCTGTTGGTTAGCCTGCGCTAATTAAACTGAATGAAAGAGGATGTTTGAATATGATGCCGTTAGCGTTTGCCAGCTTGGGCGACAGCATGACCATTAAAAAAATCGGCGGCAGTGCAGAGGTTAAAAAGCATTTAGAGGATTTAGGCTTTGTAGTAGGCTCTAATGTAAGCATTGTTAGTATGCTGGGCGGTAATGTTATTGTAAATGTTAAAGAATCCCGCGTGGCAATCAGCGAGGAAATGGCACGCAAAATAATGGTATAACGGCACCCGGCGGTTGCCTGTACATAAAAGTTTTCGGGCTTTGCCCGTAAATAAAGGAGGAAAATGGCATGAAAACTTTAAAAGACGCAAAGATCGGCGAAACCGTTACCGTAGTAAAGCTGCACGGTGAGGGCGCCGTAAAGCGCCGCATTATGGATATGGGCCTAACCAAAGGCGTTGAGGTTTATATTCGTAAGGTTGCCCCGCTTGGGGACCCCATTGAGCTGACCGTGCGCGGTTACGAGCTTTCACTGCGAAAGGCCGATGCCGCCATGGTAGAGGTTGGCTGATTATTTTAGGAAGAGAGGAATTTAAACATGAATTTACGCATTGCCCTTGCGGGTAACCCGAACAGCGGTAAAACAACCCTGTTTAATGCCTTAACGGGTTCCAACCAATTTGTTGGTAACTGGCCCGGCGTTACGGTAGAAAAAAAGGAAGGCAAGCTAAAAAAGCACGACGGTGTGATTATTACTGACTTGCCCGGCATCTACTCCCTTTCCCCCTACACCTTAGAAGAGGTTGTTGCCCGTAACTACTTAATTGGCGAACGGCCGGACGCTATTTTAAACATTATTGACGGTACAAACTTAGAGCGTAACCTGTACTTAACCACCCAGCTTACCGAGCTTGGTATTCCGGTTGTGGTTGCCATTAACATGATAGATGTGGTACGCAAAAACGGTGATAAAATTAATACGGCCGAGTTAGCCACACAGTTAGGCTGCAAGGTTGTAGAAATTTCGGCCTTAAAGGGCACCGGAATTAAAGAAGCTGCCGAAGCGGCCATTGACGCCGCCCAAAACGGAAAGACCGTGCCGATGCACACCTTCTCGGGCGTGGTAGAACACGCCATTGCCCACATTGAGGAGGCTGCCGTGCACAATATGCCCGAGGAGCAGCAGCGCTGGTACGCCATTAAGATTTTTGAGCGGGATGACAAAGTGCTTTCCGGCTTAAAAATTGAAAAAAGCGTTATGGACCACATTGAGGCCGACATTGCTGCAGCCGAAAAAGAGCTGGACGACGACGCTGAATCCATTATTACCAACGAGCGCTACATTTATATTGCATCTATTATTAAAGCATGTTATCATAAAAAGAGTGCCGGTAAGCTTTCCACCTCCGACAAAATTGACCGCATTGTTACCAACCGCTGGTTGGGCCTGCCGATTTTTGCGGTAATTATGTTCTTGGTTTACTACATTTCTATGGTTACGGTTGGTTCGGCCGCAACCGACTGGGCCAACGACGGCCTGTTTGGCGACGGTTGGCATTTGTTTGGCATTGGCTCCTCCCAAACCGCCGCGGCCGAGGAAGAATACGGCGACACCGACGCCATTATCAGCGGATTTTTAGACGCAGCTGCCGAGCAGGGTGTTGACACCAAAACCGCCACCGAGGCGCTGGATTCGGAAGCTGAGGATTATGACTACGCCAAAGCTATTACCGAGGTTGAAGCCGTAAAGGCCAAGGCAAATTTAAGCGAATTTACCTACACCTTAGAAGATGAAGAAACCCTTGAAACCACCGAGGAAAAGGGCGACATGGCTGCGCTGAACAACGCGCTTGCCGCTTACAAAAAGTACGAGGGCGGCGTAGACCCGGCCAACTACGGTGTTTGGGTTCCCGGTATTCCGGTTTTGGTTGGCGAAGGGCTTGAAAAGGCCGGCGCTGCCGATTGGCTGCAGGGCTTAATTAACGACGGTATTGTAGCCGGCGTTGGCGCCGTTTTAGGCTTTGTACCGCAAATGCTGGTACTGTTCTTGCTGCTTGCTTTCTTAGAGGCCTGCGGCTACATGGCCCGTATTGCCTTTGTTTTAGACCGTATTTTCCGCAAGTTCGGACTTTCAGGCAAATCTTTTATTCCTATGTTAATTGGTACTGGTTGCGGAATCCCCGGCATTATGGCCTCCCGTACTATTGAAAATGAACGCGACCGCCGCATGACCATTATGACCACCACCTTTATTCCCTGCGGCGCTAAGGTTCCGTTTATTGCAATGATTGCCGGTGCTATTTTCGGCGGTTCCCCGTGGATCTCTACCTCCGCTTACTTTGTTGGCATGGCCTCGATTATTGTTTCGGGCATTATGCTGAAAAAAACCAAAATGTTTGCCGGCGACCCGGCCCCGTTTGTTATGGAGCTGCCGGCTTACCACCTGCCAACCGTTGGCAATGTTCTGCGGTCTATGTGGGAGCGCGGCTGGTCGTTCATTAAAAAGGCCGGCACCATTATTCTGCTTTCTACCATTTTTGTTTGGTTTACCTCTTACTTCGGCTTTACCAGCAACGGCTTTAGAATGTTGAGTGAAGACGAATTAGACCAATCTATTTTAGCGGCCATTGGCGGTGCCATTGCCTGGATCTTTAAACCACTTGGCTGGGGCACCTGGGAAGCAGCCGTTGCCTCCATTACCGGATTGGTAGCTAAGGAAAACATTGTAGGCACCATGGGCATTTTGTACGGTGCTGCCGGCAATGTTTACGAAACCCTTGCCAAAGTATTTACCGGGATAAGCGGTTATTCCTTCCTTTGCTTTAACCTTTTGTGCGCCCCCTGTTTTGCCGCAATTGGCGCCATTAAGCGCGAAATGAACAGCCCCAAGTGGACCTGGTTTGCCATTGCTTACCAGTGTGGCTTTGCTTACTGCGTTGCCTTAATGATTAACCAATTTGGCCTGCTGTTTACCGGCAAGGTACAGGTAATTGGTTTAATTGCTGCGGTTGCAGTGCTGGCCGTTATGATTTATATGCTGGTTCGCCCGTATAAAGAGGCCACCCGCCTAACCGCAAAGATAAAAGCGTAAATAGTTTTAAAGGAGCCTTTTACAATGCTTGTGTGGATTCAAAACAATTTAGCCACCCTTTTAATTTCATTACTGCTATTAGCCATTGTTGTTGCCATTCTTGTAAAGCTAATTAAAAACAAAAAGCAAGGTAGATCTACCTGCGGCGGAAATTGTGCCCATTGCGCTTGTGCCGGCTCCTGCCACAAAAAATAGTTTTAACAACGCAGGCCGCCCGGTCTGCGTTGTTTTTTAGCCGAACACCCACACACAAACACCGCAATAAATTGCAAGGAGAAAAGTACATGGCTTTCATTGAACTTAAAAATGTAACCCGCGTTTACCAAAGCGGCGACCACATTTTAAAAGCGCTGGACGGTATTCATTTAAAATTAGAGGAGGGCAAGTTTGTTGTTGTACTTGGCCCCAGCGGCGCCGGCAAAAGCACCCTGCTAAACCTGCTTGGCGGGTTAGATAGCCCCACCAGCGGTGAAATTTTGGTAGAGGGAAAAAACATTGCCGCCCTAACCGAAAACAAGCTGGCCGAATACCGAGCCGAAAAGGTTGGCTTTGTTTTTCAGTTTTACAATTTAGTACCCACCCTAACCGTGCACGAAAATGTTGCCCTGGTTAAGGAAATTTGCAAAAATCCCATTTCGGCCACCAAAATGCTGCAGGAGGTTGGCCTGGCCGACCATTTAAAAAACTTCCCCGCCGAGCTTTCGGGCGGTGAGCAGCAGCGGGTTTCTATTGCCAGGGCTTTGGCAAAAAACCCAAAAATTTTGCTTTGCGACGAGCCCACCGGCGCGTTAGACTCTGAAACCGGCGTGCTGGTGTTAAAGCTGCTTTTAAAAATGGCAAAGCAGTACGGCAAAACTATTATTATTGTAACCCACAACCAAAACATTGCCAAAATGGCCGATGTTGTAATTCATGTTAAAAACGGTAAAATTCTTTCCGAGCTAAAGCAGGCTAACCCCGCCTCGGCCAATGAAATTGACTGGTAAAGGGGGCGCTTTTGTTGTTACTGAAAAAGCTTTGGCGCACCATGGGCCTTTACAAAGCGCAGTTTATTTCTATGGTTATTATGATTGCCTTAGGCATTGGCGTTTTTGTTGGTTTTAACATGGAGTGGGTCAGCATTGAAAATAATATGTCCCGCTTTTTTACCGAAACCGGCTACGCCGATTACCGCATTGTTTCGGAAAAAGGGTTTACAAACACCGACCTTGAAAAAATTAAAAATATTTCGGGCGTTACGCAGGCCGGGCGCTATTTAAGCGCTACCGCCGAGGTTTTAAACAGCGGCGGCGACACGGTTGCCCTAACTGTAACCGAAAACGAAAAGGTATCGTTTTTTAAATTAATAAAAGGCGAAGCCTACAACCAAAACAGCCAGGACGGTATTTGGCTTTCGGAAAAATACGCCAACGCCAACAACTTTTTGGTTGGCAACCGTTTAAGCCTTAGCTACAACGGCATTACGCTAAACGGCACCGTAAAAGGGCTGGTTAAGGCCGGCGAGCAGATGATCTGCGTACGGGACGAAAGCCAGCTGATGCCCGATTACAACACCCACGGCTTTGCTTACATCTCCCCCGCTATGTACCAAGCGGCAACAGGGGCCGATTACTACCCACAAATTAATGTTATTTCAAAACTGGAAAAAGCCAACTTTACCCAAAAAGCCGACCTTGCCCTAAACAACACCGCCTTAATTTTAACCAAGGACGAAAGCCTTTCCTACGCGCAGGCCAAGGGCGAGGAGGAGGAAGGCCAAACTATGGCCTTAATTTTACCCACCTTGTTTTTGGCTATTGCCCTGCTTACCATGGTTACCACCATGCACCGCCTAACCGCCAAGGAAAAAACACAAATTGGCACCCTAAAAGCCTTAGGCTTTAAAAACAGCCGCATTTCACGGCACTACACCGCTTACGCATTTTTTATTGGCCTGGTTGGCATTTTGCTCGGCATTTTGCTGGGCTACGGCGTTGCCTATTACATTATGAACCCCAACGGCATGATGGGCACTTATTTAGATATGCCGTATTGGAGCCTGAACATCCCCTTGTTTTGCTACCTGGTTTTAGCCGGCATTTTAGCGCTAATGACGGTAATTGGCTACCTTTCGGTGCGGCAAATGCTGGCCGGCACCGCGGCCGACGCCCTGCGCCCCTACACCCCTAAACGGGTAAAGGCGCTGCTGGTAGAAAAGGGCCGGCTGTTTCACCGCCTCTCCTTTGGCACGCGCTGGAATATGCGGGATATTATGCGGCATAAATCCCGCACTGCCATGAGCCTTTTAGGCATTGTTGGCTGCATGGTTATTATTGTAGCCTCGCTAGGGATGCGCGACACCATGGACGCCTTTTTAAAGCTGTACTATAACGACGCCATGCAGTACAACGCCAAAATATTTTTGTCGCAAACTGTTACCAACCCGCAAGCCGAGCAGATAATTGAGCGGTACCATGGCGATTGGAGCGCCTCGGTTAGCGTGCAGGCAGAGCAAAAAACGGTTGACCTTGAAATTTACAGCGCCAAAAACAACCTGGTTAAATTTCCGGCGGTAAAAAAGGGTTACCTAAATTTGCAAAACAACGGGGCCTATGTTTGTATGCGTTTGGCTGACGAATTTAACCTAAAGCCGGGCGACAGCTTAGAGGTTTCTCCTTACGGCACCAACCAAAAGTACACCCTTAAAATTGCCGGTGTTATGCGCAGCGTTTCTGAAAACATGGTAATTACGCCGGCCTACGCCAAAGAGCTTGGCCTGCCCTACACGGTTAATGCGGTTTACACCAAAACCGAAAAAGATGACATTGCCGCAAACAGCGGCATTAAAAGCGTACAATCGCGGCAAAAAATAATGGATTCGTTTGAGACCTTTACCGCCATAATGGATTCCATGATCTACATTTTGGTGCTGGGCGCGCTGCTGCTGGGCGTTGTGGTTTTATACAATTTAGGGGTAATGAGCTACACCGAACGCTACCGCGAAATGGCCACTTTAAAGGTAATTGGCTTTCAAAACAAAAAAATTGGCCGCCTGCTAATTGGGCAAAATATGTGGCTAACGGTTTTGGGCGTTATTTTAGGGCTGCCGCTGGCAGTGCTGGTGCTGGATTATTTACTGAAGGCCCTTGCCGGCGAGTTTGAAATGCGACTGGCTATTGGCCCGCGCACCTACATTTTCAGCATTTTACTAACCTTTGGTATGTCGCTGCTGGTTGGCCTAATGGTTGCCCGCAAAAACAAAAAAATAGATATGGTAGAGGCCCTAAAAGGGGCCGAATAATAACGCATACCCGTTTTTTTAACGGCTAAGGCGCCAAGGCCAAAAAAGCGTTTGCGCCCTTAGCCTTGCTTCCAAAACTGCCCGCCCAAAACGCTGGCCTGGCGCTTTAGCAAATGCTGGTATTCGTGCAGCTGCTGCGCGGTGTGAATGGCGTTATTAAAGCAATGCAGCTGCATTTGCTCCTTTACCGGCAGCGACAAAAAATAAGCCCGTGAGCTTTTGCTGCCGGTAATCAGCGCTTGTAAATTCTGATATTTCATTTAAAAAATCACCCAAAGCTATTGTTTGCCCTTTAGCCAACAAAATTGCAAGAAAAGGCTGGTAATTATGTTACAATATATTTTAAAAATTAACGGAATGGCCTGCAGTATGTGTGAGGCGCATGTAAACGACGCCATTCGCCAAAATTTTAAGGTTAAAAAAATACGCTCCTCCCACGCTAAGGGGCAGTGCGAGCTAACCGCCGAGCAGGAGCTGGACGAGCAAAAGCTAAGCGCCGTTTTGCAGGGCATTGGCTACGAACTGCAGGCGGTTGAAAAAACCACCGTGCCCGAAAAGGGCAGCGCCAACGGCGGCTTTTTTGCCCGACTGAAACGCCATGGTTAACGCCGACTTTTTAAGCCGGCGGTTTGGCAAGCCCTTTCGGCAAACCGGCAAAAACGAATTTTATACCCAGTACGCCGCCGGCAGCGGTAAAGAGCATTTTTTAGTTACGGTGTACCGTGTTTTTCCGGGAATTGAGCTGCTGTACCACTGCCTGCAGGCCGGCAGCTTTACCGTTTTGGGGCAGCCGGACCCCAATTTGCTTGAAATTGACCACTGCCGAACCGGGCAGGTTGAAAGCCGCAAAAAAAACAGCTGCTGCTTTTTTTCGGCCGGAGATTTAGCGGCTTTTGGCGGCCCGCTGCCGGAAAGCACCGTTACCCTTACCGGCGGCAGCTACACCGGCATTAGCATTTTAATTCATACCGCGCAAACGCCGCAATGCCTTTCCTGCTTGTTAGATGATGTTACGGTTAGCCCCACCCTGCTTTTACAAAAATTCAGCTGCCCGGGCAAGGCCTACATAGCCCGCTCTAACAACAGCATTGCACACATTTTTTCTGAGCTGTACACCGTTCCAGAGGAAATTAAAAAGGGTTATTTTAAAGTAAAGGTTTTAGAGCTTTTACTGTTTTTAAGCGCTTTGGAGGTGCAGCGCACTGAGGTGAACCGCCACTACGCCACCGTAAACCAAACCCAGCTGGCACACAAAATTGCAAAGCATTTAAAGCAAAATTTAAATCGCCGCATTACCATTGAGCAGCTAAGCGACCAATTTCACACCTCCCCTACCGGCATTAAAAACGGCTTTAAAGCGGTTTACGGAACCAGCATTTACAGCTTTGCGCGCCGGCAAAAAATGCTGGCCGCCGCCAAAGACCTTTGCACCACCAACTGCAGCGTTTTAGAAATTGCCGGAAAATACGGGTATGATAACGGCTCTAAATTTGCCAAAGCCTTTGGGCAAAGCTTAGGGCTTACCCCGGGCAATTACCGCAAGCTGCACAGCGGCAAACCCCCGCTGGCCGAATAGGGCTAATTTTAAAACAACAGGCCAACAAAATGAATGGCAAAAACAAGGCAATAAACAAAATAAAGCCGCCGTTAACCCCTTTACCTTGGGTTAACGGCGGCTTTATTTTTAAATTTTTAAGTTTAAAGGCCAAAGGCCCGCTTGGCGTTTTCGGCCAAAATTTGGCGGTTCTGGCTTTCGGTCAGCTGCATTTTAAAAAACAGGTCCAGCTCCTTTTCCGGCGCCCACATGGGGTAATCGGTGCCAAAAAGCACCCGGCTGCAGCCGTAGGTTAAAATAATTTTTTTCACCCGTTCTACCGGCAAAAATCCAAAGCTGGAGGAGCAATCTACAAACAAATTCGGCAGCCCGCAAAGCTGTTCGCCGGCCTGCTCCCAAACCGACCACCCGCCAAGGTGCGCCGCCACCACAGTAAGCCCTGTGTAAATTTGCATAACCGGCAGCAGCCGATTGGGGTTTGAGCGGTCAAACCGGCTGTCTCCGGTGTGCATTAAAATTGGTACGCCGTAGCGCTCGCAAAGCTCGTAAACTTTTAAACAGCGGTAATCGTCTATTTTAAAATCTTGAATATCGGGGTGCAGCTTTACCCCGTGCAGGCCTAATGCCAGCAGGTGCTTTAGGTCGTCCTCGGGGTTTTTGGCCGCGGGGTGCAGGGTGCCAAGGCCAACCAGCCGGCCGTTAGCGTTTTGCACCTCGCCGGCAATAAAGCGGTTAATGCTTTGCACCTGCTCCGGCGTTGTTGCAACCGACTGCACAATAAACCGGTCTATTCCCGTTTTTGTGCCGCGCCGCAGCAAATCGGCCGCGGTACCCTTGCAAACCGAGTGCAGGCCGTAAAAGGTATCGGTTCCCAAAGTGGCACGGGCGGCAATTTTTTCGGGATAAATGTGGCAGTGGGCGTCAATAATCATAAACCCGTTTAACATTACGCCGTCACCACTTTGTTGGCTTTTTGCAGCCCCAGCTTTTCAATGGCCTGCTCGCGCATTTTGTACTTTAAAATTTTGCCCGCAACATTCATGGGAAACTCGGTTACAAAATCAATATACCTTGGCACCTTGTGCCGTGCCATGTGTGCGTTAATATACTCTTTCATTTCGGCCTCGGTCATCTGCTCGCCGTCCTTTAAAATTACGCAGGCCATAATTTCCTCGCCATACTGCTCATCCGGCACGCCAATTACCTGAACATCCTTTACCTTGGGGTGGGTGTAAATAAATTCTTCAATTTCCTTAGGGTAAATGTTTTCGCCGCCCCGAATAATCATGTCCTTTAATCGGCCGGTAATGCGGTAGTTGCCCTCCGGCGTGCGACAGGCCAAATCGCCGGTGTGCAGCCAGCCGTCTTTATCTATTGCGGCGGCCGTGGCGCGCGGCATTTTGTAATAGCCTTTCATAATATTGTACCCGCGGGCAACAAACTCGCCGGTAACCTCGTCGGGGCAATCGGCGCCCGTTTCGGGGTCTACAATTTTGCACTCAATTTCCGGCAAGGCGCGGCCAACGGTGCCAACCCGCACCTCAATAGGGTCGTCGGTAGAGCTCATGGTGCAGCCGGGGGAAGATTCGGTTTGCCCGTAAACAATGGTAATTTCGCTCATATTCATTTTATTTACCACATCCTGCATTACCGAAATGGGGCACGGGCTGCCGGCCATAATGCCGGTACGCATGTAGGAAAAATCGGTCTTTTTAAAATCCTCATGCTCTAACAACGCAATAAACATGGTGGGTACGCCGTGAAAGGCGGTAATGTGCTCCCGATTAATGCAGGAAAGCGCCGGCTTTGGCGAAAAATAAGGCAGCGGGTAAACCGTTACGCCGTGCGTCATGCAGGCCGTCATGGCAAGCACCATGCCAAAGCAGTGAAACATTGGCACCTGTATCATCATGCGGTCGGCGGTAGAAAGATCCATGCGATCGCCAATGCATTTTCCGTTGTTTACCACATTGTAGTGGGTAAGCATTACCCCTTTTGGGAACCCGGTAGTGCCGGAGGTGTACTGCATATTGCAAACATCATCCTTGTCTACCGCGGCGGCCATGCGCTCAATTTCCTCCACCGGAACAAGCTCGGCACGGCTTACAGCCTCCTCCCAGGTTAGGGCGCCGGGCTGCGAATAGCCCACCGTAATAACGTTACGCAAAAAGGGCAGGCGTTTGCTGTGCAGCGCCTCGGCCGGCTTTTTGCCCTTTAATTCGGGGCAAAGCTCGTTTATTATTTCGGCATAGTTAGAATCGCGAAAGCCGTTTACCATAATAATGGTATGGGTATCCGACTGGCGCAGCAAATACTCGGCCTCGTGAATTTTGTACGCCGTGTTCATAGAAACCAGCACCGCGCCAATTTTGGTTACCGCCCAAAAAGCAATGTACCACTGCGGCACATTGGTGGCCCAAACCGCCACATGGCACCCGGGCCGAACCCCTAAAGAAACCAGCGCTCGGGCAAAGGTGTTTACATCCTCCCGAAACTCGTAGTAGGTGCGGGTGTAACCCAAGGTGGTGTACTTAAAAGCACACTGGTCGGGGAATTCTTTTACCATTCTGTCTAACACCTCAGAAAAGGTGCAATCAATTAACAAATCCTTTTTCCAAACAAATTTGCCGGTGTGGCGGCGGTTGTAATACAGGCTGCTTTCATCCTTCGAAGGGTCGCTGAACTGGCTCATGTAGCTTTCAAACTGCGGTAAAATAATTTCCAGCTCGCTAATTTCAGGGCACCACTCCGGGCTCCAGGTAAGGCTAATAAACCCGTTGTAGTTCACCGAGCGCAGCGCCCGCATAACGGCGCCCACCGGCAGCTGCCCCTGCCCCATTAGGCAGGGCGTTATGCTGCCGTTTTCGGCTTTAGCGTCGTGCAAATGTACCTGCTTAATGTAGGCGCCCAAATTTTCAATGGTGGTTTCGGGCTGCTCCTGCAAAGCAAAAAACGGGGCATCCACCGCCCAAAGCGCGCCCAAAGCGTCGCTGGCAAATTCGTCTAATAAATCGCGCAATACGGCGGTGTTGCAAAAAGGTCCGCAGGTTTCTAACAATAGCGTTACCCCGGCCTGCTCGGCCACCGCAAGGCTTTGCCGCAGCCACTGCCGAACGGCCGAAACAGCCAGCTCGCCCCCCTCGGCGGCCGACCGCACCCGAATGTAGGGAATGTGCAAATTTTGGGCAATTTGCAGGCAGGCGGCAAGCTCGGCGCTGCAGGCCTCGTGTCGGCTCTCCAAGGCCGGATCTTGTATCATATCCAGGCACGGAATACTTAAATTCAGCTCGTACAGCTTGCGCAGGGTGGCGGCGCGGGCGTAATCGGCAAGGGCGCTTTCGCTGCCGGTAAACAGCGGATTTTGCACATTGTGCAGTTCAATGCCGGCAAAGCGCATCTCCTTGGCAACGGCGCAAAACTCCTCAAAGCTTTTTTGGTGCCAGCCCTTTGTAGAAAACGAAAGTTTCATTCTTTAAACCTCCTGCTCGTACACAATTTTGTTTACAGCGTTTATGTAAGCGCGAATACTGGCGCCAATAATATCGGTAGAAATGCCCGTGCCCGAAAACAGCTTGCCCCCAAAACGCAGGCGCACTACGGCCGAGCCAACCGAATCGCGCCCCTCGGTAACCGCCTGAATTTGAAAATCGTCTAACTCGTAATGGGTGCCTAAAATTTGCTCAATGGCCCGAAAAGCCGCGTCTACCGGGCCGTCGCCCAGGCAAATGCCCTCCCGCTCGGAGCTGCCCTTTTGCAGCTTAATTTGTGCCGAGGAGGAAATAATGTTGCCGTTATTAACCACATAGCTTACCAGGCGGTAGGTGGGCGGCACCTGCATGGCAACGCTGGCTACAATGGCATCTAAATCTCTTGCGGTTACCTTTTTTTTGGCGGCAACGCGCTTAAATTCCTCAAACACGCGTTGCTCATCCTCAGCCGAAAGCTCGTACCCCAGCTTTAAAACCGCGGCCCGCACCGCCTCTAAATCATCGCTTGCGTCCAACGGTGTCTCCTGTCCCGGCTGCTGCGGCAGCCCGCCCGGCTGCTTTTGCCCGCTTAAAATCCAGCCAATTTGCCGGGTAATTCGGTGCAGGTGCGTGTGTGCAACATCGGTAAAAACGCCGCAGCGCTCTGCGCAATTGTGCAGGCTGCTGCAAAAGCTATCAAGCCCCGGCAAAGTGCCGTTAACGCAGCACTTAACTTCAACCGCGCCGGCCTTAACCGCCAGCATAGCCGAAGCGTTTACCATACAGCCGCCGTCAGCGCAAAGCACGCCAACCCGCACCCCCTGCGGCAGGGCGGCATTTTGAATAAATCGGGCAACAAAATCAGCAAATTCATCCGGCAGCAGGGCGGCCTCCTGGTCGCAAAGGGTAATGGTTTGTACCCCGGCCTTAACGGCCAAAGCGGCCATTTGCCCTAAAAACTGCTCCTCGGCTCGGGTAGCGTCCAGCGCGCAAAATTCAGTATCAAACCCTGTTTTAACGGCGGTTGCAAAAAGCTTTTCGGCCAGCGCCAGTATTTTTGGGGCCTTTAGGTGACAGCCGTATTCCATTTGCGCGGCCGAAACCGGCAGCGACACCCGCAGCCGCGCTTTTTTGGCGGTAGCAAGGGCTTTTGCGGCGTTTTCAATGCTCTGCTCGGTTTGCCCGCCCTCTACCGAAAGGGTACTGTTTTTTACAAAGGCCGAAACCGTTTGCACCAGCAAAATATCTTTTTGCACATTTTGCGGTGCCGGCAGCTCAATAACATCAGTGTGTAAAAGGTCTAACTGGCGTGCAATTTCAATTTCTTCTTTAAAAGTCAGCTTGGCTTGATTTTGCACTAAAGTTTGATCGGCAATTGCAATTTGTTTCATAACGCTACCTCTTTCTTTTTAGCAATAAAAAAATCCCTTAAGAGTTTAAAACTCTTAAGGGACGAAATAACGAATTATAAAGCGTATACTTCGCGGTACCACCCTAATTGCTGCTAAAAAAGCAGCCACTCAAAAAGCCCTAACAGGCCCCTCGCCACGGTAACGGGGCGAACCGGGGGTTCTTACATCTTACAAAAGCTCAGAGCCCCTGCTCCGGAACGAGACTTGCTTTACCTTAGGGTACCGGTTTGCAGCAAACACCGGCTCTCTAAAACGCCTGCGGGGTAAAGAATAATTCCTTCTCAGCATTTAAATTTTAACTTTGTTGCGAACATTATAACACCCTTAAAAGGCATTGTCAAGCCCAAAAAGCGGTGTTTACAATTTTTTAAAGAGTTCTGTTTAAACCGAAAGCTTCATATCGCCCGCTTTAATTAGCCCAAAGCGGCGCATTAGCTCGCTAACGCCAAAAGCAATAAACCCCGGCAAAACAAAGTGCATTACAGCAATTTCAACCAGCGCTATTACCGGCGAAACACCAGCAGCCGTCATAGCCTCGTAGGTGGCAAACTGGCCCACTAAGCCGCTGGTGCCCATTCCAGAGCCGGTAGGCGTAGAAACCATTTTAAGCAAAGCGGAAGAAACCGGGCCTAAAATGGCGCTGGAAATAATAGCGGGCAGCCAAATAACCGGTTTTTTCATAATATTCGGCACCTGGATCATAGAGGTGCCAACCCCTTGGGCAATGGCGCCCGAAAAGCGGTTTTCCCGGTAGCTGGCAACGGCAAAGCCAACCATGTTGCAGCAGCAGCCCACAACGGCCGCACCGGCAGCCAACCCCTTTAGACCCATGGAAACGCCAATGGCGGCCGAGGAAATCGGCAGGGTTAAGATCATGCCCATTAGCACCGAAACAACCATACCGCCAAAAACGGGGCTTTTTTCTACATTAATGTTAACCAGTGCCCCTAACCAGTACATGAATTTTGAAATTGGCGGACCCATTAAATACCCCGCGGCAGCGCCGGCAAAAATGCAGCCCAAGGGGGTAAGAATAATATCTAACCCCGTGCGGCCGGCAATTAACGCCCCAATTTCAACCGCAACATAAGCCGCAATAAAGGCGCCAAGCGGCTCGCCCGGTTTGCCAATTACAAAGCTTTCAATATCTAAATTAGGAAAAGCACCCAGCATACCAACAACGGCGGCCGAAATGCCGGTTAACGGCTTAGCCCCCAATTTAAAAGCAACGCCAACACCAATACCGGCGCCGGTCAACGTTTTTGCAAGGCTGCCAACGGCGTACAAAAAGCCGCCTACTGGCGAATCTTTGCCCGCTAAGGTGCCAACCTGGCAAACAATGGTGCCAATAATTAAAGTGGCAAACAGACCTAAGGCCATGCCGCTGAGTCCGTCAATAAAAAATCGGTTCAGCCATTTTTTAAAAGCGTTCATTTAACAGTCCCCTTGCAAATTGTTTTAATATTAACAGCGCAAATTGTTTAACAGCGCAAATTGTTTAACAGCGCAAATTATTTTAAAAATTGCAGGTAGTTTTCTAAAATTAGGGTTGCGGCAACCGCGTCTACCACGGCACGGCGCTTTTTGCCGCGGGTGTTGGTGGCATTTAAGGCCCGGTGCGCAATAACGGTGGTGCAGCGTTCGTCCCAAAGAATACATTCCACCCCGCTAAGCACCCCTAATTTTTGGGCAAACTCGGTACATTCCTGCGCTTTAAAGCCGTCCGAGCCGTTCATGTTACGGGGCAGGCCAACAACAATACGGCCGGCCTTTAGTTCTTTAGCCGTTTGGGCCACCTGCTGCAGCAGCTTTTCGCGGTTGCGCTCGGTAATAACGGTTTTAGGAAAGGCAAACAGCTGCCCCTCGTCAGAATACGCAATACCGGTGCGCACTTCCCCTAAATCTACTGCCATAATAACCACAAAACGGCCCCCTTGCTTTAAAATAAATTATTTTACCTCTACATGGCCAATTCGGTGAGCGTTTGGCAGACAATCAGCCGGCAGGTGCGAACAGTCGTTAAACAGTTTAATTTCGGGTAGCAGGCCGGCGCCGTACTCTAAGTAAAACACACCGGTGTTATCGGCCCATTTAACCTCGTTCAGCCGCTCAATTGGCAGGCCCATTTCATGGCACATGATGTTGCGGATTACACAGCCGTGGCTGGCCAGCACAATTGTTTTATTTTGGTTTTGCTGCACCAAACGGTGCAGGGTTTCGGCCGCCCGTTTAAAAACAGCCGTCATGGCCTCGCCGCCCTTTGGGGCAAAGCGGTGCGGTTCAAAGTTCCAGGTGTACTCTAACACCGGCTTGGTTTTGGGAAAATCTACCCAACTAATGCCCTCAATTTCGCCGCCGTTAATTTCAATCAGCCCGGGCTCAATAATAAGCGGGGCGTTGTGGTAACGGTTTACCGCCTCGGCCGTTTTTTTGGCGCGAATAAGGGGGCTGGAATATACGGCGTTAACAGCTACGGTTTTAAACCGCTCGGCCAAAAAGGTTAACTGTCGGGCACCGGTTTCGGTAATATCACAATCAGAGGTACCCTGAAAAATACGAGCCTTGTTGCCGTACGCCTCGCAGTGACGAACCAAATAAACCTTTGTCATAACCTTCCCCCATTTATTACGGCAGAGTGCTGTTAAGCCGGCAGGGGTAAACCTAAACCTGCTTTTTAGCACCCTATTTTAAGCGTAGTTGTATTAAACACCGCGCTAAAAAAATTGAATAATAGCGCTTAAATATGTGCGCCAAAGTTAACCGCGGCACACCCTTGCCGCAAAGGCAAAATAAAAGTTATTGTTATTGTACCACATTTTTTAAAGCTGTTCAATACCGCTTCGGCTCAATTGTAACGCTGTCACGCCAAAATTGCCCCCTACTTTTTGCAAAAAACCGTGCAAAATTGCAAAAAAGCCGGGCACGGTAACCCGCACCCGGAAAGATTTTACCGGTTTGTTATTTTAACGTAGTATAAACCGTTACGCTATAAGGGGCAATGCTGTCACTAAGGGTTTCGGTAACAGGGTCCAGCGTTTTATCCGCCAAAATTAGATCGGCCTTTTCGTTTGGCTCTACTGTTTTAGGGTTAAAACAATGCCGATTAAAGGTGTAGTTTACCGGCTGCTCAAACTGCAAGGTAAAATCCTTTTTCTGCGAACGGCAATTAACCACCACTACGGTGGCGTTACCGTCGACCATAACATTCAACACCGCGTGCAGGCCGTTTGCGCCAACTCCGGCGTACACCTTGCTGCCCGGCCCGCCTGTAAACCGGCTTAGCAGCGCATAAGCGTAGTAGCTTTTGTACGGCACCAGGCTTCGAGTAAGCAAAGGTGCTAAGCCCCAGCGGTGGTCGCCGTCTACAAAGCAATCGGGATTAGTGGTGTGGTTATTTGGCCACTGCTGATCAAACAGCGTCCACAAAATAGGTGTGGCCACCCCGGTATTCATTAACGCTACGGCTCCGTTTACCAAGTAAGCTCCGTGATTTTCCCAGGAATGGTCTTTATTAAAACCAATATTAAATTCATCAAAAAAGTAAGGCTTGCCCTTAGGTACATAGTTCAGCCCTGTTTGGGCCCAACGCATCCATAAAAGGGCCGCGTCGCTACAGGTGTAATCCATGCAAACAAAATTGTACCCATCTGCCCCGTCTGCAAAGAGACTGTTTTTCAACAGGCTTTTGCCGCTCTCACAGCAAATTAACTCTAATTTTTCCAGCTTAAAGGTAAAGGGCACCGCTTTTAAATCACAAAACACCGTGATGTTGGCCGAGGTTGCGTTACCGGAACAAAACTTCATGCTAAAAGTGCGGTTTTGCGCACTAAACTCACCGGCCTCTACAAGCTTTACCGAGGCTTGGTTTAACCGGGTAGTAGGCTGCCCGCCCGCTTGCGGTGCCTCGGTTCCCGAAAAGGCGCCAAACGCAACCGAACCGCTTAAATGCAGCAAGTCGTTACAAAGCACTCGACAGGTCATTTTAACCTCGTATTCGGTATTCGGCTTTAAAGTGGCCAGCTGGTAGATTCGGCCGCCCGGCGTCACCGTTGCAACCGCCCAACCGTTATTTTCGGGCTCCTCCTCAATTTCCTGCTGCCACTGATAATTGTGGCTGGAGTAAATGTCCAAAACTCCTTCCGGCAAATTTTCGGCCATCCATTTAACCATTAGGGAGGTAGCGGTACTACCCTCATTCGGGCCCATAAGCAAAACCTTATCCCGCCGATTGTCCCGCCGCAGGGCGGCATCGGCCGCAACAGCACAGTCGTAATAGGTTTCGTACATACTAAGCCTGTTTTCGCGAGTTATTGGCGGCTTACCGGGTGCTGGCATACCGTTTTGCGGCTCGGTAAACAAAGTTAAAATTTTAATGTTTGTAAAGCCGCGCACTTCAATTAACTGGTGCACCGTTTCGCTAATAAAATCGGCATACCCCTGAACCGATTTTTCCCAATTTTCCCGGTCCGCCCAGGGCGGGCAACCGTTAAAACCGCCAACACCGTTAACATCTCCAGAGCAGCACCAGCAGGCGTTTAAAGCAACCGCAACGCCGCCCTGTTTTAACCGCTGCAGCCAGCGGTACAAAGCTTTACACTCGGCGTTTTCCCAGTTCCATTCTTGCTTTTCGGCATCCCAGGCCCACCACTTGTAAAAGGTGCGCACAACCTTAACGCCCATTTTAATTACACGGTCAGCCTCAATTTGCGCCAACTGCGGCGTATAGCTGCGGCCTTCCTCGTCCGGCATTTCGGCGTAGCAGTGGTAAACGGCGCTTTGACCCCAAAAGTTTTCGCACACCGGCGTTTTGTTCTTAATGTTAATGTTTTGCATAGCAATCTCTCCCTAACAAAATTTATTGTTTAGTTGTTACAGCTGGTGTAAACTGTAACGCCGTAAGGCGCAATACTGTCAAAAAATTCGGTTCCGTTTAGTTCAATTTCACCGCTCGACGGTAAAATTTCGGCTTTTTCGTTTGGCACTACGGTTTTTGGGTTAAACCGGTGACAAAACAACCTTGCCTTTAAAGGCTTTTGCAGGGTAATTTTAAACTTCTCGCCCTGCGCTTTGTTATTTACCACAATAATAGTAACATTGCCGTCGGACAGCTCGTTCATGGTTAAATGCAGATGTTTCTCCCCAACACCCTCATAAACCTTACTGCCACGACCGCCGGTGTATTTACTGATCATTGAAAAGGCGTAATAGCTTTTGTGCGGCACTAAACTGCGGTTTAGGTTTGGCGCCAAGCCCCAGCGGTGATCACCGTCAAAAAAATTATCGCCGTTTGTAGTGTGGTTGTTCGGCCAAATTTGGTCAAACAGCGTCCAAAGCATATTGGCAAAAACCCCGGCATTCATTTGAGCCACAATGCTAAGCGCCAAATTTGCCCCGTGCTCGTTGCGCGAGTGGTCGCGGTTCCAGCCAATGTTGTATTCATCAAAAACAAAGGGCTGATCCGGCCGCAGGTATTGCATTCCGGTTTGGCACCAACGCCGCCAGTCGTAGTAAACATCGCTGGCACCAAGGGTGCAAAAGGTATCCCAATTCAGCGAACCCTGTGCAAAATCGCCGTTTTGCAGCAGCTCTAAGCCGTCGGGCTGCTCGGTTAAGCTTAGGCTGTTTACAATTAAGTAGCTTTCGTGCTTAACATCGCTAAACACACCCACTTTCGCCGCAACCTCCCCCTGCGTTTGAAAGGTAAAGCCGTAGCTGCAAAATTCGGTTGACATTTTAGAGGAATCCAGCATTTTTACGCTGTGCCGAGTTAGGCGGTTGGTAGGGTCGCCGCCGCCGGAAATGTACTCCTGCGACCGATCGAACGCCCCAAACAAAATGTTGCCGCTAAGGTGCAGCGGGTCCCGCTTTACCACCCGGCAGCAAACGGTAACCTTGTAGGTGGTAAAGGGCTTTAGCGTAACCTTTTGGCAAAAACGGCCACCGGGGGTTTTCATGGCAATGGTGGTCAGCTCCCCGCCGTCCTCGTTCGGGTCGCAGTCCTCCGGCTCCTCGTTCCACTGGTAGGTGTGGCTGGAGTACAGGTCAATTTCCGTGGCATTTTCCGCCGTCCATTTTAACATTTGGGCAGAAATTAAGTGCCCGCAGTTCGGACCCATAAGCAAAACCTTATCTCGCAGGCCGTCCCGCCTTAAGGCGGCGGCAGCGGCATTTACGCAATCGTTCCACAGGCGGAACATTGGCTCGCGGTTGGTTTCGCTAAACGGCTCGCTGGTGGCCGGCATTACCCCGCCTGGCTTGCGCGGCTCGGTAAATAGAACTAAAATTTTAATGTTGGTAAATCCGCGCAGCACTACCAATTGGCGTACCGTTTCGCTTACCCAATCCGCGTACCCCTGTAACGATTTTTCCCAGTTATCCCGGTCGGCCCAGGGCGGGTTGTCGTTCCAGCAGGTTCCGTTTACATCCCCCGGGCAGCACCAGCCGGTGTTTAGCGCAACGGTAATGCCCCGGTTCTTCATGCGCTGCAGCCAGCGGTACAAAGCCCGGCACTCCGGCGTTTCCCAGGTCCAGGCCTGCTGTTGCTCGTCCCAGCCCCAGCAGCGGTACATGGTACGCGCAATTTTTAACCGCATTTTTCCGGCGCGGTCGGCCTCCAGCTCGGCCATTTTTGGGCTGTACTGGCGGTTTTCATCGTCCGGCATTTCGGCAAAGCAGTGGTAAACAGCACCGTTACCCCAAAAATCGCCGCAAACGGGGGTGCTGTTTTTTAACTGTAAATTCCTCATAAAATGTTATCCCTTTTTCGCTTAATCCTCAATGGTTGTGTAAACGGTTACGCCGTAAGGCGCAATATCATCCTGCAGCTGGCTTTCAACCTTTATTTCGGCGTCAATACCGGGCAGCGTTGCCGTATCGTCCGGCACCAAAACAGCCGGGTCAAACCGGTGACGGTGCAGCGTTTTTTGTAACGGTTTTTCAAATTCCAGCGTAAAGCTATCGGCTCTTGCTTTGTTGTTTACCACTACAACCGTAAAGTTGCCGTCTGGCAGCTTGTTTAAAGTGGCTTGTAAATTTGGGCTGTAAGTGCCTTTGTAAACCTTACTGCCCCACCCGCCGGTGTAGCGGCTAAGCAACCCAAATGCGTAGTACGAAAGGTGCGGAACCTTTGTTTTGGTTAGCACCGAGGCCACCCCGCAACGGTGATCACCGTCTACAAAAGAATCGTTATTGGTAGTGTGGTTGTTCGGCCATTGCTGGTCAAACAGTGTCCAAAGCATGGAGCCGCTGCAGCCGCTGTTCATAAACGCTAACGCGGCGCTTACAATGTTGGCTCCGTGGTCCTTACGGCTGTTGTCGCGGTCGTAAACATTGTTGTATTCATCAAAAATAAACATTTTGCCCTTTGGCACATATTGCAGTGCCGTGTTGCAGCATTGGCACCAACCAATGTAATAATCGGCACTGCCGCCGGCGTAAAGCACCTGCCAATTTTTAAAATCGTTAGTAAAATCGGCATTTTGCAGCAGCTGTTCCCCTTTGCCCTGCTCGGTAAGCTCCGCTTTGCACAAAATAACCTCGGCGGCCTGCTGTTTAATATCGTGGTAAATGCCAACAAACGCCTCGGTGTGCTCGCCGGCGTTAAAGGTAACACTGTATTCCTGCTCCCCCGGCTCGGCAAAAGCGGGGTCTAACATTGCGGTGCTGCCAAGGGTTAGGCGGTTGGTTGGCTCACTGCCGGTGTTCACAGTGCCGTCCTTAGTGCTAAACGCGCCAATAATTACATTACCGCTTACATGCAAAGCGTCCGGCAAATGCCACCGTACCCAAACCTTTAAGGTGTAGCTTTTATTTTTTTGCAGTGTAACCTTTTGGTAAATTCTGCCGCCAGGTAAATATAGCAGTGGCACCCGGCCCTTAGGCCCGCAAGGAATCCCCGGCTGCAGCTCAACATCCTTACTAAACTGGTAGTTGTGGCTGGAATAAATGTCAATATCTGTTGGGTGCTCGGCCACCCATTTTACCATTTGTGAGGTTACGGTAGAGCCCTCGTTCGGGCCCATGAGCAAAACCTTGTCCCGCCGGCCGTCCCGCTTTAAGGCGGCCGAAGCAGCGTCAACACAGTCCTTCCAGGCGTGCATTTGCAGCTCCCACAAATTGCCGCCAAAAGCCTCCTGCTGCTCTTTGGTGTAAGAGCCGGAGGGGTGCTGCGGCTCGGTAAACAGGGTTAAAATTTTAATGTTGGTAAACCCACGCACTTCAATTAACTGGTGCACCGTTTCGCTTACAAAATCGCCAAACTTTTGCACCGAGGCTTTCCAGTCGCCCGGTACGGTAAAGGGGCTTTCCCCGTTCCAGTAGGTGCTGTTTACATCTCCGGGGCAGCACCAGCCGGTGTTCAGCGCAACGGCAATGCCCCTATCCTTCATGCGCTGCAGCCAGCGGTACAAAGCCTGGCACTCCGGCGTTTCCCAAGTCCAAGCCTTTCTAGCACGGTCGTACCCGTAAAAGCCGTAAAAGGTACGGGCAAATTTTAACCGCATTTGCCCGGCGCGGTCGGCCTCTAACTCGGCCAGCTCCGGCGAATACTGCCGGTGGTTTGCGTCCGGCATTTCGGCGTAGCAATGGTAAATGGCTCCGTTGCCCCAAAAGTTTTCGCAAACCGGGGTGTTGTTAAGAATTTTAAGTTGCTTCATTTTTTCACCTACTAATAATGAATGAAATTAAATTTTTTAATAAAATAACTATATTGAATTTGCCGGAGCCAAAAGCCTTTACCTTTAACCCCATTTAGCGCTATTTACAGGGTAGAATATACCACTACCGCGTTGGGCGGCAGTTTATCGGTTAAACGGTCGTTGCAATCAAATTCCCGATCCGGCTCTAAAAAGGTGGCTTTTTCATCCGGCACAATGGTTGCCGGGTTGTACAAACGCCGTTTTAAGCAAACCCCCAACGCCTTGCTGAACTGTAACGAAATTTCTTCGGCGCGGCTTTTGTTGTTTACCACCGCAACGGCAAGGTTACCATCGGGCTGCACCGTCATGCTGGCGTGCACCATTTTTTCACCGTCGTCGCCGTAAACGCAGGTGCCGGCGCCGCCGCCCATAAGGCGCATAATTAGCGCTACCGCGTAAAAGGCCGGGTACGGCGTTAGCGAGCGGGTTAAAACCGGCATAACCCCGTAACGGTGGTCGCCATCTACAAAGCCGTCGGCGTTGTTGGTGTGGTTCAAGGGCCACTGCTGGTCAAATAAGGTCCACATCAACGAGCTTTGCGCCCCGGAGTTCATTAAAGCCAGCATTAAAGCTGCCAAGTGGGTTCCATGCTCCGGTTTATCGTAAGCGTTCAGCTCGCAGCGCACATTGTATTCATCAAACCAATAGGGCGCCCCAGCCGGAATACGGCTCATGGCGGTTTGGGCGCAGGCTTTCAGATCTAAATACGGGTCCTTGCTGCATTTGTAGGCGGCGTAAACCAGCCAATTTGTAGCGCAACCTGAATATTGCGTTTTTTTAGGCGGTCTAACCAACGGTAAAACGCCTGCATTTTTTCGCTTTCCCAGTTCCATACCTGCTTTTCGGCGTCCCAAGCGTACCACTTGTAAAAGGTGCGCACAACCCGAACACCCAAGGTGGCGGCGCGGTCGGCCTCCAGTTCGCAAAGTTCCTCAGAATAAACGCGTCCGGCGTCATCCGGCATACCGGCATAGCCGTGGTAAACGGCGTTGTTGCCCATAAAGTTTTGCTGAATGGGCCGGTTTAGGTCAGCTTTAATTGTACTCCCATAAAATCTCACTCCCTATTTCTCCCAATTTTGCGGCAATGCCGCCGTAAACAGGTTAAAAAACAAAATTTTAACCCGTTTAGCAACAACAGTATACCATATTTTAGCGAGGCCTGCGGCTTAAATTTTAACTATTTTTAGGCAAAATTTTAAACCCATTTGCAAAACGGTAAAAAATAAAAAAACAAAGGCGCTGTTTTGCTTTAAAAACAGCACCTTTTAAAAATATAGTTCTTGTTTTGTACAAAATAAACGGCAAATTTTTAAGGCAGACTGCGATATTTTTTTGGCGTTACCCCGTACCGCTTTACGAATAAACGGCGAAAAAAACTTTCGTTTTCGTACCCCACCTTGGCCGCCACTGCGGCAACCGGCAGGGTGGTTGTTTTTAGCAGCTCGGCCGCTTTTGTTAGGCGAATGCCCTGCAAAAACGCCGTAAAGCTTTGCCCGGTAAGCCGCTTAATTTGCTCGCCAGCAGTGCGGTAAGATTGGCAAAGCTCTGCCGCCACTGCGCTTAAGGTAACCCCCGCTAAGTCTGCCAAAATAAACTGCTTAATTTGATGCAGCAGTTCGGACTGATTTTTATTAGATTGGCAGGGCACTAATTGCGGCAGTTTTTTTAAAACCTCTTTTAATAACGGAATAGAGGGCGCCGCCCCCTTTTGCGAAACGGCTATGGCCGAAGCGGCCGCACAGTAGTTTAAAATTTGGCCCAACGGCCTGCCTGCCGCCAGTCCCGCAACAAAGTACCCGGCAAAGGTATCTCCGGCGGCCGTGGTATCTACCGTTTTTACCTGAAAGGCTTTTTGGTAAAGGGTCTGCTCGGCGTCACCGTAAACGCAGCCACGCTGCCCTAAGGTAATTACCACCCGTAGGCCGGGGTATTTTTTGGCAGCCTGCAAGCACTGCTCGGCGTCTTCACCGCCTAAAAGGCAACGAGCCTCCCCCTGGTTTACCAACAAGTAGGTAATGTTGTTTAAATCTATTTGCTTTAAATTTTCTTTAATCGGCGAGGGATTAAAAACAACCTTCATTCCGCGGGCGGCTGCCTGCTCAATTATATACGCGGTGTTGCTCAGCTCGTTTTGCAGCATTAAAATATCCCCTTTGCCAAAATGCTGCAGTACATTATTAATATATTCCTTGCCAATGGCACCGTTGGTACCGGCATAAACAATAATAGAATTTTCGCCCTGCTCGCTTACCTGAATCATGGCATGGCCGGTTTTTTGGCCGCTTTCGGTGCGCAAATAGGTTACATCAACCCCGTCGCGCTGTAACAGCTGCCTTAAAAACTCGCCGTCGGTGCCAATCATCCCGGCGTGAAAAACCACCGCTCCGCCACGCTGCGCCGCAACAGATTGATTTAGCCCCTTACCGCCCGCAAAAACCGAAAGCTCGCCCGCCTGCAAAGTCTCCCCCTCGGCTACAATGTGCGGTACGCTGTAAACATAATCTATATTACAAGAGCCAAAGTTTAAAATTTTCATATCAATCCCCCGTTTTTTTACAGTATAGCACACTTTGAGCAGCAAAAAAAGTGCTGTTTTTGCAAAAAAACGGTCCTTTGGCCGGCTTTAAAAATTTGTTGCCCGGGCCATTTTAAAATAAGGGCCGTAAAATTTAGCGGTTTAGCGTAAAATTAAGGTTGAAAAAATTGGCGGTTCGCTGTAAAATGTTTATCGAACCCCGTGCAGCGCTGCCGCCGGCTGCTGCAGCCTGCCGGAAGAAAGGATTTTTAAAAAATGAATGTTTTAGCCATTGGCGATGTTTGCGGTAAAATTGGCGTTGAAGCCTTGCTTCGTCTTTTACCCGCCTTAAAAAAACAGTATAATATTGGGCTTACCATTGTAAACGGCGAAAACTCTGCCGAGGGCAACGGCATTGTGCCCCAAAGTGCCGATTTAATTTTTAAAGCCGGTGCCGATGTTATTACCGGCGGCAACCACACGCTGCGCCGCCCGGAATTTTACAGCGTGTTAGAGGAAAACCCTTGCCTGCTGCGCCCGGCCAACCTGCCCGCCGAGGTGCCCGGTAAGGGCGTTACGGTTGTTGATTTAGGCTTTACCCGCGCTGCGGTGCTAAACCTTTTGGGCGTGGTTTACTTAGAGAGCCAGGCCTGCCCCTTTCAAACAGCCGACGCCCTAATAGCCGAGCTGAAAGAACAAGGCATTGCCAACATTTTTGTAGATTTTCACGCCGAGGCTACCTCGGAAAAACGGGCTTTGGGCTTTTATTTAGACGGCAAAGTAACCGCCGTTTTTGGCACCCACACCCATGTGGCAACGGCCGACGCCTGCGTGCTGCCAAACGGAACCGGCTACATTACCGACCTTGGCATGACCGGCGTAGAGCAATCGGTTTTAGGGGTAGAAAAAGAAATTATTATTCAAAAAATGCGCAGCAAAATGCCGGTTCGCTTTAAAAATGCCGCCGGCCCCGCCTACCTAAACGGCTGCGTTTTTAAGGTAGACCACAAAACCGGCAAATGCCTTTCGGCGCAGCAAATTACCGTGCGCTAAAAGCGGCGCCAAACCCGCCGACACCCGCCGCCCCGCCTTAATTTAAAAAATTTGTGTTGAATATTTTAAGGCTATGGTGTATAATAAGTTGAATTATCATGCCGGAGGTGGAATATGAGAACCGCAAAAGCGTTAGCCTTGCTGCTTGCCCTTGCCCTGCTGCTTTGCGGCTGCGGCACAACCAACACCTCCTCAACCAATTCCCAGTTTACCGAAAGCACCGCCACCGCGCTCCCTGGCAGTATGCGGGTGCTTTACAGCAGCAAAGATACCTTAAACCCCTACAGCTGCTCAACTTTGCAAAACCGCATTGTTTGCCAGCTGCTGTTTGATCCGCTTTACAAGCTGGATACCGCGTACAACCCCGTTGCCTGCCTGGCAAGCGGCGCCAAGGTGCAGGGCAACACCTGCACGGTAACCCTTAAAAACGCCAAGTTTTCCAACGGTTCTGCCGTAACCCCGGCCGATGTTGTTTTTTCGTTTGAAAAGGCCAAAAGCTCTGCCACCAAGTACGCCGCCGCTTTAAGCACCGTTAGCAAGGCTGCCGCCGAGGAAAACGGCGTGCGTTTTACCCTAACCCGCAACGACCCCTACTGTTTAAACCTTTTAACCTTTCCAATCATTAAATCGGGGTCCGACAACCTAAAAAATAACGATAATAAATCTCTGCCGCCCATTGGCTGCGGCCGCTATATTTTTAACGAAAGCTCGGCCGAGCTTACCGCAAGCCCCGGCTACTACGGGGCGGCGCCAAAGGTTTCTAAAATCCAAACGGTAGATTGCCCGGATGACGAATCGGTTTTAGAGGCTGTAGAATCCCAAATGGTAGACCTTTACTACACCGAGCTTTCCTCCAGCAATATTCCTAAAATGAACGGCACAGCCAAAAATGTTCCCCAAAATCATTTGGTGTTTTTAGGCGTAAACCCGGCCGGCGCACTGCAAAATGTTTATTTGCGGCAGGCCGTAAGCGCCGCTCTTGGGCGCGAAAAGCTTTGCCGCGAGGCCTATTACAGCAAAGCCCAGCCGGCGGTTGGCCTATTCCCCGAAAATTGGGCACCGGTGCAAAACCGCCAGACCATTGAAAAACAGCAAAACCTTGAAATTGCCGCGCAAAACCTAACCCTTGCCGGCTACACCGAAAAAAACAGCAGCGGCCTTTACCTAACCCGCCAAAAAAAGCCGCTTACCCTTACCTTAATTGTAAACAGCGAAAACGCTTACCGCACCGCCGCCGCCAAGCTGCTGGTAACCCAGCTAAAGGCCGCCGGCATTACCCTGCAGCTGCGGGCGGAAAATTACAGCCAATACACCGCCGATATTGCCGCCGGGCGCTACGACCTTTACCTAAGCGAGGTTCGCCTGGAGGACAACATGGACCCCGGCTGTTTGGCCGAGCTGTACTCGGGCAATTTGCTTTCGGGCAAAGCGGTGCCAAGCAGCAGTGCAGCCTCCTCGGCCGCGCAAAGCAGCAGCGGCTCCGGCAGCTCGAAAAATCAAAGCAGTCAAAGCGCCGCCGGGTCCGCGTCCGGCTCCGACGCGCAAGGCAGCGCCGGCACCACGGCCTCCTCGGCCACTTCTTCGGCCCCGGTGCAGGAAATTACCCTAACAACCGCCAACGCCTGCAAAGGCTTTTACGGCGGCACTTTGCAAATTACCGATATTGTAACCGCCTTTACGGCAGAGCTGCCGGTTATTCCGGTGCTGTTTAAAAGTGGTTTGGCAATATATAACAACGGTTTTGAGGGCCTTACGCCCACCGTTACCGACTTGTTTTACGGAATATAGAATCAGGAGGTTTTTTAAATGATTAATTACGATACCCGCTACGGTAAAGTTACCCTTACCAACAATTACTTTTCTAAGTTAATTGGGCGCGCCGTTACGCACTGCTTTGGCGTAGCCGGCATGGTTCCCTGCTCCGGCAGGCAAAAGGTGCGCGGCCTAATTTTTAAAACCGTACCCATCGACACCGGCGTTATTATTCGCGGCAGCTACAACGCCCTGCAGGTAGAACTGCACATTACAGTCAGCTACGGCATGAACATCTCTGCTATTTCCGAAAGCATTGTTCACCGTGTAAAATACACCGTTAAAGAGGCCACCGGTATTCCCGTTGCTAAAGTGACCATTGTTGTTGACGGAATTAAAAACTAAGGAGTGTGCCGCGTGTTTACAGGTAATCAATTACGAGATGCAATTATTTCAGGTTCTAATAACATATTCAACCAGCGCAAGCGCGTAGACGAGCTAAATGTTTTTCCGGTGCCGGACGGCGATACCGGTACTAATATGTCTATGAGCATTGGCAATGCCGCGCGGGAAATTTCTAAAATCTACGACGAAACCGTTTCGGCTGTTTCGGCCAAGGCGGCCTCGGCTCTGCTGCGCGGCGCGCGCGGGAACTCTGGGGTTATTACCTCGCTGCTGTTTCGCGGGTTTGCCCGAGGCTTTAAGGAAAGTGAAACCGTTACCGCCCAAAACCTGGTGCAGGCCTTAGAGCTGGGCGTTAAAGCCGCCTACAAAGCGGTTATGAACCCAACCGAGGGCACCATTTTAACCGTTGCACGCGTAGGCGCCGAAACCGCTAAAGAAAAGCTGAATTCCGGCTGCGACGACGCTTTAACCGTGTTTAAAGCCGCTATTGAGGGCGCCAAACAGGCGCTGGCCGAAACCCCAAACATTCTGCCCGTTTTAAAAAAGGCCGGTGTGGTAGACGCCGGCGGCCGCGGGTTGGTTGTTATTTTTGAGGGCATGCTTTCGGTTTTTGAAAACGGCAAGATGATTGAGCTGGAGGATGCCCCGGAGGTTATTGACAACGGCCAGGGCGACGGCCAAAACGCTGCCGGCATTTTTGACGGTGAAATTACCTTTACCTACTGCACCGAATTTATTGTAAACCGTAAAGAGGATAAAACCGAAAATGACCCGACCGAGCTGCGCGCATTTTTAGAATCTATTGGCGACTGCGTTGTGGTAGTAGACGATGACGAAATTATTAAGGTTCATGTACACACCGACCACCCCGGCAACGCCATTGAAAAGGCCTTGACCTTTGGCCAGCTGGTTCACCTTAAAATAGAAAATATGCGCGACCAGCACGAGCGCGCCAAGCATGACGCTGAGCAGGCCAAAAGCCGGCCCATTAACAACAGCACCAATACCGAAACCATTGTTCCGGCCGAAATTACGCAGGATTACGGCTTTGTTTCGGTTTGCGTTGGCGAGGGCATTGAAAACCTGTTTCGCGAGTTAGGGGTAACTACCTTAGTAAGCGGCGGCCAAACCATGAACCCCAGCACCGACGACATTTTAAAAGCCATTGAGCAAACGCCGGCCAAGGTGGTTTATGTACTGCCAAACAACAAAAACATTATTATGGCGGCCGAGCAAACCGTACCGCTCAGCTCCCGCCAGGTGGTGGTTCTGCCAACCCGCACCATTCCAATGGGCATTTCGGCCATGATTAATTTTGATCCCGACCTTTCGGTGGAGGAAAACACCATTCAAATGCAAAACGCCTTTGAAAAGGTTACCACCGGCCAGCTTACCTTTGCCGCGCGCGATTCTGATTTTGACGGTTTTAAAATTAAAAAGAACGACATTATGGCAATGGAAAATGGCAAAATTGTGTTTACCGACAACGACTTAGAGCGTTCGGCCGTTCGGCTTTGCAAGCAGCTTTGCAAAAAAAATGTGCAATTTTTAACCGTGCTGTACGGTGCCGATGTTGAAAGCACCGTTGCCGAGCGGGTGGTAAACACCTTAACCGAGCAGCTGGGCGACCGGGTAGAAATTAACCTGATTGAAGGCGGCCAGCCGGTATATTACTTTATTATTTCTGCCGAATAATTAGGGCGTGATCTCTTGCTGCAACAAAAGCCTTTAAAATTTGTTAAAGGAATAGGCGAAAAAAAGGCTCAGCTTTTTCAAAAAAAGCTGGGCCTTTTCTCCCTGTCTGACCTGTTGCAGTTTTACCCGCGCGATTACCAGGATTGGTCGGCCCCTTTAAAAATTTGTAACGCCCCAACCGGGCAGCCGGTTTGCCTGCGCGCTAAAATTGAAAGCGCTATTGAAAAAAGCCGCACCTTTAAGCGCGGCATTGAAACCTACAGCTTTACTATTTACGACCGCACCGGCACCGTAAAGGTTGTTTTGTTTAATAACAAATACTTGGCCGAGCAGCTAACAGTTGGCGGCACCTACCTGTTTTACGGCAAATTAAAGTGGAACGGGGTTATTCGCGAGCTGGACTCCCCCGAAATTCGGCCGGAGGATTACTGCAAAATTCGCCCCATTTACCACGCTACCAAAGGCCTTACCAGCCGCATGATAGAAAATATTATGCAAAACGCCGTTGCATTGTTAGAGCCGGAAAACGACCCATTGCCGGAGCAGGTGCGGCAACAGTACCACCTGCTGCCGCAGTGGCAGGCGCTGCGGGCTATTCATTTTCCTAAAGATTTTAACGAGCTGGAGCAGGCCCGCACCCGCCTTTGTTTTGAGGAGATTTTTTTGCTGCACGCCGGTATGTGCCTGTTAAAAAACCGAAACCGGGCTGCCACCGCAACCCCCATTCAACCCCTGCCAAAGGCCGCGTGGCAAAGCCTGCTGCCCTTTGCCCTAACGCCGGGGCAACAAGCCGCGGTAAACGATTGTTTAAAAGATATGCAGCAAACAACGCCAATGAACCGTTTAATTCAAGGGGATGTTGGCTGCGGCAAAACGGCCGTTGCCGCTGTGCTTTGCTACCACACCGTGCAAAGCGGCTGCGGCTGCGTTTTGTTAGCCCCTACCGAGCTTTTAGCCCGCCAGCACGCCGAAAGCCTAAATGCGCTGTTTGGCAAGGTTGGGGTAACGGTGCAGCTGCTGGTTTCGGCAATGCCTGCGGCCGAAAAACGGGCCGTTTTGGCAAAGCTGGTCAAGGGTACCCCGCAAATTACCGTTGCCACCCACGCCGTGCTAACCGAAAAGGTGCAGCTGCCTAACATTGGGCTAATTATTACCGATGAACAGCACCGCTTTGGGGTAGAACAGCGAACTGCCCTTAGCAAAAAAGCCAACTTTCCCCACACGCTGGTTATGTCGGCAACCCCTATTCCCCGCACGCTGGGCCTAACCGTTTACGGCGATTTAAGCATTAGCCGCATTACCCAGCTGCCCGGCGGCCGCCAGCCAATTGAAAGCTACTGTGTACCTCCCGAGCTGCGGCCCCGCGCGCTGAATTACATTAAAAAGCACCTAAACGCCGGTCTGCAGGGCTACATTGTTTGCCCCGCTATTGAGGAGGACGAGGAAAGCGAGACCCCCGGCCTTATGGCGGCTAAAACCTATTACGAGCAGCTTAGCGGCGGTGCCCTTGCCGGCTACCGCTTAGGGCTGCTGCACGCCAAATTAAAGCCGGCCGAAAAACAGGCCGTTATGGCCGACTTTGCCGCCGGAAAAATACAGCTGCTGGTTGCAACAACAGTAATTGAGGTTGGGGTTAATGTGCCAAACGCCGCAATAATGATAATAGAAAACGCCGAGCGCTTTGGCCTTTCCCAGCTGCACCAGCTGCGGGGTCGGGTTGGCCGCGGCGCCGCAAAATCTACCTGCATTTTTATTTGCGGGGGCGGCGAAAAGGCTCGTACGCGTATGCAAATTCTTTGCAAAAGCAACAACGGCTTTGAAATTGCCGAGGAGGATTTAAAACTGCGCGGCCCGGGCAACTTTTTAGGCAAAAATCAGCACGGCCTGCCCAATTTAAAATTGGCCGACCTTATAACCGACGCCGAATTGATTCAAAACGCCTGCAACGCGGCATCCAACACACTGCAAAGTGACCCGCTGCTGCAAGCGGAAATGCATAAAAATATGAATATTTGCATAAAGAATTTATTTTTCTCTAATAACAGTGTTGATTTAAACTAATTTGATTGCATATTTTTGTGAATTTAATGTATAATGTGCCGAAAAATTTATTTTTTCGAAAAAACACTTGCATTTTTATGCACAGTATGCTAAAATGTATGCAATTGATTAAGGGAGCCAAATCAATTGGTTTAAACAGATGAACCCAAACGGTTCAGCCCAAGCTGACCGGCCTGTTCAAACCGTTTCGCACGGCCCCATAAATTATTGGAGGAAAACAACATGAAAAAACTATTAGCACTTCTTTTAACAGCCGCTTTGGTTGTTACCGTTTTTGCCGGCTGCGGCAAAAACAGCAGCGCCGAGTCGAACAACAGCTCTGCCGCCAAGAAAAAGATCACCATGGGCACCAACGCAACTTTCCCGCCGTTTGAATCGGTAGACGATTCCGGCAAAATTGTTGGTTTAGACGCCGACATTGCCGCCGCCATTGCCGAAAAGCTGAACATGGAGCTTGTAATTAAAGATATGGACTTTGACTCTCTAATTCCTGCCGTTAAGGGTGGCTCTATTGACTTTGCCATGGCCGGTATGACCGTTACCGACGAGCGGAAAGAATCGGTTAATTTTACCGACACTTACGCCAAAGGTGTTCAGGTTGTTATTGTAAAAGAGGGCTCTGCCATTAAAACGGTAGACGACTTAAAGGGCAAAAAGATTGGCGTTCAAACCGGCACCACCGGCGACAGCTACTGCACCGGGGACTATGGCCAGGAAAATGTTAAGCAGTTTGCAAACGGCCCGCTTGCCGTTGCCGCTTTGCAAAACGGCCAAATTGATTGCGTTGTTATTGACCAACAGCCCGCTAAAGCTTATGTAGCCTCTGCCTCTGGTTTAAAGATTTTAGACACCGCCTATGCCGATGAAAACTACGCCATTGCCGTTTCTAAAGATAACACCGAGCTGTTAAACAACATTAACAAGGCGCTTTCCGAGTTAAAGGCCGCCGGCAAAATTGATGAAATTGTTGGCAAATACATTAAAGAGTAATTTAAGCATTTGCTTTTAATCCATAAGGGGCAGCCTTGCGCCGCCCCTTATCTTGCTATATTATAAAGAAAAGAGGGTGCGTTTTGGACGCCTTACTAACCTTTTCCGGCTGGCTGGAAAGCGCTCCGCAGTGGATCAGCTCCCTGCCCGAGTGGCTGCAAAATGTTTTATTTCAGCTTTACCAAACCTTTATTTACAACAACCGTTGGACCTTTTTTGTAGACGGCCTTAAAATTACCTTTATTGTAACTTTAGGCGCCCTGGCCATTGGCGTTGTAATTGGCTTAATTGTTGGCATTGTGCGTACCGCGCACGACACTATTGAGCCCAACAAGCGCGGCCGGCTGCTGGGCTTTTTTAATGGCCTGTGCAACATCTACCTAACCGTTATTCGCGGCACCCCTATGATGGTTCAGCTGTTAATTATGGGCTTTGTTATTATGGTTCCTAAAACCGATAGCGGCACCATTCTTTGCGGTATTATCACCTTAGGCATTAACTCCGGCGCCTATGTTGCAGAAATTGCCCGCTCCGGCATTATGTCTATCCCCAAAGGCCAAATGGAGGCGGGGCGCTCCTTAGGCTTTAACTATGTGCAAACCATGTGGAAAATTATTATTCCGCAGGCCATTAAAAACATTTTGCCCGCTTTAGGCAACGAGATGATTACCCTGCTGAAGGATACCTCTTTGGTTTCGGTAATAGCGCTTAGAGATGTTACCAAGCAGGCGCAAAACATTGTAAACAAAACCTACCAGGCCTTTGTACCCTACATTAGCTTAGCCGTTATTTACCTGGTAATTGTTATTATTATGACCAAGCTGTTAGGCTTGCTGGAAAGGAGGCTGCGCCGCAGTGACCACTAATGACCAGGTTTTAATTAAAGTAGAAAATTTGCAAAAAGCGTTTGGTGAAAACCGGGTGCTGCAGGGCATTAACACCGAGATTAAAAAGGGCGAGGTTGTAGTGGTAATTGGCCCCTCCGGCTCGGGTAAATCTACCTTTTTGCGCTGCCTTAATTTGTTGGAGCAGCCTACCGGCGGCAGCATTTATTTTGAGGGGGTAGATATTACCAACAAATCGGTAAACATTAACACCCACCGTATGAAAATGGGTATGGTGTTTCAGCACTTTAACCTCTTCCCCCACATGACGGTGCTGCAAAATATGACCGCCGCCCCCATAAAGCTTTTAAAAAAGCCCAAAGAGCAGGCGCGGCAAGAGGCGCTGGAGCTTTTAAAAAAGGTTGGGCTGGAGGACCGCGCCAACGATTACCCCAACCAGCTTTCCGGCGGGCAAAAGCAGCGTATTGCCATTGTGCGGGCGCTGGCTATGAACCCTGATGTTATGCTGTTTGACGAACCCACCTCCGCCTTAGACCCGGAGATGGTTGGCGAGGTGCTGGATGTTATGAAAGAGCTGGCGAAAAGCGGCATGACCATGGTTGTAGTAACCCACGAAATGGGCTTTGCGCGCGAGGTTGCCTCCCGCGTTGTGTTTATTGATGAGGGCGTTATTAAAGAGGAAGGCTCGCCGGAGCAATTTTTCTCCAGCCCTAAAAACGAGCGGCTAAAGGCTTTTCTTTCAAAGGTGCTGTAATCCGCGCGGCGTTTTAAAAATTTAAGTCTGCAAAGCGCTTTAAAAAATTAAAATCTAAACCGTATTTTTAAAAATTTAGGCAATACTATTGGCGAAAGGTGTGTTTTGTATGAAAAACATTCCAATTGCGCAGGCGATTATTTTAAAGGACGAAGTTTTGTACCAACCTGGCCAAATTGTTAGTAAAACGCTGGCCCAAAACCAAAACATTAGCGTTACCCTTTTTGCGTTTGATAAAAACGAGGAAATTAGCACCCACACCGCCGGGGGCGACGCCTTGGTGCTTTGCTTAGAGGGCACCGGAAAATTTACCGTAGACGGCGTAGAGCATTTACTGACCGCCGGTGAGGCTTTGGTTATGCCGGCCGGGCACCCGCACGCCGTATTTGGGCAGGAGCAATTTAAAATGCTGCTTATGGTTGCAAAGTAACGCCCATTTTAAAAAAGCCAATTTTTTACTGTATTAACCAAAAAAGTTGTTGTTTATTTAATTGACAGCGGCCACCTGAATTATTATAATAGTACCGAACAGTACCGTTAGAATAATTGGGGTGGTTTTTTTGTGCAATAAATTTATAAATACCGTGTGCTTTATGCGCAGCTACAATTACGAGGGGCAGTACGCGCCCGAAAATATTGAAACCTTAAAAAAGCAAATGGCGCTTTATAAAAGCTTAAATTTGCCCGTTACCAACCTTTTAGAGTACGACGCGTTAGTTCGGCCGGATTTTTGCAGCGCTGTAAAGCAAAGCCAATTTTCCGGCTGCGAAACCGGCCTTTGGTTTGAAATAACCGGCGAGCTTTGCCGCGACGCCGGTATTCCCTGGCGCAGCGAACGCAACCGCAATTGGGATTTTTATGTAAACCCCGGGTTTATTATGTCTTATTCCCTAACCCAAAAGCAAAAGCTGATTGACGCCGCCATGCAGCGTTTTTACAGCATTTTTGGGCACTACCCACGCACGGTTGGCGCCTGGCTGTTAGATACGCAGGCCATGGCCTATTTTGAGCAGCACTACGAAATTGACGCCTTTATTGTTTGCCGCGAGCAGTGGGGCATGGACGGCTACACCCTTTGGGGCGGCCCCTACTATGGCGGCTATTACCCCAGCAAAAATAATATGCAAACACCGGCAACGCTGCCGCAAAATCAGCTTACAACGCCGGTTTTTAGAATGTATGTAAACGACCCCATTTACTGCTACTACGAATTTGCAAAGGCCCCCTTAAACAAAACCGACCGCCACCTGTTTACCCAAGAGCCGGCCTGGCTTTGCGGGCAAGACCCGGGCTGGGTGAAGTTTTGCTTTAACAGCGTTTTTAACCCCGAAAATCTTGGCTTTTGCTACCTGCAATTAGGGCAGGAAACCGGTTTTGGCTACCCCGAAAAATTAGAGCAAGGACTAACGCAGCAATGCCGCTTTGCCGTAGAAAACCAAGCCCGCTACGGCTATCGGTTTGCAACCGTTAGCGAAATGGGGCGCGCCTTTAAACAGCAATACCAAACCTCCCCCGCCACGCTGCGCTACACTTTAAGCGACTGGGCCGGCAACAACCAGCAATCGGTTTGGTTTAGCAACCAGCGCTACCGCGTTAATTTAGTGGCCGCCGGCGAGCAGCTTTTGGTGCGGGATCTGCACCTTTTTTGTGATGAATATACCGATAAATATTTAAAAAACCCCTGCACCGGAAAGTGGGCGGTTTACGATAATCCCCCAATAATTGACGGCGTGCGTTTTACCCCCGGCTGCGATGAAAGCAATATTCCCTACCAAAACGATTTTAGCGGCCTAAGCTACGGCGAGCAGGCCGGGCTGTATTTTAACGAAAAAGGGCGCATTACCGCCGTTTGCAGCAACCCGCAGCAGCAAACCGCAACGGTTACCTTGGGCGGTCTAAACCTTACGGCCGAATTTTTGCCAACCGGCCTTTGTTTTACAAAGCAAGACGGCAATTTTGCCTTAACCCTTAGCGCCAAAGCGGCCGGCCGCTACCTAAGAAGTACCGACAAAACCGCCCTTACCTACTGTCACAACGGGCTAAACTACTGTTTAAAAATTAGTTGCGGCAGCTTTAAAAACGGCGTTTTGTACGCCGAAAACGGCAAATTAATTTTAACCCCGCAGGTGGTTGAATAAACCGTAAAAACATCCCCTTTCAATTTGGCAATATGCCTTTTGTAAGGGGATCAATTTTCGCAAAATATTGTGTTTTTGTACTGTTTTTATTGACATAATAATATTTTTCTGTTATAATTTTATTGCTGGTAATAATAGGAGGGATTATTACCAACTTTAATTTTGGAGGAGAATATAATGCAACAAAAAACCAAACCGCAACCGCTTTTCCAAAGGCTACAGCCGTGGCTGTGCCTGCTGCTTTGCAGCGCCTTGCTTTTAGGGCTGCTGCCAACCGGCGCTCTGGCCACGAACAGCGCCGCCGAAGCTGAGCCGCCCGAAACCGGCTCGCCGGAGGAAATGCTGCAAACCAGCCCGCCGCCAAATTTAATTT
>OIZO01000040.1_pt1 | contig 102824 bp, 79 predicted proteins | sample 1588551 | NCBI WGS metagenome assembly OIZO01 (sample SAMN03283271) | human gut metagenome | biome: human-associated habitat; material: feces | host: Homo sapiens | place: Peru | collected 2012
ATTTAATTGCAGCGGAATAAAAAATTTTAACAAATAAAAAACGCGGCCTTGGGGCTGCAAGTTGCCTGCCGGCTTTGCAAAAAAGCAATTTTGGGGCAAATTTTATTTTAAAATACCTTTTATAACACCTTTATACTTTTTTCGGCAGTGGTTGCCGGTTGTAAGCTTTTGCTTGCAGCCGGCGGCCACTGCCGAATTTTTGTTGTAACGGTTATTATTTTAGCGCAGTTTTGCCCTTGGGCTGCTTGGTTGCGGGCTGCGGCTTTGCTTTGTGCGTGTTTCGGCGCAATGCGGCGGCACATTGCTCGGTACGGGGTAAACCGTTTGGCGGTGCAGTTTTGCTGGTGGTTTAAAAGGGTGGCAAGCTTAAAATTTTTTTGTTTGCCCTTTCAGTGGGGCGGTATGTGGGGGGCAAACCGGCCCTATTGGTAGTGCGCGGGGGTTTGGCCGGTTGTTTTTTTAAACAGCCGGTTAAAATAGCTGCAAGAGGAAAACCCGCAGCGCTGCGCAACCTCAAAAACCGGCAGTTCCCCCTCGCGCAGCAGGGTTTCGGCGGTTTGAATACGCAGCTGCAAAATGTACTGCAAGGGGGAGCAATTGCAATTTTCGTAAAAAAGGCGCCGCAGGCTGGAATCACTTAAATAAAACTGCCGGCCCAGGGCCGCAACATTTAAATTGGGGTTGGTAAAATTTTGGTGAATGTAGGCCGTAACCGCTTGAAAAAGTCGACTGTTTTTTGCTTCGCGGCCGGTTTTTGTTTCTTGCTGGTTTTGGGCGTAATCGGCCGCTAAGGCGCTTAGCAGGCTGTAAAGCTCGGCTTTTTGGGCTAGCTTTGCGTAGGGCGCGTTTTTTTGCCAAAGCGCCGTTAAGCTTTTAAACCGGCTTAAAATTTCGGCCCCGCTGCGGGGGCGGTAGACCGGCGGCAATTGCAGTTGATAAAAGGGTGCGTCTTTGGCGGTTGTAAAATCTACCACATAAAAAGCGTTGGTAGGGGTCTGCTTTTCGCCGGAGTAAACAAGCCCTTTGGGAAAACACAAAACATCCCCGGCAACGGCGGTTTGGCTGCCGGTTTTAAAGTGGTAGCAAATGCTGCCGGCAGTTAGCAGCACCAGCCCGTCGCAGGGGCGGGCAAAGGCGGTTGGCCGCTGCCAGTTTTTTGTTGTAATGTGGTGCGCGGCCAGCACCTGCCGCACGGTAATGTTGTAAGCTTCCATTTTAGCCTCCGCTGCTGTTTTATTCAATTATACAAGCAATAAATTGCGGTGTCAATACGGTTTTAAATTATTTTTTTGAACGAAATGTGCAATTTTTTGGCGGGTATGTGCATTGCGTTTTGCTCCAAAAAAGCCATAATTAAGGGTAGTAAGGTTTAAAAATGTAACCTAACGCACGCAGCCTAACAATAGTTTTAAAAAAGGCTTTAAGTAAAAGGGGGCAGTAAAATGCAAGGAACTGTTTTTGATTTAAAGCGCTTTGCGGTGCATGACGGCAACGGAATTCGCACCACGCTGTTTTTTAAGGGGTGCCCGCTTGCCTGCAAGTGGTGCCACAATCCGGAGGGAATGAGCCCCAACCCGCAGCTGGCGCTGTTTTTAAATAAATGCAGCGGCTGCGGGGCCTGCGCCGCCCTTTGCAATTGCCACGCAATAACCTTAGGCAAGCACCGCTTTAACCGGGCGGGCTGCACCGCCTGCGGCCGCTGCGCCGAGCAGTGCCCTACGGGGGCTTTAAAAAAATACGGCAGCAAAAAAACGGTTGAACAGCTGCTGCCGCCGCTAACCGAGGACAAGGATTTTTTTAAAGCCACCGGCGGCGGGGTTACGCTTTCGGGCGGGGAGCCGCTTTTGCAGGCGGATTTTTGCGCCGAGCTGTTGGCGGCACTGCGGGCAAAAAATATTCATACCGCGGTAGATACCTGCGGTTTTGTTCAAACCGCGGCGCTGCAAAAGGTTTTGCCGTTTACCAACCAATTTTTGTTTGATGTTAAAGCTATTGACCCGGCTGTACACCTCCGCTGCACCGGACAGAGAAATGAACTGATTTTAAAAAATCTGCTGTACTTAAACCGCCAGGGCTGCAATATTGAGGTGCGGGTGCCATTGGTTTTGGGGCTAAACAGCGGCGAAATGCCCAAAATTTCGGCGTTTTTAAAACCGCTGAAAAGCGTTAAAAAGGTTAAGCTGCTGCCTTACCACGGGTTTATGCAGTCTAAGTACCTTTCCGTTGGCCAAACGCTGCCCCTAACGGGTAACCCAACCCCAAGCAAAGGGCAATTGCAAGCGGCGGCCGAGCTTTTTAAAGCGCAGGGCCTTATAACCGAGGTTGGCACCCTGCAACAAAATGGCTCTGCAACAAAGCAGGGGGCGGGGGAGCCTTAAAAAGCAATACCGACAAAGGCTGCCAAACAAAGCGTTAAAGTAAAAATGAATAAGAATGAAATAAAAATAAACAAAATAACTACCTAAAAAAGGCAATTTTGCCCGGTGGGGGTCGCAAAGGTAAAGTTAAAACGGCCGTTTTACCGCAAAATTTATTGCGGCGGCGCCCCAAAACGGGCAAAGAATTTCCCCAAAAAGTTGCCTAAAAAACGCACCAATAATAAAACAAACTAAAAACAAAGCGCAGAAAAACTGCCAAAAGAATAGGGGAATATTGTATGAATGGTTTTTGGAACCGGCTGGAGCAGGTTCGCCCCGAGCTGGAAAACGAATTTAAAACCGATTGCACCGTGCAAAACAGCGGGTTGTTGCCCGCCCAGCTAAAAGCGTGCTGCGCCGAAATTGCCGCGCAGCCCGGCCTTTCTCACGCCCTAATAAAAGCGCAGCTGGAGGCATTTTTGTTAAAAAACGCCCCTATTGCTGTGTGCAGGGCCGGCTGGTTTGCCGACAGTTTACAGCACGAGAATGTTATACTAAATTTACGGGCGCAGTGGCTGCAGCAGATTGGGAACGGCCCCTTGACCAAAACCCTGCAAGCACACCGTGCCGCGCAAACCACCCGCGCCTACACCGGGGAGGTTGATTTTGGCCACACCTGCCCGGACTGGCAGGCCATTTTAACGCTGGGGGTGCCCGGGCTGCTGCGGCGGGCCGAGCAGCAGCAAGCGGCGCTGCAAAAAAACGGCCCGTTAACCGCAGCGCAGCAGGAGTTTTACACTGCCCAAAAAACCGTTTACACGGCGCTTGGCTGCTATTTTGGCCGGGTGGCAAACGCCATGGAGCAGGCCGCCGGCGGAGAAAAACGGCTGCTTTTTAGCGCTAAAAATATGCGTGCTTTGCAAACGGCCGCACCCCAAAACATTTTGCAGGCCATGCAGCTAATTTCGGCGTTTTATTTTTTGCAGTCGTTTTTAGAGGGCACCATTTGCCGCTCTATTGGCCGGTTAGATGTTTTACTGTACCCCTATTACCAAAACGATTTAAGCGAGGGGCGGTTTACCAAAGCCCAAATAGCCGAGCTGCTGGGTTTTTGGTTTTTAAGGTTTAAGGCCTACGGGGTAATTGCTAATTTGCCCTTTACCCTTTGCGGCTTAAACGGCCGGGGCAAAGATGTTACCAATTACTTAAGCAAGCTGATAATTGAGGTTTACGGAAATTTAAGGGTTGAAAGCCCAAAGCTGCACATTCGCTGCAATGCGCAAACGCCTAAAGAGCTGCTTTTAAAGGTGTTGGAGCTTATTCGCTCCGGCTGCAGCAGCTTTTTGCTGTGTTGGGACGATACGGTAAAATCGGCCCTTGTAAAGCTGGGTCAGGCGCCGCAGTTGGCCGAGAATTACATTATGGTTGGCTGTTACGAGCCGGCAGCCATTGGAGCCGAGGTGCCCTGTACCTGCGCCGGGCGGGTTAATTTATTAAAGGCGGCCGAGCTGGCCCTAACCGGCGGTTACGACCTTTTAACCGGCGAGCAAACAGGCTGCCACACCGGCAACGCTGCCGATTTTAAAACCTTTAAGGAATATTTTAACGCCGTTTTGGCACAAACAGTTTTTTTGGCTAAAAAAACCATGCAGCTAATTACGGCTTACGAGCAGTATTACCCCGAACTGCACCCGTCGCCGTTGTTTTCCGGCACGCTGCAAAGCTGCGTGCAACGGGGCTGCGACGCTTACAACGGCGGCGCGGTTTACAACAATACTTCGGTTTGCGGGTTGGGATTGGCCAGCGCGGCCGACGCGGTAATTGCCGTTAAAAAGCTGGTGTTTGAGGAAAAACGGCTTACGCTGCCGCAGCTTTTGGCCCTTTTAAAAAACAACTGGCAGGGGCAAGAGCAGCTGCGCCTTTACGCCCGCGGCCGCCTGCCAAAGTACGGCAATAACAACCCCGAGGTTGATACCCTTGCGGCCGAGCTGACCGCCTGTCTGGCCGGCGCGCTGAACGGGCAGCCAAACGGGCGGGGCGGCGTTTTTCGGTGCGGAATGTTTTCGATTGATTGGGGGGCCGATTTTGGCCGACCTTGCGCGGCCTCGGCAAATGGGCGGCTGTGCGGCGAGCCGCTTTCTAAAAATATTGCGGCAACCCTTTCGGCCGATAAAGCCGGCGTAACAGGCCTTATTCTTTCGGCCACAAGGTTAAACCACACCGACCTGCCCAACGGCACGGTGTTGGACCTGGTTTTGCACCCCTCGGCCGTAAGTGGGGCAGAAGGTTTGCAGGCCTTATTGGGGCTGGTTCAAACCTACTTTAATCGCGGCGGCATGGCGGTGCATTTAAATGTATTAGACCCGGCCGTATTGCGCCGGGCGCAGGCCGAGCCGCAAAATTACGCAAATTTGCAAATTCGGCTTTGCGGGTGGAATGTTTATTTTAACGAGCTTTCTAAGCAGGAGCAGGACGCCTTTATTTTACAGGCGGAAAATAACGAATAACGGAGGAACAGCGGTGAGAAAAGTTTTAAACATGAACCGCTACTGGCGGTTTTGTCTGGCTAACCCTAAGCAGGAGGCCCTTTACAAGCAGCCCGAACGAATTGATTTTTATCGGTTAAAGTGCGGATACAGTGACGGCTACACCTCCCTTTCGTACAATGACGCTGACTGGCAAACGGTGGAGCTGCCGCACGACCGTTTAACCGAGGAGGGGTTTTGCAAGGCCGAATCAAACTGGCACGGCGGGCGCAAACGCCGCCCCATGTGGTACCGAAAAACCTTTGCCATGCCGGCTGCGCTAAAGGGTAAGCACTTTTTGCTTAGCTTAGAGGGCATTGCCGTTACGGCCAAAATTTACTTTAACGGCGCGTTGGTTGGTCGCAGCTACACCCCGTACACCGAGGTGCAGTTAGATTTAACCGAGCGTATGCATTTTGGAAAGCAGGCAAATGTTTTGGCCATTTACGCCGACCCTACCGAAATAAACGGCTGGTGGTGCGAGGGGGCCGGTTTGGTGCGCCCGGCGTACTTAATTGTAAAAGAGCCGGTACATATTACGCACAACGGCCTTTGGGCCGCCCCGGCCCCTATTGAGGGGGGGAATTGGCGTCTGCCGGCTGAAACCGAGGCAGAAAACGGCACCGATACCCCGCAGGTTGTAACGGTAAAAACAACGCTGCTTAACGCCCAAAATCAAGCGGTTGTAACAGCAGTTTCCAGCCCGGTTTTGCTGCAGCCGGGGCAGCGGGCAGCGCTGCAAACCACAGCCACAGTACAAAATCCCCGGCTGTGGGATGTTGAAAGCCCGCATTTGTATACTTTAAAGGCCGAGCTGATGAACAAGGCTGGCACGTTGTTAGACGCCGAAACCGCCCCGGTAGGCTTTAGAACCGTTACCTTTACCGCCGACCATGGCTGCTTTTTAAACGGCCGGCCATTAAAAATTAAGGGCATTGCTGTTCACTCCGACCACGCCTGCGTGGGCGCGGGGATAACAAAATCGGTTATAGAATATCGCGTAAAGCAGCTGAAAAAGGCCGGGGCTAACGCTTACCGCTGCGCCCACCACCCCCACCCAAGGGAGGTTTACGACGCCTGCGACAAATTTGGCCTTTTGGTGTTGGATGAAAACCGCTTTTTTGGCACGGGGGAGGACATTTTAAACAGTGTGCGCCAAATGGTACGGCGGGATCGCCCGCACCCGTGCGTATTTATGTATGCCTTGTTTAATGAGGAGCCCCTGCAGGGCAGCTTTGAGGGGCAGCAGATTTTTAAACGGCTGCGGCGGGCTGCGGCCGCGTTGGATTCTACCCGCCCGTTTACCGCCGCTATGAACAACGGGTTTTTAAACCCGGACGGCGTTGCCCTTTGCTGCGATGTGACCGGCGTGAATTACAATTATAAACAGTTAAAAGCATTTCACCAAAAATACCCCAACCAGCCGCTGCTTGGTACCGAGGAGGTTGCCGCCATGACCACCCGCGGCTGCTACCAAAGCAACAACGAGGTTCACGAGCTGGATTGTTACCGGGAAATTAAAACCATTTCGGGCGAGCGGTTTGGCGAGGTTTGGCGCACTGTGCAAAATAACGAGTATATTAGCGGAATGTTTTTGTGGAACGGGTTTGATTACCGGGGCGAGGCTTTTCCGTTTGAGTGGCCCTCGGTTGGCAGTTATTTTGGAATTATGGATAGCTGCGGGTTTGAAAAGGCCGGGTATTTTGCAGTGCAGGCCTGTTACAGCACGGTACCGGTGTTGCATTTAGAGCCGCACTGGAACTTTAAAAAGGGGCAAACGGTTTTTGTACGCGCTTTTTCTAACTGCGAGCAGGTAGAGCTTTTGCTAAATGGCCAAAGCCTTGGCAAACAGCCAAACAACCCCTGCACCCCGCTGTTTTGGCAGGTTGAATTTTGCCCCGGTACTTTGCTGGCGCGCGGCTACAACGCCGGCCGCTGCGTTATTACCGCCAGCCGGCAAACAGCGCAAAAGGCTGCAAAAATTGTTTTAACCCCGGTAAACCCCGCCTTAACAAACAGCGGGGAGGAGGTTGCTATTGTTAATGCACATTTAGCCGATGCAAACGGCAACCCCTGCCCAACCGAAAACAAAAAAATTAATTTTGAGGCCGTAGGCGACGGCAAAATTTTAGGGGTTGGCAACGGCAACCAAAATTCGCATGAAAGGGACGCCGCAAGCAGCCGGCGGCTGTTTAACGGCCGCTGCCAGGTAATGCTAAAGGCGGCGCCGGGGGCAAAGACCTTAGCCTTAAAGGCCAAGTGCCAAGGGGTGTTGCCGGCAACGGTTACTTTTAATATTTTAAAAACGGCGCAGCCCGAATATGTGCCCGAAACCTACAGTCGGCTGCTGGGTGGCTTTGTGGAATCTAACATTTGCTTTACCCAAAAGCCGGACCCGCTTATGACCATTGCCGACCGGGAGATGAACCTGTTTGTGCCGTTGGTGTTAAACCCCACCCGTTTTCAGCCCTTTAACGGCAGCTACAAGCTTTACCGTACCCGACTGCTGTTTGCGAACGACGGCCAAAACCGGCGCTGCACCCTGCATTTTGATGAACTGCGCTGCGGCGCGGCCGAAATGTACGCAAACGGCGCGCTGGTGTTTTCGGGTGGCAGAATTTTAGAACAGCCGGTGGAGGTAACTTTTGAAACCGGCGGACTGGAAAGCATGGAGTTTCGCATTTTAATAACGGCCAGCGGTGTTGCAGACTGCGACGGAATTCGCGGCTTTGTAACCGTTGCGGTGGAGTAGAATGTATTGTTTTGGCAAACGGAACTTTGCTTTTTGCCGGCGCATAAAGTAAAAGAAAGCCCGCCACAGAGCCTTTAAATTTAGGCTTTGCGTCGGGCTTAATAGATAATACTGTTACTTATTTTCGCCTTTTTCGGCAAGGTGCTTTTCAAAGGCCAATTGCTTGGCTAAAATAACATTAACCTTGTCGTATAAATCCTCTATCATAATTTCGGTTTTAAGGTTTACCTTGTAGTCGTTCTCCGCCCGGCGGCGGTCTTTTTCCTCCTGCCGGTTTTGGCTCATCATAATAAGCGGGGCCTGTATGGCGGCCACGCAGGAAAGCACTAAATTAAGCAAAATAAAGGGGTAGGGGTCAAAGGCTTTGGCGGCTAAAAGGGCGTTTATTATCATCCACAAAATTAACACCGCGGTAAAGGAAAAAATAAAGGCCCAGCTGCCCGCAAATTTGGCAATGGCGTCGGCCGCCCGCTGACCCAGTGTGTTTTTGGCTTTTTCACCCTTTGGGTCAATAGAAATTTTACTGTCGGCCAGTAGGTTTAAAACCTCCTCATCGGTCATGTCGTGCCGAATATCCGACAAAACCTCGCGCAGCAGTTTTCGGTTTTCTTTCAAATTGATCACCCCGTTAACGGTTGTAAAATTTTCTTTAGTTTACCACATTTAAGGGGCGGGCACAACCCCTTTGGCAAAAGAAAATCAGCCAAAGCTGCTTTGGCTGATTTTTGGCGGGCTGTAAAATTTTAAGGCGCGCAAATTTCATTAATTTGCTGCAGCTGCTCTGCACTAAAGTCGGTGTTTTCGGTTGCTTTTATATTATCTAAAATCTGCTCCGGCTTAGAGGCGCCAATTAATACCGAGGTTACAACGCCGTCTTTTAACACCCAGGCCAGCGCCATTTGCGCTAAGCTTTGTCCGCGCGCCGCGGCAATTTGGTTTAAAGCCTTAATTTGCGCCAAGCGCTGTTCACTTAAAGCCTCCCGCTTTAAAAACCGGCCGTCGGTGCGAATACGGCTGTCCTCCGGAATTCCGTTTAAATAGCGGTTTGTTAACATTCCCTGTGCCAGCGGGCTAAAGGCAATAATGCCCTTTTTCAGCCTTTCGGCGGTTTGCTTTAGTCCGTTTTGCTCAATGGTTCGGTCAAAAATAGAGTACCGGTTTTGGTTTATAACAAAGGGGCAGCGAAGCTCGGTTAAAATTTTTTCGGCCTGCTCTAACTCCTTGCCGTTGTAGTTTGAAAGGCCAACATACAGCGCTTTGCCGCTTTGCACCGCCTGCGCTAAGGCGCCCATGGTTTCCTCCAGCGGGGTGTTGGGGTCCGGCCGGTGGTGATAAAAAATGTCAACATAATCTACCCCTAAACGCTTTAGGCTGGCGTTTAGGCTGGCAAGCAGATACTTTCGGCTGCCCCAATCGCCGTACGGGCCGGGCCACATGGTGTAGCCGGCTTTGGTGCTAATAATTAGCTCGTCGCGGTAGGGGGCAAGGTCTTGCTTTAAAATTTTGCCAAAGCTTTCTTCGGCACTGCCGGGCGGCGGGCCGTAGTTATTGGCTAAATCAAAGTGGGTAATGCCGTTTTCAAACGCGGTAAAGCAAAGCTGCTGCATATTTTCAAACGGGGCGGTGTAGCCAAAATTGTGCCATAGTCCTAAAGAAATACGGGGCAATTTTAACCCGCTGTTGCCGCACTTGGTGTAGGGCATTTTTTGGTAGCGTTGCTCGCTTGCTTGGTACATTTATACTTCCCCCTTAAAATATTTTAATTGCCCAATTTTTTAATTTTAGGTGTTTGTGCGTTTGGCAGGTTAGCCAAGGCCGGCACGGCAGCGGTGTTATTGCTCTAATAACGCTAAGATCTGCGGTTTTTCGCGGTAGCCTACTGCGGTAGCCGTTACCTTGCCGTTTTTTAAAACAAAAAGGGCTGGAATACTGCTAATGTTAAACTGCTCGGCCAGCTCGGGCTGCTCGTCTACATTAATTTTACCAACCTTAACGCTGCTGCCAAGCTCCTCGGCAACGGCCTGCAGCTCGGGCGCAACCATGCGGCAGGGGCCGCACCAGGTGGCCCAAAAATCTAACAAAACGGGCACCTCGGCGTTTTGCACCTCTTGTTTAAAATTCTCTTTCGTAATTGTAATTTCAGCCATTTTTATGCTCCTTTTTTGGGTTATTTTCTTTTGATTTATAATAAAGCATACAGTGGCAGTAGCCTTCAAAATCCGGGTCGGCAACCTGCTTTCTAAATTCCTCGCACATACATTTATTCTCCTGCGTGCGTTCCCGCCGGCAGGGGCAATAGCCGCCGGTTTTTTTTAGGCCCTCCTGCACTAATTTAACAATTTCTTTATTCTTATTTAAGCTTACAGCCAAGATCCTCACCTAAATTGAGTTATTAGCGCATAGGGGGTTGCCCCAAAGCACCGTTTTTATTATAACCTGCCAAAGCGGGCAGTTGCAAGGAAACTGTAACAAATTTTAAAATTTTTTGTGTCGTTTTATTAAGGCTCGTTATTTTCATTGCTAAACTGGCTGTAGTACAGCTTGGCGTAAAACCCGTTTTGCCGCAGCAGCTCCCCGTGCCGTCCCTGTTCAATAACCTGCCCGTTGTTCATAACCAAAATAACATCGGCACTTTGAATGGTAGAAAGCCGGTGAGCCACAATAAAGCTGGTGCGTCCCTGCATCATTTTAGCAAAGGCCGATTGCACCTTTTGCTCGGTGCGGGTATCAATAGAGGAGGTGGCTTCGTCTAATATTAGCATAGGCGGCAGGCTTAGCATGGCGCGGGCAATGCAAAGCAGCTGGCGCTGCCCAGCCGAAAGGTTGCTGCCGCCCCCGGTAATTACCGTTTGGTAACCCTGCGGTAGCCGTTTAATAAAGCTGTGGGCAAAGGCGGCCCTGGCGGCAGCGGTAACCTCCTGCTCGGTGGCGTTAGGTTTTCCGTAGGCAATATTCTCAAAAACCGTGGTGTTGCTTAGCCAGGTATCTTGCAGTACCATGCCATAGCGGGCACGCAAATTTTGGCGGGACATTTTACGAATATCTGCGTCGTCTACCAAAATGCTGCCGCTGTTAACATCGTAAAACCGCATTAACAGGTTAATAAGGGTTGTTTTGCCGCAGCCGGTTGGGCCAACAATGGCAATTCGCTGCCCCGGCTGAACCGTTAAATTTAGGTTGGTAATAAGCGGGTGCTGCTTTTGGTAGCTAAAGCAAACATTTTTTAGCTCAACCGCGCCTTTAACAGGGGGGTCTAACGGGTGCTCCGGGTCCGGTGCGCAGTCCGGCTCCCGTAATACGGCAAAAATGCGCTCGGCACAGGTAAGGGCGTTTTGCAGCTCGGTTACAACGCCGCTAATTTCGTTAAACGGTTTGGCATACTGCCCGGCGTAGCTTAAAAAAATGCTTAGGCCCCCAACGGTTATTTTCCCCGAAACGGCATACAGCGCGCCAATAAACGCAACCAGCGCATAAACTATATTATTAATCATGCGGGTGGTGGGGTTGGTAAGGCTGGAAAAAAAGGTGGCCTTTAAGGCGGCGTTTTGCAGCCGCCGGTTTACTTTAAAAAAGGCCTGCTGGGTGCGCTCCTGCGCGCCAAAGGTTTTAATTACTTGCTGACCCTCTATTAATTCGTTTATTAGGGCTGTTTCCTCCCCGCGAACGGCGGCCTGTTCCCGAAACCAGCGGCTAATGCGCGTGGCAATAAACCGGGCCGAAAGAATTGAAAGCGGCGTTAGTAAAGCAACCGCTAAGGCAATGGCGGTGTTTAGGTAAAACATAATGGCCAGCACGGCAACAATGGTTGTTACCCCGGTAAACAGCTGGGTAAAGCCCATTAACAGTCCGTCCGAAAAGGCGTCTACATCCGCCACCATTCGGCTAAGCAGATCGCCGGAGGAGTGCGTATCTAAAAAGCTTACCGGCAGGCTGTGCAGCTTAGCGTTGTAACGGTTTCTAAGGTCGGCGCAAATGCCGTAGGCCGCTTGGTTGTTAAAAACCGCCAAAAGGTACTGCGCAATCACTGCGGCCGCTGTCCAGGCGGCTATGGTAACAATTTTTTGCAGCACCACCGTAAAATTCACCCGGCCGGAGCCGAACATGGCGTCTATGGCGCTGCCGGTTACAATTGGAATGATTAAAGCGGCCGCAACGCTTACAACCGCGCAAAACAGGCTGCAAAAAATTTGCGCCCGGTAGGGCTTTAGCAGTGCTAAAACATTTTTTACTGTAGATTTTTTCATGCCTCTGCCCCCTTTGTTTGGCTTTCAAAAATTTCGCGGTAAACGCCGCAGCTTTGCAGCAGCGCACTGTGGGTGCCGCTGCCAACCAGCGCGCCGTCATCCAGCACTAAAATGCGGTCGGCCCCGGCAATAGAGCCAACCCGTTGGCTAATAAAAAACACGGTAACATCTTTGGGCAGGGTTTTTAAGGCGCGGCGCACGGCGGCGTCGGTTGCAAAATCCAGAGCCGAAAGGCTGTCATCTAAAATAATTATTTTTGCGCCGCTAAGCAGCGTGCGGGCAATGGTAAGGCGCTGCCGCTGCCCGCCCGAAAAATTAGCGCCGTCCTGCTCTACGGCGGCGTCAAGGCCCCCTTTTTCTAAAACAAAATCCTCGGCCCGGGCTAAGCGCAACGCCCAAAGCATTTGCTGCTCGGTGGCCTGTGGCGCTGCTAATTGCAGGTTGCTTTTAACGGTGCCCGAAAACAGCCGTGGCCGCTGTAGCACCGCGCTAACGGCTTGCTCTAACTGCTGCTTGGAAAGGCTTTGCACCGGCACGCCGTTTACCAAAACCGTGCCGCCGGTGGCGTCGTAAAACCTTAAAATTAAGTTAGCCAGCGTTGTTTTACCGCTGCCGGTGCCGCCAATTACGCCAATGGTTTGCCCCTTTTGCGCGGTAAAGCTAATGTTTTGCAGGGCAGGCTCGGCGCTGCCGTTATAGCAAAAGCTAACATTGTTAAATTGCACGGCCGGCGCACCGGCCTGCGGCTGGCTTCCGCCGCCAAACTGCATACCGCTTTGCAGGCTAAGCACCTGGCCTACCCGGTTCATGCTGGCAACCGAGCGGCCCAGCTGGGTAATAAGGTTGGCCAGCTTTACCAGCTCTACTAATATTTGCGAAATGTAGTTAATTAGCGCAATAATGCTGCCGGAAAGCAGCACCCCGTTTTGAATTTTGCCGGCGCCCAGCCACAAAACTGCAATAATTACGGCGTTAACAATTAGGTAGGTTAAGGGGTTCATAATCGCGGCCACCCTGCCAACAAACAGCTGTGCATGCAGCAGGCGCTCGTTTTGGGCGGCAAAGCGCTTTTTTTGCTCCCCCTCGCGCGAGAAGGCGCGAATAACCCGCACGCCGTTTAGATCCTCCCGCGTGGCCTCAGTAACGCCATCCAGCTGCTGCTGAACCTTTTTGTAAAGCGGATTAGAAAGCCACATAACGCCAAAAACAATGAAAAAAAGCACCGCAATGGCAATTACAAAAATAAGGGCCAGCCGGGCGTTAATGGTAAAGGCCATAATCATGGCGCCAAACACAATAAACGGGCTGCGCATAAATAGCCGTAAAAACATATTCAGCCCGTTTTGCACCTGGTTTACATCACTGGTCATGCGGGTAATTAGGGTAGAGGTGCCAACGGCGTCTACCTCCCCGCAGCTTAAGGTTTGTATTTTGCAAAGCAAATCCTGCCGCAGGCCGGCCGCTGTGCCAATGGCGGCTTTGGCGGCAAAATACTGTGCTACGCAGCTGCTGACCAGCCCCAAAACGGCCATGGCCAACAACAGCAAAAAGCGGCTGATAATGTAGGGCTTATTGGCGGTGGCAATGCCGGTATCAATTATTTTTGCAACAATTACGGGCACTGCCAAATCAAAACAAGCCTCTAAGCACTTAAAAAGCGGCGCTAAAATGCTTTCCAACCGGTATTTTTTAAAATAACTCCACAAAAACTTCATCTTAAACCTCTTTATTCAGCTTTTTAATTTTTCACCTTTTATTTTACTACAAAACAGAACCCTTGTAAAATATATTATTTATGCTATAATAATATAAAAAATATATAGGTATAGGTAATGCGTATGGAAATTCGCCAATTAAAATATTTTACCGCGGTAGTGGAGGAAAAAACCGTTATTGCGGCGGCCAAAAAGCTGCACATGACCCAACCGCCGCTGACTTTGCAGCTTCACCGGCTGGAGGAGGAGCTGGGCTGCAGCCTTTTTAAAAGGCAGGGCAGGGGGCTGCAGCTTACCGACGCGGGCCAGACCATGTACAAACGGGCTACCGAAATTTTGAATATGTGCGACGGCGCTAAAACCGAGATGGCCGATTACCGCAAGGGGGCGGTTGGCACGCTGCGTATTGGGGTAATTTCCTCGGTTCAGGGAACTTTATTTTTAGACTGGCTGACCGATTACCGGGCGCGCCACCCCAAAATAACCGTTTCTATTCACAGCGCCAACACCTACCAGTTGCTGGAAAAGCTGCAAAACCGGGAAATAGATTTGGCGGTGGTGCGCTCGCCGTTTTCGGCGTCGGGGCTTTTTGTGCAGCAGCTTTACCGGGAGCCGATGCTGGCGGTTGGGCAGGCGCATTTTTTTAAAAATTTGCCGAATGAGCCGGTGCGACTTTCTCAGCTGGAAAACCGCCCGATTATAGTATACCGCCGTTGGCAAAAAATAATTGCCTCCTGCTTTGAGGGGGAGGGCTGCACCCCAAACATTTGCTGTGTAAACGACGATGCCCGCATGACGCTGGCCCTAACGGCCCGCGGGCTTGGCGTTGGGCTGCTGCACCCCTCGGCGTTAACACAGCCCGAGCAGCTGGGGTTAACGGCGCTGCCAATTACCAATGGCACCCTAAGCTCTGAAATTGCTTTGGTTTGCCGCGAGCACGAGCCGCTGCCCGAGCCGGCGCGCCTGTTTTGGGAGCAGGCAAAAAAAGCGGTGCCAAAGGCGTTTTAAATTAGGCTTTACTTTTGGTCTGGGGCGTGCTAAAATGAAAAAGCAGGGGATGATATAAAGCAATGAAAAGCCAAATAAAAAATAAAATAATAACAAAAAAATTTAAGGCGGCGTTAGCGGTTTTGTTGGCCGGTTGCTGCCTGCTGGGGGTTACCGCCTGCGGAAGCCCGAACCCGGCGGTCTCGTCTGCGCCGGCAACATCGACCGAGGAAACTCAAAGCGAGCTGAATTCCAGCAAAAAGGCAACCAGCTCAAAACCGAAAAAAACAAGCAGTGCCAAAAAGGCCAGCTCAAAACCAAAAAAAACAACCTCTAAAAATAACGCCGACAATAACAGCTTTACCTTAACCAAGCAGGAAAAGGTTTTGTACGGGGTAGACCCGGAGCTTTACCCGGCACCGCTGGTAAACAAGGGCAATTCGGCCCGCATTGCAAATTTAATGAAAAAGGCGCAATCCGGCGGTAAGTACACCGTGGCCGTGCTGGGCGGCTCTATTAGCCAGGGGGCCGGCTCTACCGGCAACAACAGCTACGGCGCGTTGGTTTGCAACTGGTGGCGGGAGAATTTTCCCAAAGCGCAGTTTACCTTTGTAAACGCCGGCTTGGGCGCTACAACGCCACAAATGGCCTGCTACCGAATGCAATCGGACCTTTTACGGTTTAACCCGGATTTTGTGGTAGTTGATTTTACTGTTAACACCTATGGCGATTACCTTTTAAATGTTACTTACTCTACCTTGCTGTACCGCCTGTTAAACCAAAAAAATGCGCCGGCCGTTATGGGGGTACATTTTACTTATTGCGATAAAAGCCAGTACGCCGCGGGCTTTAGCAAAAAGGGCCTATCAGCACCCGACCGCCAAATTACCGCCGCACTGAACACCTACCAAATTCCAACCGTAAGCTACCACGACTACATTTGGAAAAAGATTGATCAAAAGGTTTTTAGCTGGCGGGATGTTGGCAGCGACTACATTCACCCCAACAACACCGGGCACAGCATTGCCGCGGTGCTGATTACCAAGCACTTAGAGTATGTTAAAAACAACCTTAGCAAGCTGGCCGGTAAAACGCCGGTGGTGCCTGCCCTTTCGGAGCAGCACTACTTAAAGGCCAGTTGTTTAACTAACACTTCTAACGCGGTGCGGGTCGGCGGCAGTTTTAAAAAGTTAGATGGTAGTTCTACCGCTACCCGCGGCTGGCAGTGCGCAGCCGGGGCCAACGGCACCTTAGAAATTACCTTGCCCGGTTCGGCCAAGCAGGCGTATTTGTTTGCAAGTTTTGCAAGCGGCAGCCAGGGCACGGTTACCGTAACCGGTAACAACGGATCTAAGCAGGTGTTTTCAGCCTCCTCGGCAACCATTCCAACCCTGCTGGCGCTAACCAAGGATCAAACCCACTTTAAAGTAACCGCCGCAATAACGGCCGGCAGCTTTACCGTTTACGGCATTGCGCTGGACCAATAATAAAACTTTTACGGCGCGGGCCGCCTTGAATTTGGCAGTTTTACATTTGGCTGCCTTACACTTTGTTGGTTTGGGCTTTGCCAGCCTAAGGCTTAAAAAAGGCTAAAATTTTTGTTGGAGCTGCCCGGGCGTAAAAAGGCCGCCGTTAAGCTAAAGCTTTAAATTTAAAAAACACCTTTTAAAATAAAACCCTTTAAACGCTGTACCAAGCCGGTACGGCGTTTTTTTCGCCGTTTTTAAAATTTGGTTTAAAAATTATTATAAGTTAAAAACCAACACCGTAAATTTTTATACATTTTAAATAAAAAATCTCATTTCCATTTGCCTTGCCTGCCGCTATAATATAGTCAACGACAACAAAGGGGTCGTACAAAGCGCCGGCCAAAACGCTTGCGGGCGCTAAAAAAACGGAGGTATTTAAAATGAAAAAACTACTTGCAATTGTTTTAACCCTGGCCCTGGCGTTAGGGCTAACAGCCTGCGGGAGCGGGAGCGGCTCCGGCACTAAGGGCGAAATTTCGGTATTCTATTACACCTACAGCGACACTTACATTTCCAGTGTGCGTACGGCTATGGACAGCTTACTGAAAAATGCCGGCTTGCAGTTCCAAAACTATGACGCCAACGGCAACCAGACTACCCAGACCGAGCAGGTAACCACCGCCATTGCAAAAGGTTCCTCGGCCTTAATTGTTAATGTGGTAGACACCGGCTCGAATGACGCCGCCCAAAACATTGTAGACCAGGCCAAGGCCGCTAACATTCCGGTTATTTTCTTTAACCGCTCGGTAGAAGAATCGGTTGTAAGCAGCTATGAAAAATGCGCTTTTGTTGGCACCGATTACGAGATGGCAGGCCACATGCAGGGCGAAATGATTGGGAAATATTTGGTAGAAAACTTTGCAAAGCTGGATTTAAACGGCGATGGCAAAATCAGCTATGTAATGTTTAAAGGGCAGGAGGGCAATATGGAGGCCATTGCCCGCACCCAGTACGGCGTAGAGGACGCCGACAAGGCTCTTACCGCCGCCGGCAAGCCGCAGCTTTCGTTCTATGACGCCTCGAACACTAAAAAATATTTGGTAGACCAAAACGGGCTTTGGTCCTCGGCCGCCGCTACCGATTATATGTCTACCATTTTAGCTCAGTACAGCGAATCAAACAACAACATGGTAGAACTGGTAATTGCCAATAACGATGAAATGGCGCTGGGTGCAGTTTCTGCCCTGCAAACCGCCGGCTACAACAAAAGCGGCGCTAAGGTTATTCCGGTATTTGGCGTAGACGCCACCGACGCCGCTAAGGACGCCATTAAAAACGGCAGCATGATTGGCAGCATTAAGCAGGATGCCGAAGGTATGGCCAAGGTGATTACCACCATTGCGCAAAATTTGTTAGACGGCAAATCTACCTTTGAGGGTGTAAACGCCGACGATGTGGTAGGCACCTGGCGCGTAAACATTCCTTACGCTACCTACACCGCCGAGAACGAGAACCAGTAAGAACTTTTTGGGCGCCGAGCGCCTACTAAACCGGGCCGGCAGTTGCAGTTTAGGCTGCCGCTGCCGGCTCGGTTAAGCAAAACAGAATTGGGGGAAAGTTAAAATGACAGAGAACAACGCAGTAAAAAACACAGCCGGCACTGCCGAGCCCCCGGTGTTGCTGCGAATGGAGGATATTGAAAAATCGTTCCCCGGCGTAAAAGCGCTGGATAAAGTGCATTTAACCGTTAAGGCCGGAACGGTACACGCCTTAATGGGCGAAAACGGCGCCGGAAAATCTACCCTAATGAAATGCCTGTTCGGGGTGTACGCAAAGGATAGCGGAAAAATTTACTTAGAGGGCAAAGAGGTACATTTTAAAAATTCTAAAGAGGCGCTGGAAAACGGCGTTGCCATGGTACACCAGGAGTTAAACCAGGCTTTAAAACGCAATGTTATGGATAACATGTGGCTGGGGCGGTTTCCCACTGTGGCCAAGGGCGTGCCCCTTACCAGCGAAAAAAAGATGTACCGCGCCACGCAAGAGGTTTTTGAGAAATTAGATATTCGCGTTGACCCAAAAACCGTTATGAGCAAAATGCCGGTTTCGCAGCGGCAAATGGTAGAAATTGCAAAGGCGGTTTCTTACCACGCTAAGGTAATTGTTTTTGATGAACCCACTTCTTCCTTAACCGAGGAGGAGGTTGAGCACCTGTTTAAAATTATTAATATGCTGCGGGATCAGGGCTGCGGAATTATTTACATCTCCCATAAAATGAAAGAGATCTTACGGATTTCGGACGAGGTTACCATTATGCGTGACGGCAAATGGATTGCCACGAAGGAGGCCAAAGGCCTGACCACGAACGAAATTATTCGTTTAATGGTTGGGCGGGAGCTTACCAACATTTACCCGCCAAAAAGCAACGAAATCGGGGAGGTTTTACTGCAGGTTGAAAACCTTTCGGCCATGTACTCTAAGCTGCAGGGGGTTACCTTTCACGCAAACAAGGGTGAAATTATTGGCATAGCGGGGCTGGACGGTTCCGGCCGCAGCGAGCTGCTTGAAAATATTTTTGGTGTTGCCACCCGCCGTTCAGGCGCCATAAAGCTAAACGGCAAGCCGGTTAAAAACCGCAACGCGCGGGAAGCTATTAAAAACGGCTTTGCCCTGCTTACTGAGGAACGGCGCGCCACCGGCATTTTTGGCATTTTAAATATTCGGGAGAATACGACCATTTCCAGCCTGAATAAATGCCGAACCGGCCCGTTTGTTAGCAAGCAAAAGCAAAAAAAGAACACTGAGTGGTGCATAGACGCCATGCAGGTTAAAACGCCGGACCAGGAAACCAAGATCCGCTCGCTTTCCGGCGGAAACCAGCAAAAGGTTATTTTGGGGCGCTGGCTGTTGACCGACCCCACCGTGCTGCTGCTGGACGAGCCAACGCGCGGCATTGATGTTGGCGCTAAATACGAAATTTACCAGCTGATTATTGACCTGGCCGAAAAGGGCAAAACGGTGCTAATGGTCTCCTCCGAAATGCCGGAGCTGTTAGGCGTTTGTGACCGAATTTTGGTAATGTCGGGCGGGCGGCTGGCCGGCGAGGTTCAGGCCAGCACCGCCACGCAGGAAGAAATTATGGCCTTGGCTGCCAAATTTGCATAATATGGGGGAAGATAAAATGTCTGCTGTAGCTGTTAAAAAAACCAACAAGTTTACCGCCTGGCGCGAAAAATTCAGCGCGGCCAGCGGGGCGGATAAACGCAGAATGATTAGTGATCTGCTGTTTAATAACGCCATGTATATTATTATTGCCATTGCCATTATTTACATTGCCATTCGCGTGCCGGCATTTTTAAAAATGTCGTCTATTGTAAATATTATTTCGCTTACCGCGGCAAAGCTGCCAATAGCGCTGGGCATTGGCGGGGCAATTGTGTTAACGGGCACCGATATTTCGGCTGGCCGCTGCGTTGGCCTTACCGCTTGTATTGCGGCTTCGCTGCTGCAAATGACAGGGTACGCCAACAAAATTTTTCCAAACCTTGCGGTAGTGCCGCTGTGGCTGGTGCTGTTAATTGTAATTGCCGTAGGAGCGGCAATTGGCTTTGTAAACGGCTTTTTTGTTGCAAAATTTAAGCTGCACCCGTTTATTGTAACCCTTTCTACCCAGCTAATTGTGTTTGGCCTGGTGCTAATGTATTTAATGCTGGGTGGCAATAACGGCCAAACCCTTTCGGGGTTAGACGCCTCTTACACCAACTTTGTGCGCGGCACCTTGTTTACCATTGGCGGGGTTGCGGTACCAAAGTATGTACTGTACGCCGTTATTTTAACCGCCGTTATGTGGGTTATTTGGAACAAAACAAAGTTTGGTAAAAATATGTTTGCTGTAGGCTCTAACGAGGAGGCCGCAAATGTTTCCGGTGTAAATGTGTTTTGGACCATTGTGCTGGTGTTTGTGCTGGCCGGCGTTATGTACGGTATTACCGGATTTATTGAGGGCGCGCGAATTGCCTCCTGCTCGGCCAATACGGGGCTGAACTACGAGTCCGACGCCATTGCGGCCTGCGTTATCGGCGGTGTTTCGTTTGTAGGCGGCACGGGTAAAATCAGCGGTATTGTAATTGGCGTGTTTTTGCTGCAAATTATTTTTGTAGGCTTAAACTTTCTTTCGGTAGACCCGAATATGCTTTATGTAATTAAGGGCTTAATTATTCTGGTTGCCTGCGCAATTGATATGCGCAAATATTTAGCCCGTAAATAAACGGTTTAACTTTTAAAGGCAAGGTGATTGTAAGTGGAAGGCACAGTAAAAACAGCGCAAAACGCCGCCCCGGTAAAACGCAGCGGTGGTTTGTACGCCAGGGTTAAAATGTCGGTAAAGGGCGCAAACATCATGGTTTCGGTGCTTTTGCTTATTTTAATTGCCGCAACCGTATTTGTTATTAAAAACGCCGGCTTTACGGTGCGCTTTTCCACCAACGGCGGCTCTACCGTGCCAAGCGTTAAAGCCATGTACAGCGACACGCTAAACCTTTCCGAAACCCCGGTGAAGGAGGGCTACCGCTTTACCGGCTGGTACACCGACGAGGCCTGTACCAACCGCTGGCAGCCGGAAAGCCGGGTAGAAACCAGCATGACCCTTTACGCCGGCTGGGAAAAGGTAAGTTAGGCCGGTAAAAGCCGGCCGCCGTGCCGGTTTGCAAGCGCTGCTGTTTGTGCGGTGCCGCCTTGTTGCCCGTAGGGCGGCCGGGCCGGTTTAACGCCGGCGGGGAAAAATAAGCCTTAAAATAAAGCCTGTTTAAAAAGCATACTTTAAAGTGTTGCTAAAAAAACTTTAAGGGAATATTTAAAAAATAAAGCTTTACGGTTTTCCGTGCGGGCAGCCGCCCGCACGGAATTTTTTGGCATTTTTGCCGCGGGAATTGACAAGCCCTTGTAAATGTGGTACACTCAAAAAACAATAGAATTAATTCTTTTAAAAAGTAGGTGTTTTTATGGGTCTTGCGGTTACGCCGCCAAACCAATTACAGCTAAAAAAATTGCCGGCGGCGCTGCTGCCCTGGTACCGCCAAAATGCAAGGGTTTTGCCCTGGCGGGAAAATAAAGACCCGTACCGCGTTTGGGTTTCGGAAATTATGCTGCAGCAAACAAGGGTAGATACCGTTATTCCGTACTACCTGCGCTTTTTAAAGCAGCTGCCAACTGTTCAAAGTCTGGCGCAGGCCCCCGAGGAAAAGCTGTTAAAGCTTTGGGAGGGGCTGGGGTATTATTCCAGGGTGCGCAATATGCAGCGGGCAGCGCTGCAAATTTGCCGCGAGCACGGCGGCGTTTTTCCTACCGACCCCAAAAAAGTTGGCGCCCTTACCGGCATTGGCCCCTACACGGTTGGGGCAATTTGCTCTATTGCCTTTGAGCAGGCCACCCCGGCGGTAGACGGCAATGTGCTGCGGGTGGTTTCCCGCATTACGGAAAACGGCAGCAATATTGCCGATGCAGCTTACAAAAAAGCCGTAACCGAGGCGCTAAAAGCCGTTTACCCCCCGGCCGGGGATCGCGGCGATTTTACCCAAAGCTTAATGGAGCTGGGGGCAATTGTTTGCCTGCCAAACGGTGCGCCGCGCTGCGGGGGCTGCCCGGCGGCCGGCTTTTGCCTGGCCAACCAAAACAGCAGCTGGCAGCAGTACCCGGTGCTTTTAAAAAAGCCGGCCCGAAAGGTGCAGCAATTAACAGTGTTTTTGCTGCGTTTTGGCAATGAGATTGCGGTGTGCAAGCGGCCGGATACCGGTCTGCTTGCCGGAATGTGGCAGCTGCCGAACACCCAGCAGGCACCCGGCGCTAAAACGGCCGAAAGCTGGTTGGCCGAGCACAAAATTAGCGGCGAGCTTTACCCAAAGCCCCAAAAACAAAAACACATTTTTACGCACATTGAATGGCAAATGCAGTGCTACACGGTGCAGTGCAGCAACAAAAGCCAAGAGTTTGTTTGGGTAAGCGAAGAAGAATTAAACAAAACCGTTGCGCTGGGGTCGGCGTTTAAAAAGCTGGTAAAGCTGTAAAAAGTCAATAAGGTTGAAAAAACCTAATAAGTTTGCGAAAACCCGATGAAGCCGCAGAAAACCCGGTAGGGTTGCAAAAAACGGTGAGGCCGCAAAAGCACAAATTACAGGGCTGTGGGTTTTGGTACTAAAAGTGCAAACTTTAAGGCTGCGGGCTTTGCCGCCTAAAGCATACATTTTTTTGGCAGCGGGGTGCTCTACCGACCGCGCCTAAGGGGAATTACGCTGCCAAAAGGCAGAAAAAAGGGGACTGAAAAATTGCAGCAATTAAAGCAACCAAAGCAGCTTTTAGGCATGGCGGCGGCGCTGTTGGCCAATGTTATTTTTGGGTTTAGTTTTTTGTTTTCTAAAATAGCGCTGCAGGCAGCGCACCCGCTGGTTATTTTGGCGGTGCGGTTTACGGCTGCCTTTGCGGTGTTAAATTTGCTGTTGCTTACCGGCCGTTTTCGGCTGCGGTTAAAGGGCAAGCCGCTAAAGCGGCTTATTTTAATGGGCCTGGCGCAGCCGGTTTGCTATTATTTGTTAGAGCTTTACGGTATTTCGCTTTGCTCCTCGGCCCTTTCGGGGGTAATTATTGGGCTGGTTCCGGTGGCGGTTATTTTGTTTTCCGGTGCCTTTTTGGGCGAAAAGCCAACCGTTTTGCAGCATGTTTGCACGGTGGTTTCTTTGCTGGGGGTTGGGGCAATCAGCCTGCTTTCTAACAATGGGCAGCCCAGCTATTTTTTAGGGGTGGTGCTGCTGGTTGGCGCGGTGGTTTCGGCCGCGGCCTTTAATTTGCTTAGCCGCAGCATTTCGGCCCAGTTTACGGCTTTTGAGCGCACCTACTTAATGTTTTTATTAGGCAGCGTTAGCTTTAACGCGGCGGCCGTTTTGGTGCTGCGCGGCCGCTTTTTTACCGGGCTGGCCGCTGCCGCCGTGCAGCCAAATTTTTGGCTGGCAATTGCTTACCTGGCGGTGGTTTCCAGCGTGGCGGCGTTTTTGCTTTACAACTATTCTACCACGCAAATCAGCGCGGTGCGCTCCTCCTCCTTTTCTAACATTATTACAATTGTTTCGCTGCTGGCGGGGGTATTCATTTTAAAAGAGCCGTTTTCGGCTTTGCAGCTGCTGCTTTGCGTTCCAATTATCTTAGGCGTTTACGGGGTAAACCGTGCCGGGCAAAGCGGGTAGGCTTGGCCGGCCAAAAATTTTAATTAAATTGAATAGGGTTTTATAAAAATTAAATCCGCATTTTTGTAAAGGTTGCTTTAAAGCGCTTTTACAAAAATGCGGATTTGTTTATTATTTAATTAATTTAACAGTACTTTATTTTGCCTTTCAGCAGTTTTCAAGGCGGTGGTACAGCTGCTCAAAAATTTGCGTCATGCCAACCTTGTTGGGGTGGCCGCCCTGCTTTTTAATGTTACAAAGCGCAACAAACGGTACCTGGTACGCTTCGCAGCCCTGTTTTAGGCCCAAGGTAAGCTCGGGGGAGAATAAATCGTTTATAATTACAACAATTTTCGCTTTTAAAAAGGCTTGTTTAACGGTGTGCAGCAGGCAGCAAAACGCCGGCAAGGTGCATTTTAAATCTTCGTCGGTCCAGTTTTCAAACTGCAGCTTTCCCAAAGGGGCGCCGGCCCAAAAATCGTTGGTTCCGCCAAAAATTAAAACGGTGTTGGGCTGTTTTGCACTAAAAGCGCCGCTTTGCAGCTCGGCCGAAAACCGCCCAATAAAAGAGGTTTTTGGGCAGTAGGCGCCATTGTAGCCGGTGTTGCCAATGGTGGTGCCGGAATAACTGTTATTTTCTAAAAGCTCGGCGCCGGTCTTGTTCAGTAATTGCTGCCACCAGGTCTCGCTTTGGCGGCAAACGTCGGTGTCTTGTTTAATTTCGTTGGCGTAATAGCAGTCGTACCCTTGGGGTACGCAGCCCTCGTAGGTAGAGTAGCTGTCGCCCAAAATGTAAATTTTTCCTAAATTCATGGTGTCCCCTTAAAGCTGTAATTTTAATAAATTTTATTTTTTACTATTATAATGCGCCCGGTGTTAAAATTCAAGCCCCGTAAGCGGTTGCTTTTTAAAATTTTTTGGGGCTATTTTTGCAAAAAACATTGCCGTTTTGGGGAAAATATGGTATACTAAAATGAATTATTTTTGCAGCGCAAACAGGCAGGGGGTGTTTGGGGTGCGCGTGTTGGGAATAGACCCGGGCTACGCCATTGTGGGCTGGGGCGTTTTGGAGTACGACCGAAACCGGTTTACCCCGCTGGCTTTTGGCGCCGTAACAACGCCGGCCAAAACCGAATTTACTTACCGCTTAAGCAAAATTTACACCGATGTTACCGAAATTATGCAGCAGCACCGCCCGCAGGCGCTTTCAATTGAAAAGCTGTTTTTTAACACCAACGCCACTACGGCAATTGATGTTGCCCAGGCAAGGGGCGTTATTTTGCTGGCGGCGCGGCAAAATAATATTCCGGTTTTTGAGTATACGCCGCTGCAGGTTAAGCAGGCGGTTACTGGCTACGGCAAGGCCGATAAAAAACAGGTTATGGAGTTGACCCGCCGGCTGCTGAATTTGCAAAAGGTTCCCCGGCCGGACGACACGGCCGACGCTTTGGCCATGGCCATTTGCCACTGCCACTCGGCTTCATCGCTTATTTTTAAATCTGCCCTGCGGCAAACCGGGGCAGGGAGGTAAAATTAAAATGATTTATTCCCTTAACGGTAAATTAATTTTTCACGATAATAACAGCGCCGTTGTTGAGTGCGGCGGCGTTGGCTACCGTTGCCTTATAACGGCTAAGACCCTGGGCGGGCTGCCGCAGCTGGGGGAGCCGGTACGGCTGTTTACCTACCTTTCGGTACGGCAGGACGGGTTAGACCTTTTTGGCTTTTTAACCGCTAAAGAGCTGGATTGTTTTAAGCTGCTGACCGGTATTAACGGGGTTGGACCCAAAATGGGCCTTGCAATACTTTCGCAGTTTGCGCCGGAGGAAATTTACGCCGCCATTGCCGCGGGGGATCACAAGACCCTAACGGCAGCCAGCGGGGTTGGACCAAAGCTGGCGCAGCGTTTGGTTTTAGAGCTGCGCGACAAAATTGGTAAATTAGAAATGAATACGGCCGCAGCCAACACGGCGCAGGCCTCGGCCCCAACGGCGGGCACCGCGGCCGAGGCGGTTTCGGCCTTAGTGGCGTTGGGCTTTACGGGGCCGGAGGCCCGAAGCGCCGTTGGCCGCCTAAACCACGAGCTGCCAGTAGAACAGCTAATTAAGCAGGCGCTGGCGCTGCTTTCAAGCGGCCGGCTTTAAAGGTAAACCAAAGGCCAAAAAGCCGTTGCTAAAGCAAGGCTGGCAATAATGCCGCCAAAACGGCTTGCCAAAGCCGCGCCGGCGGCCGGGCTAAATACACAAACGCCTATTAAAGGGGAAAGCTTATGTCTGAAATGGATTTTGAAAACCGCATTGTTGCGCCGGAATACACCCCGGAAGATGTTGATACCGATTATTCGCTGCGGCCGAAAACGCTGGCCGAGTATATTGGGCAGGATAAAGTTAAGGAAAACCTTTCTATTTACATTAAAGCCGCCGCCATGCGGCACGAGGCCTTAGACCATGTGTTGCTTTACGGCCCGCCCGGCTTGGGTAAAACAACCCTTTCCGGCATTATTGCCAACGAGCTGGGGGTAAATTTGCGGGTAACCTCCGGCCCGGCTATTGAAAAGGCAGGAGATTTAGCTGCCATACTTTCCTCCCTTGCGGAGGGGGATGTGCTTTTTATTGATGAAATTCATCGTCTGCCACGCACGGTGGAGGAAATTTTGTACCCCGCCATGGAGGATTTCTCCTTAGATATTATTTTGGGCAAAGGGCCGTCGGCGCAGTCTATTCGCCTAAATCTTCCGCATTTTACGCTGGTGGGCGCAACAACCCGCTCCGGCCAATTAACCGCCCCTTTGCGGGATAGATTTGGCGTGCTGCTGCGGCTGGAGCTTTACACGCCGGAGCAATTGGCGCAAATTGTGCGCCGCTCGGCCGGCATTTTGCAAATTGAAATTGATTCTGCCGGCGCGTTGGAGATTGCCTCCCGCTCCCGCGGGACGCCGCGAATTGCCAACCGGCTGCTAAAGCGCGTGCGGGATATTGCCCAGGTAGAGTACGACGGCAAAATTACCGAGCAGGTTGCCGTTCGCGCGCTGGCGCGCTTTGAAATTGACGAATTAGGCCTGGATGATTTTGACCGCCGAATGTTAAAAACAATTATTTTTAATTATAACGGCGGCCCCGTTGGGCTGGAAACTTTAGCAGCAGCCGTAGGGGAGGAAAGCGTTACCATTGAGGATGTTTACGAGCCGTATTTAATGCAAATTGGTTTTTTAACCCGCACCCCACGCGGCCGCATGGTTACCGACGCCGCCTACCGGCATTTAGACCTTAAAAAGCCCGGTCAGCAATCGCTGCTGGATTAGTCCTGTTGGGGGTTTGGCCGTTTTGCCGGCCTTACCGCATTTTGTATTTTTCCCGGAACGGGTACATAAATATTTTTAACTGCGAAATAAAAAAAGTAAGAGAGGTTTTTAAAAAATGGGAAGACTTTTTGGAACAGACGGTGCCAGGGGCATTGCAAATTTAGAATTGACCTGCGAGCTGGCCACCAACATTGGCCGTGCCGCGGCCTTTGTACTGGCAACAGAGAATGTTAAACGCCCTAAGGTGCTAATTGGAAAGGATACCCGCGCCTCCTCGGATATGCTAGAAATGGCTCTGGCCGCCGGGCTCTGCTCGGTAGGGGCCGATGTTGTACTGGCCGGCTTTGTGCCAACCCCGGCGGTAGCCTACTTAATTAACAATTGCGGCGCCGACGCCGGCGTTATGATCTCCGCCTCGCACAACCCGTGCGAATATAACGGCATTAAGCTGTTTAACAGCAACGGCTACAAATTGCCGGATAAAATTGAGGAGCAAATTGAAGCGCTGGTGCTGGACGATATGTCTCCCATTGCAATGCCTACCGGCGGCGATGTTGGCACGGTGTTTCACCGGCCGGACTATGTTGAAACCTACATTGAGCACATTTTATCTACCACCGAAGTGCGGTTAGACGGTTTAAAGCTGGCCATTGACTGTGCGAACGGCAGCGCTTCCTACACGGCGGAAAAGATTTTTAAAGGCCTTGGCGCCGATTGCTACATGATGCACAACAACCCCGACGGGGTAAACATCAACGCCAAATGCGGCTCTACCTGCATGGATGGGTTAATTGACTATGTAAACGGCCACCGGGTAGATTTAGGGCTGGCCTTTGACGGTGATAGCGACCGCTGTCTGGCGGTTGACGAAAAGGGCAATGTAATTGACGGCGACAAGCTGATTGCCGTTTTTGCCAAGGATATGAAAGAGCGCGGCGTGCTGCCGAAGGACACTGCCGTTGTTACCGTAATGTCGAACATTGGGTTTAAGCGCTTTGCTAAGGAGAATAACATTAAAGTAGCCGAAACCGGCGTGGGCGACCGCTATGTGCTGGAGGAAATGCTAAAAAACAATTACGGCATTGGCGGCGAGCAATCCGGCCACATTATTTTTAAACAGTTTGCCACCACGGGCGACGGCCAGTTAACCGGTGTGCAGTTTGCCTCGGTCATGAAGCGCACCGGGCAAAAGGCCTCTAAATTAGCGGCGGTAATGCAGGCTTACCCGCAAACAATGGTAAATGTTAAGGCTGCGCCCGAATTAAAAGCGCTGCTTAAAACCGATGTTGAAATTAACAACGCCATTAACGCCGCCGCAAAAGCGCTGGGCGAAAACGGCCGCATCTTGGTTCGCGCCTCGGGCACCGAGCCGCTGATTCGGGTTATGATAGAGGGCGAAAACATTAAAGAAATTGCCAAAATGGCCAAAGATGTTGCCAAGGTAATTGAAAGTAAGGGCTAATGAGAACAACCAACGATTTTAACGATTACGAGCTGTTAGATGTTAACAACGGCAACCGGCTGGAGCGGTGGGGGCAGGTTTTTTTAATTCGCCCCGACCCGCAGGCGGTATGGAGCCTAAAGCAAAACGGTGCGCTGTGGCAAAAGGCTGACGCCATTTACCACCGCTCTAATTCCGGCGGCGGGCAGTGGCAGGTTTTAAAAAAGGTGCCGCAGGTTTGGAGCGTTAGCTACCGCGGTTTAACCTTTCAGCTAAAGCCAATGGGCTTTAAGCACACCGGCCTGTTCCCCGAGCAGGCGGTAAACTGGAACTTTATGCAGGAAAAAATTAAACAGGCCAACCGTCCGGTAAAAATTTTAAATTTATTTGCCTACACCGGCGGTGCCACCCTTGCCTGCTTAAAGGCCGGTGCTGCCGTAACGCATGTAGACGCTTCTAAGGGTATGGTGCTTTGGGCAAAGGAGAATGCCGCAGTTAGCGGCCTGGCCAACTGCCCGGTGCGCTGGTTGGTAGATGACTGCGTTAAATTTGTGCAGCGGGAGCTGCGGCGCGGCAACCGGTACGACGGCATTGTTATGGACCCCCCCTCCTACGGGCGGGGGCCGAACGGCGAGGTTTGGAAGCTGGAGCAGAATATTAACGAGCTTCTGCAGCTTACAGCTGGCCTTTTAAGCGAAGATCCGCTGTTTTTTATTTTAAATTCTTACACGGCGGGAATGTCGGCTACCGTGCTGAACTTTATGGTAGAGCAGTATGTTGGTAAAAAATTCGGTGGTACGGTTTCAACCGGCGAAATTGGCCTGCCGGTAACGCACAGGGCGCTGGTTATGCCCTGCGGGAACACAACAATTTGGAAAACGGAGCATACATGAACAACATTATTTCACTGCAAGATGTTACTTTTCAATATGAGGAGGAGCAGCCCGATTCCGGCGCGGTTTTAAAAAACCTGAGTCTTAGCATAGCGCAGGGCAGCTTTACGGTTATTCTGGGCCACAACGGCTCGGGTAAATCTACCCTGGCCAAGCTGTTAAACGGCCTTTTAAAGCCGGATAGCGGCACCGTTTTGGTAGACGGATTAAACACTAAGAACGAAAAGCAGGAGTTTGAAATTCGCCGCCGGGTTGGCATGATTTTTCAAAACCCCGATAATCAGCTGGTTTGCTCGGTGGTGGAGGAGGATGTTGCCTTTGGCCCCGAAAATTTAGGGGTAGAGCCGAAAGAAATTCGCCGGCGGGTAGACGCCGCTTTGCAGGCGGTAAATATGGCCGAATTTAAAAACGCCGCCCCGTTTTACCTTTCGGGCGGGCAAAAGCAGCGGGTTGCCATTGCCGGCGTGCTGGCCATGCAGCCTAAGGTGCTGGTTTTAGATGAACCCACCGCAATGTTAGACCCGGTTGGCCGCCGCGAGGTTATGAATACCGTTTGGCGGTTGAATAAAGAGCAGGGCATGACGGTGGTGCTGATTACCCACTACATGGAGGAGGCCGACGGCGCCGACCGTGTTTTGGTTATGGATAACGGAAAAATAACGGCGGATGACACCCCGATCGGCGTATTTTCAAATCCCGAGCTTTTAAAAAAAGCCGGGCTGGCGCTGCCGCAAACTGCTGAGCTTTTGCTGCGCTTAAAGAAGGCGGGTCTGCCGGTAGAGCAGGGGGTTATTAATGCCAAACAAACGGCCAAGGCTATTGCCAAAGCCTTAAAAGGGGGCCGGGCCGCATGGTAGTTTTACAAACCAAAGGCGTTAGCTACACCTACCCGCAAACCGGCTCGGTGCACCACGCCGCTATTAAAGATATTAGCCTTTCGGTTCAAAAAGGGGAGGTTACCGGCATTATTGGGCACACCGGCTCGGGTAAATCTACCCTGCTGCAAACCTTTAACGGGTTAATTAAACCCGGCGCCGGTACAGTGCTGCTAAACGGGCAGGATCTTTGGGAAAACCCTAAAAAAATTGCCGAAAAGCGATTTCACGTTGGGCTGGTTTTTCAGTACCCCGAGCACCAGCTGTTTGAGGAAACGGTTTTTAAAGATATTGCCTTTGGCCCAAGCAATATGGGGCTGGACCAGCAGGAAATTAACCGCCGGATACACCTTTACACCAAAATGTTGGGGCTAAGCGAAAGCTATTTAGAACGCTCGCCCTTTGAACTTTCGGGCGGGGAAAAACGCCGCGTTGCGCTGGCCGGCATTTTAGTTATGGAGCCGGAGGTTTTAGTGCTGGACGAGCCCACCGCCGGGTTAGACCCCATTGGCCGCGCCATGCTGTTTAAGGCTATTCAGGCCTACAAAGCGCGCACGGGCGCCGCGGTGATTATTGTTTCGCACAGTATGGAGGATTTAGCGCAGCTTTGCACCAGGTTGCTGGTTTTGCAAAAGGGCCGGCTGGTGCTTTCCGGCACGGTGGCCGAGGTTTTTTCAAACCACGAGCGGCTGCGGCAAATGGGGCTGGAGGTTCCGCTGGTAACCCGCGTGCTGCTTTATTTGCAGCAAAGCGGCGTTGCGGTGCAGCCAAATGCCTTTACGGTAGAGCAGGCGGTGCAGCAGCTGCTTGCGGTTTACAAAGGGGGTGCCGGCCGTGCTGAGTAACTTTACCTTTGGGCAGTATTATCGCGCCGATTCGGTTATTCACCGCATGGACCCGCGCTTTAAGCTGCCGGAGCTAATTGCCATTATTGTTTTTATTTTTGTTTGCCGCGGCTTTGGCACGCTGGCCATAATGGCGGCGCTGGTGCTGGCGGTTTTACTGCTTTCCCGCGTGCCGCTGAAGCTTTATTTTAAAAATTTAAAGGCGCTGCTGCCAATTTTAATTTTAACCGCGCTGCTGAATATGTTTTATGTGCAGGAAAGCACCGTGCTGTTTCAGTTTTGGGTGTTTACGGTTTCAACCGGCGGCATTTACCGCGCGGGGTTTATGGCGGTTCGGGTTGTGCTGCTTATTTTAATCAGCTCGGTTTTAACCTACACTACTACCCCAACCGAACTAACCGACGCCATAGAAAGTCTGCTTTCCCCCTTAAAGCTTATTGGCCTGGGGGAACCGGTGCATATTTTGGCTATGATGATGACCATTGCTTTGCGGTTTATTCCAACCTTAACCGATGAGACCGATAAAATTCTTTCGGCCCAGCGCGCCCGCGGCGCCAACACCGAAAGCGGCGGATTAATTAAAAAAATGAAGGCCATGGTGCCGGTGTTAATTCCGCTTTTAATTTCCTCGGTTCGCAGGGCGGGGGAGCTGGCCGAGGCCATGGATTGCCGCTGCTACAACGGCGGTAAGGGCCGCACCAGAATGAAGAAAATTGTTGCCGGTAGAAGAGATTTTCTTTCGCTTTTTTTGTTGGCGGTGGTTTTTTCGTCTATTATTATTCTGCAAATCATATTTTAAAAAGGGGGCCGGCCTTGTGGGTAGGCGCTGCTTAAAAATTGCATATCTTGGTACCGCCTACTGTGGCTGGCAGGTGCAAAAAAACGGCGTTTCGGTGCAGCAAACGGTGCAAACGGCGCTGCAAAAGCTTTTGGGCAGCCGCCCGGCGCTAACCGGCTGCAGCCGCACCGATTCGGGCGTGCACGCCAACGCTTTTTACTGCCACTTTAACGGGGGCGAAAATATTCCAAACAAAGGGCTGGTTGCCGGGCTGAACACCCTGCTTCCGAGCGATATTGCCGCGTTGGATTGCTTTGATGTTCCACCCGATTTTCACGCAAGGTACAGCGCCCTCGGCAAAAATTACATTTACAAAATTTACGAAAGCCCAACGCCAAGCCCGTTTTTAAACGGTCGGGTGCTTTGGCTTAAAAACGGGGTAGACTTAGAAAAAATGAACGCGGCCTGCGCCGAGCTGGTTGGCACGCACAATTTTAAAAGCTTTTGCGCGGCCGGCAGTACGGTACAAAGCACGGTTCGCACCGTGCAAAGCTGCTTTGCCGAGCGGCAGGGCGGGCTGCTTACCTTTAGCGTTACCGCAAACGGATTTTTATACAACATGGTGCGTATTATGGTTGGCACCGTGCTGCAGGCGGCAAACAGTAAGCTGCCGCCCGAGCAAATAAAGCAAATAATAGCCCGGGAAAACCGCGCGGCCGCCGGTAAAACGGCCCCGGCCTGCGGCCTTTATTTAAACCGGGTTTTTTATAACCAAGAAGATTTTTTAACCGCCAAGGGGGTGTAAAGGTTGGCACAGCGAAAAAAGGTTAAAAAGGTTTGCCCAAAAAAGGCGTTAAAGCCCCAAAAGGCGGCGGCTGCAAAGCCGCAAGCCCGGCGCCGAACGGCCCCGGCACCCGCCCCGGTAGAGGCCATTAAAATGCAGCCCAAAAAACCAAAAGAAAAACAAACTGCCGCACCCAAGGCGCAAAGCGGCGCGGCAAAGGCCGCACCGGCGCAAAGGCCGGCGGTTTTAGAGCAAAAAAGAGCCGCGTCCGCTTTAAAAACGGCAGACCCTGCGGTCTCGAAAGCCCGCGGTGCTGCCAAGGTGCAAAAAATGCCGCAGCGCCCCGCTGCCCCTAAAAAAAGCCGCCCGGCCGGCGCACGCCCCGCCCCGCCCAAACGCCAGCCGGGGGAAAGCCCCCGCAGCCTGTTTCAGTTAGGGTTAATTCGCGGGCGCCGCAAGCAGGTTCGCACAAAGCGTTTGGTGCTTTGCTGCACCGCGTTGGCAGTGGCCGTTTTGCTGGGGGTTTACACCCTGCTTAGCCCTACCGGGCCGTTAGAACACACGGTGAACTTTTTTGCGGCGCTGGGGGGCGGCAAGTTCCCGTTAACAATTAGCGGAACCGAGCTAAAAGCCCAAACGGCGCAGGGCGGCCGCGTTTTTGTGCTAACCGATTCGCATATTTTAGGCGTAAACGCCGGGGGCCGCGCGTTTTTAGAGCAGCAGCACGGCTTTTCCAACCCGGCTATGAAAACTTCGGCCGAGCGGGTGCTGGTTTACAACCGTGAAAGCACCGGCTACGCGGTTTTAAACAACAGCAAGGAGCTTTACCGCGGCGATTTAAAAAACATTATTTACAAGGGCGATATTTGCAGCAAGGGGCTGGTTGCCTTTGTAACCTCGTGCGACGGGTACGCAGCCGCCGTTAGCGTTTACACCAAAAGCTTAAAGCTAAAATTTACCTGGTATTTAACCGATGGCTTTATTAGCGATATTGCGCTTTCCAACAACGGCAAGTACATAGCCGTAGCCGCAGTAAATGTGCAAAACGGCGCGTACAGCAGTAAGGTGCATTGCTTTTCGCTTAAAAGTGAAACGCCGCTGTATACCGCCGATTTTCCCGAAACGGCAGTGCTTTCGCTGCAAAAGGTTTCGGGCAGCCTGTTTGCCGCGGTAACCCAAAATAACCTTACCTTTTTAACCTTTGGCGAAAACAGCCAAAAAAGCGGAACCGACCAATCGGCCACGGTCAGCCTTGTAAAAAGCTCCCCCAGCGGAAAGCGGCTGGCTGCGGTTTGCGGCAACCCAGGCGCTATGACGGTGTACCTTTACGACGCAAAGGGCAACACCTTAAACCGGTTTAATTTTAACGATGCCATGACCGACCTTGCTGTTACCGACCGCTATTTGTACATTTTAAATAACGATACCATTCGCTTGCTGCAGCCCGACGGCACCGAGCAAAGCCGCACAACGGTAGACCGTGCCAAAACGCTGCTGGCGCCCTGCGGCTCCGGCGTGTTAGCGGGGGATAATTCGCAAATAGATTATATTCGCATTAACCCGGAGCAGCAAAGCTCGGTGGTTTCTGGCAGTTCCTTGGTTTCGGGTGCTTCATCGACCTTGGCCGCAAGCGGAACCAATTAGGCTAAACGCCTGCGGGGAACCAATAAACGGCTGCTAAAATTACAGTACCTTTTGTTTGCCCGTTATTTGCCCGGCTAAAATTTTTTGTTGGCGCTGCAAAAACGGCAATACTGCAAATATTTAAAAAATATTCGGCTTGTTACATAAATTTCATAAGGAGGATTTTACATGCCTTGGATGTTAGACGCCTTTGTAGTGGCGGTTGTTTTACTTTGCATTATTTTTTCGGTTCGGCGCGGGTTTGTACGCACGGCGGTAGAGGTGGTTGGGCTGTTTTTATCGTTTTACCTTGCCTTTGCGGTGGCCGGCGTAATTGCCGGCGCGGTGTTTGACCATTTTATTGCGCCCGCCATGGTGCAAAAAACCGTTTCGGCCGTGCAGCAAAACACCCAAAGCTCCGCCGCATTAACGGCCGAATCTATTTGGAACGCGCTGCCCCAAACGGTTACAAAGGTTGCCGGCAATTTTGGCGTAACGGCGCAAAGCGTTGCCGGTAAGGTTGGCGGCAGTTTTTCGGCGGCCAATTTGCAGCCGGTTGCCGAGCAAGCGGTGCAGGCGGCGGCCCGGCCGGTTGTGGTGCCGCTTATAAGGGCTGTTGCCGGGGGCGTTTTAACCCTAATTTTAATGATTTTTGTTAAAATTTTGGCCCGCCTTTTAGGGCGTGTGGCCCGGCTTCCGGTTTTGCGGCAGGTAGACGCGGTTTTGGGAATTGTTTTAGGGCTGGTAAAAGGCTTGCTAATTGCCGGCATTTTGTGTATAATAATTTCGGTTGCGGTAAACCTTACCGTAAACGGGTTTTGGTGCTTTACGCGGGAGAATATTGAGGCCTCGGTGCTGTTCCGCTTTTTAGCACAGCTAAACCCCTTTAACCGTTAGTTAAAACACGCAGTTAATGTTGTTATAAAACCTTTTGTTACAAGAAACAAGGAGCAAAAAATGAAATTGTGCAGCAAATGCAAAAAAAGGCCTGCCGTGGTTTTTATTTCCGACAGTACCAACCCCTCTAAAGAGCCGCGCGGCCTGTGCCTTTCGTGCGCGCAGGAATCCGGCATTAAGCAGGTGCAGGATATTTTAGACCGCATGAACATTTCAAAAGAGGATATTGAGGATATGAACGAACAGCTAATGTCCTTTATGGGGGAAATGACCGAGGGGGAGGAGCCGGAAAGCGACGACGGCGAAACCGACGGTGAAAGCGGCGAAAACGAGATGTTTGAATCGGGCGGCGCCCCGGTGTTCCCGTTTATTAACGGCATTTTCGGCGGCAAGGGCGAAAAGTCGGACGCCGACGAAAAAGGCGGAAAGCCCGGCGAGAAAAAAGAAAAAAAGAAAAAAGCCAAGCGCCGCTACCTTGAAATGTTTTGCACCAACCTAACGCAAAAAGCGCGCGACGGTAAAATTGACGCTATTGTTGGGCGGGACGAGGAGCTGGCCCGAATGATTCAAATTCTTTCCCGCCGCTCTAAAAACAATCCCTGCCTAATTGGCGAGCCGGGCGTTGGTAAAACCGCGGTGGTAGAGGGGTTGGCCCAAAAAATTGCTTTGGGGCAGGCGCCCGCAAGGCTGTTAGGGCTTGAAATTTACCTGCTGGATTTAACCGGCCTGGTTGCCGGTACCCAGTTTCGCGGCCAGTTTGAAAGCCGGGTAAAGGGCTTGGTAGACGAGGTAAAATCGGCCGGGAACATTATTTTGTTTATTGACGAGGTACACAACATTGTGGGGGCCGGTAATTCTGAGGGGGCAATGAACGCCGCCAATATTTTAAAACCGGCGCTTTCCCGCGGGGAAATTCATGTAATAGGGGCAACCACGCTAAAGGAGTACCGCCAGTACATTGAAAAGGACGCCGCCTTAGAACGCCGTTTTCAGCCTGTAACGGTAGAGGAACCGTCGTTTGAAAACGCTTTAAAAATGCTGCAGTGCGTGCGCCCGTATTACGAGGGGTACCACAACATTAAAATTCCGGATGATATGCTAAAGCAGGCCGTGACCCTTTCGGAGCGATATATTTCCGACCGCTATTTGCCGGATAAAGCCATTGATTTAATTGACGAAGCCGCCGCCTGCGCCGCACTGCGCAACAAGGCCATTGAGCAGCTTTACACCCTAAATAAAAAAATTGCCGATCTGGCCGTTGCCGAGGAGCAGGAGGAGGCCAAGGTAGAGGCGGTAGATTACGAAAAGCTGGCTCAGGTTAAATCGGAGCTGGCACTGTGCCGCGAGCAGGCCGCAAAGCTTTACGGCCCGGCTGCTGAGGGCAAGGTGACCTTGCAGGACTTAGCCCGCGTGATTGAGCTTTGGACGGGGATCCCCGCCGCCAAGGTGCAGCAAAACGATTTAAAAAAGCTATCGAATTTAGAGCAGGAGCTTAAAAAACGCGTAAAAGGGCAGGACCAGGCCGTTTCGCTGGTGGCCGCCGCGGTAAAACGCTCCCGCCTTAAATTAGCCAACAACCGCCGCCCGGCCTCGTTTATTTTTGTTGGGCCTACGGGCGTTGGCAAAACCGAGCTGGCAAAGGCGTTGGCCGACCTTTTGTTTGACACGCCCGAAACCCTGCTGCGGTTTGATATGTCAGAGTTTATGGAAAAACATTCGGTTTCGCGCTTAATTGGTGCGCCCCCCGGATATGTAGGCTACGACGAGGCCGGCCAGCTGACTGAAAAGGTGCGCCGTAAGCCGTACAGCGTTATTTTGTTTGACGAAATTGAAAAAGCTCACCCCGATGTTTTAAACATTATGCTGCAAATTTTAGATGACGGCCGCATTACCGACGCCCAGGGCCGCACCGTGAATTTTGAAAACACTTTAATTATTATGACCTCGAACGCCGGGAGCGACAAAACCGAGAATTTAATGGGTTTTGGCAAAAGCGCCGAAACCGCCGCGCAGGAAAAGGCCATGCGCGCGCTGGAGGACTTTTTACGGCCCGAATTTTTGGCCCGGGTAAGTGAAATTGCGGTGTTTAACCCGTTGGGCGAAAAGGCCCTTTGCGAAATTGCCGAGCTGTGCCTTTCCGAGCTGCAGCAGGCGCTGCAGCAAAAAAGCATTGTGCTGCAGTACAAAAAAGGGGTGCCGGCTTATTTTGCGGCAGCCTGCAACGGGGTAAAGCGCGGTGCCAGAGATCTACGCAACAATGTGCGCCGTGAGCTGGAGGATGAAATTATTAACGCCATGATAGAGCACAGCGAGCAAACCCTGCAGGAGGTTTGTGCCACGGTGGAAAACGAAAAATTACAACTTACCTACCGATTTGCTTGAAATTTAAAGCAAACCGTGGTATAATCTGTTCGTGTATTAATTTGTTTTAATAAATGCACAAACCTGCGCCGCGCCGCTAATTTTTGGCCGGTGTAAACCAAATTTTTAAACGGTGAAGTTATGATGAAGTCTAAAGCTATTCGCGTTATTATTCCCGTGCTGCTGTTTGTGGTGTGTGTGGTGAATGTTGGCTATTTTATTCACAATGCGTTTTTCTATTCGTTAGACGGCCTGCCGCAGGGCAATTTAAGCTTTCCGGTAATGTCGCCCGACGGTAAAAACACCCTGCGCATTTACAGTGTGGAGATTGACGGCATTGGCACGGCCGTTCGGGGCGAAATTGTTTCGACCGATCGCACCTACAACATCTACTGGGAAACCGGAACCACCTCGGCCATTGCCGCCTGGGTGGATGACAGCACGGTTGATATTAACGGCAACACCGTTAATATTAACGGCAAACCGTACGACAGCCGCCGCCAAATTGAAATTCCAAGCGGTTCGGCTAAAAATAAGTTGCAATAATAAACTATAAAAGGTGATCGTATGAATTTACAAACCAAAGCCCCCGAAGCCGGGGATACCGTTGCCGTTATTACCACCACTTTGGGCGATATTTGCGTAAAGCTTTTTCCGCAGTATGCGCCAAAGGCGGTAGAAAATTTTACAACCCACGCCAAAAACGGCTACTATAACGGCGTTATTTTTCACCGTGTGATTCCGGATTTTATGATTCAAGGCGGCGACCCGCAGGGCACCGGCACCGGCGGCGAAAGCATTTGGGGCGCCCCGTTTGAGGATGAATTTTGCCCCGAGCTGCACAATTTGCGCGGCGCGCTTTCAATGGCAAACGCCGGCCCGGGCACCAATGGCAGCCAATTTTTTATTGTGCAGGCCAAAGCGGTGCCGGAGCAAATGCTTTCCCAAATGCAGGAGCTTAGTGAAAGCGGTTTTCCCGCCGAGGCGCAGGAAAGCTACAAGCAGCTGGGCGGCACCCCGTGGTTAGATTTTAGGCACACGGTTTTTGGCCAGGTTTACAGCGGCATGGAAACGGTAGACCGTATTGCCGCCGTTGAAACCGGCGCTATGGATAAACCGGTTGAGGATGTTTCTATTGTTAAAATAGAGGTTCGGCAGCTGTAATTAAATTAGGCGGTGATTTTATGAAAATTAAAGACGGTTACATGGTTCGCGAGGTTGCCGGCAGCCAAATTGTGGTTCCGGTAGGGGAGCGCACGGTAGATTTTAACGGCATTATTACTTTAAACGAAACGGCGGCGTTTTTGTGGGAAAAGCTTGCAGCCGGTGCCGAAAGGGCCGATCTGCTTGCTGCCATGCTGGCGGAGTACGATGTTGATGAAACAACCGCCGCAAGGGATATTGACCTGTTTTTACAAAAATTAAAGGATGCCGATTTGCTTGAGTAAACTAACCCTTTACGAAATTTTGCCCGCGCTGGAGGAAAGCATTGCCTCGGGCAGCGAGGCGCTGTTTACCCCGGGCGGTCGCAGTATGCAGCCAATGCTGCACAGCGGTAAAAACAAGGTTGCTTTGGTGCGGCCGCAGCTGCCGCTAAAAAAGTATGATCTTCCGCTTTACCGCCGCACCGGCGGCACCTTAGTGCTGCACCGGGTTGTTTCGGTGCAAAACGGCAGCTACACCATGCGGGGGGATAACACCTTTGAGGACGAGCCCGGCATTACCGGCAGCCAAATTATTGGCGTGGTTTCCCGCTTTTCGCGGCGTGGAAAATGGCACACCGTTACCGGCCGCGGTTACCGGCTTTACTGCGCGTTTTGGGTGGGCATTTACCCGTTGCGGCTGCTGCTGCACCGGGCGTGGCTTTTGGTAAGGCGCAGCCTTTCTTTGGTAAAAAGGCGCGTTTTAAAAATAAAATAATTTTGCGGAAACGGTTTTTTTACGGCGTTTCCGCTTTGTTGGTTGTGGGGTGACAGCTGAATGGACCAAAAACGAATTGAAAATGCCGTACGCGAAATTTTACTGGCAATTGGCGAGGACCCGGAGCGGGAGGGCCTGCAGGAAACGCCGCACCGGGTAGCCAAAATGCTGGAGGAGATTTTTGGCGGCCTGCAGCAGGACCCTACCGACTACCTTAAAACCTTTAAAATGGAAAATAACGAAATGGTGGTCGTGCGGGATATTCCCCTGTATTCTATGTGCGAGCACCACCTGCTGCCCTTTGTTGGCAAGGCGCACATTGCCTACATTCCCGGAAACGGGCGGGTTCTTGGCCTTTCTAAGCTGGCCAGAATTGTAAACTGCTACGCGCGCCGCCCCCAAATTCAAGAAAAACTAACGGCTCAAATAGCCGATTTTATTGAGCAAAACCTGCAGGCGCAGGGGGTTGCCGTAGTGCTGGAGGCCGAGCATTTGTGCATGACCATGCGCGGTGTTAAGGCCTCGGGCGCCCAAACGGTTACCTCGGCGCTGCGCGGCACCATGCGGGCCGACAGCCGAACCAGGGCCGAAGCCCTGCAGCTGCTGCACCGCGGCAATTAAGGGGGGCGGCTATGCATTATTTTGAATTTAAAAATCAAAAGCTCCCTTTAAACGGCCAAACCGCCGTTATGGGCATTTTAAACATTACGCCGGATTCTTTTTCCGACGGGGGGCTGCACTTTGCTCCCAAAGCAGCCGTACAGGCGGCCGAGCAAATGAAAAACTTCGGCGCCGCGTGGTTAGATTTAGGCGCGCAGTCTACCCGTCCGGGGCACACCCCGGTAACAGCGGGGGAGGAATGGGAGCGGTTAGAGCCGGTTTTAAAGCCGGTGCTGGCGTTGGGGCTGCCCGTTTCGGTAGATACCTTTTACCCCGAGGTGGCGCAATTGGCCCTGCAGGCCGGCTGCCACATTATTAACGATGTTAGCGGCACTCTTAACCCCGAAATGGGCCAGGTTGTTGCAAGGCACGGCGCCGGTTGGGTGCTTATGCACGCCGGTACCAATACTGCGCAGCCCAACATTGCCACCGAGGTGCACGGCTGGTTTTTAAAAGCGCTGCAAACTGTTTCGCAATTTGGGCTGCGGCCGGCGCAAATTTGTTTAGACCCCGGCATTGGCTTTGGCAAAACCCGGCAGCAGGACCTAAACCTTATTGCCAACACAAACCTGGTAAAGGTTCCGGGGGTGGCGTACCTTATGGCGGCCTCGCGCAAGCGGGTAATAGCCTTTGCCGACGGGCAGCAGACCGCGCCCGACCAGCGCGACGCCGGCACCACCGCCGCCCACACCATTGCCGCCTTTTTGGGGGCCGATTTTGTGCGGGCGCACAATTGCTTTGAGGCCTGCCAGGCGGCCCGCGTTTTAAACGCTTTAAAGCTTGCAAAAATTTAGCTTTTTAGGCGGGCTTTGCTGCGTTTGCTGCGGTTTTCCCGGCGGGGCCGGATAAATTACATAAAAGGGGAAAACGAATGGACTTTAAAAAAACCTTAAACATTACCGCGTTGGTTAGCGCCGTTTTGCTCATGGGGGTAGATGTTTATTACCTTTCTACCCTGTTTTCGGGCTTAACGGGCGGGCAAACCTTTCAAACAATTATGTGGACAAGCACCCCCTGCGCTCTGCTTTGCGGGGGCACCTACCTGCTGTACGCCGGCAAAAAACGGGCGGCGCGCCCGGCGGCGGTTTGCACCCTTATTGTAAACGCCTTTTATTTTTTGGTTCGGTTGTTTGCGTTAATTTTGCAAATTACCGATGTTTTAGACGGCCGGGCCGAAACAACCACCAGCGAGATTTTAGCGTTGGTAGAATTTTCGGCTTACTTGGTGCTGCTGGCGGCTAACATTTTGTTAATGCTTTACCTTTTAACCGGCCGGCTGCGCGTGGCGGTGCAGGCAGTGTTTTCGGTTGCGTTTATTGCCCTTATTATTACCTGGGGCATTATTATTAAAACCGCCGTTAGCAGCTTTGTAAACGGCGGCGGCAGCGGGGTTGGCAACTTTTTTAAGCAAAATGCGCTGCAGTTTAACGCGGGGTTTTACCTTTCTTTGCTTTCGGCCTTTGCGTACCTGTTTTTGTTTGGCGGGGTTACCAAGGCGTTTGAGGGCAAAAAGGCCAAAACCCAAACACCCGGCTTGGCTAACGGGGCTGTAACCCCCCCGGCTAAGGGTTTCAATAAGGGTAAAAAGAATGGATAAAATATATATTCACGGGCTTAAAGTTTTTGCTTACCACGGTGTGAACCCCGAGGAGACCTTAAACGGCCAAAATTTTTGGTTAGATGTTTGCCTGCATACCAGTGTTGCCGCTGCCGGAAAAAGTGACGATTTAAACGATACGGTTAATTACGCCGCTGTGCGTAAGGTTATTACCGCAGCTATGACGCAGCAGCCCTTTCGGTTAATTGAGCGGGCCGCTACCGAGGTGGCAACCAAAATTTTGCAGCAGTTTTCGGCGATTAGCCGGGTAGATGTTTTGCTAAAAAAGCCGGAGGCGCCTATGAACTGTGAGTTTGAAGATGTGGCGGTTGAAATTTCAAGAACCCGGCAGGATATTTTAAATAGCTAATATTTTAAACCACTAATACTTTAGACCACTAATATTTTAAACAGCTTGTATTTATAATAGTTGAGATTTAACCGTTTATGTTTTAAAAACAGTTTGCTTTCATTTGTAACTTGAACCGCAAATACTAAAAGCCGTTAAGGGGGCGTTTTATGGCAACCGCTTACATAGCGTTAGGAACCAATTTGGGCAATTTAGAGCAAAATTTAAACAACGCCGTTGCGGCGCTGGGCCGGGTGCCCGGGGTGCAGGTAACCGCCCGCTCTAAGCGTTACAAAACCGAGCCGGTGGGCTACACCGAGCAGCCGGATTTTTTAAACGCTGCCGTAAGGGTTGAAACAACCCGCTCGCCCGAGGCGCTGCTGGGCGCCTGCCTTGGTATTGAGGCCGCCATGGGCCGGGTACGCACCGTAAAAAACGGGCCGCGCGTGTTAGATTTAGACCTTTTACTGTACGAAAACGAAACGCGCAGCACCGCCGAATTAACCCTGCCACACCCCAGAATGTTAGAGCGCACCTTTGTGCTGCAGCCGCTGTGCGATATTTGCCAAGAATCGCTTTACCACCAAAAGCTAAAGGAGCTTACCCATGCCGGCGAGTAGCAAAAACGGCCGGGTGGGCGCGGGCTTTAAGCTTTACCGCGTGTGGGATTTGCTGCCCTTTTTGCTGGCCCTTTGCCTTGCGGCCGCCTGCGGCTTTTTTACCCTTGGCGGCAGCGGTAAAACGGTTACCGTGCGGGTAGAAAACGCAGTGGTTTGGCAGCAGCCGCTGGCTAAAAATGCCGAGCATTTTATTAAAACCAAATACGGCGAAAATACCGTTGCGGTGCAAAACGGCAGCTGCTTTGTGAAAAGCGCAAATTGCAAAGACGCCATTTGCCAAAAAAGCGGAAAAATTAACCGGCGCGGGCAAAGCATTGTGTGCCTGCCGCACCGCCTGGTTGTGGAGGTTTTGTAAATGCGCGGGCAAGCAAAAATCGCGGCCTTTGCCGGGCTGCTGGCGGCCGCCGGGGTGTTGTTTGGGTATGTGGAATTGCTTTTTCCGTTAGATTTTATTGCCCCTGGGGTTAAGCTTGGGCTGGCCAACGCCGTTGCCCTGTACCTTATTTGCTGCAACCGGCCGGGCTTGGCCTTTGCCGTAAACACGGTTCGCATTTTGCTTAGTGCACTGCTGTTTACCAACGCTTTTACGCTGTTGTTTTCGCTTACGGCGGGGCTTGGCAGCACCGCTGCCATGGCGTTAGCGGCCAAAACCAAACGGTTTGGCGTTTTGGGGGTTAGCCTTTGGGGCGCTTTTACGCACAATTTACTGCAATGGGCTTTGGCCAGAGCAATTTTTTCGGCCGGGGTTACGGCCTACCTGCCGTTTTTGCTGTTGGCCGCCGTGCTTACGGGCAGCCTGTTGGGGTTTGCGGTCTACCTGCTGCAAAAGCGATTTTGCGTTTTTAAAACAGCTTAGTTATTTAAGAAGTTTAACCATTTAAAAAGTTTAACCGCCGCGCGGCCAAAAACGGTTTTAAGGCCGCGTGCGCTGTAAAATATTTAGTTTGAATTAAGCGGATAAGGAAAGGAAAATTGTTATGTGCGGATATGTAGGTTTTACCAACCACTTACCAAAGGGCAAGGACGCCGAGGTGTTAAAGGCCATGATGGATTCTATTGCTCACCGCGGCCCGGATTCTGAAGGCCAGTTTGTAGGGGATGAGGTTTGTTTGGGCTTTCGCCGCCTAAGCATTATTGATTTGGCCGAGGGCGACCAGCCCATTTACAATGAGGACGGCACCAAGGTGCTGGTTTTTAACGGCGAGATCTACAATTTTAAAGAAATTCGCGAGGACCTTTGCCAAAAGGGGCACACCTTTAAGACCCACACCGACAGTGAGGTTATTTTGCACGGGTACGAGGAGTACGGCGAGGAGATTGTAAAAAAGCTGCGCGGCATGTTTTCGTTTATGATTTGGGACGAAACGGCCAAAAGGCTGTTTGGTGCGCGGGATATGTTTGGCATTAAGCCGTTTTACTATGCGCAAATGGGCAACACCTTTCTATTCGGCTCCGAGATTAAGGCCTTTTTGCACCACCCCGATTTTAAAAAAGAGTTGAATACCGCCGCGCTGGAAAATTACCTTTCTTTTCAATACTCCCCGGGCGAGGGCACCTTTTTTAAAAATGTATTTAAGCTGCTGCCGGCGCACTATTTGGTTTTTGAAAACGGCGCCTTAAAAACGGTGCGCTATTGGCGGCCGGAGTTTAAGCCGGATTCCTCCCACACCTTTGAGGAATATGCCGAAATGATAGACAAAACCATTAACGAATCGGTTACCGCACACAAAATAAGTGATGTTGAGGTAGGATCTTTTCTTTCCGGCGGAATTGATAGTTCTTACATTGCTTCGGCCGCTAAGGTAGATAAAACCTTTACTGTAGGCTTTGGCGAGAGCGGGAATTACAGTGAAATTGATTTTGCCAAAGAGTTTTCTAAAACCATTAACACCAAAAACATTAGCAAGGTTATTACGGGGCCGGAGTATTTTGAGGCCTTTCCCAAGGTGCAATATTACATGGACGAGCCGTTAGCCGACCCAGCCGCTATTGCGCTGTACTTTGTTTCTAAAATTGCAAGCGAGCAGGTTAAGGTGGTGCTTTCGGGCGAGGGGGCTGATGAGCTGTTTGGCGGCTACCGCATTTACGAGGAGCCCATTACCTGCACCGGCTACAACAAAATTCCAATGCCAATTCGGCGGGTCATTGGGGCGGTTGCCTCCCTTTTGCCGAAAAAGCACGGCGTAAACTTTTTAATTCGGCGTGGCAAAACGCTGGAGGAGCGCTACATTGGCAATGCAACTATGTTTTCGGCCAAAGAGCGGGCTAAGCTATTAAAAATTAAGCCAACCGCCAAAAAGCCGGCCGAGCTTTGCGCCCCGTTTTACAAAGAGGCCAAGGATTACGACAGCATTACCAAAATGCAGTATTTAGATATTAACATGTGGCTCATGGGCGATATTTTGCTAAAGGCCGATAAAACCAGCATGGCAAACTCTTTAGAGCTGCGCGTTCCGTTTTTAGATAAAAATGTAATGGCAATGGCGCAAACCGTGCCAACCAATTACCGTGTTTCTACCAAAAACACCAAGCTGGCCCTGCGCGCCGCGGCCGATAAAACCATTCCGCACTGCACGGCCGACCGCCAAAAGCTGGGCTTTCCGGTGCCTATTCGCGTTTGGCTAAAGCAGGAGGAATATTACAACAAGGTAAAGGCTACCCTTACGGGTGAGTCGGCCAACAAATTTTTTCACACCGAAAAGCTGCTTAAAATGCTGCAGGACCACAAAAACGGCAAGGCCGACCTAAGCCGCCGTATTTGGACAATTTACACTTTTTTGGTTTGGTATGAGGAATTTTTTGTAAAGCGGTAAGTATTATTTAACAGGTAACAAGTATGGCAAAAAATTTTGCCGCTTTGCAAATTTCAGGTGAAAAATATGCATAATTTTAAATTTATTCAGCAGTTAACCGTTCCGGCAGTTTTAAAAGAGCAGTTCCCCATAACCGAGGAAATGCGTGCCATTAAAAAAGCGCGCGATGCGGAGATCCGCCACATTTTTACCGGAAAAAGCAACAAGTTTATTTTAATTGTTGGCCCTTGCTCGGCCGATAATGAACAAGCGGTTTTAGAATACATTACCCGGTTAATTGCGGTGCAGGAAAAAGTAAAAAACGAAATTTTTGTTATTCCGCGCATTTACACCAACAAGCCCCGCACCACCGGCGACGGCTACAAGGGCATGTTGCACCAGCCCGACCCCAACAAAGCTCCGAATTTGCTGGAGGGAATTATTGCCATACGAAAAATGCACTCTAAAGCCATTGCCGAAACCGGCTTTACCTGCGCCGATGAAATGCTGTACCCCGAAAACTACCGTTATTTAGATGATATTCTTTCTTATGTTGCGGTGGGCGCCCGCTCGGTAGAAAATCAGCAGCACCGTTTAACCGGCAGCGGAATTGATGTTCCGGTTGGCATGAAAAACCCCACCAGCGGTGATATTTCTATTATGATGAACGCGATTACCGCGGCGCAGCACCCGCACATGTTTGCCTATCGTGGGTGGGAGGTGCAAACCACCGGCAATGACCTGACCCACGCCATTTTGCGCGGCTACACCGACCGCTACGGTCGCAATTTGCCAAATTACCATTACGAGGATTTAAGCCGTCTGGCTGAAACCTACGCCAAAACCGAGCTGAAAAACCCGGCGGTTATTGTAGATGTAAACCACGCCAATTCCGGCAAACAATATTTAGAACAAGTACGCATTGCCAAAGAGGTATTGCACTCCTGCAAGCACAGCGGCGAAATTAAAAAACTGGTTAAAGGCTTAATGATTGAAAGCTATTTAGAGGACGGCGCCCAAAAAATTACCGACCACTGCATTTACGGTAAATCAATTACCGACCCTTGCCTTGGTTGGGAAAAAACCGAGCGCTTAATTTTAGAATTGGCCGAGCTAATTTCCAAAGCTTAACCTTGGCACACGCAGCCGAACCCGTCTAAAAGGGAAAAATAACGGCTCTTTTTTGTTTGTCCCCTTTGTAAGGCACAACCGGCTTTTAAAGCAAAATTTAAAACGGCACCGGCCGCGCAGTAAAAATGCGCAGCCGGTGCCGTTTTATAAGGGCTATTTTTTAGGGTAGGAGACTTTATCGCTGCTCCAGCGGGGCGTAGGGGCGCTGGGGCTGCACGCTTTTGTAAGCGGGGCGAATAATTTTGCCGGCGTTTAGCAGCTCCTCAATGCGGTGGGCGCTCCACCCTGCAATGCGCGCAATGGCAAAAAGCGGGGTGTAAAGCTCCTGCGGCAGGCCCAGCATATCGTAAACAAAGCCGCTGTAAAAATCTACATTCACACTAACGCCCTTGTATATTTTGCGTTCTTTGGCAATAATTTGCGGGGCCAATTTTTCTACTGCGGTGTAAAGCTTAAATTCGCGATCCAGCCCCTTTTCCTCCGAAAGGCTTTGTACAAACCGTTTAAACACGGTGGCGCGCGGGTCCGAAATCGAGTAGACCGCGTGGCCTACGCCGTAGATCAGCCCGGCCTTATCAAACGCCTCTTTGTGCAGGATCTTTTTTAAGTAGGCCTCTACCTCGGCTTCGTCGTCCCAGTTTTTTACGTTGTTTTTAATATCATGAAACATGGCGCAAACCTTAATGTTGGCGCCGCCGTGCTTAGGCCCTTTTAAAGAGCCTAAGGCTGCAGCAATGGCCGAGTAGGTGTCGGTGCCCGAGGAGGATACTACATGGGTGGTAAAGGTGGAGTTATTACCGCCGCCGTGCTCGGCGTGCAGTACCAAAGCGGCGTCTAAAACCTTGGCCTCTAACGGGGTGTAGGCACCGTCAATACGCAGCATATACAAAATGTTTTCGGCGGTAGAAAGCTCCGGCTTAGGCTCGTGAATAAAAAAGCTGTTGCAGCCGTTTAGGTAGTAATTGTAAGAGTGGTAGCTGTAAACCGCTAACAGCGGGAACCGTGCAATTAACTGCAGGCACTGCCGCAGCACATTTGGAATAGAGGTGTCCTCTGCCTTTTCGTCGTAAGAATACAGCGTTAATACGCTGCGCGCTAAGGAGTTCATCATGTTGGCGGCGGGGGCTTTCATAATAATATCCCGCACAAAAGAGCCGGGCAGCGTGCGATAAGAGGCCAAAACCCTGTTAAATTCGCTTAACTGCGGGCGGTTTGGCAGTTGGCCAAATAAAAGCAGGTAAATAATCTCCTCAAAGCCAAAGCGGTTATCGGCAATAAACCCGCTTACCAGCTGCTCTACATCGTAGCCGCGGTAGTAAAGGTGGCCGGGGCATGGAACATCCTCACCATTTACCGTTTTTTTAGAAACAATTTCAGAAATCTCGGTAAGGCCGGTTAAAACACCCTTGCCGTTTAAATCGCGCAGGCCGCGGTTTACCTTGTGTTGAATGTAAAGCTCGGGCTGAATACGGCAGTTGCCGGTGCAAAAATTGGCGTATTTTTCAATTTCCGGGGTAATGGCGTTGTAATCGGTAACAGTGTTTGGCATGAAAACCTCCTGCAAACAGTAAAATACTTTTTTAATATTATACCATTTTGTGCAGCTGCCTTTTTAAACTGCCTGTTAATTTTTGGGACAAGGCTGTAACTTTTCTTGACATTGAAAATTATTTGGGCTATACTAAAAAGGAACTTAAAATGGGTGCGTGGGTGCAAGCGCAAGTTTGTAAGAGCGGGTGATGATTTTTGGGTTATGTAAAAAGCGAAATGCGTACCAGTCGGAACGAATTTGTTAACAACGACCATTTTGACGCCTACCTTCGTCATATCTCTGAAATATATAAGCTGCACTGGCACGATTATTTTGAAATTGAGCTGATTTTGGGCGGCAGCGGCGTTCAAATTATGAACGGGCGCGAGGTGCCCTTAGTGCCGGGTACGGTTACCTTTTTGCGACCAAACGACTACCACGAATTCAGGCCGGAGCCATCGGTAGATTTTATTAACATCTCGTTTGAGGGGAAACTGATCTCAGAGGATCTGTTAGAATCGGCGGTAAACTCGGTGGAGGATATTTGCTTCCACTTAGAGCCAACCGCTTTTGCCGAGGTAGAGCAGCTGTGCCGCCTTTGCGTTTTAGAGGCGCAGCCGGGCGTGCGGAATTTAAGATATGTTAAAAATTTATTAGATAACATTTGCCTAAAGCTTTTGCCGGTTACCGGGGCGCAAAAGCAGGTAGAGGAAATTGCCGGTACCAACCCGTTTCAAAAAGCGGTTACTTATATGCACTCCTATTTTAGGGAAAACCCGGGGTTAGAGGTTTTAGCCCAAATTGCTAATTATTCGCCCAACTATTTTTGCACGGTTTTTCGCAAAAACACGGGCATGACTTATTTGCAGTACATGAACCGTTTAAAGGTTAAGTACGCTAAGCAGCTGCTGTTAACAACCACCCTGCGCGAAACCGACATTGCCTTTCGCTGCGGGTTTAACTCGCAAAACACCTTTTTAAGGGTTTTTAAAGCCCAGGTTGGCAAAACCCCAATGGAGTACAAACGCCAAAACCAAAAATAAATTGCGGAAAACACCGCAGTAGGAATCCTTATGTTACAATTTAAAGTAGAAAAAAACGACGCCGGTATGCGGATGGATAAGCTGCTGCAGAAGCTGATGCCCACCTTGCCTAAGGGGCTGATGTACAAATATTTGCGTACCAAAAAAATTAAACTAAACGGAAAACGCACCGCCATTGACGCAAAGCCGCTGCCCGGCGATGTAATAGAGGCCTACATTCCGGATGAATTTGGTAAAAAGCCGCCCCCGCGATACGACTTTTTGCAGGCCGCTAAGGCGCTGGATATTATTTTTGAGGACGAAAATATTTTGCTTTGCAACAAGCCGCAGGGCTTGCTTTCGCACCCCGACAAAAACGAATACCGCGACACTTTAATTTCGCGCATTTGCCGTTATCTTTACGAAAAAGGGGAGTACGACCCAGTTGCCGAATGCTCTTTTACCCCGGCACTGGCCAACCGTATTGACCGTAACACCGGCGGCATTGTAATTGCGGCCAAAAACGCCGCCGCGTTAAAAATTCTGTGCGAAAAAATTAAAAATCGCGAGCTGGATAAACGCTACCTTGCCGTGGTGCACGGCGTTTTGCAAAAAAAGCAAGGCACTTTAACAGGGTACTTAGAAAAAAACCAAGAAAAAAACAAGGTGTACCTTACCGGCAGCAAGCAAAACGGCGCTAAAAGCGTGCAAACAAACTACCGCGTATTAAAACAAAAAAACAATTTGTCGCTGGTAGAGGTTCAATTAATTACCGGCCGCACACACCAAATTCGGGCGCATTTTGCCTCCATTGGTCACCCGCTGCTGGGCGACGGTAAATACGGCACCCTAAAAGCGGATAAACAAATGGGCTTTAACAAACAGGCGCTGTATTCTTACAAGCTGCGCTTTTGCTTTAAAACCAGCGCCGGCATTTTAGATTACCTAAACCAAAAACAGTTTACCGTGCCGGGCGTTTGGTTTGCCGAGCAGCTTTTTGATTGGAGCGTTAAAAATGAAACAATTTAAAGGCATTATTTTTGATTTTAACGGGACGATTTTTTTAGACTCCCCGTTTCACGAGCAGGCTTGGCTGCAATTTGCCGCCGAGCAGTTGGGGCGCACCGTTTCTAAGCGGGAGTATTACGAGAATATTCACGGCCGCTCCAACCCCATGATCTATAAATTTTTGTACGGGCGCGAGGTTCCGCCCGAACTGGCCTGTGATTTTGGCCAGGGGAAGGAGGAGCTTTACCGCGCCCTTTGCCTTAAAAACAAAAACCATTTGCAGCTGGCTGCCGGTGCCGAGGAGCTGTTTGAATTTTTGAACCAAAACGGTATTCCGCACGCCATTGCAACCTCCTCTGAAATTCGTAATGTAACCTTTTTCAAAAAATTGTTTCCGCTAAGCCGCTGGTTTGGGGAAAATATTATTTATGACGACGGCAAAATAAATGGCAAGCCAGCGCCGGATCTTTACCTAAAAGCCGGGGAAAGGCTGGGCCTTAATCTGCAGGATTGTATTGTGGTGGAGGACGCAAACTCCGGCCTAATAGCGGCAAAGCGTGCCGGCTCCGGCTTGGTTTTGGGCATTGCCCCTTACGGTAAGCAGGCTTTTGTAGGGCAGGAGAATGCCGACGCGTTAATTACCGATTTTACGGAGCTGGATCGTAATTTGTTTTTAAAATAATGCCGATTTAAAAAGCATTATAAAGATAGATTATTGCAGATAAGGAGTTATCGTAATGTTAGAAGAAAAGCAATTTAAAAAGGTGGTAGAGAGAAAAATCAGTTTGCCCTATACCGTGTATCTGCCGGAAAATTACAGTCCCGAAAACAAATACCCGCTGGTGGTGTTTTTGCACGGTGCCGGAGAGCGGGGCGAAACCTTAGAGGGCACTACTCGCTTTGGCTTTTTGCAGCAGGCCAAAGCGGGCAAAAGTTTTCCCTTTATAATCGTTGCGCCCCTTTGTCCGCAAGAACGTTACTGGGGCAATTATTTAGAAAGTCTGAACGATTTTTTGGATGAGGTACTTGCCACCTACGCGGTAGATCCTGTTCGCGTTTATTTAACCGGACTTAGCATGGGCGGCACCGGCACCTGGCAGTGGTTAATGGCAAACCCCGAGCGATTTGCGGCGGCGGCCCCGGTTTGCGGCAGCGGCGTTTACTGGTACGCCAGCCGGATTGCTCAAAAGCCCATTTGGATCTTTCATGGCGCAGAGGATACCACTGTGCTGTTAGAGGAATCTCTGAATATGTACCGTGCCTTACTAAAAAGCGGAGGTCATCCAAAGCTAACGGTTTATGAAACGGTAAATCATAATGCATGGGATTATGCTTATACCGATGAATTGGCGCAGTGGTTTTTGCAGTTTAAAAATCAAGAATAATAAAGGAACAAAAAATGTTAGATTTTATTCGGGTGGCGGCTGCCGTGCCGCCGGTAGCGGTGGCAAACCCGGCGCAAAATGCCCTTCATTGCATTAAAATGGCCCAAGAGGCCGAAAAAAACAGCCCCCAGTTGGTTGTTTTCCCCGAACTTTGCTTAACCGGCTACACCTGTGGGGATTTATTTTTTCAACAGGCACTGCTAACCGGGGCCAAGGCCGCTTTGACGCAGGTTGTGGCGGCCAGCAAGGGGCTGCAGGCCGTGCTGGCCGTTGGCTTGCCGCTTAAAATAGGGGGCGAGCTTTACAACTGCGCCGTTATTTTGCACCGTGGAAAGGTTTACGGCGTTGTGCCAAAAACCTACATTCCAACCTACAACGAGTTTTACGAGCAACGGTGGTTTTCCTCTGCCTTGCAGCTAAAGCGCAGCGGCCTAACCGCACGGGAGCTGGGGCTTGACGCCGAGCAGGCGGAGCCCATTGCCCTGGGCACCGGGCTTTTATTTAACGCCGGCAGCTTTTGTTTTGGTGCCGAAATTTGCGAGGACCTTTGGGCCACCGTTCCGCCAAGCAGCTTGCTTGCTTTAAACGGGGCCGAGGTGCTTATAAACCTTTCGGCCAGTAATGAGACCATTTCAAAACGGCGGTACCGCCGCAGCCTGGTGCAGCAGCAATCGGCCGCGCAGCTGGGCGCTTATGTTTATGTTTCGGCCGGCTGTACCGAATCTACCACCGACCTTATTTTTTCGGGCCACAGCTTAATTTGCGAAAACGGCCGCCTGTTGGCCGAAAACCAAAAAACAATTGACAGCGGTTATTTACTGTTTAGCGACATTGACTTAGGCAAGTTGCGGGCCGACCGCCTAAAAATTAAAACCTTTGCGCAAAGCGCCGCGCAGTGCGGCTCGCCCTGCCGGCAGGTAGAGATCCCTTGCAAGCCGGCCGAAAACAACCTGGAGTTTTACCCGGTTGAAAAGCTGCCCTTTGTGCCAAGCGTTAAGCGTGACCGCGCCGAGCGCTGCTTGGGAATTTTTGAAATGCAGGTTATGGGGCTAAAAAAGCGGATGGATATTACCCGTTCTCGACCGGTCATTGGGGTTTCCGGCGGGTTAGATTCTACCTTAGCGCTACTGGTTTGCACTGAGGCCGCCCGCCGCGCCGGACGCCCCGCAAGCGATGTGGTTGGCATTACCATGCCCTGCTTTGGCACCACCAGCCGAACCTACCAAAACTCGTTAAAGCTTATGCAAAGCCTTGGCATTACCGCTTTAGAAATTCCCATTAAAAATGCGGTAGAGCAACATTTTAAAGATATTGACCACCCGGACGATTTGTTTGATTTAACATTTGAAAACGCACAGGCGCGGGAACGTACGCAGGTGCTAATGGATTACGCCGGCAAAATTGGCGGATTTGTTGTTGGAACCGGCGATTTAAGCGAATTGGCTTTGGGCTGGTGCACCTACAACGCCGACCACATGAGCATGTACGGCGTAAACTGCGGTGTGCCTAAAACTCTGGTTCGTTGGATGATAGACAGCATTATTTCTTGCAACATTTTTAAAAACAGCACCGCCGTTTTGCAGGATATTTTAAATACCCCCATTAGCCCAGAGCTGTTGCCACCCAACGAAAAAGGCCAAATTGCCCAGCAAACCGAGGAAATTGTTGGCCCGTACGCGCTGCACGACTTTTTCTTGTACTACACGGTGCGGTTTGGCTTTGCCCCGCAAAAAACCTTTGCGCTGGCATGCCGTGCCTTTGCAACCGATTTTGAAAAAGCAACCGTTAAAAAGTGGTTGATTACCTTTTACCGCCGCTTTTTTAGCCAGCAATTTAAGCGCAGCTGCTTGCCGGACGGCGTTAAAATAGGCAGCATTTGCCTTTCGCCGCGGGGTGATTGGCGTATGCCGAGCGACGCCTCGGCCGAGCTTTGGCTAAAACAGGCCGAAGCGCTTGAGGTTTAATTGAAACGGCCTTGGTTTTACCCTTGCTTGAGCAAGGTTTTGGCCGGCAAAAGCAGGCTTTGCGCGCCTTAACCGCTAAATTATTCATTTATTTTACGGTTTAAATTTGTTACGCAGTGTTATGCCGCCCGGGCGATTGGAGCCCGGGTGGCATTTTGCGTGCGGCAAAAAGTAAAGCACAGCCAAGGTGGCGCGTTAAAAAGCTTGCCGTGGCTGCGCTTTACTTATTCTGCAAAAATGCCAAACCCCCGCCAACCAAAAGTTTGCCGCCCGGCCGGCACCAGGAAAACCCAAACGGGGCAAACAGGCGCTAACTAAAAAATTTTGTTTAAAAGCGGCGTTTAAAATTCTACGCCCCGCCGGGCGGTAACGCCCCTTTCAAAGGGGTGGCGAACAGCGTTAAACGCAGTAATGTAGTCGGCAATGGCGCAAAGCTCTGCTACCGGGCGGTGCCCGGTAACAACAATTTCGCAGTTTTTGGCGCCGGCTAACAGTGCTTGCAGCCTTTTTGCCGGCAGCAGGTTTAAACCCGGCAGGTCGCCGGCTTCGTCTAAAACAATTAAACCAAAGCTTTGGCTTTGGTTTAAAGCACTTTGCAGCAGGCTTTGGTAAGCGGCGGCAAGGCGCTCCTGCTCCGGTTTAGTTGGGGCGCGGTGCAGGGAATAGGGCTCGGCCGAACAGGCGTACTGCACCCCTAACTTTTTTAGCGGCTCAACCTCGCCGGAGGAGCCGTTTTTAAAAAATTGTACAAATAAAACCTTAAACCCTTGCCCAGCGGCCCGAACAGCCGCCCCAACGGCGGCGCTGGTTTTGCCTTTGCCGTTTCCGTAGTAATAATGTAACATTAAATTCCCCCAATGCTTTTGGTACTGGTGCTGTTATTGCTTTTATTTTAGCACAGCGCCCGGCGGCTGTCAATTTAAAATGCGGCAAAAAATTAATAGAAAAGCGGCTTTCTAAATATGTTTTCACTATATTTTATTCAAAAAAATATAACAGTCTTAAAAATATTTGTAAAAAATGATGATAACATCGTGATTTTTCGCAACCTTTAAAAAAGTAGGAATGATATAATATAATTGGCAGAAAAGAAAGTTACTGTTGGGGGAGGATTATTATGAGAAAACGAATTGTTATTCTGCTAAGCTTTGCCGTGGCCTTGAGCAGCCTGCTTACGGGCAATGTTTCGGCCGCGGCTAAGGGGCCAACCGTACTGCAGGCTGCAAGGCAAACAGCGTTGAGGGCCGAGCAGCAAAACCTGGCAGAGCATTATACCAGCGCCGGCGGGCAGCTTAGCTTTAACGAAATGGCCCAGGCACGCAACTTTGATTCTACCGATAACGCCGTTTTTGGCGGTTGCGCTTGGGACATGGGTGTTGGCGAAACCGGCGCGGGCACCGAACCGGGCAGGGCCGTTATTACCACCGGTAAATTAGAGGCCAACACCACCTATTGGTTTACCTACCTTTACCAAAAGGATTTTCGCGTTGTGTTTGAAAGCGTGAGGGACCCGGCAGGCACCGTGGTAAAACAGGGCTACGCTGCCAACAGCGGTTCGGTTACTTATACAGATGATATTTACGACAGCTGCAGCAGCGTAACCAAACAATTAATAAACAAATGGTGGCAGCAAGAAAACGAAAAGAATTATCACCGTGTAGCCCTTTGTTTTACCACAGCGGCTGCCGGTTGCTACAAAATCAACTTAAAATCCTCTAAAACCTGGCCAATGGAAAACTGTGAATGGGACGCTGCCCGTTTTTCGGATCTGCGCCTGGTAAAGCAAACGGCCGGCAATTTAGCCGCCGAGGTTGCCTTAGGGCAAAACCTTACGGTTAGCAGCAATGTGGCGTTAATAAAAAGGGACGACCATGTTTTAAGCAACGGTACGGCGGCGTATTCGCTTTTCGGCGGTCAGTCCTGGGCATTTGAACTGAATTCTGACGATACGGGGGTTATTACCTACAAAGCGAATTTAGAAAAAAACAGGGTTTATACCTTTTCTTACATTTACGCCAACGACTACAAAATTCAAATGGATACCTCGAATCCTGTAACGGGGCCGGACGGCAACACGGTTTTTGGCGCCGCGTACGACCCGCAAAACGCGGTAAGGATTGCCGGAAATGTTAACGCCTACAAAGTTACTGTTCGGTTTATTGCGCTGCAAAGCGGCGAATATACCTTTAATTTAGGAACCCAAAAAGCCTGGGGCAACGACGAAAACTACTGGACCTTTACTACCCTTTCCGACTTGCAGCTGTACGAGGAAGAGGCTTTTGCCCCGTTTGCCGAGCTGAGCTATGAAAACGCCGCTGCCGGGTTGGTTGGCGTTTCCATACGTGCCGGAGCCGGCAATGTAAAGCAGGCAATGCGCTTTAAAAGCTCGGTAAATAAGGTGTTTGTTGCAACCGGCGTTGAGGGGTACACGGCCGTGGAATACGGCAGCTTGGTTGCCGGTACCGAAACGCTTGGCAGCACCGAGCTTACCTTAAACCTTGTAAACTCGGCAATTCCGGCCTTAAAGGGCGTAGCCTACCACAGGGAGCAACAGCCCACCCCCATTTTGTGGCAGGAAAACAATGAATACGCAACCTTTACCGCAGCCTTAACCAACATTACGGTAGAAAGCTCTGCAAAAGCTTTTACCGTTCGGCCTTACATTGTTTTGCAAAAAGGCGAACAAAGCCTTACCCTTTACGGCGAGGCGCAATCGGCCAGCGTGTTTGAGGTTTGCAAAGCCATTTTAGCCTCGGGTAATGCGGACGATATTGCAGCCGTAAACGCTATTATGGCCGGTAACCCCGCCTTTAAGGCCGCTTACAACAGCTGGCAAACCGCCGAGGAGCCCGGCGCGCTGGACCCGGAGGCACCGGTTGGCGACGGCGCAAATTATTTGCAGCTTTCGGTTTTAAACGGGCAGACCCCAATCACTAAAAACTATCGGGGCTACAGTGCAACCATTTACCACGCCTTTGGTTTTATGGAGGATGAATCCAGCGGCCGCGTTTACACCGAAAAAATGCGTAACGACGAGCTGAAAAAGCTAACGAATTTTGGCATTCGCTACGCCAGAACCCGTTACCCCAGCAATTGGACCTGGGACGCAAACAGGGGTTGGGATTTTAGCAGAAACCGCTTTGGCTATTTTTGTAATTACGCCAAAGCTTTACAGCAGCGCGGCGTTCAGGTTGTGCTGCAGGCCGGCTGGCACTTAGGCGCTATTACCGAAATAGAGGATTGCAGCATTGGCGAGGTAGAATACTTAAAAGGCCGCGGGGCCGACCGCTACGCCGAAAGCTACGGGCTTGACTTTACTGGCAAATCGGCCGAGGAGCAGCGCATGATTAAGGGTGCCCGCCGTTACGGTTACTGGCTGGGCCAAACCCTGCTGCAGCTGCGCAGCCGCGGTATTTACAATGTAAACTATATTTCTTACTTTGTTGAGCCTTCAAACTTCTATTCCGGCTACCCGGCCGGCAATTCTAACAAAGAGTATGTGTTAATTTGCCGTGCCATTCGCAATAAGCTGGGCGAAATGGGGTTAGAAAACACCGTAAAGCATGTTGGCCCGAACGAGGTTAGCCAAACGGGGGATGAGCTGCTGCAATATGTTTTAAAAACCGACCCCGAACTGTTTGACATTTACACCGCGCACACTTACCCGCATGCGTCCTCGGTTTCCAGCGATGAATACGCCAATATTCTTACCCCAAGCTACCAGTCTTACAAAAATCACATGCAAAATGCCGGCCTTTGGGGCAAAAAAGAATTTTGGATCGACGAGTTTGATGTAAAAGCCGACGATTACCCGGCTCAGTCAGATTTAGCTTGGGGCGGCCTGCAAAACGCTGTTTGCGGCATTGTAGGGCAGCAGCTTGGCATGAATAATATGCTGTTTTGGCAGCTGTTTGATCAGCTTTGGACCGACTTTACCAGCAACGGCGGCGAGTGGAAAAACGGAATTCACATTACCGGCATTGTGCCCTCGTTGTTTGAGGGGAATACGCCGCGAAAACAGTTTTATACCTTTGGCCCGTTTGTAAAGTACAACGGTTACCAAAAGGGTAAGGTTTACCAAACAAACAACAACGCGCTTATGCAAAACCACGAAAGCCTTTACCTTGGCGCCGCACAGCTGGAGGACGGCAAGTGGACGATTTCGGTTGTAAACAACGGCAGTAAAGATCGCCCGGTTGAAATTAATTTTGAAAAGGCCTTAAACCAAACGCTTTACCGGCACCGCCAAACGGCAAGCAGCGTTACAGCAACGCCGGAGGGCTGCCTTGCTCGGGCCGACGCCACCTACCTGCAGGTAAAGGGTAAACTGCGCGATGTTATTCCGGCCGGCTCTATTGTTATTTACACCGGTGTAAAGGGGTAACCCTTATGCACCAAAGGGCCGCTGAATTTTTAACAAAGGCAGGTGAAAAGCAAAAAATGTTTTTAAACCGCAGCGCCGGGCGGCTGTTTATTTAAATACTTTGGCCAAGCAGAAAAACGGCGCGATTTTATTTGTTTTTACCATATTTTATTAGAAAAACGAAGTAGTTTTTTAAACATCCGTAAAAACTGGTGAAAACATCGTAATTTTTTGCAACTTTTAAAAAGCAAGGAATGTTATAATAAAGTCAGCAAAATCAAACTCTACAGTTGGAGGAGAATAATAATGAAAAAGCTATTCGTTACCCTATTAACCTTTGCTGTGGTTTTGGGTTGCCTGTTTACGGGCAATGTTTCGGCCGCAGCCGAGGGGCAAACCAATCCGCAAAACCTGGCGGAAAGCTACACCAGCGCCGGCGGGCAGCTCAGCTTTAACGAAATGGCTCAGGCGCGCAACCTTGATTCTACCAATAATGCTATTTTCGGTGGTTACGCTTGGGACATGGGCGTTGGCAATACCGGCGCGGGCACCGAGCCGGGTAGGGCTGTTATTACCACCGGCGAATTAGAGGCCAACACCACTTACTGGTTCTCTTATGTTTACAGAAATGTTTTCCGCGTTGTGTTTGAGAGTGTGCAGGACCCGGAGGGCGCCGTGGTAAAACAGGGCTACGCCGGTAACAGCGGTTCGGTTACTTACGCCAACGATATTTATGACAGCTGCAGCAGCGTACCCAAACAATTAGTAAGCAAACCTTGGGAGCAGAATTATCATCGAGTAGCCTTTTGCTTTACCACAGCGGCTGCCGGCAGCTACAAAATCAATTTAAAATCCTCTAAGGCCTGGCATTTTGATGATGACGGTTCTTGGAGCGCCGCCAGTTTTTCGGACCTGCGCCTGGTGAAGCAAACGGTTGGCAATTTAGCTGCCGAGGTTACCTTGGGGCAAGATCTTACCGTTAGCAGCAATGTAGCGTTAATGAAAAGAGACGGCTATGTGTTAAGCAACGGCGCGGCGGCCTACTCGCTTTTCGGCGGTCAGTCCTGGGCGTTTGAACTGAATTCTAGCGATACTGAGACCCTTACCTACAAGGCCAATTTACAGCAAAACAAGGTTTACTCTTTTTCTTACATTTACGCAAACGACTATAAAATCCAAATGGATACCGAGCTCCCCGTAACGGCGCCGGACGGCAACGCTGCTTTTGGTGTTGAGTACGACTCGCAAAATGTGGAGGCGGTAGCCGGAAGTATAAACGCTAAAAAAGTTACCGTTCGGTTTATTGCGCTGCAAAGCGGCGAATATACCTTTAATTTAAGAACCTGTAAAAATTGGGGCAATGAAGATAACAGGTGGACCTTTACCAGCCTTTCCGACCTGCAGCTGTACGAGGTAGAGGCTTTTGCCCCGTTTGCCGAGCTTAGCAACGAAAACGCTGCTGCCGGGTTGGTTGGTACCTCTATGCGTGCCGGGGCCGGCAATGTAAAGCAGGCAATGCGCTTTAAAAACTCGGTAAGCAAGGCGTTTGTTGCAAATGGTGTTGAGGGGTACACGGCTGTGGAATACGGCAGCCTGGTTGCCGGCACCGAAAAGCTTGGCAGCACCGAGCTTACCTTAGATTTAATAGGCTCCGAAATTCCGGCCTTAAAGGGTGTAGCTTACCACAAGGATTCGCAGCCCACCCCCATTTTGTGGCAGGAAAACGATGAATACGCAACCTTTACCGCAGCCTTAACCGGCATTACGGTAGAAAATTCGGCTAAAGCTTTAACCGTTCGCCCCTACATTGTTTTGCAAAAAGGTGAGCAAAGCTTTACCCTTTACGGTACAGCGCAGTCGGCCAGCGTGTTTGAGGTTTGCAAAGCCATTCTGGCTTCGGATAATGCTGCCGATAAATCAGCCGTAAACGCTATTATGGCCGGTAACGCTGCCTTTAAGGCCGCTTACGACGCCTGGAACCAATAATTCAACAATTTACAGAAAAGGGGTATGTAACATGAAAAAATACCAGGCACCGGATCTTACGGTAGAAACACCGGAGCTTTGTGCCGTTCTGCTGGGCTCGGATGTTGACATTCCGGTAGAGGAATTGCTGTTTTAACGGCGAATACTGTAAAATTTAAGCTTTGTAAAAAATAAGCTGCGCTTCTTGTGCAATGCTTGGTTTTTGCTACCGCCAACGCAATGTTTAAGAAAAAGCAATTTTAAGAATAAATGCAAAATATGTTACCGTTGCCGCCTTTGGCGGCAGCGGTTTTGCCGTATTTTCTAAACAAGTGTAATTTATTAGGAAAGTTTAAAAATCGTAATATTTGGTGATATTTCCATAATATTCAGCTATACCTTTGTGTTGAAATGTGCTAAAATTATAATATAAAAAGTTGCAATTTTAAATTAAACCTGCACGAAAACAAATAACAGCTTTAAGGCAACTTTTTGCACGGGGACAAGCGAAGCTCAATAACAAAGGCTATTTCGCCGCCGGTAATAAACCCAATACCGTGTTTTACATTACGGTACGGTTTAGAATTAACAAAACAAGCCAATAAAGCTACCGTATGCAAAGCATATCTTGGAGGGGAATTCATGACAGAAAAATGGAATTGTGATGAATATACCGTTGTGAAAGAAAGGCTTTTGCCGGTTTTGGTGGTAGATTGCCAATTTGTTGCAAACGAAAAAAGAGCGCTGAAGGATTACGCGCCGTGCGTTACCTTTCGTCATAATAATTTTATTGAATTTAAAAAAAGCGGTGCGTGGATCCTGCTTGATTTTGGCAGGGAGGTGTGCGGTGGCATTAGGGTTTTAACAAGCTTTTGGCCGCACGAAAGGGCAAAATTCCGCGTCACTTTTGGTGAATCGGTCTCCGAGGCCTGCGCGGCTCTTGGTGAAAAGGGAGCAGAGAACGATCACTCCCCCCGCGATTTTACGGCAGATATTTACCAGTGGTCGGATGTTATTTACGGTCAAACCGGTTTTAGATTTGTGCGGATAGAGCTTTTGGAGGAAAAACCAACTTTTATACAAAACATTTATGCTGTAAACACCTTACCGTATTTTGAGCAGGAAGCGGTTATAAAAACCTCTGACGAAGCTTTAAATAAAATTATTAATACGGCGGCATACACATTAAAGCTGTGCTGCCAAAACGGATATATTTGGGACGGCATTAAAAGGGATCGATTGGTTTGGAGCGGGGATCTGCACCCCGAGGTGCTAACCTCGTTATACCTTTTTGGCAACAACAAAAATGTTACCAACTCTTTATCTTTTTTAAAAAAAGATACGGATTCGGAATGTTGGATGAATCATATTCCGTCCTATTCGGCGTGGTGGGTGGTAAGTTTTTGCGATTATTGCTTTTTTGCGGGCAATGATGAATATTTTAATTTAAACAAGGAATACGCCAAGGCAATTTTAAAGCATTTAGATTCATCGGTAACCAACAACGGCGAAATGCATTTTGGAAAAGACCATGTTTTCTTTTTGGATTGGCCTACCCACGAAACCAAAGATGCCGAAATTGGTACCGCCATGATAATAAGCTTAGCAGCGCAAAAATTTTTGAATTTTGAGGAGAACGAAAGCTGTAAAAGCCTAATGAAAAAGCTGCAGCGTTATTTAACCGCCAATACAGAACATAAACAAGCCCGCGCCCTGCAAATATTAGCCGGCAGGCAAGCCGGCGAAGATAAAGAATTTTTGGAAGCAGGTTTGGCAAAGGGCTATTCAACATTTATGGCCTACTACATTTTAACGGCCTATGCAAAATGCGGCGGAACTCAGTCGCTAAATATTATTAAAGAGTATTTTGGCGGTATGCTTTCCCGCGGGGCTACAACCTTTTGGGAGGATTTTGATTTAGACTGGCTAAACGGCAGCGGCAAAATAGATAGCTTGCCGTTACCGGGAGAACGGGATCTGCACGGCGATTACGGAAAGCATTGTTACATTGGTTTTCGACATTCGCTTTGCCACGGCTGGTCCTCCGGCGTGTTGGCGTTTATTGTTGAGAGCGTATTTGGAATTCGCGTTACAAGGGGCTGTAAAAAAATTAAAATTTGCCCAAACGCCGCGGGGCTAAGCTTTTTTGAGGTTTGCTTGCCGCTGCCTTTGGGGAGCCTTTATGTAAAGTATGAGGATGGCCGATTGACCTACTCCGCGCCTGACGGCGTTGAGGTATGCACTGAAAAATAACGGTATGCCGTATAAAAGCTTAGAAAAGCTTTATGCGGCCGGCAATAAGTTTACAACGCGCATTTAAGGGTTGGGAGTTTATTTATGAAAACCAAAAAAATTGTTAATATTGTTAATTTTATTCGCGCAGAGGATTGGCGTTTTGATTCTAAAGAGCTTCATGAAACATTTTTAAGCGAGCTGGAACTATGCAAAAAGTATTCCATGCCATACACCTTTTTAATGCTTTATGACGCCATGATCAAGCCGGAGTATTCCGAACCGCTTTTAAAAAATGCCGACCCTAATATGGAAATTGGCTTGTGGTTGGAGCTTTCGAAAGAGGCGGTTGAAAGAGCGGGCCTTGAGTGGAAGGAAGAACGCAATTGGACCTGGCATGTAAATCCGGGTATGCTTTTGGGGTATGAGGTTGAGGATCGCAAAAAGATAATAGACGAGCTGATGAACCGGTTTCAAAGCATTTTTGGATGCTACCCCGAATCGGTTGGTTCGTGGATTATTGATACCTTTTCTATAAACTACATGAAAGAAAAGTACCATATAAAATCTGTTTGCATTTGCAAGGAGCAATACGGAACCGACGGTTACACCCTTTGGGGCGGATATTACAATCAAGGCTACTACCCCTCTAAAAAGAATATGTTTATTCCCGCTCAAACCAAAAGCGAGCAGGTTCAGGTGCCTATTTTTAGAATGTTAGGGCCGGATCCTATTTATCAATATGACGCCGGGTTAGACAGCGAGTATAACAGGGGCAACATTCAGCGCGAAGTTTTAACCATGGAGCCGACTTACGGAAATTGCGGTGCAAATAAAAGCTGGGTTGAATGGTATTTAAAATCTAATTTTGGGGAGGAAGCTTTGACCTTTGCTTATACTCAGGTCGGTCAGGAAAATTCGTTTTTATGGAAAAACTTTGGCGAAGGGCTAAAGATGCAAATGGAATTGATTTCGGCCGGCGTGAAAGAGGGAAAGTGGGAAGCTTTAACACTGAAAGATACCGGAAAATGGTTTTCTCAGCGTTATGACGCTACCCCGCCAACCGCTGTTACCGCTTTAACCGATTGGAAAAAGGAAAATAACCAGACTGTATGGTACAGCTGTAAAAATTACCGTTTAAATTTTCATAATGCCGGCGGAACCGTTGGTCTGCGGGATCTGTTTTTTTACAACGAGGAATATCCGGATCGTTACGCCAATACTCCTGCCCCCGGCGATGACGCCACGTTTGACGCTTTGCCGGTTGTAGACGGTTATTGCTGGGGCGGTAACGGGATTCGGTCGATTTTACGGTTTGTAAAAAAAGAAACCGGAAAAACAGCCCTTGGAAAAATACACTCGGTTTCGGCCGAGGGTGAAAACACCCTAAAAATTCAATTTGAGCTTGACGGAATAAAAGCCCTATGCACCTGCCGCGAGGATTTTATTGAGTTTGAGTTTTTTGAAAGTTGTTTTGAAATGCTTTTTCAGTACAATAATTTAAGAAATACAAAAATAAAAGAAATTGCAAATAACCGCGTTGTTTACGAGCATGAAGCCTTCTCCTACGGAATTGAGGTTACAGGGAATGTAACGGGGGAGGAAAACGGTTTTAGAATATTGCCAAAAGGCAAAACGGTTGCCCTTAAGCCTTTTGGTTTTAAGAAAAACTAATTGTTGGCGCTTAAAAAACAAATTTAAGCAAAAAATGCAATTTAGCTTAGCGGCGTAAAATAAATGTTTCCGCTAACAATTTGCCCCGTTGGCCTCGGCCGTTCGGGCGCAAATGGATGATGGCTGTTTTGGCAAAGATATTTTGGGAACCCTTAAATCTTTGCCGTAACAATAAAACGAATGATTGTTGCTGCCCTTCGGGTTTTTAGGTATTTATTAAAAACCGTTCTTTTTAAAAAGCTGCGTTTAGCAGTGGAGCTGAGATACCCGAAAGGGCGAGAGGTTTTCAACCTTCATTTGATTTTAAAATGCAAAAATAATATCGGGAGGTATATTTTATGAAAAAAATGGTTTCGGTATTGCTGGCCATAACGCTGGTGCTTAGCAGCATTGCGGTAAGCCTTACAGCCTTTACCTTGGCCGCTCCGGCCGACGAGGCAAACGGCGCCGACCCCAACCTGGCTAAGGATTACACCCATGCAAACGGTGCCGTTAGCTGGGACGACGCTGCCGGCGTTTGGGGCGACAGCAATATTGACAGTAAAACCAACAGTGTTTACGGCGGGTACTCTTGGCGCTTTGGCGTGCCGGACAGCACCGGGCACATTACCGTAAACGCCACCGCGTTAGAGGCCGACACCACCTACTATTTTTCTTACCTTTACAGTAAGGATTATAAAGTTGTGTTTGAAGGGGTGCAGGCGGCCGACGGTACAACCGTTTTGGCCGGTTACACTGAAAACGGCGGTACTGTTACATATCCGGCCGGGGTTTACGAGGGCGGCATTGCACACGGCGATCGCTCTTACCGCGTTGGCTTTACCTTTAAAACCACCGCCGCCGGTAATTACAAAATTTTACTAAAGGCAGGTAAAACCTGGCAAAGCCAAAACCAAAATTGGGAGTGCACGCAGCTTTCCGACTTAGTATTGGTAAAGCAGACGGCCGAAAACCTACTGCAGGACGCTAAAACAGGCAGCGGTATTTCGTTTGCCGAGGGCATGGGCTTAGAAAGCCAGGATACCCCCGCTTATGCTCTGTACGGCGGCAGCTCCTGGCGGTTTAACCCCAGTGTAGACAGCGAACTGCCCATTACCGTAAAGGCCACCTTAAAGGGGAACCATGTTTACCGCTTTGCCTATGTATATTCTAACGATTACAAAGTGCAAATGAAAACCGACAAGCCGGTAGCCGCCCCGGACGGCAGCCCTGCCTTTGGGGTAAGCTACGATTCCCAAACTTCGCCGGTAGCCGTTTCGGGCGGCCGCAACGCTCGCTTGGTAAGCGTGCAGTTTACAACCGGCAAGGCGGGGGAATATACCCTAAACCTTTGCACGAAAAAAGAGTGGAAAAATAATTCCGATAACTGGGATTTTTCTACCCTTTCCGACCTTTGCCTGCAGGATTTGGGCCTAAGCGAAAACCTGATTGCCGACTACACCATGGGCGCCGGCAACATTACCTTTGAAAGCAGCAAAGGCATTTGGGATATTGACAAATACGGTGGGGAATACAGCGGTTATTGGTGGAAGTTCCCCTACATTAACCAAAACACCGGCTTTGCCTTTAACATTCATCTAAATGCGGCCGATTTAACCCCAAACGCTTATTACAGCTTTGGGTACACCTGCGGCGCGCAGCTTTACACCGCGCTGGATTCCGAAAAAACAACCGGCTTTACGGTTATGCGCAACAGCACCGGCAGCAAAAACAGAACTGCGGTGTTAAAAACCGGAAATTCGGTTGAAAATTGTGTAATTACCCTTAAGTACAGCGGCGAGGCCTACGAGGGCGCTTCGGGCGACAAATGGGCCGCGGCGGTAATTGCCGGGTTAAACCTTACCCGCTTAAAGGGTAATGTTACCTTAGGCGTTAGTGCGCAGGGTGGCGGCGTTGCAAGCATTAGCAAAACCAGCGCCACGGTTGGGGAAAAGGTTACCCTAACCGCTGTGCCAAACCGGTTAGAAAGCTTTATGGGCTGGTACAACGCCAGCGGCGATCTATTAAGCAACGAGGCCGTTTTTGAGCTTGAGGCAGCCGAGAATTTAAACGCCGTAGCGCGATTCACAACGCTTAACGCTGCTGCCGAATACTCTAAAGCAAACGGCGCAGTAAGTTTTAGCAGCAACGCAACGGTGTTAGAGGCCGACAAAAACGCCGGCTACTACAATCACAGCCTTTCCTGGAAATTAGGGTTAAACGGCACAACTGCCGCCAGCCCGGCCGAGCTTGCCGTTAAGGCCGGCAAGTTAGCCGGCAGCTCGCTGTACGAATTCTCGTTTGTTTATTCGGGCGGCTACGCGGCGCGCCCGCTAACGGTAAAAGGGCCAAACGGCAGCCCGGTAGACCTTACCACCGATGTAAAAAACACGGTTGTAGAAGGGGATAAGCACCTTGTTAGCCTGCGGTTTATTACAGCTGCCGACGGCGATTACACCGTTACGCTTGGCGCTTGCAGCGACTGGTTGAACCCCGAAAACAACAAGGTAGATTCCTTTATTCAATTCTCAGACTTAGGGCTGTTAAAAATTAAAACCATTTTGCCGGATGGCAGCAACTTAGCCGCCGGTTACACCAGTGAAAACGGCGCCGTCACCTGGACCGAAAACGCCGGTCTTTGGTATAAAGACGATAAATCAAAGTCGCTTTACGGCGGCTACGCTTGGGGCTTTGGTATTCCCGAAACCTCGGCACTCAAAAACCCGGCTTATGTTACCATTCGGGCTACCGGGTTAGATGCAAACAGCAATTACAGCTTTAGCTATTATTATTCTGAGGACTATGTAATTTACCTAAGCGAAATTAAAGCGGCCAACGGCACCGCCGTTACCGACATTACCACCCCGCTTGTAACCGGCACGAGCGACTACGCTACTGCCCGCAAGGTAACCTTTGACTTTAAAACCGGGGAAGAGGGCGATTATTTAATTGTTCTTAAAATGGGCAAGGGCTGGAACAATACGCCCAATAACTGGAGCAAAACTGTTCTTTCAGATTTAAGCCTTGTAAAGCAGCAACGAAAAACGGTTTACACCAATTTAGCCGCCTATTACACTAACGCGGCCGGCAATATTGGTTGGAACAACTTTATTGGCTCGGTGAAAAGCAGTGAAGCTACCGGCGTTTTGGGCTACAGCGGCTACAGTTGGAGCTTTGGCTTAGAGCCCAGTGAGGATGCGCACGAAATAGAGCAAGTAAATGCCAGCCAAAAGATGGGCCTAATTAGTGTTAAATTGGGCTATTTGCAGGCAAATACTACCTACGATTTTTCTTACAAATACGGTAAGGATTACTTAATTAAGCTGCTGCCGAGCGGAAAAATAACAGATCCGTCCGGCAAGGCAATTGCCTACCAAACGCCAACCGATGTAACCTACGCAAAGGGCGACCGTACACACAAGGTTTCTACCAGCTTTACCACTAAAGGGGCCGGGGAATATACCGTAGTGCTGCAAACCTGTAAGGGTGCCGGTTACCGCAATACCCCAAATAATTGGGATGCGGTTTTGTTTGGCGATATTCGGCTGAACTATCACGCCGATAAAACCGTTACCGGTAAGGTGCTGGCCGATGTTGGTGGCTCTGCCTCAATGGATTACGAGGAAGAAACCATACCGTTGGGTACCACCGTTACCGCAACCGCAACGGCCGGCGTTGGCAACAGCTTTGTTGGCTGGTACAACCAAAACGGCCAAATGGTTTCTACCCAAACGCCGTACACCTTTACCGCGAACGAGAACTTTGTACTAACCGCTAAATTTACCGGCGATAATATTGCCGATTGGAACCTGTTTGCCGCAAACGGCATGGACGGTACTTTTGAGGAGAGTACTGTTCCCGGTTGGTACGCCATAGATTTTTGGGAGGGCAACGACACCTCCTGGTGCTCTTTCCAACGCACAACCGAGCTGGCGTTTGAGGGGAACTATTCCCTGCGTCTGCAGGCCAATCACCAGGCCGTTTACCTGCCGCTGGAAAATCTAAAGCCGAATACTGAGTATCAGCTTTCGTTTTACATTAACTGCCCGGGGAACGACGAGCAAACCAAAGTACAATCCATTAGAATGTTAATGGATAATGTACAGGTTTATGCCAGCAGCTTAAACTGGATCAAGAGCGGCACCGGCTGGCACAAGTTTAGCTACAGCTTTAACTCTGGCTCGGCCGAAAACATTTTAATGCAGCTGCACATGCAAGGCTACGAGGGCAACGACCTAATGTTTTTAGATAACCTTAGCCTGGTACAGTGCAACCCGCAAACCAGCACCCAAGGCGCCTGGTACGGCAACGCCGTTAAAGGCCAAAACGGCTACACCTTTGAAAACACCGGCGACCGGTTACATCAGGTATTCTCGGTAGACCCGCAATCCTCTTACACCGTAAGCTTTAAGGCCAAGGGCAATTTGTTTACCGGCGCCAGCGAGGTTGGCGTTTACGAGCCCAACTTAAACAGCCTGCTAAGCTCGCAAAGCACGGTAACAACTAACGCCAACGGCTTTAAAGAATACACCTTTAATTTTTACTCCTCTACCCGCAGGGCAGTAAAGCTGTTCTTCCAGTCGCTCAACGGCGCAGCCGAGGTGCAAAACATTCAGCTTACCAAAAACAATAACCGGGCCGGATCGGTTATTGAAAAGGTAGATTTTGAAACCGACCGCTTTGCCTTACGGCACGCCGATCAATCTGTTTTCAGCATTTACACGGCAACCAACGGGAATGACGCAAATGTACATTCCGGCTCAAAATCGCTGTACTTTAATTACAGCGCCGCACTAGCCAACCGCACCTATTTGTTTGATGAAGCTTATTTAAGCCAGCAGGTTGAAATTGGTATGTCTTACCGGTTAAAAATTTGGTATAAAATAAGCAACGGCGCCGCAGGCGGAAAAATTAAGCTGGCGCCCGAATACCGCGGCTACGGCTCCGAAGGCGTTGGCGTTTTGCACGGCGCAGAAAATAACGGGTGGAACGAACTGGTGTTTACCTTTACCAGCAAAAACTTTACCGCCCTTAAAACAACCATTGAAACCGTTTTAAACAGCACCAAAGGCAGCTTTTATATTGATGATATTGAGCTGACGGTAATGCGCCCGCTGGTAATAGACCAAAACCCCGAGGGCAAGTACGCCGCTTTGGTTTACAATTATATTGAAAACGGGAATTTTGAAGACGCCCTAACGGCGAACGATTGGGGCGCGCTGCCGTCGGGCTTTACGGTTAAAACCGGCAATGCCGCTGCAGGCCAAAAATATTTGCACGCACAAAACGGCGCATTTTATGTGGTACCCGTTAAGGTGCGCGCCGGGCAGGAGTACATTTTTGCCGCCAGCGTTCGCGGCGGGGTAAACAGCTACATTGGCATTTCGGCAACGCCGGACGGCCAAACCCTGTACGCCACCGCAAACGATGTTCCGGCCTCGTATTTGTCAGCCGGCAGCGAAAGCTGGCAGCGCAAGGCCTTTAGCTTTAGCAGCGAGGAAAACGGTATGTTCTACCTTGTTATAAAAGGGGCTGCCGGCGGGCTGGAAGTTGACAGCATTATGCTTTACCAAGTTGCCTACGGCCTAAAGGAAGACCCGAATGATTACAGCACCTTTGTACCGTACGATTACGAAAAAACAACCGGCCCTACCGTAATTTTAAACGGGGGCTTAGGCCTGCAGCCGGCCGCAGCCGGCAACGGCACTGTCAGCAGTGAAACACCCGGCACCGGCGACGCCGGCCTGCCCTTAGCGGTTATTTTGCTTGGGGCGGCAGCTTTGGGTACCGCAGCCTTTTGCCTTACCGGCAAAAAAACAAAACAGGGGGAATAAATATGAAAAAAATAATTTGCGTTTTACTTTGTCTTGCAATGGCTTTTACCTGTTTTGCCGGCTGCTCTGCCAAAAACTCAGCCAAAAAAAAGAAAAAGAATACAAAGAAATCAACCTCCAGCTCGGCTAGTGCGTCGTCAGAAAACACCTCCTCCGACAGCATTGTTTCGGACGATGACACCAGCTCCACCGTTGAGCCCGGTACGCTGGACCCGGAGGCGCCCATTGACAACGAAACAGAGTATTTGCAGCTTTCGGTTTTAAACGGGCAAACCCCTATCACCAAAAACTACCGGGGTCACAGCGCAACCATTTACCACGCCTTTGGCTTTATGGAGGATGAATCCAGCGGTCGTGTTTATACCGAAAAAATGCGTAACGACGAGCTGAAAAAGCTAACGACTTTTGGCATTCGCTACGCCAGAACCCGCTACCCCAGCGATTGGACCTGGGATGTAAACAAGGGCTGGGATTTTAGCGCAAAACGGTTTGGCTACTTTTGCAATTACGCCAAAGCCTTACAGCAGCGCGGCGTTCAGGTAATACTGCAGGCCGGCTGGCACTTAGGCGCCATTACCGAAATAGAAGATTGCAGCATTGGCGAGGTAGAATACTTAAAAGGCCGCGGGGCCGACCGCTACGCCGAAAGCTACGGGCTTGACTTTACTGGCAAATCGGCCGAGGAGCAGCGCATGATTAAGGGTGCCCGCCGTTACGGTTACTGGCTGGGCCAAACCCTGCTGCAGCTGCGCAGCCGCGGTATTTACAATGTAAACTATATTTCTTACTTTGTTGAGCCTTCAAACTTCTATTCCGGCTACCCGGCCGGCAATTCTAACAAAGAGTATGTGTTAATTTGCCGTGCCATTCGCAATAAGCTGGGCGAAATGGGGTTAGAAAACACCGTAAAGCATGTTGGCCCGAACGAGGTTAGCCAAACGGGGGATGAGCTGCTGCAATATGTTTTAAAGCACGATCCCGAATTGTTTGACATTTACACCGCGCACTTTTACCCCGAGGCACCCTCGGTTTCCAGCGATGTATATGCCGAAATTCTTACCCCCGGCTACCAGTCTTACATTAATCACATGAAAAACGCCGGCCTTTGGGGTAAAAAAGAATTTTGGATTGACGAAATTAATGTAAAAGCCGGCGATTACCCGTGCCAGTCGGACTTTGCCTGGGGCGGCCTGCAAAACGCGGCCTGCGGCATTGTGGGGCAGCAGCTTGGCATGAATAATATGCTGTACTGGCAGCTGTTTGACCAGCTTTGGACCGACAACACCAGCGATGGCGGCGAGTGGAAAAACGGAATTCACATTACCGGCATTGTGCCTTCGTTGTTTGAGGGGGCAACCCCACGAGGGCAGTACTACACCTTTGGCCCGTTTGTTAAGTACAACGGCTACCAAAACGGTACGGTTTACAAAACGAATAACGATGAGCTAATGGAAAACCTGGAGGGCGTTTACCTTGGCGCCGCCCAGTTAGAGAACGGCAAGTGGACCATTTCAATTGTAAATACCGGCAGTGAAGCCCGCCCGGTTGAAATTAATTTTGAAAAGGCCCTAAACCAAACGCTTTACCGGCACCGCCAAGCGGCAAGCAGTGTAAAAGCAACGCCGGATGCTCGCCTGGCCCAGGCCGACGCCACTTACCTGCAGGTAAAGGGTAAACTGCGCGATGTTATTCCGGCCGGCTCCCTTGTTATTTACACCGGTGTAAAGGGGTAACCCCCCTTTGCACCAAAGGCTACTATTTTTAACGGAGGTATGCTAAATGAAAAAAATGTTTTCTTTTAAACGCGGCGCCGGTGTTACGGCGCTAATGCTGGCGGCGGTTTTAATGTTTTCCGGCTGCGGTGCTAAAAACACGGCCAGCAACGGTTCCAATTATGGCTCTGAAGAAAGCCAGGATCAAATGATTTCGGGTGAGGAAAATCAAAGCCAGGTAAGCGGCGGCAACAATTCTGCCGCGCAAGCCGCAAATAGCTCTAAAACCGGCGGTTCCGGCCAAGCTTTAAACGGCGGTACCCAAACCAGCGGCGGCACCACCTTTGGCTCCGACCCGTACGCCAACATTCCGCAAAGCGCTAAATCTAAAAGCGTGCATGTTTTAATGTGGCGTAATTACACCCCGTTAGAGCAAAAGCTGGTAACCGGGTTCGAGAAAAAAACAGGCATTAAGGTTCGCACCACCAAAACAACCGAGAACGAATACGCCACCAAACTGCTTTCCTTGGTTTCGGGCAACGATTCGCCGGATGTTGTAATGATCGAATCTGCCGACTACCCCGGTGTGGCAATGCGCTCTTTACAGATTTTAGACCCCACTGTTTATAAGTTAAGCGACAGCTTTTGGTACAAACCCTACATGGATGTTTTTAAAGCCAACGGAAAATCCTTTGCCGTTTCGGCTCGCGGCCCCTGGGCAACCGAGGATACGAACTATGTAACCTATTACAAGCCCTCGGTGTTAAAAAACTCCGGCATTAGCGAGGACCCCTGGACCCTTTACAAGCAGGGCAAGTGGAATTGGGATAAGCAAAAAGAAATTGCCACTAAAATTAAGCAAAAGGGCAGCGGTTACATTGGCCTTTCGCTGCAAAATCAGGACTTACTGATGTACAGCACCGGTACCGATTTGGTAAGCTACAATGGCAAACAGTTTAAAAGCACTTTAAGCAATTCTGCCACCACCTCGCTCATTACCAAGGCTTGGCAGCAGGTTGCCGCTTTTCATAAGGACGGCATTTCCTCCGACTGGAATTTAAGCGCCGTTCAGCAGGGCAAGGTTGGCTTGTTCAGCGCCATTGCTTACGGTATGTACAACGCCAGCACCGACGCTTGGTTTACCAATGTACCGCACACCTCGGCCGATATTAAAGCCGTACCGGTGGCCGGTCCTAAGGGCAGCACCGCTTACACTCCGGTTCGTGTAAAGGCTTGGGGTACCGCTAAAAATGCTAAAAACCCGGTTGGCGCCGCTTACTTTATGCGCTATTTCTTAGATACGAAGAATTGCGATATGGCCGGTTCTTTCTACAACGAGCAGTTCCGTGAGGTTTACAACACCATTACCTCTGCCAGCGCAAAAAAATCTATTATGCGCGGCGAAGGCGTTATTGATTATGTTTCGGCCGGAACCTACGGCGGCATTTGTAACGACCTTTTAAATTCAACCGCCGAGCAGATTACCAGTGTTTTAAACGCCTCTAAGGGTAAAATGAACACCGGTATTAACCGCGCAAACAAGGAACTGAAAAAAATAGGTTAACGCCCCTGTACCGTTTTGCTTGTTGCTGCAAAACCGTGTACGGATATCTCCCCCTTAGCTTTTGTAAGTCTCCCATTACAAAAGCAAAATCAACCGTCGGTGAACAGCCGGCGGTTGATTTGTTTTTGTGCGGCCTTGGGCAGGGAATAAGGCCTTTTTGGGGCTTAGGTATTTGGCCTGCTTGCCCAAGCTAACAAATAAGGGTGTTTCCGTGTTTTTTGGCCGGCGTGGAATTTTTGCGGATTAATTTGCCGGTTTAAAGCGGCATTACAAAAAAGGTTGACCGCCCGCTGTAAATGCTTGCAGCGGGCGGTCAACCTTTAAGAAAAATAAGATGAACTTGTTTTAAAAGAATAAAGGCGATTTAAACGGCTTAGCCGTTGGTTTTGGCTTGATTTTTTGCAACGAGGTGCATGGCGGCAAAAACAACCACAGCGGCAACCGTAACACAAATAAGGGGCACAAAGTTCATTTCGGCCAAGCCCGAAAAATCAAACTCACCGCTTTCGGGGTTTTGAATGTGGGCCGAAAGCAAAACAATATCGGCAATAACGCCTAAGGCCAAAACGCCGTTGGCAATTGCGGTAAGCAGGCTGCCCTTTTGGTTGGTTGTGGCAACACGGCGAATGGTGCCGTTTTCAAAGCTTAGGGTGCGCGCCAGGTAAGCGGCGGCAATAACGGTAACTAAGGTTTCGGGCAGCATGTAGGTGGCGTTGTAGGCCAAAGAGTAAAGCAGTGCCTGCCCGCTTGGAATAGAAAGCCCGGCCCAAACCGTACAGCCCGAAATAACATGGCAAACATAGCGCAGCAGGCAAGCAATCAGCGCCGCCAATGGCAACGAAACAGCCGCGTTTTTGCTTAACTTTTTAAAGGTGCCCGAAAGGCCAATAAGGGTAAAGGCAAACACGTAGTCTAACAAAATAATGGCAATGGCGGCCCCGGCCGAGGTAGCGTAGGAAAGGGCGTTCATGCCCAGCAGCAGCTGAATTACGCTGTAGCAAAGGGCCGAAAGCACACCCCAGGCGTTGCCAAACAGGTAGCCAATTAAAACAATCGGCACCATGCTGCCGGCGGTAATAGAGCCGCCGTAGGGTAGGTCTAACAGTTTAATGCAGCTTAGCACAGTTGCAATACCAATTAACATGGCGCTTAAAGTAAGCTTTTGGGTAACGGTTTTGTTGGTAGACATTTTTTTAAACTTCTCCTTTTTTCATTGCGCGACGCGCAAAAATTTACAACAAAAAACCCCCGCCAACAGCGGAGGTATAAGGGTAAACGGGCGCGGATAAACCGGCAATGTATACATCCCTCCGTCGGTACTAACCGAATCAGGTTCCAGGGTTGGGCTTTTTAAAAAAACCCTCTCAGCCGCAAGGCAGCGGCACCCCTTGTTCTGTTGCAGGGCTATTATAATACATTTTTTACCTCTTGTCAAGCAAATTCGTGCTTTTGCGGCAATTTTCTTAAAGAGGCAAACAGAATGGCTTAAAACGGTGAATTTGGTTCGGCAAAAATTTGCCGTTAATTTGCCGTTTAAAAAGGTAAGTTTAGGCCGGCTAAAATCTGCCCTTTAAAGCGGCAAGTTCGGGCGGGGAAATTTGCCGCCTTGGGGCTGTAAAATAAAGCTGCAAAAGCTTTAAAATGTAATTTAATTGTTAATCGGCCGGCTCGCCGCTCATGCCGTCGTTAAAAAAGCCTGTTAACTTTACCGGCACAATTTGGTGCAGCAAACCGGGCTCGCCTTTAAAAAATACCGGGGTAAAGTTGGGGCTGTGGCCGGTGTAAAGCCCGTTTTGCAGCTTGGTTTCTACCAAAACCTGCTGCACGGTGCCAATTTGGGTTTGCAAAAAGGCTTTGGCGCTTTGGCTGCAGGCGTTGGCCATTCGCTTGGCGCGTTCGGCCTTAACCGGCTCCGGCACCTGGCCCTCAAAGCCGGCCGCGGCGGTTCCGGTGCGCACACTGTAGGGGAACACATGGGCCTTTAATAGCCCAAGGCTTTGGCAAAAGGCCAGCGATTGTTTAAATTCCTGTTCGGTTTCGCCGCAAAAGCCAACCATGATGTCGGTGGTAATGGCGGCGTTTTTAAACCGTGCGCGAATTTCGGTTACCGTTTGCAAATAATCCTCGGCGCTGTAAAGGCGGTTCATGCGCTTTAGGGTTTTACTGCAGCCGGATTGCAGCGCTAAGTGAAACTGCGGGCAAAATTTTGGGTTTTGCCGCAGCCGGTCTAAAAGGGCGGTGGTTGTTAAATCCGGCTCTAAAGAGCCTAAGCGAACCCGCCGAATTCCCTGCGGCGCCGCGGCGGCGTCTACGGCGTCGGCCAGGCTTAGGGTTAGGTCCTGCCCGTAGGAGGAAAGGTTAATGCCAACCAGAACCAGCTCGCAAAAGCCGTTTTGTGCCAAGCGCTCAGCCTCTTTTCGAATACTTTCTAAGCTGCGGGAGCGCACCCGGCCGCGCGCTTTTGGAATAATGCAGTAGGTGCAGCCGCGGTTGCAGCCGTCCTCAATTTTCATGTAGGCGCGGGTGCGGCCCTCAAAGCGGTCTACCTCGCCGGCCTCAAAGGCTTCCCCTTTTTTGTGGGGCTTAATGTCTACAATTCTAGTTTGGTGCTGCAAATAACTTTGCACGCTTTTTAAAATGTCGCGGTCGCTGCCGTTGCCTACAATAATGTCGGCCGGCAGGGCCGCTGCTTTTTCGGGAAAAGCCTGTGGCATACACCCGGTTAAAACAACGGCCGCTTCGGGGCTGCCACGGCGAAAACGCCGTACCAGCTGGCGGGTCTTACGGTCGCTTTCGGCCGTAACGGTGCAGGAGTTTATAATAATAATATCGGCGTTTTCGGCTGTTTTTGCCGGCACAAAGCCGCCTTGCTCCAACGCGCGGCTAATTTTTTCGCTTTCGTACTGGTTTACCTTGCAGCCAAGGGTGTGAATGTAAAAATTCATGCAATGCTCCTAATTGTTTTTAATCCGGCAAAAAGCTGAGCCGGGTTGGGGTATGAATTGTTATTTTACCGGCCAAAGCTGCCGGGCTTTTGGCGCTAAGTTAGCTAAGCCGTTTTTAAAAATCGCCGGCCAAAATTTTGCTGCTAAGCTTTGCGCCCTTTACAGTCTGGCAGCGGGGTTGTAATTGGTTGGGCGGCGGGGTTGTAATTGGTTGGGCGGCAGCGGCTTTGCGGCGCCGTTAAAACTCTATCGCCGTTATGCTTTAAAATAAAACGCCAAAATAATTTTACAATAGTTATTTTAACATAGTGCCTTGGCGGTTGCAACCTTTTTCCCGCATAATTAAAAGCAGCGGGGCATAAAATGTATTAATTACAGCGGCAGGGGGGTAGAATAATGAAGAAAGCAACAGTGCTGTTTTGCTTTTTTTGCTTATTTGTAACCTCGGTTTACTGCACCGGGCTGCTGCTGCAAAGCGCCGCGCTGGGGGTAAGCTTGCCCGTGCAGGCAAAAGGTACGGTGCAAAGCACACCTAAAGCGGCCAAACCGGCACAAAGCAGCGCCCCTACGGCCGCAAGCAGCGCCGCGCCAAAGCCGCAATCCTCGGCCCCGGCCAGCAGCGCGCAGACTGCCGCAGCGCCCGAAACTGCTCTGGGCAAGGTGTTTACCAAAACCATTCCGGCCTCGTCGGCAGCCGTTGCATATAACCGGGTCTACCTAAAAAACAGCACCACCAAAAAGGTAGATATTAAGGCGCTGCTTTCGGCTGAGAACGCCGTTAAAATTGAAAAAAATAAAGGCCCCAGCGTTTTAATTGTACACACCCACACCAGCGAAAGCTACCTGCTGCAGGAAAGGGATTATTACACCAAAAACGACGCCGCCCGCACTACCGATGACGCTAAAAATGTTGTGGCGGTGGGGGAGGTTTTAAAGCAAACGCTGGAAAAAGGCGGCGTTGGGGTGGTTCACGCTACCGAAAAGCACGATTACCCGGAATACACCGGCAGCTACAACCGCGCCGCCGCTACCATTAAAAAGTACCTAAAGCAGTACCCCAGCATTAAAATTGTTATTGACCTGCACCGCGATTCGGTCTCGGACGCGCAAAACAACAAAACCGCCCTGGTAAAAGAGGTTGCCGGCAAAAAAGCCGCGCAGGTTATGCTGGTTTGCGGCTGCCAGGACGGCGAAGTAAGCGGGTTTGAGGGCTGGCAAAAAAACTTGCAGCTGGCGGTTAAGCTGCAGCAAACAACCGAGGTGCTGTACCCCGGCCTTACCCGGCCCATTTTGCTTACCGCCCGGCGGTACAACTTAAATTTAACCCCCGGTTCGCTGCTTTTAGAGTTTGGCACCGAGGCCAACACCTTAACGCAGGCAAAATATTCTGCCGAGCTGGTTGGCAAGGCGTTGGTTTCGGTAATTAACACTTTAAAATAAAACAAACGGCAGGCGTTTTATTTTACGCAGGTTTTGCGGCTTAAAGCAGGCTTTTCGCCCGGCTTAATTGGGGCTTTTAAGCTTAAAAAATAATGGGCTTTGGCACCTGCCGGCTAAAGCGGTGTTATCTTACCAAACAGTTTTAACGCCGCCGCAAAAATTTAATTTTTAGTGCCGCGGCACGCAAAGCAGCCTATTTAAAACAGGCTGCTTTTTTACGGCCTTAAAACGGCGCGCCTTTAAAAAATTAACAATTTTCGGTTGAAAGCGGGCCGCTTTCGTGTTATACTATTTTTTAACAATAAGCGGGCGCAATTGGCTCACCGCTTTATTTTTAAAAAAAGGTGATTTTATGCGTAAAAAACTTTTTAAGTCTGAGTCTAAACGGTTATTAGACCTTATGATCAACTCTATTTACACTAATAAAGATATTTTCCTGCGGGAAATTATCTCTAACGCCAGCGACGCTTTGGACAAGCTGCATTACATTGCCCTTACCGATGAATCTGTGCGGGAAAAGGCCGGCGCGGGCGAAATTAACATTTCGGTAGACGCTGAAAAGCGCCTGATCACGGTTTCGGATAACGGCATTGGCATGACGGCGGAGGAGTTGGAGGAAAACCTTGGCACCATTGCCAAAAGCGGCTCGCTGAAGTTTAAACAGGAGCTTTCGGCCGAGGACCGTAAAAAGCCCGAGAACGAAATTATTGGCCAGTTTGGCGTTGGGTTTTATTCGGCCTTTATGGTTGCCGATGAGCTAACTGTTATCAGCCGCTCTTATAAAGAAGATACCGCCCATATTTGGAAGTCGGAGGGGGCCAGCGGCTACACCATTGACGAGTGTGAGCGGGCGCAAATTGGCACCGATGTTATAATGCATTTAAAAGAGGATACCGACGCGGTAAAGTACAGCGATTATTTAAGCACCTACCGCCTGCGCTCTTTAATTACCACCTATTCTGATTATATTCGTTACCCCATTAAGCTGCCGGTAGAAAAAACCCGCGAGGTTGGCGAGGGGGAGGAGAAAAAAACCGAGACCTACACCGAAATTGAAACGGTAAACAGCATGGTTCCCATTTGGCGCCGCAGCAAAAAAGACGCCCCCGATGAGGAATGTTTTAAATATTACAAAGAAAAGTTTTTTGATTATAACGACCCGGTTTCGGTTATTCGCATGAATGTTGACGGCCTTATTAGTTACAAGGCAATGCTGTTTATTCCGGCCAAGGCCCCGTTTGATTATTTTACCAAAGAGTACAAAAAGGGCCTGCAGCTTTACACCAACGGCGTTTTAATTACCGAGGCCTGCGACGCGCTGGTGCCCGAATACTTCCGCTTTGTAAAGGGCGTGGTAGATACCAACGACCTTTCCTTAAACATCTCGCGCGAGATGCTGCAGCAGGACGCCCAGCTAAAGGTAATTGCCGCGAATATAGAAAAAAAGATTTCGGCCGAATTAAAGCGTTTGCTTGAAAAGGAGCGGGAAAAATATTTAACCTTCTGGTCGGCCTTTGGCGTGCAGCTAAAGTACGGCGTAATTAACGATTATGGCATGAACAAAGAAAAGCTGCAGGACCTGCTGCTGTTTTACTCTAACACCGAAAAGCAGCCGGTTACTTTAAAATCTTACACCGACCGCATGAAGGAAAACCAAAAAAACATTTACTTTGCCTGCGGTAAAACCGCGCAGGATATTGAAGCCCTGCCGGCGGTTAAGCTGGCGGCCGAGCAGGGGTTTGAGGTGCTTTATTTAACCGACGAGGCCGACGAATTTGTTATGAAAACCCTTATGACCTACGCCGAAAAGCCTATTGTTTCGGTTTTAGCGGAGGATAGCGGCCTGGTTTCGGAGGAGCAGAAAAAGCAAACCGAGGAAAAGGCCAAAAACGCCGAGGAGCTGTTAAAATTTGCAAAGGAAAAGCTGGGTGAAAGCGTTGCCGAGGTTACCCTTTCGGCCGGGCTGGGGGAAAGCGCCAGCGGCATGAACGCCAAGGGCGGCATTACCCTTGAAATGGAAAAATATTTTGCCCAAATGCCGGGCGAAAATCACCCCAAGGCCGAGCGCGTGTTAGAGCTTAACCCCGAGCACCCCGCCTTTAAAGCGCTGGAAAACAGCTACAAAAAAGACCCGGAAAAGGCCGAAAAGCTATTAAAGCTTTTGCAGGGTCAGGCCCTGTTAACGGCCGGCCTGCCGCTGCAAAACACGGCAGAGTTTTGCAAGCTTGTAAGCGAGCTTATGCACGAATAACAATTTAACGCAAAAATAAAATAAGGCGGTGCTAAAATGATCTTGGCAATAGATATTGGCAATACAAACATCACCATTGGCGGGTATAACCGCAACGGGAGCTTGATTTTGACCTCGCGCATTGCCACCGACCCCCGCCGCACGGCCGACCAGTACGCGGTGGAAATTTACGATGTTTTTCGCCTGCACGGGGCAACCGTGGCCGAGGTGCAGGGCTGCGCCATTAGCTCGGTTGTGCCGGCTGTTGGTACGGCGGTAGAGCAGGCCTTAAAAAACCTGTGCGGCATACAACCGGTTGTTATTGGCCCGGGGGTTAAAACCGGGCTGAATATTAAAATAGATAACCCGGCGCAGCTGGGGGCCGATTTGGTTGCCGGTGCGGTAGGCGCGCTGCACAAATATCCCGCGCCCTGCATTATTATTGATATGGGCACAGCTACCACCTTAAGCTTAATTGACCAAAACGGCACCTTTTTAGGGGGCGCTATTGCGGCCGGCGTTGGTCTAACCTTAGAGGCGCTGACGCAAAACACGGCGCAGCTGCCCTCGGTTGTTATTAAAGCGCCCGAAAGTGCCGTTGGCACCAACACAGTTGCCTGTATGCAAAGCGGGCTGGTTTTTGGCACGGCCGATATGATCGACGGTATGATTACCCGGTTTGAAAAACAGCTGGGTGCCCCATGCACGGTGGTTGCAACCGGCGGCCGCGCCCCGCAAATTGTGCCGCATTGCGCGCACAAAATTATTATTGACGACAATTTGCTGTTAGACGGCTTAAAGGTTATTTTTGAAAAAAACGCCCCTGCCGCGCAGGAAACGCAGCGCTTTTAGGGCAAAATAAGGTTAGGCTCGCGCCATTTTAAGCGCCCCAAAAAATAGGCAAAACAGCAGCTTGCTTTTTGCTTGCCTTTTTTGGGAGTGCCGGTTAAAGGCCTTTTTTGCTTTAAAATATTGAACTGTACCGCCTTGGCGGACAGTATCTGGAGGAATGAATATGAAAAACAGTAAAACAACAAAATTGGTGGAACTGGGCATTTTTGTTGCCTTGGTGCTGGTTATTCAGCTGCTGGGCGGCGCCGTTAAGGTTGGCCCAATTAGCATTAGCTTAGTGCTTATTCCCATTGCGGTGGGCGGCATTTTGTTAGGCCCGCTTTGCGGGGCAGTGCTGGGTCTTACCTTTGGCGTTGCAACCGTTATTGGCGGCCTAACCGGCGCCGACCCGTTTACCGCCACGCTGTTAAATTCCGGCGCGTGGGGTGCGGTTTTTACCACCCTGCTTTGCTTGGTAAAGGGCACAATGGCCGGTTTTGTTTCGGCTTTAATTTACAAGCTGCTGGCCCCAAAAAGCAAGGTTGCCGCTGTGCTTTTAGCTGCGGTAGCGGCCCCGGTTGTTAACACCGGCCTGTTTGTTTTAGGGGCGCTTACGGTGCTAAACGGCCTAATTACGCAAAACTTTGTTGGCTCCGGCAGCAACATCATCTACTTTGTGTTTATTGGCTGCGCCGGCGTAAACTTTTTAATTGAGCTGGCCGTTAATGTAATTTTTACCCCGGCCATTCGCCGCATTTTAACTGCTGTACGGCGCGGTTAGGTAAACAGTAATAAACCTAAACCTGTTTTTGGCGGCCTATTTTTCGCTTAGCCGCGTTAAAAAACTCGTCAATTCGGCAAAATTGCCTGCGCTTACATGGCTCACAAAGCTGCCAACCGGCTTTAGCGAATGCGTTAAAATTTGTGCGAATTCTTAAAAATTTAACTAACATTAAGCTTTTAAAACCCCTGCCAAACCGGCAGGGGTTTTAAAATTAGGTAAAAAATATTGTAAATGCGATAAATTATGGTAGTTGCAATAAATTTAAAAGTATGTTAAACTAATTTTAGTGCCAAAAAACAACAATTTTTTTGCGGATTTGCTTTTTGCGGAAGCTTTTGGAGGGGCGTTTATGAAAAATAAAAAACGACGAAACATTTCGGCTTTAAAAAATAATTTTAATTTTTTAAAGCTGCTTTGGGAAATTTCCCCGGCCAGGGTGCTGTTAAATTTTTTAGTAACCCTGCTGGATTTTGCCGAGTGGGTGTTTTATTCGGTAATCTTTTTTCAATTTTTGTTTGTGCCGGGCCGCAGCTTTGGGGGCGTTGTGCTGTTTTTGTGGGGCACGGTGGCAGTAGATTCTGTATTGCAGCGGCTTAAAATTTGGTTTTACAATGTTTTTGCGCCGTTAAGCAATATTAAAATTCAATCGGCCCTGCATTTACGGCTGTTTCGCAAGGCGCAAAGCGTAGACCTTTCGGCCTACGAAACGCCGGAATTTTACAACACCTACACCAAAGCCGCTAACGAGGCCGCCGGCCGTGCCGGCCGGGTGCTTTCAAACTGCGCTATGGCGGTTTCGGCGTTATTTTCCTGCTGCTATGTTATTATTACTATGGCGCGCATTACGCCCTTTGCCTTAATTTTTATTGCCCTGCCCTTAATTGGCAACCTGTTTGTTGGCAAAAGGCTGGGGCGCGTAATGTTTGAGCTGGACCGCGACAGCGTGCCGGCCCGCCGCAAAATGAGCTATGTAGACCGGGTGCTGTTTTTTAGAAAATACGCTGCCGAGCTGCGCCTAACCGGCTTTTTTGGGGTTTTAAAGCAGATGTACGAAAACGCCGTGCAAAACACCGTAGAAATTGCCCGGCAGTACGCCTTAAAGCGAACGGTGCTTTCGGGCATTAAAAGCATTTTAATGTTTTTGTTGGGGTACGAGGGTATGTGGCTTTGCGCCGCCATTTTGGGGTTAAACGGCAGCATTAGCCTAAGCGGGCTAATTGTTTTGCTAAACGCCATTGTTAGTGTTTCGTGGATGTTGAACAATTTTGAGGGGGCCGTTTCCGGCCTTTTTGAGGACGCGGAATTTTTAGAAAATGTACGGGCCTTTTTTGCCTATGAACCCAAAATGAACGAGGCTGCCGAAGGTCTGCCCTTGCCGGAAAAAGCCCAAACAATTACTTTTAAAAATGTTAGCTTTCGGTACCCGGGGCAGCAGGGATTTGCCCTGCAAAATGTTAGCTTAACGCTGCACCGCGGGCAGCGGCACGCGCTGGTTGGCGTAAACGGCAGCGGCAAAAGCACCTTTGTTAAGCTGTTGCTGCGTTTTTACGACCCCCAGCAGGGCGAAATTTTGCTGAACGGCGTAAACATTAAACGCTTTAATGTGCAGGAGTACCGGCGGCGTATTGGGGTTGCGTTTCAAGATTTTGCGCTGTTTTCGGCGCCGGTTACCCAAAATGTGCTGCTGCGCCCCGTAACCGGTAAGGCCGACCGCGAGCTGGTAGCGCGCGCCTTGCAGGACGCCGGCGTGTACGAGGATATTTTAAAATTAAAAGACGGATTAGATACTGTTTTAACGCGGGAGTTTGACCCTGAGGGGGCAGAGCTTTCGGGCGGGCAGCGGCAAAAAATTGCCATTGCGCGGGCCATGGCCAAGGGCAGCGACATTATTGTGTTAGACGAACCCTCCAGCGCGCTGGACCCCATTGCGGAATACAAAATGTTTGAGACCATAACCGCCCTTTGCCGGCAAAAGGAGGCTATTTCGGTTATTGTTTCGCACCGGCTTTCTTCGGCGGCGGTTTGCGAGCAAATTTTTGTGTTTGAAAACGGCAAACTGGCCGAGCAGGGCAGCCACCGGCAGCTGTTGGCCCAAAACGGCGTGTACGCCAACCTGTTTTTAAAGCAGGCAAAAAATTACCTGGTGCAGGGGGTGGCGGCTTATGAATAAAAAACAAAAGGCCGGGCACGGCACCTTAGCCAATACCGTTTTTGCCCTGCGCTGGCAGTTTAAAATTGCCCCGGGCTACACGGTTTTTACCTTTTTACAAACCGTACTGGGAAATGTAATTACTTTGTTTGAGCACACATTTTTGGCGGCCCACATTATAACCTGTGTAGAGCAAAAACGCCCTTTAAGCAGCATTTTGCTGTTTTTGGTGCCGGTTGCTGTGGCCGTTGCGTTAAAGCTGCTGGTTGGCACGGTGTTTGGGGCGTACCAGGCGCCGGTCGAAACGGCAAAAATTCAAAAACAAATTCACCTAACGCTGTACCAAAAAGCCGCCGGGCTGGACCTTGCGCGGTACGACGATACCGAGTTTTACAACGACTTTGTTTGGGCCATGCAAAAAGCGCCGGAGCACATTACCGCGGCGGCGGGGGCTTTTAACAACTTGGTAAGCAATCTGGTTGTTGGGCTTATTGCAGGGGCGTACATTGTAACGGTAGATTTTTCGGCCTTGCCGGCCATTGCCTTGCTGCTGCCGGGCAGCTATTTTATTCAACGGGCAATTAATAAACGGTTTATTAAAATGGAGGAGGAAACCACAAAAAGCTGGCGCCGTTTTAGCTACATTAGCCGGGTTTTTTATTTGGCCGATTATGTTAAGGAGCTAAAAACCGGGCAAATGGCTCCGCAGCTGGAAAAAGATTTAGCCGAAACCACCGAAACGCTGCAGCAGCAAACCAAAAAGCACAGCCGACCCATTGCGCGGCTTTCCTTTTTTTACAATTCGTTAGATAATTTTATTTTTAACGGCGGCTACCTTACCTACCTGTTTTACAACACCCTGGTGCTGGGGCGGTACGGCCTTGGCGCGCTTACCGGGGTTTATAATTCGGCTCAGCGCTTTATTGGCAACTTGGCCGCGGTTATTCGCCAGCTGCCCGAATTTCAAAAGCACAGCCTTTACATTCAAAAGCTGCGCAGCTTTTTAGAGGCCGAAAACACCCTGCAGGATCTTGGCACGCAGCCGCTGCCGGCCCAAAAGCCGCTTACCTTAAACCAGGTTACCTTTACCTACCCGGGCAACCAAAAGCCTACCTTAAAAAATGTTTCGCTTAGTGTTGAACCGGGGCAAAAAATTGCGCTGGTAGGGTTTAACGGGGCCGGTAAATCTACCTTAATTAAGCTAATTATGCGGCTTTACGACCCGCAAGCCGGCACGGTTTGCTACGGCGGGCAAAACATTAAAAATTACCCGCTTAGCGCCTGGCGGCAGCAGTTTGGCGCTTTGTTTCAGGATTACGAGCTGCTGGCTACCGATTTAGCCCACAACCTTACGGCCAGCCCGGCCGAGCTTGACCTGCCGCGCGCCGACTCCGCCTTAAAAAAGGCCGCGTTTTGGGAAAAGTTTAAAACTCTGCCGCTGGGGTACCAAACCCCCATGACGCGTGAGTTTGAGGAGAGCGGCTTAAACCCCTCGGGTGGGGAAAAGCAAAAAATTGCCCTGGCGCGGGTGCTTTACGCCAACGCCAACATTATTGTGTTAGATGAGCCCTCCGGCGCGCTGGACCCCATAGCCGAATACCGGTTGAACAAAACCGTTACCGAGCTTTCTAAAAATCAAACGGTAATTATTATTTCGCACCGGCTTTCTACCACCCGGTTTGTAGATTGCATTTATATGCTGGCAAACGGGCAAATTATTGAGCAGGGCAGCCACGAGCAGCTTTTGGCGCAAAACGGCGAGTACGCTAAAATGTTTAGCCTGCAGGCCGAAAAATACCGTTGAATCATTACTGAAAAGCTTGCCCAAAGTTTAGAGCGGCAGGGCAAGCTTGCCGACCAACGGTTTGCTTAAAATAGGATTTGTTTAAAATAAAGTATCAAAATAAAAATCACGCACGGTTAAAGCGGTGCGTGATTTTTTGCTGCAATTTATTTTTAAAACAAAAACCATTTGCTAAATTTAAAGGCTTAACAACGCCGAATTTTTAAAGAACAAAGCTTTCTACCCCTTTTTTCAGGCGGTTCAGGCCGTCTTGCAAGGTGCTGCGCGGGCAGGCTAAATTCATTCTTAAAAAGCTGCTGCCGTTGCCGCCGTAAACCTCCCCCTTAGAAAGGTAAAGCCCGGTGCTTTGGCGCAGGTGGTTGGCTAAAGCGCTGCTCTGCTGCGGGGCAACCGCGCTGCAATCCAGCCACAAAAGGTAGGTGGCCGGGCCGCAAACCGGCAAAAGCTGCGGCAGGTTTTGGGCTAAAAAGCTTACTGCGTAATCTTTGTTCTGCTTTAGGTAGGCCCGCAGCTCGTTCAGCCAGGGTTCCCCCTTGGTAAAGGCCGCAACCGCGGCGTCTACGGCAAAAGCGTTGGGTTCGGCAACCTCGTCGGTATTTAAGGCGCGCCAAACCTTGTGCCGCAGGGTGGGGCTTAGGGCGTAAACCGCCGCCGTTTGCAGCCCGGCTAAATTAAAAGCCTTGGTTGGCGCCAAGCAGGTAACGGCGTTTTGGCACTCGGGCGCGGCAAGGGCAAAGGGGGTGTAGTGGCAGCCCGGGTCGGTAATATCGCAATGAATTTCATCTGAAATAACCGTAACCTGGTGCTGCGTGCAAAGCTGCCCAATTTTTTTAAGCTCCTGCGGCTGCCAAATAATGCCGGTGGGATTTTGCGGGTTACACAAAATTAAAAGGGTGGTTTGCGGGTCGGCCAGCTTTTGGGCTAAATCGTTAAAATCAATTTGGTAACGGCCGTTTTGGTAAAGCAGCTTACTTTGCAAAACGCGGCGGCCGTTGTTTTCTACACTGTTAAAAAAAATGTTGTAAACCGGGGTTAGCAGCACCACATTTTCGGCCGGGGTAGTTAATTTTCGCACCATGCTGGAAATTGCCGGAATAACCCCGGTGCAAAAAATAAGCCCCTCTTGCTTTAGGGGCAGCCCGTGCCGGCGCTGCCACCAGTCGCTGTAAGCGCTGTACCATGCCGGCGGCACCTCGGTGTAGCCGTAAACGCCGTGTGCGGCCCGCTTTTCAATGGCGGCCTGCACCTCCGGCGCGGTTTTAAAATCCATATCTGCCACCCACATGGGCAGCTCGTTTTCTAAAACGTTCCACTTTAAAGCGCCGGTGTTGCGGCGAAAAACGGGGGTGTTAAAATTGTACATGGCAGTTCCTCTTAAAAACTGGCGTTTCGCCGGCAAAGGCTGCACCCGCCCAAAACGGCCAAAAGTTTGCAGCCTTGGGTAAAACGGTTGTCGCCGGTTAAAAAAGCTAGCCGGTGCCAAACGCCGAAAATTAAATTAGCAAATTTAAATGTTGCAAGGGTTAAAGCTGTAAACTAAAATTAATTTTGCAAGCTTTAGCCTTTGCAAATAATTTTTGTTTTGGTGGGATCAATTTTATCGCGCTCTAAAATAAGCTCGCCAATTTCGTTGGCCGTAATTTGCCCGGCGGTGGGGTTTAAAATGCTTTCTACCTTGCCGGTAATTTCGGCCTGCACGGTAGAATATTCAAACGCCAGTGTGGTGTTTAGCAGCCGGCAGTTTTTAAGGGTAAGGTTTTGAATGTAGCACATGCCCTGCAGGCTTTCCACCGTGCAGTTTATAAGGGTTAAGTTTTTGGCGTTCCAGCCTAAATATTCGCCCGAAATAAAAGAGTTGTACACCGTAACATTTTCGCTGTTCCAAAAGGCGTCCTTCGAAAGGAGCTTGGCGTTTTTAACGGTAACATTTTTAGCCCCGTCAAAAGAGTAATTGCCGTACAGCGTTAGGTTTTGAAAGCTTAAATTTTCGCTGTTTAGGGCAAAATAATCCCCTTTGGCGGTTACATTTTCGGCCTTTACGCCGTTACAGTGCCAAAGGGTTTCGGCCGCGTTGGCAAAGCTAACGTTGTTTAGGGTTAAATTACGGCAGCGGCGAAAGTTTTTAGGCGCTTCAATAGCGCAATCTGTTACCGTAACGCAGTTAGAGTACCAAACCCCGGCCCGGGCCATTTCAAGCCAGGTGCAGTTTTCAAGGGTAATGTTGTTAGCGTACCAAAGCGGATATTTCCACTGAAACATGCAGCTTTCAAGGGTAATGTTTTGGCTGTGCTTTAAAGGGGATTCGCCGTTGTTAAAAATGGTATTGGTAATGTGTAGGTCCTGCCCGCCGAACAGTGCCCGCTCCCCGGTAAGGTAGGCCTCGTTAATATTTTTCATACAGTCCACCGCCTATAACCGTATTATACCAACCGTTTTAAAAAATTTCAATTACTAAATCGTAAACAATATCTTATAGATTTTAATAAAACAAGTTGGTTTTTTCTCTTGCAAAAGTTTAAAATTCTTGGTATAATACTTAAAAATTAATAAAACATGAAAGATACGGTTTGAAAAGTAGTTGTAGACTGAGTAGATGAAAAGGGAATCAGGTTCGAATCCTGAACAACCGCCATTACTGTATTTGGGTAGAAAAAGCAGGCGCAGCCCGCGGTGTTTTTGCCGCGCGCTGTGTATAACCATTGGATTTTTCTGAGAAGGGCTGCTTTTGCGCAAAGTGCCGCAAAGCATTTTGCTTCCCCCTAAGTCAGGATACCTGCCGTTTCTTTAGGCTTGGCAACCGGGCGGCCCCAAAGGGCTGCCGCGCTGCTTTTTGCGGCGTTTTACCCTTGCCGGCCTTAGGTTTAACACACTTTGGTGGGAAGAGTGCAACCGATTTATTACTGCATTGCGCGGTTTTAATGTGCACTTTTCGGTGCTTGTTAAAACCGCTAATTTCCGTGCGCTGTTATAAATCTGTTGTGCTCTTTTAACCTGCCGGGTTAAAAGGGCTTTTGTTTTAAAAAAAGGGGGGCAGGCAGTTGAACAGCGAAGAAAAAAAGCTTTGGGCGGTAGAGCTTTTACGCCAAAAAGGCAGCGCGCTTGGCCGCCGACCTAAAAAGGATGATTTTGACGACGCTACCAGATCAAAAATCAAAGCCTTTTTGGGGCCGTGGCCCCGGGCGCTGGAGGTTGCCGGGCTAAAAGAGCCTAAGGCACCCTGCCAAAAGCGCAGGGCTAAAAAACGGCCCGCAAGGCCTTAAAGCTGTTTGCCGGCGTTAAAAATTGCAAAGGCTTTAGCCGGCGGTTGTTTTGCGGCCTGCTGCAACCGCACCTCGCGGTTGGGCCGCCGGGTTTGAACCGTGCCGGCTTTGTTAAAAAACAGGAAATTAAAAAAAGGGGAATGAATCAATGGGCAAAAATGTCCTTAGTATTTTACTTACGGTGGTCATGCTGTTTTCGGTAATACCAACAGCGGTGTTGGCAGATGCCGAAACCTGTGACCTGGCCATTTCTACATTAGACGAGTTTAAGGCATTTGCCGAAAGCGTTAACGGCGGCAACGCCTACGAGGGCAAGCTGGTTCAGCTTAAAGCAAACCTTGATTTAGGCGGGGAAAACAGCCCGTGGACGGCGATTGGAACCTCCGGCAACAGCTTTAAAGGCACTTTTGACGGCACCAATCATGTTATTAGCGGCCTTTACATTGCAAGCGGTTCTTACATTGGGCTGTTTGGCTATGTAAGCGGCGGCACCGTTAAAAATGTTACCGTTCGCGGTGCGGTTAAGGGTTCAAGCAACGCCGCCGGCGTTGTGGGCTATTTAGCAGCGGGCCGGGTTGAAAACTGCGGCAATAACGCAACCGTTAACGGTGGCAGCGCCGTTGGGGGCGTTGTTGGCTACGTAGGCGGTGCCAGCACGGTAAGCGGCTGCTACAACTCGGGCAACATTACCGGCACCACGGGCTATGTTGGCGGCGTTACGGGCTGGCATTTTCGTGCGGGAGAGGTTGAAAACTGCTACAATACCGGCACAGTAACCGGCCCGGCAACGGTTGGCGGCGTGGCCGGTGGTTTTAAAGGCGGAGCGGTTGTTTTAAAAAATTGCTTTAACGCGGGCCAGGTGGTAGACGCTAAGGGCGCTAACAATTACATTGGCGCGGTAATTGGCGGAACCCGGGGCACCAACACCAATTGCTATTATTTAAAAGGATTTGGCAGCGACAGTAAAGACGGCATTACCGAGGTGGAAACCCTAACGGCCGACAGGCTTGGTGCGGCGTTTGTAAACGGCACGCCTCTTCCTAAGCTGAAGTGGGAGGAGCTGGTTGTTACCGAGGACCCTGCCCGCCCGGCGTTTGAGGAAAAAACAAAGCTTTCGGCTCAGCTTGCCGAATACATTAAAGCGGCCGTAAAAAGCAAAAAAGAGGTTGCCGGCGTTACCGACACGCTGCTTGGCAACGAACGCTACTTAAGCGGCGCCAGCTCGACCAATACCGACTGGATGGCCCTTGCCATGGGCAGATTTGGCTATTTTAACGCGGCCGATGGAAAATACACTTATTTAATTAACGACGGCACCGGGTATGAAGATTACCTTGCCGCCATGAAAGCGTATATTGAAAAAACCTACGCCGCCAACAACGGGCTGCTGCACTCGGCCAAAGCTACCGAGTGGCACCGTGCGGTTGTTGCCATTAAAGCCCTTGGCGGGGACCCGGAAAACTTTGGCACTTACAAAAATGCCCCAATTAATATGATTGCCGACGGCAGCTACAACAACACCCTAAAGGGCGGCCCCGGCAAGCAGGGCATTAACGGTTGGATCTGGGGCTTGATTGCGATGGATACCGGGATGTATACACCCGCTGCCAACGCCAAATACCCGCGCGAAGTGTTTATAAAAGAAATTCTTAAAATGCAGCTTACCGACGGCGTAAACGGTAACGAATACGGCGGTTGGGTTTTAGGCGGCTTTGGCAAGGTTTCGGATGTAGATATTTCGGCCATGGCCATTCAGGCGCTTGCACCGTATTACAATGATGATACGGTTTACAGCTATAAAAACGAGAACAGCGGTAAAACGGTTGCCAAAACGGTGCGCCAGTGTGTAGATGAGGCGCTGGATACGCTGGGCTCTAAGCTAAACGGCAACGCGGGCTTTACCTCTTGGAACACCAATAATGTAGAAAGCATTTCGCAGGTAGTGGTTGCCCTTTGCTCGCTTGGCATTAACCCAAAGGAGGACGCGCGTTTTATTACCAAGGACGGAAAGACCCTGTTAGACGGAATGCTGGCGTTTAGGGTTGCCAACGGCGGCTTTTGCCATGTTGTTAACGGCGGCTGGAACTCTATGGCCAACGATCAGGCAACCTACGCGCTTGTTTCTTACTGGCGGCTGGAAAACGGAATGCGCACCCTTTACGATATGCGCGATTATTGGACAGACGAACAGTTAGAGTCTATTAACGCCGCGCAGGAGGCGATTAATGCACTGCCGGAGCCCTCGGTGGCCGATTATAAAGCGCGGCTGAAGTCCGCCTTGGCTATTTACCGTGCGGTAGATTTGGCAGAGCGGCGCTATGTAAAAAATTACGCTACCCTTGCGCAGGCGGTTGCGCTTGCCGGCGGGGAAGAGGCGCTGGATTCCAACGACCCTTACATCACCTCTATTTCGGTAACCCAAATGCCCCAAAAAACCCGCTATTACAGCGGCGAGCAGTTTGATAAAACCGGAATGGTTGTTACCGCGCGCTACAACAACGGCGCAATAAAAGAAATTACCAATTACAAAATTTCTGAAACCGGAAAATTGCAGCTGACCACCAACACGGTTTACATTTATTACGGCATTTTAAAAACCTCGTTACCTATTGAGGTTTTAGAAAAAATGCCTTGGGACGGTGAAGGCACCGCCGATGCGCCGTACGTGATTAAAACGCCGGACGATATGGTAGAGCTTTACAACTATGTTTCTAACAAAAGAATGAAGACCAAGGGCGTTTATTTTGAGCTGGCGGCCGATTTAAACCTAAAAAACATTCACAGCTGGCGCGGCATTGCCGATAATGTTACCCCGGGCTTTCAGGGGCATTTTAACGGCAACGGCCATTCGGTTTGGAATATAACCGATTCTACCTACAATGCCAACGGCTTTTTCGGCCGGCTGGGCGACGGTGCGGTAATTGAAAATCTTACCATTGCCAGCGGCAGCCTTGGCGGAAGCTACCACATCTCTATTGGCGGTATTGCGGGCGTTATTGTTGAAAAATCGGTTGTTACCATTAAAAACTGCCACAACTACGCGCAGTTAGGCGGTACCTTTGGCATTGGCGGGATTGTGGGGTACACCGAAGGCGACTCGTTTGTAAAAATTGAAAACTGTTCGAACCACGCTGCCATTCGCGCCTCTTACACCGGCGGCGGTATTGTAGGCCAGGTTGGCGAAAACCGGCGAAAGAACAACGGTGCCGGCGCCGCAGTTGTAAACTGTTACAACACGGGTGAAATAAAGGGCTTTGGAGAATGGGGCCTGGGCGGCATTGTTGGTAGTTTTCGCACCGGCGGAACAAATATTGAAAACGCTATTACCAATTGCTACAACGCCGGTGCGGTTCCTAAGCTTTCAACCAGCGGAGCTGTTTTTGGCAGTATATGTGAAACCAATTTAAAGCTTGAAAATGTTTTTTACCTAAACCTGGCGGGCAGCAAACAAGGCGGCATTTTTACCAACGACGGTGACGATGAGGTTGGCATTGTTTTGGGGGCGGCACAGGCAAAAACCGCAGACGAAATGCAGGCTGACGATTTTGTAACAGCCCTTGGCAGCGCCTTTGCAAAGGATGTTCAAAAAATTAACGGCGGTTACCCGGTTTTAGCGGGCCAAAAAGCGCCCGGGGCCGAAGCACCGGTTCGCGCCGGGCTGGAAATTTCAACAGCCGAGGAATTAAAAGCCTTTGCTGACCGTGTAAATAACGGCGAAAACTTTTTAGGCAAAACAATTATGTTAACCGCGAATATTGACCTTAGCAGCTACGAAAACTGGACGCCCATTGGCAAAAGCGAGCGCCTTTCGTTTGAAGGGGTGTTTGACGGCCAGGGTTATGCGATTGACAATTTGTACTCTAAAACCGGCGGGCTGTTTGGCTATGTTGGTGCAGACGCGGCAATTCAAAATGTTGGCGTTGCCAGCGGCGAAATTGAAGCCAATAATTTAAGCTTTATTGGCGGTATAGCCCGGTGGAGCAACGGCGCAGATTTTATAAATTGCTGGAACGGCGCGGATATTTACGCCTCCGGCTGGAGCGGCGGCATTGTTGGAACGGTTCGTGACGGCGGCGAAAGCACCATTAGCGGCTGCCTTAATACCGGAAATATTTACGGCGGTTTTAGCGGCTCTGTTGGCGGCATTGTTGGCCACCTTAGCTCAGGCAGCAATGGCACCGTGGTAAATGTGTTGTTAACCAATTGCTACAACACCGGCGCCGTAACAACAACCGAAGATACCGCCGGCGGTATTGTTGGGCGTGCGCAAAACGGACACGTTATTAAAAACTGCTACAACCTTGGTGAGGTTCGCGTAAAGGGCAGCAACATTATTTATGGCGCCGGCGGTATTGCAGGGCTGGTAAATAATACCGAAAATACGGTTGAAAACTGCTATTACGACCCCGCTGTTACCAAAAAGGGCATTTCAACAGGCAATTTTAAACCCGTTGCCAAAACCCGCGACGAAATGAAAACGGCCGAATTTTTAACGCTGCTTGGTTCTGCGTTTAAAAAAGATGAATACGCCCTGGTAAACGGCGGCGCCCCGATTTTGTACTGGCAAAAAACCGAGGAGGCCAACGAGGTAAACAAGGTTGCCGAAAAAATTAAGGCCATTGGCATGGTTACTTTAAACAGCGGCGAGTTAATTGCAGCTGCAAGAAACGCTTATAAAAATCTTGACGATTCTTTAAAAACGCTGGTTTACAACTATGCCGATCTGCAAAATGCTGAACAAACCCTTTCGGTAATGCAGAATTTAGAGCTGGCCAAAAAACAATCCAAACAACAGCTTAACAGCTATAAAAACCTTGCCAATTACGGCAGCGAACAGCAGCAAGAGCTTAAAGGCATTATTGCAAGCGCCGAAAGCGCAATTGAAAACGCTTTAACAACCGGGGAGGTTGCCAAAGCGCTTACCTTGGCAAAGGCCAAAATGGACGCTGTAAAAACAGCGGCGCAGTTAACCGGTAAAACCGGGCAGGAAAACCACGAAAACAGCACCCCGAACCCATTAGACCGGCCTGCCGACCGCTCCCCAAAAACCGGGGATTCTTCTAACCCGGCGCCGGTGGCTTTTGCGTTGGTGTTAAGCCTTTTTGGGGCTGCCCTTACTTTAAAAAAGAAAAAAGCACGGTAATTGTGTAATAATTAAAACTTAAGAGATGCGGCATTTTGCCGCATCTCTACCTCTGCTTTAGGGGGCAACAGATTTAAATGAGAAAAAAATGGATCAGCCTAATTCTTAGCGTTGTAACGGTTTTTAGCCTGCTTTTGCCGGCTTCCGGCAGCGTTGGCGCAGCGGCCGGACCTACCGTAACCACTACGCTCAGCGACAATTTGCTGCAGCGCGGCAGCAAAAAAACCTTTGATGTTTGGGCAAAAAATGCTGCCGGCAAAAAAATTAAGGCAACTGTTAAGCTAAATGGCCAAAAGGTTGAACCAACCTGGGACGACAACGAAAAAACCAGCTACACCCTGGTGTTTACCAAAATAGGCCAAAATATTGTTACGGTTTCTGCCAGCGCCGACGGCGGAAAAAGAGTAACGCAAACCTACCATATTACCTACCAAAAGGCAAAACCGGGCGAAGCCATTGGCACGGCCGTTTGGAGCGTTGAGCTTTTTACCATTGGCTGCGGTTACCTAATTGCTCCGGTAAAACAGCCAATTTACGAGGGGGAAACAGCCGCCGAGCAATTGGTAAGGCTGCTGCACCACAACGGCTATGTCGGGTATTACGGCGGCACGGTAAAATCATCCTTTTATTTAGCTTACATTGCAAGCGGAACCGCTACCGGTGAAAAATACAACAGCTACAAAAAAAGCGGAACGCCAACCGGCGCTAAAAAGCTAAACCTTTCCCCAAAAATACCCGCTGTGCTGGTGCCGCATTTAAAAGATACCATGACCTTTTACGACCCGGCAGATTACCAAAAAAACTGGGTAGGTTATTTGGGCGAATTTGCTTTTACCAACGGCTCGGGTTGGATGTATTCGGTTAATCACATCTTCCCCAATGTTGGCTTTGCCGACAGCTATTTGTCAGACGGAGATGTGGTAAGGGTGCAGTACACGCTGGGGTACGGCGCCGATATTGGCGGATTTGGGGCCGTTGGCACCGAGATTCCGAATGTAGAAACGCAACCCACGGGCGGGTACTTTGCGGTTGCGAATAAGGATGAATTAAGTAAAACAATTTGTAAGGCGCTTGCCTTGGGGAACAAAGCAAGCCCCCAGGTTCAAAAAGCGTACGAAAACGCTCTGGCCGTAATGGCCGAGCTTAACGCAAGCCAAAGTAAGGTTGGCAGTGCCGTAAAGGCGTTAAACAGCGCTTTGGCTGCTCCGGATTCGGCGGTTACGGCCGGCTCAGGCGCAAGCCGCGGCGGCAATGCTGCCGCCGAAACAACCTCCGGCGCCGCCGCAAAAGGGAATAATGCTTCTTCTGCTTTAGTAGGCTCCGCGACTGCAACGCCCTCGGCCGAAAACGGAACCTCTGCAATTAACGGCACCTTGGTAATTGGTGGTAATTCGGCCAATTCGGCGTTCAACAGTTCGGCCGAAGCCGACCGTTTAAGCAGCGGCAAGGCCGCCGTGTTACCGGCCGTTGGCGTTACGGCTTTGGTTCTTGTTATTTTAGCGGGGGCTGCGGTTTTGTGCTTTAAATTAAAGAGCAGAAAGAACAAAGCGTAAAGGGCGGGCAACAAATGTTAAAAAAAATTATTAGCTTATTTACCGTTGCCGCGGCGGTGCTTTGTGGCTCTTTGGGCGTTTGCGCCGCAACAAAAAGCAGCACTGCCCCAAACGCTTTGCTTATTGCCAACGGAATAATAGATTGGAAAAAAAGTGATGTTGGCGCTGCGGCGGGCGGCGACCTGATCAACAGCAAATTTTTGGAGCAGGCCGGCACAACGCCGGGAGATTGGTATCCTATTGGTCTTGGTAGATTAGGCGTTCGGGACAATTACGCCGGTTATCTTGCCGTTATTAAAGACCAAATTGAGCAGCGTTACCGGCAGCCCGGCAAGTTAAGTGCCGCCAAGGCCACCGAGTGGCACCGCATTGCGCTGGCGGTTCTTGCAATGGGGGGCGACCCTACAAATATTGGCAAAGACGAAAACGGCCAAAGCATTAACCTAATTGCCGACGGCACCTATGACCGCGGAAAAACAACGCCGCTTGGCCGGCAGGGGATAAACGGCTGGATTTGGGGCCTGATTACGCTTGACAGCAAGCGTTACGAGGTGCCAGCCAACGCCTTTGATACCCGCGACAAAATTATTGTTGAAATTGTTCGGCAGCAGCTGTTAGACGGCGGATTTGCCCTTAGCGGAAAAACGGCTGACGCCGATATTACGGCCATGGCAATACAGGCGCTTGCCCCGTATTACAACAGCGAAAAAAGCTACACCTACACGCAAAGGGCAACCAAAAAGCAGGTTACAAAAACGGTTCGTCAAACTGTTGACGAGGCCCTTACCTGCCTTTCTAAGCAGCAGCTGAATACGGGCGATTTTGCCAGCTGGGGAACCGAGAATGTAGAAAGCACCGACCAGGTTGTAGTTGCGCTTTGCAGCCTTGGCATTGACCCGCTTACCGACACCCGGTTTATTAAAAACGGCAACACTTTGTTAGACGGCATTTTAAAATACCGTATGCCGGACGGCGGATTTATTCACTCCTATACTTACGACCCCGATAACCCCACTTCGCTGCCGAACCGCTCTAACACTATGGCCAGCGAACAAACGCTTTACACCATGGCGGCCATTTGGCGCCGCCAGGAGGGCATGAGGACCCTTTACGATTTTCGTGCCGAGCAAAGCCTTTCACTGAAAAAGCAAATTAGCGAGTTAGAAGCTAAAATTGGGCAGGTCAACGCATTTACAAAAGCCGGCGAGTTAAAAAAACTGCTTACGGCCTATTATGCTCTTCCCAAAAGCGAACAATGCTATGTAAACAATTACTGGCGGTTATCGAACGCCGCTAAAAAGCGTGGGATTAATGTTGCCGAAATTGCAAGAACAACGCCGGTAACGCAAAGCCCGGCAAGCGCGGAAAGCAACGAGGTTTTGCTTTATTTTTCTAATTCCGACCGCGAAGCGGTTGACCATTTGCCTGAAAAGCTTTCTACCGAGCAGTATGTGCTGGTAACCTCTTTGTTGGACAAATTAAATCAATCGGAATATTTTACGGAAAAAGAAAAATATTTTAAAAAGCTTACAGCCGCCAAGGCCAAAATAGCGGCCGTTCAGGCCGAAATTGACGCCCTTAACGCCGAAATTAAGGAAAAGCTGTACCCGTTTGATAAAATGAACCTTAAAAACAAAAAAACGGTAGACAGCATTGTAAAACGCTACCATGCGCTTAGCGCGTATGACCAGCAAAAAATTGAACGCTTTGAAGATGTAATGAAAACTAAAACGAAAATTGATAATTTGCTAAGGGGAATTATTATTGCTGTGGTGCTTTGCGTAATTGCTGCTGTTACGGCGGTGTTTTGGGTTCGGCGGGTAAAGGCCAGGCGAACAAAAAAAGAGCGGGAAATGCAAGAGCTGGCAGCGCTTTATAAAGGGGAATAAACCAAAAGGGGGCCGTTATGAAAAAGGATATTCTTGCACTGTTTGCTATTATTTTAATTATAGCGGCGGTGGTAAACGGAACCAATATTCAATCGGTAGATGAATACTATCTTACGCATATTGACGATATTACGCCCGAGAGCGAAACGGTTAAGATTAGCATTCGGTGCGATACTATTTTAAACAATTACAGCGAGCTGGACCCCGCTTTGCAGTCGGAGGAATTTGTGCCGAAAAACGGCGTAATTTTGCCCGAAACCGAATATGTGCTGCGCGAGGGCGATACGGTTTTTGATATTTTAGACCGCGCAGTGCGGTACAACAAAATACAAATGGAATTTCAAGGTGCCGATGAAAACAGCTATAACAGCGTGTATGTGCAGGGTATTCATTATCTTTACGAGTTTTCCTGCGGGCCGCTTTCGGGGTGGATGTACCGGGTGGACGGTGTTTTTCCTAATTACGGCTGCTCTAAATACAAGCTTAAAAACGGGCAGGTAATTGAATGGGTTTACACCTGCGACCTTGGAAACGATGTTGGCTGCTATTGGGTTGGAGGCGAGGAAAAATGAAAGCGTTTGGCAATTACCACCCGTTTGTGTTAATGGTTTATTTTTTGGCGTTGCTGCTGGTTGCCATGTTTGCCACCAATCCGGTTTTGCAGCTGTTGGCGTTGCTGGGCGGGGTAGCCTTTGCCGCGGTAACGGCAAAAAAAGGCGAGCGGCTAAGCGACTGTGTATTTTACCTTTTCATGTTTTTCTTAGTAGCTGTAACCAACCCCCTGTTTTCGCACAACGGGGTAACGCCGCTATTTTTTTTAAACGGCAACCCCGTTACATTAGAAGCCTTTGTTTACGGGTTTGATATTGCCGTTGCCATTATTGGGGTTATGCTGTGGTGTAAATGCTACAGCGCCATTATAACAAGCGAAAAGTTTTTGTACCTGTTTGGCAAGGCCATTCCTAAGCTCAGCTTAATTCTTTCAATGGCGCTAAAATTTGTTCCAAGCTTTAAGCAGCAATTAAAACGGGTTAAAAACGCCCAAAAGGCAATGGGCTTTTACTCCTCCAAAAGCTACACCGACCGGGTAAAAAGCGCCGTGCGTGTGTTTACGGCAATGATCTCCTGGTCCATGGAAAATGCGGTAGAAACCTCAAACTCTATGCGGGCAAGGGGGTACGGCTTAAAGGGGCGCAGCCATTTTTCACTTTTTCGGTTTAGCGGGCGCGACGGCGCTTTGCTTGCTTCCTGCACCGGGCTGCTTTGCTGCGTTTTGGCCGCTGCGGCCTTTTCAAAGCTAAGCTTTTACTACTACCCGCGCATTTCTAAAATTCCCGCAACGCCGGGCGCCATACTGGCTTATGCTGCTTTTGGCATTTTGGCGTTTTTGCCGGTTTTAATTGAGGTAAAGGAGAGTCTTATATGGAAATATTACATCTCGAAGATTTAAGCTTTTGCTACAATGGGGCCGAAAAACCGGCGATAGAACACATTAGCCTTTCGGTAAACAGGGGCGAATTTGTAGTAGTTTGCGGTGAATCCGGCTGCGGCAAAACAACCCTGTTAAAATTGCTGAAAAGGGAGCTGGCCCCCGCCGGCACCCAAACCGGCAAAATTTTTTACAACGGCGTTTTGCAGCAAGAGCTGGACGAAAAAACCAGCGCCTGTGAAATTGGCTTTGTTTTGCAAAACCCCGACAGCCAAATTGTAACCGACAAGGTTTGGCACGAGCTGGCCTTTGGGCTTGAAAACATGGGCCTTGCCACCAATGTTATTCGACGCCGGGTGGGCGAAATGGCCAGCTATTTTGGTATTCAGGGTTGGTTTCGCAAAAACACCAATGAGCTTTCCGGCGGGCAAAAGCAGCTGCTTAATTTGGCGGCGGTTATGGTTATGCAGCCTAAGGTGTTAATTTTAGATGAGCCAACCGGCCAGTTAGACCCCATTGCCGCGGCCGATTTTATTGCAACCCTGCAAAAGCTAAATCGGGAGCTTGGCCTTACCGTTATTTTGGTAGAGCATAGGCTGGAGGAGGTTTTTCCGGTTGCCGATAAGGTTTTATTCATGGAAAACGGGGGCGTTTTGCTTTACGATTGCCCTAAAAAAATTGGCGCCCGGTTAAGCCAAATTTGCAAAACCCACCCTATGCTGCAAGGGCTGCCAAGCGCGGTAAGAATTTTTCAGGCGCTAAACCTTTCGGGGGAGTGCCCGTTAACGGTAAAAGAGGGGCGCGATTTTTTAGAAAAGCACTTTTTGCCCGAAAACGGCGCCCGTTTTTTGCCGAAAGCCGGCCAAAGCTGGGGCGGCAGCAAGGAGCCGGCAGTAGAGCTTAAAAATGTTTGGTTTCGTTACGAAAAAGACCTGCCCGATGTTTTAAGGGGCACCTCGCTGCAGGTGCGCTGTGGAGAGGTTTACTGCGTTTTGGGTGGAAACGGAACCGGCAAAACCACCATGTTAAATGTTATTTCGGGCTTAAACAAAGCCTACCGCGGCAAGGTGCTTGTTAACGGCAAGCCTATTCGGCAGTACAAGGGCAACTCCCTTTACCGGGGCACGCTGGCCTTTTTGCCGCAAAACCCACAAACCGTTTTTGTGAAAGATACGGTTGAGGGCGACCTTACCGAACTGCTGCAGGCTTTAGAGGTACCCAAGAACAAGCGCCAGGAAAAGGTTGCGGCGGTGGCCGAAAAAATGGGCGTGCAGCATTTGCTAAAAAGGCACCCCTTTGATTTAAGCGGCGGCGAGCAGCAAAAATGCGCTATTGCCAAAATGCTTTTGCTGGAGCCTAAAATTTTGCTGTTAGACGAGCCAACCAAGGGGTTAGACGCCTATTCCAAACAAGCGTTAAAAAAGGTTTTAAGCGGCCTTAAAAAAAGCGGCCTTACCATTTTAATGGTTACGCACGATGTTGAATTTGCCGCCGAAAATGCCGACCGGTGCGCCTTGTTTTTTGACGGCGAAAATCTTTCGGCCGATGTGCCCGAACGGTTTTTTGCCCAAAACAATTTTTACACTACAGCAGCTAACCGCATGGCTCGCGGCCTTTGGCAATATGCCGTAACCTGCGAGCAGGTGGTAGCCTGCGCTAAAAAAAGCGGGGGGAATTTGGCATGAAAAGGTGGCTTTCTTACCTAATTTTTTTTCTGCTTATTCCCGTAACGGTTTTAGGCGGCGCGTTAATTTTTAAGCAAAAGCAGTATGCATTTCTCTCGCTTTGCGTTACGGTTTTTTCCTGCGTGCCGTTTTTTTTGCATTTTGAAAAAAAGCAAAGCAGCGCCGGGCAACTCATACTAATTGCCGTTATGGTAGCGCTTTCGGTTTTAGGAAGGTTTATTTTTGCGCCGCTGCCGGGCTTTAAACCGGTAACCGCAATGGTGGTAATTACGGCAATGTACTTTGGCAGCGAGGCGGGATTTATGACCGGGTCGCTTTCGGCAGTGCTTTCTAACTTTTATTTTGGCCAAGGGCCGTGGACGCCGTTTCAAATGTTTAGTTGGGGAATGATAGGGCTGCTTGCGGGGCTAATGGCCGAACCGTTAAAGCGCAGCAAAATTGTTTTAACCGTTTTTGCGGTTTTTTCGGGCGTATTGTATTCGCTGCTAATGGACATTTGGACGGTGCTTTGGGCTGACGGTTATTTTAATTTTTCCCGTTACCTGGCCGCCATTCTTTCTGCTGCGCAGTTTACCGCGGTCTACGCCGTTTCTAATGTAATATTCTTGCTTTTGTTGGCAAAACCTATTGGCAAAATTTTAAACAGGGTAACCGTTAAATACGGCTTGTAAAGGCCAAAGTATTCCTTGACATATTCATAGTTCGGCGAGTAATCTTCCCAAAACATCGAGTCGCCGTCTGCATTCTGTGTCCAGGTACAGCAAATAAAGCTCTCTTTTCGCTGTAGGTCGCCGCCAATACGGTATTTCCGAAGGCGGCAAGCTGTCTGTAATCGGTAACACCGTCGGCGTTCATCTGCGGTGCGTGTTCGTAGAGTCCGACATATTCCCGCACTGTAGAGTTCTCATTTTGAATGTCTGCAATTTTACAGCGGTATTTATCCGAGAGGTTTTGGTCGGCGTTGATCAAATACTGACCGTTGTGTTTTATCCGGCAGAGGGGGTGCAGTCCTTGTTTTTAGGGGGTGCATTTATCGTTGCTTTCGCTGGACCAATTTTTGAAAAGCGCACTTATTGTTTTTTCATTGCGTGAATAAGTGCTGCAGCTTCCGAATAACCTACATATTCGGCTGCCGCTTCAAATGTTGCGCCGCGCTGCAACATTTGGTCGGCAATTCTTGTGCGCAGCTGCTTATAGTAAGCGTAAGGCGTTATTCCGAGCGCCTTTGTGAAACGGTTTATAAGCGTTTTCGGAGTTGTACCGAGAGCTGAAGCCGTGTTCTTTACCGTTACAGTTCCCAGCGGTTCTGAGTGCATATATTTAATTGCAAACAAAACCACTTCATCCTCTACAACTTCAAAATTTTGTCGATTTGTTGCTGTCTTTACAAGAAAAAGCACAAGCTCTGTAAAAAGCTTTAAGTCACCGCGGCTCGCAGTAGTTTCTTTTCCGATTGTCGCAAGTTCCTTAAATAATGCAAGCACCGATTTTTGCACCTGCGTCATCTGTTTCTCGGAAACAGAAAATATGTAGGGTGCGATAATTGGGGGAGAAAGAGAAAAATCGGCGTATATATGTGTTATCCCGCTGTTTTTTTCTATTATCGGAACAGCGTTTGAAGAAGCCGGCAAATAGTGCAGAGTATCTGGTTCAAGGACAGTTGGTTCTTTGTTTATGTACATTGTCACGGGTTCGCTGAAAATATAGAGCTTATCAGAGCCACTGTTGTATCTCGTGTGCCAATCCGCAGGTACTTTACAACTTGAAAAGCAAAAAATATCAATAACTTCCATATAAGTCACCTAAGGTTAATTTTTGTCAATATAAATTCTCTTATCATCATTTACAACTGGCATAAAAATTCCTATAATAAGGATATCATAAATAATTTTTTTGTCAAGCGAGGTAATGAAAATGAACCCTATTGAAAGATTTAAAAATGCACAATTCGGAATGATGGTGCACTTCGGACTTTACAGCCTTCTTGCAGGTGAATATAAAGGCAAGCAATACGGCGGAATTGCGGAGTGGATACAGTCAAAAGCAAGAATACCGAAAGCCGAGTATGAAAAGCTTGCCACCGCTTTTAATCCCATTTATTTTGATGCCGAGGAATGGGTTCTGCTTGCGAAAGCGGCAGGAATGAAGTATATTGTGGTTACTTCCAAACATCACGAGGGTTTTTGCTTATTTAATTCGGAATATGATAATTACAACTGCGTCAATGGCACGCCTTTCGGCAGGGATATTATAGGCGAGCTGGCTGAAGCTTGCCGTAAGCATGATATGCTGCTCGGCCTTTATTATTCTCAGGATATAGATTGGCACGAGCCGAACGGCGGTGGCTGGAAGAGACTTCCCGACACCGAGGGGGGCGAGCTTGATGAACCGAGATCATGGACAAACGACTGGGATTTTCCCGATAATTCCAAAAAGAATTACGAGCAGTATTTCAGAGAAAAGGTGCTGCCGCAGGTGCGCGAACTGTTGACTCACTATGGTGATATCCTGCTTATGTGGTTTGATGTGCCGTCGGTTATTTCGCCGGAACAAAGCCTTGAGCTTTTTAACCTTGTTAAATCGATTCAGCCTAACTGCCTTGTTAACACAAGAATAGGTAACGGTTTGGGTGATTATTTGTCTATGAACGATAACGACCTGCCGGAAACCCCTGTTCAAAGGCCAACAGAAGCGCCTTGTACGCTGAACGATACTTGGGGATTCAAATATTTTGATAATAATTGGAAGTCAGCGGAAGAGGTTATCAGAATTCGAGAGCATTGTCGCAAGCGCGGAGCCAACTATTTGCTGAATGTTGGCCCCGACCATCTTGGCAGAATACCTGCTCCTGCATGTGATATTTTAAAAACCGTGGGAAAGGCAAAATAGTTTTGCAAAACAATGATCAAAAAAGCAAAACAAGGTAGTTTGCGAGTTTACAAAATGTTGACTTTTTGTGTTGAAATGACGCAATATTGTATTATACTGAAAATGGTAAATTTTACAGCACAAATAGTATATCACCCACAAAATGGTTATGCAAGTACCCTTTAGGGGTAGCCAAAGCGGCAAAGACTCTAAGGCTTGAACAAAGAGAATGCCCGCGTCTTGTTACGCGGGTTGGCAATATGGGCTTGTAGCCCTTGAACTAACCACCCGTTTGACGGGTGGTTTTGATTAGGGCTTTAGCCAGTTGAGGACGGAACGTCCGAAACAAAGAACCACCCGCTATGCGGGTGCGCGTCGGAAGTTATACAAAAAAATTCCCCAAAGTAGTACAATAAGGTTGTTCAAGTCTTAGAGAACTACGAAAGGAGAATTT